>Ga0209939_1000008_pt1 | contig 125192 bp, 135 predicted proteins | sample SalPon2A_A_D1_MG_FD_185714 | JGI IMG/M metagenome (GOLD analysis project Ga0209939, IMG submission 185714) | Soil microbial communities from South San Francisco under conditions of wetland restoration - Salt Pond MetaG R2A_A_D1_MG (SPAdes)... | ecosystem: Environmental > Terrestrial > Soil >...
CCACTCGGCGCTTGGCATGATGTCTCCCGCCCGATTCGCTGCCAGCTGGCAGCGAATCGGCAACACGAACGTTCCAGTCAACCCCGGACTCTCACTCGGGGTGGACCGATGAACGGGGTCCGGTCACGACCTGGTGAAGCGCCGCGTTCAGCTTGCGGTTGCCCAGGCGCGAGAGACGGTGGCGGCGGTAGCGCCCTGAGGAGACCTCGATCAGCGCGCAGCCCGCGTGGCGGGCCAGGGCGGCGTCGGAGTGAAAACGCCCGGGCCCACCGGCCTCGACCAGCAGGCGCGCGGCGATCAGATCGCCGACGCCCGGGAGGGCGAGCAGGGCGGGAGCGAGCGGCCCCACCAGGGCGGCGATCTCTGCACGCAGGGCGTCGATCGCCCGGGTCAGCTCGCCGATCCGCGCGATCAGCTCCCGGCAGATCCGCACCTGGACCGTCTGCCCGTAGCGCCCGAGGCGCTGGGCGAGGGCGCGACGGGTGCCGGTGCGGTTCAGGGTGCGCGAGAAGGGCTCGAGCCCCGAGTCGAGATCGTGCAGGTGCCAGCGCAGGCGCGAGGAGAACGCCGTCCGCTCGCCGACCAGGTCCTCGCGGTGGTCGACCAGCAGCTTCAGCTCGCGCAGCTTCGGGTCGTGGCTGGCCCCGCGGCAGGTTGGGCTCGCGCAATGCCGCACGGGCGATGGCGAGAGCGTCGATCGCATCCGACTTGCCGTAGGTGCGCGCCGTGTTGCGTTCCCTGGCAGTCATCCGGGTGCCTACCCGCAGCACGAGCTCTCCGGCCGCGAGCAGGAAGCGCTCCAGGCGCCCGTTGACGTGGCGGCAGTCCTCCAGCGCGAAGCGCACCTCGCCCTCATCGCCGGCGACCTCGTGCGCCCAGGCGTGCAGACGCCGGTGGCCCTCCTCTGTTCCCGGCACGGTTAGCTCGCCCAGCAGCTGCCCGGTGCCCTCGGCGACCGCAGCGGCGGTGTGGGTGTCTTTGTGGGGATCGATCCCGATCGTGATCACTTCTGGCTGCCTCCCTACCCTGTCGTTGTTCTCAGAGCGGATCGGCGGCGGACAGAACCGGGTTTGGTGGCTCAAGCTCCTATTAGGTCACGCCGTCGGTCCTCGAACGCGGCGGGCGACACGACTCACTCGGTCAGCCTCCCGGGCGACGAGATAATGCGGAGTCAGCCCGCCGCGCTGAGGACGCTAGGCCGGAGGTGGGACGTGATCGCCGCCGCTCCGTAGGGAGATGGAACCACCCGGTTCATAATGTGTCGGGCAGTTGCGGTGGGTGCCCGAAGGGCACCCACTGATAGTGCGTGAGGGGGCTGTGGTTGGTGGGGAGACCTGCTGCCAGTAGGTCTCCTGCGGGCCGTCTGTTGGCCTGGGCCTGCTCAGCAGTGCTTAGTTGCTGCTCGGCTTGATGCCGGTGCCGGAAGCGCCGCCGAACACGGGACCCGGGTAGACGCGCCCGCCCTGGACCACGACCAGGCGCTCGGCGCCGAGCGCCGCGAGCGCCCGCTCGATGTCGGCCGGACCATGGTCGCCGGAGAGGCTGCAGCGCAGCTCGGCCGTCAGGGTGGCGAGGTCTACGCCGCCCGATTGCTCGCCCACCACGTAGGAGACGATTGCCGACTGGATCACCAGCTCGTCGTAGTCGGCGAGCTTCGGGGGCGGCGGGGTAGCCCGTGCCGCCATCGGGTCGCGCGGGGGTGCGGGAGCCCGGCCACGGCAGGGCTTGAACCTCATCGCTCCTCGTCCCCCAGCTCCGCCAGTGCCGTGCTGCACAGCTCGGCGACGATTGCGTTGCGCCGCTGGAGTTCCCTGACTTCTCGCTCCTGCTCGGCATCGAACGCCGTCAGCTGCTCGGCGGTCTCTCCGAGTCGCGCGAAGACCCGACGCAACAGCTCGGGCGGGCAACTCAGCTCGACCGGCTCGCCGCTCCCCTCGCCCCAGCCCAGGTCCTCGTTGACCAGGCGAAGCTCGTCGGCGAACTGGCGGGCGAGGCGCTCCGCGTTGACGAAGTCCTGGCGCGCGACCGCCATCCGCAGGTCATCGATCCCGCCGACGTGGTCGAGGATCTGGTCATAGAGCGCGTCGCGCTGCTCGGCGCTGATCGTGATCGCCATCAGAGGGGCTGCTTGGGGGCGGTGCCGTTTCGAGACCGAGAGGCGAAGAAGTAGAAGTTCTCCAGGGCACCGCGCACCGGGCGGGCGCCGACCTTGACCACCACGCCCATGTCGGCAAGCGCCTTCAGGTGGTAGGAGATCAGCCCGAGGTTTTCCTCTTCATCGAAGACCCGCGACAGCTCGACCGCCGAGAACGGCCGGTCCATCCAGGCCATCGTTTCGATGATCGCCACCTTCCGGGGGTGGACGATGCGGGGGACGAGCGCGTCCCATTGGAACGGCTCGCCCCTCTCATGCATCGCCATGCCTCCCGGTCTCGGCCAGTCGGGAGGCAGTTCCTCGGGGTGGCGTGGAGGTGCCCGGCATGGTGGCGTCAACGACGCCGACCAACCCCGACCGCCGAAGCGAAACGGTCCAAGCCCGCTCCGGCGGTCGGGGGCACGGTCCCCTATCCAGTCAGCGGGGTGGTCGGCGTCTATTGACTACTTCACCGTTCCAGACGGGAACGAGTCCGTCAATCGCGCCATGAAACCTCGCTCACGTAATCATGAGCGATCGAACTTGCGTGCCTCTCGGGCGCGCTCGTAACCGAACACGGTGACGAGCATTGATTGAGCGTCCTCCCCCGATTTGATCCGCCGGTTGGTCGCCTCAGTCTCGATCTCTCCGACCCGTTCCCAGTACTGCTGCTGTGCTTCTTCGATCTCCTCGCGCCCTCTCTGGTCCACGTTGAACCAGTCCCACGCGAGCCAGGTGCGCGGGTCGGTCAACTTGCCGGCCCAGAGGGCGGCCATGACCTCCGCGGCGGCCGACTGGACGATGAGGCCGGCGGTCACCTGGCGCTGCTCAGGCGTCATCGCTTCGGCGTCCTCCCTTGAGTAGAACGGTATTTCTACGGCGCGGTAGTAGTGCCGCATGAGATTGCCCGTTTGCTCGGTGCGGGCAAGTTCGATGGAGCCGGCATCGAGTAGTTCTCGAATGTGGTTGGCGACGTTGTTCAGCGAGACCCCGATGATCTCGGCGATCTGGGCCGCGGTGTAGGTCCCTTCGTTCAGGACGATCAATATGTGGACGCGGGTGCGATGGCTGACCGCGTACGCCACGACTTCCTCGATCCTCTTCCCCTGCTGGCCGGCACGCTTCGTTTTTCCCTGCACCCGGCGCCTCCTTTCCGATTGAGCGTTTGCGTTACTCAATTGCCTCCGAGCATAAGGTCTGCGCTTCGTTCATGGATTTCAAGGCGCTCACCAAATGAATTTCGCTCGGAAATTCCTTAGCATCGAACTCGCCCCGGCCGGGGCATCGGGCCGATCAGCGGGAGGGGGTGAGATTCGATGCAGATCAAGAAATTGCCGTCTGTCCAAGTCATGCGGATCGTTTACAAGGGCGCTTAGAAACACGACGCGCTCGGGGTCTGATGTGGGCCCGTGAATCTGGGCCGGCATCAGACCTCGTAATTGGCGAGCGGAGACGAAGCGCGGCCGGGTTCCGCTGTCAATCGTAATGTAAATATTTACATGGCGCTCTGATTGCTGAACCAAGACGATCCGCCTTGTGGGCGACTTCGGCAGCAACCTCCGTGCGATCCGCAAGGAACTCGGGATGACCCAGGAGGAAGTCTCGGAGCGCAGCGGCGTTCAGGCCGGGGAGATCAGCAGGATCGAGCGGGGGAAACGCGACCCCCAGGTCTCGACCCTGATCAAGCTCGCCAAGGCGGTGCGGGTGCCCCCCGGCCGGCTGCTCGAATAGGGCGGACGCGGCTTCGTCGACCGCCGTCTCAGCCGATCCGCATCTTGACCAGCGCCGCCCGTGCCCGGTCGGACTTCGTCGGCGCGTAGTGGCGGCGGGTCGTCGCGATGTCGCTGTGCCGCAGAACCTCTGAGACGACGTCGATTGGAAGTTCCTCGTCGTTGAGCGCGATCGTCGCCCAGGCTCGCCGCATCGCGTGCGGCGAGAGCCGCGAGGTCATGCCGCCGACGGCGTCCGCCGCGCCGGTCGCCTTCCTCAAGCCGACGCCGGCGCGGATGCCGTGCCAGTTGACGATCTTCGCGATCGTCTGGGGGTGGGTCCTCCTGCCGCTGCGGCTGAGCAGGACGAAGGCCGTAGCGGGATCGCTCAGCGCGTCCCTGATCTCCGGGTTGCGCTCAGCCTCGGCGAGCTGCCAGCGCCGGTAGGTGCGGAGCTGGCGCAGCAGCGGTGGCGCGAGGTCGAAGACATCGACCTTGTCGTTCTTGCCAACCACTTCCCAGGTCGCGGCATCGAGGTCGATGTCGCCCCAGCGCGCGTCCGAGAAGGTCTTGCGCCGAGACGGCGCGTAGAACATCCAGAAGGCGAGCAGGCGTGCCCTGGGCGATCCCGGCGTGTCGAGCAGCCTCTTTACGTCCTCGCGGCTCGGCGTATAGCCACGCTTGTGGACGATCTTCGGCGAGGCCTCCAGCGCCGCCGGGTTCAGGTCGGGAAGGTCGTCCTCGGCGAAGAAGTGGCGGTAGAGGAACTTGATCGCCGACAGGTGGCTCTTCCGATAGGAGGCTGACCAGCCGGCACCGGCCCGGCCGTCCGGATACCCCCTCGCCTTGCACCACTCGCAGCGCAGGCGGGCCTCGTGCGGCTTCGCGCCCCCCGCCTTCTCCAAGTGACCCATGAACAGCCGCACGTGCTTGGGGCGCGCCGTGTAGAAGGTCTGGCCTTGGGCGCTGGCGAGGTACTGCCCGAAGTGGACGAGATGATCGCGATAGCGCTCAAGCGTCGTTTCCCTGCCGACCCCCGCATGGTTGATTTCGACCGCCTCGGCGATCAACTGCGCGTTTGACAGCTCCATCCGTAGCTCCTCGAATCGGTCGAGGAAACCGGCCGGCGCCAATTCGAGCTGCGAGCTGCTTGGTTTCCTGGCGGGCACGGCGGATACGTCCGATCCGGTACCTCAATCGCCCCCACAGGTTGCTCTGGTTCGAATTCCACGACGGCCCTTCCTCGCTCTCTCCGAGCCCCGGCCTGGTTTCTTTGGTTCGAGCCAGAGGTCGGGTCGCTGGTTCGAAACCAGCCGTGCCCACTAGATCCGCCTCTTTCGAACCAGCCCCGAGAGAAACGTCGGCGTGGGTTGCAGTGCCGGCCCCGGAGGCGTCCGAACGCGATTCGGTGCGCCTTATCCGTGCCAGACGCGGATAAGGCGCACCGATTTGGCCAGCCGACGCGTTCATCGAGCCCAGCCTCGACGCCCGGATCCGGGGCCCTGCTCAGGGGATCCGCTTGCGGCGCTCGCAGCCGGGGCTTCGCTTCCGGTCGCGGCCCGGGCCTCCGTTGCAGAGGTCGGGGCGGCCCGGGCCGCCGTTCAGGAGGTCGGGGCCGGCCTGGCCGAAGAGGCGGTCGGCTGCGGCGCCGCCGAAGAGGCGGTCGGGGCCGTTGCCGCCGAGCAGGAGGTCCTTGGCTCCCTGTCCGCGGAGGGTGTCCTTTCCTCCCTGGCCCAGCAGCATGTCCCTGCCGGCGCCGCCGAGGATGAGGTCGTTGCCGCCCAGCCCGCAGACCAGGTCGTTGCCGCCCCGTGCCCGGATCACGTCGCGTCCGAAGGTGCCGAGGATCACGTCACGGCGGGGAGTGCCGTTGGTCGGCGAGCCGGGCCGGGCGAAGATCGTCGGAGTGTTGCCCCGGCACTTCGGCCCACCCGCCTTTTTGTCGGGCGGATCTTTTTCGGAGGTCGAGGAGGAGTCGGGGTCATCTTCTCCGTCCGGCGGGGTTTCCGGCGATTCTTCTTCCTCCGGCTCTTCTTCTTCGGGGTCGTCAGGAACCGTGACGTGGACGGTGGCCGTCCCGACCCGCCCGAGCAGGTCGGCCTCCAGGCTCGCGCACTCGACCGTTTTACCGGGGGCGCTTTTGGCGGCATAGGTCACGTAGTGCCAGTGGGAACCGGCCGCGGGCACCCATCCTCTGTCGGCCTTGAGCGCGTCGTCGAAGGGCGGGAACATCGTCACTTCTTTGTGGACCAGAATTTTGCTGGTCCCTTTGTAGTAGTCGTACTCGATTTCCCACGCCTCGGCGTTCGCCTGTTCGGGCCACTCGAGGAATAGGAACGCCTGGCAGTCGGCCGGGGTCGTGTTGCCGGCCCGGAACTTGGCCGTCGCCGGCACGTCGATGACTTTCGCCGCCCCCGCGGACGCCGGCAGCGCCAGCAGCAGGCCGATCGCGCACGCCCAGGCGACGAGACGTCGCGTCGGTCCCCCTTCGGCTTCTCTGCGGTCGAGCATCGGCGCCATCCTGTCCGCCGCCATCCAAGCGCCACAACCCCCGCCACGCAAGATGGGCCGAACGGCCCATCGCTCCGCCCTGAAGGGTCGGGTTCCCAGAGTCCCGTCCCGCGCTTCGTCGCCGAGGTACCTACTCGAGCAGCAGCGCGGTGAGCGCTCCGCGCGAGCCGACGCCGGTGTGCCGGTAGACGTTCTCGAGGTGGCGCTTCACGGTGCTGGGTGAGACGTGCAGCCGCTCGGCGATCTCCTGGTTGGAGAGGCCGCGGGCGGCCAGCCGGGTCACCTCCGCCTGGCGGGCGGTCAGGCCCAGGGCGGCAACCTTGGCCTCCAGCGAGGATTCGGCTACCCCGACCGGCTCCAGGTCGGCCTCCGCCCGCGCCCGCCACAGCGGCGCCCCGATCGCCGCGTAGGCGTCGACCGCGGTCCGCAGCGAGCGCCGTCCCGCCTCCTCCCTGCCCAGCAGCAGCTCGAGCCGGCCGAGGGCGTGGTCGACGACCCCCCAGACCGCCACCGCGGTCGTCGCCAGCCGCCCGCGGTAGGGATCGAGGAGACCGTGCAGGAGGGTTGCCGCCTCGCGGTCGCCGAGCCGAGCGACCGCGTATGCGTAGTCGACCATGGTGGCGATCCAGAACGGGTCGCGGGGCAGCCCCTCGAACCGCGTCGCCACCTCGCCGGCCAACACCTCGCGGGCGAGGGCGGGCTCGCCGGCCTCGGTATGGGCCAGAACCACCAGCGAGCGGAAGCCGGGGATCCCCGGGTACTGGGGAAGCGCCCGGGCCAGCAGCGGCGCCAGCTCGCCGAGCCGGTCTTCCTGCCAGCGGATGCTGCAGAGCTGGCTGAAGTAGGGAGTCAGGGCGTCGGGCTGGGCGCTGTGCCGAGCGTTCTCGACCGCCCGCTGCGCCCGGGCCTCCGCCTCCTCGAGCTGACCGCGGAGGGACAGGTGCAGCGACTCCCCCCATTCGCACAGCCAGCGCGCGGTGGCGTCGCCGACCCGGCCGACGATCCGTTCCTGCTCGCGCAGCGAGCGCGCCGCGGCCTCGACCTCGCAGAGCTCCAGCTGCGCCGCGGCCTGCCAGTGCAGGGCGTGGAACAGGTCGAGCGGCTCGTCCAGCTCGGCCCCGATCTCGATGCTCTCGGCCGCCATCGCGATCCGCTCGGCGGCGTTGTCGGGATCCCAGCGGGCGATCAGGCAACGGACCAGCACCTGGGCGAGGACGCGGCGGTCGCCGGACCCGCGCGCCGCGACGAGGGCGGTCTCGGCAAGCCAGTGACGGCGCTCGACCTGGTCGGTGAAGGTCAGCTCCAGGGCCAGCTGGGCCAGCACCAGGGCCGACTCGGGGCCCCTGCCTTCGAGCCGTTCGCCGGCGCGTCGCAGCATCGCGCCGCGCTCGCGGTCGAATCCGCCCACCTGGGAAACGAAGCCGCGGTGGTTCGCGAGCGCCGCGGCGACCAGCCGATCGACGTCGCCGAGGCGGTCGGCCAGGCGCGCCGCCCGCAGCAGAGACTCGCGCGAACGCTCCTGATCGGTGTAGCGGAGCGCGACCCCGAGGCCGGTCAGCAGGTCGCAGAGCTCGACGTCCTCGCGATCCTCGCCGCGCCGCTCCAGTGCCTGCTCGAACCAGCTCGCCGCCAGCTCGTGGTCATGGCTGCGCAGCGCCGCCCCGCCCGCCTCGGCGCAGTAGCGAGTGGCCCGCTCGCGGTCGTCCGGCTCGGCGCGGCACCAGTGGCGGGCGAGCTGGACGGACCGGCCCTCGCCGACGAGCAGCTGGGGCTCCGCCTCGAGCCGCTCGCCGAAGTGGCGGTGCAACCTCCCCCGCGCCGCGGGCTCGGTCTCCTCGTAGAGGCAGCGGGCGACGATCGCGTGGCTGAAGGCGTAGCGGCCGTCGCTCTCGGCGGTGACCAGGCCGGCCCGCTCGGCCGCTCGCAGCGACTCCTCGACCGCCTCGGCGTCGACCTCGGTCGCCCCGGCGAGATGAGCCGGAGCGAAGGCGCGGCCGAAGACCGCGGCGGCGGAGAGACAGGTGAAGCTCGGCTCGCCGAGCGCGTGGGCGCGGGTGGCGATCAGCATCCGCAGCGAGCGGGGGGCGGAAGTGCCCGGCATCGACGGCGCCCCCACGTCGCCCATCGCCCGCAGCAGCTCGCAGGCAAAGAGGGCGTTGCCGCCGCTCTCGCGGGCGACTGTCGCCGCGGCACGGTCGAGTGCGTCGTCGTCGGCGTTCGGGTTGAGCGAGGAGGCGATAGCCCGCAGGTCGGGTGGCTCGAGGGCACCGAGCTGGAGGTGCCTGGATCCGGCCCCCGAGCTGAGCTCGGCAATCGCTTCGGCGACCTCACCGCTCGGGTCGACGTCGGTTGGGCGGTAGGTCGCGAGGAGCAGGACCTGGGCGCCGCTCCCCGCCCGCGCCAAGTGGCGAATCAGGGCCAGGGTCGAGGGCCCGCAGCCGTGCAGGTCGTCGATCGCCAGCAGCAGCGGCCCATGGCAGCCGATGCGGTCGAGCAGCTCCAACGCCGCCGCGAACAGCTTGGCCCGGTCGTCGCCCAGGTCCCAGAGAGCCTCGCCGCCGGACCCCGCGGCTCCGGCGCCAGGCGAGAAATCGCGCAGCTCCTCGCGCAGCGGCGCCGTGCCGTGGCGGGCAAGGTCGCCGAGGGCAGTGACGAACGGCCCGTAGGGCGTCTCGGCGGCGCCTTCGCCGCTTCCGTAGAGCACCAGCGCTCCCCTGGCATGAGCGACCCCGGCCGCCTCGGCGACCAGGCGGCTCTTGCCGGCACCGGGGTCGCCCGCCACCAGCACCGTCTCGCTGCCGCCCTCGGCGACCCGCTCCCATGCTGCGGCCAGCTCGGCCAGCTCGGCATCGCGGCCGACCATCGGCCAGGGACGCGCCCGGGCACTGCGCAAGGCGCCCGGCAGAGGTACCGGCTGGCGCGACGCGGTTTGGACGGAACGGGACACGACTGGTTCGTACTGCCCGGCCAAGGCTACGGGGTGGCCGGCCTTCCGCTCACGTCCGGCTTCGCAGCACCAGCAAGCCGACACCGCCGAGGGCGAAGGCGGCAAAGGCGAGGGCCGCAGTGAGGAAGCCCGGGTTGCGGGCCCAGAAGGAGCGCCGGTCCGGCGGTGGCTCAAACGCCACGATCCCCTGCTCGGCCCCGAGCTGGCCGCGGACGGCGCGCTCCACCCCGAGGGCGCCGACCGGGAAGCGGGCGAAGTCGTAGCTGGGGGCGTGGGCGCGGGGGTTGCCGTACCGGACGGTGTAGGGGCGCGGGTGCCCACCCTCCACCAGCAGCCTGTGCGAGCGGCTCCAGGCCGAGACCTCGATCCCGCGCAGCGGCGCGTCGTCGCCGTTGTCGACCTCGATCCGGATGTGGCGGAGGCGCGCGTCGACCGAGATCGGCGCCGAGCCGGAGCCCTGGAAGCGGGAGATCCGCGCCGTCGTCAACGGCCTGAAGCGTCGCCGGTCGTCGGAGCCGGAGATCGCCACCGAGCGCACGTACCGGGCGGTCGCGGCGCCAACCCTGAGCTCGTCCACCGGGAGGCCCCGGAACCCGAGGTCGAGGGTGACGATCGTGCGCGAACCGGCCTCGCGCCGCGTCACCGACCTGACCGTCCGTCGCACCATCGGCGGCCGCTCCCGTGCCCCGGACACCCGGGCACCGGCGATGCGACTGACGCCGCTGGCCCTGACCCACAGGAACCGGAAGTCGCTCGGCGGGAAGATCGCGACGGTGCTCCGCGCCGGGTGCGCCCCACGCACGTCGTAGATCCCCGTCGCCGAGAGCCGCGTGAACGGCCCGTCGCGATCGTCGGACCCGAGCACCACAGCCCGGCCCACGAAGCCGCGGTCGGGGATGGCGAGCGCCATCCGGTCCCGGACTCCCGGGCGCGGCCCGAGATCGATCAGGGCGACGGCGAGCCGCCCCTGGCGGCCGCTGTTCAGCACCGCCGCCGTCCCGGGCACCGTCCTCGGCCTGCGCCCGATCCGCCGCCAGGGCACGGCGCGCCCCCGCGCGTCCGCGATCCGCAGGTCGGCGAAGCCCGGCGCCGAGTGCTCGAAGAGCGCCCCGTCGGGCTCGATCAGGACCGGCCCGCCGCCGGAGTCCGCCACCAGCGAGCGCTGGTAGCGGAACTCGGCGGGGTCCAGCCCGGCCGCCGCGACCGGCTGAGCGCCGGCCGCAAGCGACACGAGCAGGGCGAGGGAAGCGAGGACGCCCCTCACTGAGCGACCTCCGTCTCCCCCTCCTCGACCTCGTCCTCCGCGGCGACGTGAATCCGCTGGTAGGCGAAGGCGCCGACCAACAGGAGCAGCCCGAGGACGATGAACGAAAGGACCCGCGGCAGCTGCTCGAGCGCAGCGAGGTCGTAGGTGTAGACCTTGGCGATGGCGAGCGTCAGCAGGGCCAGCCCGCCGACCCGGAAGCGCTGGACGTCGCGCAACAGCCCGTACAGCACCGCGCCGAGCCCGCCCAGGGTCCAGAAGACCGAGAGCAGCGCCTGGCCGATCTGCCGCGTGCCTCCGGACTCGGTGACGCCCGCCAGGTCGACGATCGCGATCGAGCCGAGATAGAGGAGCACGAGGGCGGCGATCGCCTCGCAGACCCGGCCGATGACGGGGTCGATCTTGTCCAGCGCGAAGCGGCCGTAGAGCGCTGCCGCGGCGCAGGCGCCGAGGCCCAGCACCGCGCTGCCGAGGCTCTCCACCCCGACCGCGATCCCCTCCGGCGGAGCCTCGTAGATCAGCGCATACCCGAGCGCCAACCCGAGCGAGAGGCCGGCGCCGGCCAGGAAGCGCTCGGACGGGGAGCCGAGCGGCCCCGGCTCCCGGCTCGCCCGGCTCGCCAGGTAGACGAGCAGCGCGGCCTGCATCGCCCAGCCGACGACCAGCGTCAGGCCCTCCAGCGCGTCGGCGAAGCCGAGCGCCGAAAGCCCAATCCCGACCGCGACAAGCAGCGAGCCGATCTCGGCGTGGATCGCCTGGCGGAGCGCAACGGCCCCGAGCGCGATGTGGCCGGCGGCCAGGCCCAGCAGCCAGGCGCTCGCGGCGCCCGGGTGGCCGGCCTGGTCGAGCGCGAAGTAGCCGGCGGCGACAACCAGGGTGACGTTGGCAAGCAACAGGAACAGCGACGGGATCGGCAGCTGTTCGGTGCTGCGGGCGCGTAGCTCGTAGCCGATCGCGGCGACCAGGTAGAGCGCCCAGAATCCGATCAGCGCGCCAAGCGTGGCAACCAGATGCTGATCCTGGTTCGCAAAGACCCAGGCCAGAAGCTGCGGCGCCGAGACGACGAAGGCACCGAGCGAGAGCCAGTTCCACCTCTGCCAGAGCAGAACCCCGACCGCGGTGGTCAGGGCGACCGCCATGAAGGCGAGCGAGAGCCCCGACGTCCCGGCGCCGGTCAGGGCCGGCGCCGACAGCGCGCCGAGGATCCCGACCGCGGCGACGATCTTCGATTCCCAGCGGACGGCGATCGCCACGCCAACGGCCCCGACCAGCCCAGCGCCGGCGAGACCGAGGTAGGCCGGGATCACCTCGTAGACCTGGGTCCCCACCAGGAGCGTCGCGTAGAGGCCGGAAAGGCCGCTCGCGGCCGCGGCCAGCGCCGCCTCGGTGCGTCCCTTGCGCTCGTAGAGCCAGGCTCCGACAAGCACCAGCAGGGTCGAGCCGAGGCAGCCGAAGAGAATCCGCAACGGCTCGTCGATCCAGCCGCGGTCGACCGCGATCCCGACCAGGAAGACGATCCCGAGCATCGTCGCAATCCCTCCCGCCCAGGCGAGCAGGCGCCCGCCCAGCAAGTCCTCGAACTGATCCGCCAACGGGCGCTCCGGCCGCCCCTCCTGACCTCCAACTCCCTGATCGAACATGGCTCCTCCGTTCCGTCGTTTATTGACCAGCGGTCAACAAGGTACCAACTCTATCGACCGTCGGTCAACAAGCCGGGTACAATGCAGCTGCGATGAGCCGCCCCGCCTACCGCCGACTGCAGGCCGAGGACCGCCGCCGCCAGCTGCTCGAGCGTGGCGCGGAGCTGTTCGCCCGCCACTCCTACGACGAGCTCTCGATGGGAGAGATCGCTCGCGAGGTGGGGATCTCCAAGCCGCTCCTCTACCACTACTTCCCGAGCAAGCGCGACTTCTTCCAGGCGACGCTGGCCCAGGCGGCCGAGGAGCTGCGGGCGCGGACGGAACCCGACCCGACCCTGGAGCCGCTCGACCAGCTGCGGCAGAGCCTCGAGGCCTTCCTCGAGCTGATTGACGAGAACGAGCTCGCCTACCGGAAACTGATGCAGGGCATCGGCAGCGTCCCCGAGGTGCGGGAGCTGGTCGAAGAGGTGCGGACGAAAACCGCCGCCCGCATCCTCGAGGGCCTCTACCCCGACGGACCGCCGCCCAAAGCCCGCGCCGCCGTCCACGGCTGGCTCTGGTTCATGGACGGCGCCTGCCTCAACTGGGTCGCGCACCGCGACCTCTCCCGCGACGAGCTGCGCGACCTCCTGCTCGGGACCCTGGGCGGCGCGCTGGTCGCCGCCGGCGCGCCGCCGTCTCCGCAGTCGGCCGCTGCGCCGACCAACCCGGCCTGAGCGCCCAGCACATATAAGACGTACGTCTCGTTATGCGAGCGATGCACTAAAGTCGCCGTTCACGCTCAAGCGCCCTGCGCCAGACGAGGAGGAAAGACCTTGACCGAGGAGACCGGGAACAACGGCGTCGCCGGCGCCAGGGAGCGGGTCGAGGCCGCCGCCGCCCCCCTGACGTTTGAGTTCGACCACCCCCTGAAGGGGATCGAGCGCCTGCGGGGCAACAAGGCTCTGTTCATCGCCCCCACCCGCGACCCCGACTGGGCGCGCTCGGTGCAGCGCGGCGTCACCGAGGGGCTCGGCACCGCCGATGTGATGATCCTGCCGAAAGACACCGGCGGCACCTCGGAGCGGTCAAACGAGCTGGTCAGGATGGCGATCGCCGAAGGGTTCGACGCGGTGATCTGCGACGCGGTCAACACGCCGGTGATCGAAGACTCGATGCCCGAAGCGAAGGCGGCCGGGATCCCGGTCGTGCAGCTCTTCGAGGAGAAGCCCGGCCCGCCGACGCCCGCGCAGGCGGCAGCCGGCGTCTACGGCAACGTGACCTTCGACTACACCGCGACCGGCCGCCTGCTCGCCGACTACGCGATCGCCGACTCCGACGGCAAGGCAAAGGTGATCGGGGTCGGCGCCGGCGCCTCGATCTCGGCCAGCCCCAACGCCCTGGCGGGGATGGAGGAGCGGCTCGGCGAGTACCCGGGGTGCACCTACGTGGAGACCGACGTCCCGGTGCTCGAATGGGAGGAGCGGCTCTACTCGGCAACGAAGGAAGCGCTCGAGGAGAACCGCGACGCCAGCTACGTGTTCCCGGTCTTCTCGCCGATGACCCAAGTCGTCTGCGACGCGGTGCGGGCGGTGGGCCTGGAGGACCAGGTGAGGCTGCTGTCCTTCGGCGAGGCGGCGCTGCCGGCGCCGCTGCTGAAGCGGGGCGAGATGGTCGCCGCGATCGCCGCCACCTCGGGCGAGTGGGTCGGCTGGGGCGCGGCCGACATGGCGATGCGCGGGATGCTGGGCGAGCCGGCGCCGACCGCCTCGCCGGGGATCCGGCTGCTGACCCCGGACAACATCGGCGAGATCGACCTCAGCGCACCCGAGGACGAGTGGCTCGGCGGCGTCGACTTCCGCGCCCGCTACCGCGCGCTCTGGGGGCGGTCCTAGCCGGACCGCTCCACGCCGCCGCCGAGGTCGTCCTTCTCGGCCCGCACGGAGGCGGGCTCAACGGGTTCATCCTCGTCCGCGGCAGCAAAGACCAGATGGCCGCGGTCCGCGACAGAGAGGAGTTCGCCCGGATCAACACCCGGGCGGCGATGGTGGTCGACGACCTCGGGGTGATCGACGCGGCCCTCGGCGACGGTGTCGAGGAGCAGCTCTCGGTCTACCGCGAGGCGATCGACAACGTGGTCCCGGCCTAACCCCAGAGCGCACGGGCACGGCGCCGAGGGCCGGTCTCGGCGCCTCCCCCACCTGGCCTCGGGCCGAGCGGGGCGTAGGCTGGTTGCAGATGAACCTGAGCAGCATCCGGGTCGGCCGCCTGGCGGGGATCCCGATCGGGGTGCAGCCACTCTGGCTGCTGATCGTCGCCCTGATCACCTGGTCGCTGGGCGCCGTCTACTACCCCGACCAGGTCGACGGGATCGATCCGGTCGCCTCCTACGCGCTTGGGCTGCTGAGCGCGCTGCTGCTCTTCGCGAGCATCCTCCTCCACGAGCTCGGCCACTCGGTCGTGGCGCGCCGCAACGGGGTCGAGATCGAGGAGATCGACCTCTGGCTGCTCGGCGGGGTGGCGCGGATGAGCGGCTACCCGCGGACCGCCAGCGCCGAGCTCCGCTTCGCGCTCGCCGGCCCCGCGGTGACCGTGGCGATCGCGGCCTTTTTCGCGCTGGTCGCGTTGCTCCTGCCGGCCTCCGCCCCGCCGACGCTGGTCGCCGTGGTCGAATACCAGGCCTTCGTCAACGTCGCGATCCTCGTCTTCAACCTGCTGCCCGCCTTCCCACTCGACGGTGGCCGCGTCGCGCGGGCGCTGCTCTGGGCGCGTGGCGGCAGGATCGAGCCGGCCACCCGAACCGCCGCGGCGATCGGCCGCGGCTTCGGCTACGCGATGGTCGCCCTCGGCGTCGCCGCCACCTTCGGCGGGGCCGGCGGCGGTCTCTGGCTGGCCGCGGTCGGGATCTTCGTCGTCATCGCCGCCCGCGCCGAGGAGCGGGGGCTGCGGATCCGCGTCGCCTTCACCGGCCGCGAGGCGGGGCGGCTGATGTCGGCCCCCGCGATCGCGGTGCCGGCCGGGCTGAGCGCCGAGCGGGCGCTCGAGGAGTACTTCGCGCGGCATCGCCACGAGGCGTTCCCGGTCACCGATCGCGGTCGGCTGCTCGGCCTGGTCGACCTCGACGCGGTGAGACGGTTGCCAGCGGCCAGGCGAGCAGACACGTCGGTCGGCGAGATCGCGATCCGCGACGATGCGTTGGTCGTCGACGAGCACCAGGACGTCGCCGAGCTGCTCGAACGACCCGCATTCCAAAAGCACGGCCGCGCGGTGGTGCGACTGTCCGGCGGCGAGCTGGGGATCGTCTCGATCACCGACGTGCAGCAGGTGCTGCGAGCGCTGGAGCTGGCCGGCGACATTTGAGCGCGTGGCGAGTTTGTCCACCCCCCGTGCACAAACTCGCCAACGGCCCTGGCTAGATGTCCGCGACCGAGATCGAGAACGTGGCGGTGAAGCTGGCGCCGGGGTCGAGCCAGCGCAGGTCCTCGCCGCTGAGCAGGGCGTTGGCGGGCGCGGTCATCGGCTCGATCGCGACCGCGTCGGTGTCGGCGGGGGCGTAGATCTGGGTGAACGGGTAGCCCTCGCCGAGCCGCAGCTCGAGCCGCCGGCCGCCGCCGCTCAGCGCGAACGGCGCACCCCCGGACGGGGCCAGGTAGGCGTCGTCGAAGTGACGTTCGCCAAGCGGCCCGGGCTCGATCCGCACCGCCTCTCGCCGCCCGGTCGGCAGCATCTGGTCGTCCAGGTCCAGCCGCTCCCCGACCGGCGCCTCCAGCACCCACTCGGCGCGGGGGACGCCGGGCAAGCACAGGTAAGGATGGAAGCCGAAGGCCAGCGGCACGCCGACCTCGTCGCCGGCCCGGACCGTGGTCGAGATGCTCAGCGCCGCCCCCTCCAGCCGCGCCTCGATCGCGACCCGGTGCGGGAACGGGAAGGCGTCGAGCAGGTGCGGGTAGGAGCCGAAGTCGAAGCCGGCGAGGAGCAGGCCGCCGTCGTCCAGCTCCAGGTGGCGCTCGACCCTCCAGCCCGGCGCCGCGGTCAGCAGGCCGTGCATCGGCAGGCCGCTCCCATCGCGCTTCACGTGCAGGCCGCCGAGGTCGAGGTCGACCTTGCGGCGACCGAGCGCGAAGCGGCTCTCCCCGAGCCGGTTGGCCCACGGGTGGAGGAAGGGGATCCCCATCGTCGCGCCGGACTCGACGTAGGCGCGCAGACCGTGGCGCTGGCCCAGCAGCTCCTCGCCGCGATGCCGCAGCGAGCACCCGATCATCCCCGCCTCCGGCACGAAGGTCGCCTCGATCCCGCCCAGCGCCTCGCCGACCAGGGTCAGACCCGACAGGCCCTCCTCGGTTCGCTCGCCCACCACCGGCGCATCATCTCCCACATACGATGCCTGCGCACCCCTCCCCGACGATCAGGAGCCCAGACGATGGCCGACTCAGCGATCCAGACCGCAAGCCTCGCCCCCGGCGAGGACATCTTCCAGCGCCTGGTGCCGAACCTCGGCGTGACCAGCTTCGGGGTCAACCTGCTCACGCTGGAGCCTGGGCGGCGGATGCGGGTCCACAAGCACCGGCGACAGGAGGAGGTCTACCTGGTGCTGGAGGGCGAGCTGACCCTGATCGTCGAGGAGGAGCCGCACCGGCTCGGCCGCTGGGAGCTGGCGCGCCTCGCACCCGAGCAGCGCCGGCAGCTGACCAACCCGACCTCGGAGCGCACCCTCGTCCTCGCGATCGGCGGTTACGGCGAGCACCAGGGGCGCGACGGGATCGCCTGGACCGAGTGGGACGAAGGCGGCGAGGGACGACCGCCACAGGAGGTTCCGCTGCCCGACGACGCAGCCCGGTAGGCGCGGCGACGCTCGCCACCCCAGGTGACAGCCCCCGCCGCGTTCCGTAGAGTTCGCGGCGGGGTGGACAAGGGGGGGCCACAGCTGCGCGATGCGTATCGGCCAAACCGCCGGGTGCGGTTGGCCAGCGATGTCGCGACCCTCTGCGCGGTGGCGATCCTTTTCGGCCTACTCGGCACCGCGATGACCTGGTGGGAACGTTCCGCCCTCTTCGACCTCGCCAGCAACGACCTGCAGGTGGTGAAGATGGGGACCGGCTACCTGGCCGGCCCACTGGCGATCCTGGTCGCCCTGCCCCTCGTCTTCGGCCGCGCCCGCCAGGTCGCCCTGCAGCGCTGGTACAAGCGGCGCCTGGTCGGCGCGGCGCTGCTCTGGGTCGCCGGCATCGTCGTCCTTCTGGTCAAGGTCACCGGCCTCGACGGCTACACGATCGAGGCCGGGACCTATGTCACCGGCGGGCTGCTGGCGATCGGCCTGGCGGCGACCCTGGCGATGTGGCCGGCCGGCCTGGTCGAGGTCAAGGTCGACCGCGCCGGCCTGGTCCGCGAGGGCGCCGAGCCCTCCACCAGCGCCTGATCACCCTGGGGTTGGGGGATCGCTTCAGTCCTCGGCGCTCGGTCGCCGCCGGTTGCGCTTGCGCTCGCCCTGCTGGCGCTTCTGGGCCAGGCGCCGCTCGCGCGCGGCGCGACCGGGACGGGTCGGGCGGCGCCGGCGCGGCGGCCGCAGGCCGGCGGCGATCTTCTCGGCCAGCCGGCGCAGCGCCAGCTCGCGGTTGCGCGACTGGCCGCGAGCATCCTGGGCGACCGCGGTCAGCACCGGCCCCGCCCTGCGCAACAGCCGCTCCCGCTGCTCCTCGCTCAGCGTCGCCGAGGCGGCGACGTCGAAGACCGCTTCGACCCGCGAGGCGGTGACGTTGGCGTGCTGGCCGCCGGGCCCGGAGGAGCGGCTCGTCCGCAGCTCGATCTCGGCCAGCGGGATCGCCGGCCCCCCTTCGATCGGCAGCTCGTCGGGCATCCCGGGGCCCCGCTCAGCCCGCCAGCTCGGGGATGTGGTGCTCCAGGTGGTCGGCGATCGTCTGCCGCACCCAGCGCTGCGTCTCGGGATCCGCCATCCGGTACCGGCCGAGCAGCATCTTCTGGTCGGTGAGCGGCAGCCCGGCGATCTCCCAGCGGACCGCCAGCCGCTCGAACAGGATCTCGGTCCGCCGCCGCCAGGCGTCATCGAGGCTGGTCGCGTCGCCGGCCGGCGGCTCGCCGATCTTCTCGATCGTCCCGGCGCTCAGCGACCGCCGCAGGGTGAGGACGTTGCCCTCGGGGTCGGCGTAGTCGACCGTCGGCGCCTTCGCCTTCTTCCGCCGCTTTGCCATCGCCACCGAGTTTGACACCCCCATCGGGGCGAGAAGGTCGGGGGCTCCCTAGAACTTCAGAGCGCCTCGATCTTCTGGGCCAGCTCGAAGTCGGACGCGGTCAGGCCGCCCTCCGAGTGGGTCGAGATCGAGACCGTCACCGTCTCCCAGGAGACCTCGAGGTCGGGGTGGTGGTTCATCTCCTCTGCCGGACCGACGAGGCTGGAGACGAACTCGACCGCGCCGACGAAGTCGCCGCGCTTGAAGCTCTTGGCGATCGCCTCCCCGGAGCGCTCCCAGCCGGGCAGATCCGCGAGCCTCGCCTCGATCTCCTCCTCGTCAAGCAGCGCCATCGCTCCATGCTGACACGATGGAGGCGACGCCGCGGCTCGATCCTCGCGACCGGCTGGGCGCCGCCCGTCAGCCGCCGATCGGCAGGCGCGGGTTGGCTCCCCAGAAGACGACCGTCCCGAGCATGCCGAGGATGTGGACGACGATGATGTTGAAGACCATCGACTTTGCCGTCGCGGTCCCGACCCCGACCGGCCCGCCGGAGGCGGTATAGCCGTAGTAGCAGCCGACCAGCACGATCGCGGTCGCCATCGTCATCCCCTTGATCAGGCTGTAGATGACGTCGGTCGGGTCCTGGAACATCCAGAAGATCAGCGTGTAGCCACCCGAGGAGACGTCGCCGACCTGCTCGACCACGGCGAAGTAGCTGGCCGCGTACATGATCCCGATCGAGGTCAGGTAGAGGACCGGCAACACGATCCAGGCCGCCAGCAGCCGGGTCGCGCAGAGGAAGGTGATCGGCGGCACCCCCATCACTTCCAGCGCGTCGATCTCGTCGGAGATCCGCATCGCGCCGATCTCGGCGACGATCCCGGTCCCGACCTTGGCCGAGAGGATGTAGCCGAAGGCGTAGGGCAGCGCCTCGCGCAGGTCGCAGAAGGCGGTGAACAGGCCGGCGTAGCTGGGAGCGCCCTGGCTGCGGAAGAAGAAGGCGCCCTGGATCCCGCACTGCAGGCCGAGGATGAAGACGAAGGCCCAGATGATCACCGCCGAGCCGAAGATCAGGATCCCCGCCTGGCGGATCGTCTCGCCGAAGAAGCGCAGCACCTTGCCCGAGTAGACGACGCCGGCGACGCGGCTGCCGAAGCGGGCGATCTCCCCGAAGGAGTCGAGCCAGCCGCGCGGGATCGCCAGCCACCCGATCACCGGATCGCCTGCAGCTCGGGGTTGGTGGCGAAGAGGACCGAGGTGAAGACGAACTGGAAGAAGAAGACGGTGACCAGGGCGATCACCACCGCCTGGTTGACGGCCCGCCCCACGCCCTCGGCCCCGCCGGAGGCGGTCATCCCCTTGAAGGAGCAGACGACCGCGATGATCGCGCCGAACATCGTGCACATCAGGACCGAGGCCCAGACGTCGGTGACGGTGGCGTTGGTGAACAGGGTGGCGAAGAAGCCGCCCAGCGACTGGTTGTAGATCAGCTCGGCGGCGATCCCGGCGGTCAGCCCGAAGATGATCGCGAAGACGTCGAGCAGCGCCGTCACCACCATCAGCGCCAGGAAGCGCGGCACGACCAGGTTCTTGATCGGGTCGACGCCGAGCACCTGCAGGGCGTCGAGCTCCTCGCGGATCTTGCGGGCGCCGAGGTCGGCGGTGATCGCGGTGCCGGCGACGCCGGCGACGACAACCGCGGTGACCAGCGGCCCGATCCACCGGATCGCCGTCACCACGAAGAAGCCGCCCAGCCGGTCGAGCGCGCCGAAGGTCTGCAACGGCCCCGCCGCCTGCAGCCCGGGCGCGCCGAGGCAGAGCGCGAAGGTCGTGATCACCAGCGGGAACCAGGACAGCCTCAGCACGAAGTGGAACTGATCGACCAGCTCGTTGCCGTAGGGATAGGGCGGGCGGACCGCCGAGACGATCGTCCGGGTGGTGAGGATCATCATGTCCCCCACCTCGACGAAGAACGTGGAGACGCGGCCGCCCCCGCGCCTCAACGCGCCCGCCGCGCTCGCAGTCTCCCCTCGCGCCATCCCGGAAACCAACCTAGGCCCCGGTGCCGTGAACCACGGTTAGGCGGCGATTAAGCGGTACGGGAGAGTCTACGGCTGGAGGACTATCTTCAGCGCTTCCCGGCGGTCGTAGATCCGGTAGGCCTCGGACGCCTCGTCCAGCGGCATGTGGGCGCTGACCAGGGGCGCGGGGTCGAGCTTGCCGGCGACCATCAGCGCCAGCACCCGGTCGACGTGGGCGATCACGTTGGCGAGGCCGAGCCGCAGGTCGAGGCCCTTCAGCCAGGCGAGCCCGAGCGGCACCTCGGCCTGCCCGGCGTAGGCGCCGATCCCGGCCACCGTGCCGGCGTCGCGGGCGAGGCTGATCGCCAGCGCCAGCGGCTCGGGGTTGCCCACCGCGTCGACCGCGACGTCGGCGCCAAGACCGTCGGTGGCGGCGCGGACCTCGCGCTTCGGGTCGCCCTCGGTGAGGTGGATCGGCGTCGCGCCGAACTCGGCGGCCAGCGCCAGCCGCTGCTCCACCGTGTCGACCGCGAAGACCTGCGCCGCGCCGGTGGCAAGCGCCGCCTGCGCCGCGCAGAGCCCCACCGGTCCGAGGCCGAGCACCGCGACGCTGTCGCCGGCACGGACCCCGCCGTTGACCGCCGCGTGGTACCCGGTCCCCATCACATCGCCCGCGAACAGCGCCACATCCGACGACATCCCCTCCGGGACCCGGCGCAGGGTGAGGTTGGCGTGCGGGACCGCCAGCAGCTCGGCCTGGGCGCCCTGCAGGTCGCCGAGGTGGGCGCCGTGCCCGAACGTCCTGCCCTCGCGGCAGCGGTGGTAGTCGCCACGCAGGCAGGAGACGCAGGTCGCGCAGGCGGTGTGAAAGCAACCGAGGACCCGGTCGCCGGCGGCAACCCGGGTGACGCCGGCGCCGGCCGCCACCACCGTGCCGACGAACTCGTGGCCGATCGTGAAGCCCGGCTCGACCGGGACCCGGCCGTGGTAGATGTGGAGGTCCGAGCCGCAGATCCCGGTCGCCTCGACCCGGACCAGGACGTCGTCGGCCGCCACCATCTCCGGCTCGGGCTTCTCCTCGACCCGCACCTCCCCCGCCCCCTGGAACGTCACCGCCCTCACCGGGCGAACCGTATTAGACGCTGACTCCGGCGACCTGGAAGCGGTGGCCCTCGCCGTCGGGGCTGGCGGTCTCCTCGACCCGCGACTCGAGCGCCAGCTCCTTCTCGAAGTCGGCGGCGTCGCCGTGCTGGAAGGAGACGTCCTTGCCCTCGAGCAGCTCGATGAAGATCTCGACGAAGCGGGCGTCGAGCTGTTTGCCCGCCACCCGGCGCAGCTCGACGATCGCGTCGTAGCTGGACATCGGGGTGCGGTAGGAGTCGCGCGCGGTCATCACGTCGTAGGTGTCGGCGACCGAGATGATCCGGGCCAGCTCGGGGATCTCCTCGCCGGCCAGACCGCGCGGGTAGCCCTTGCCGTCGATCCGCTCGTGGTGGGCGAGGATGACCTCGGCGACCGGGCCGTAGCCGTCGAGCGAGGAGACGATCCGGGCGCCCTGCTGGGGATGGCGCTTGATCAGCATCCAGTCCTCGTCGGTGAGCGGCACGTTGGCCTTGAGGATGCGGTCGGGAAGGATGAACTTGCCGATGTCGTGCAGCAGCGCCGCGATGTGGACCAGCTCCTCCTCTCGCCGCGAGTATCCGGCTCGCTGGGCGATCGCCCGCGAGTAACGGGCGACGGCGGCGCTGTGGCGGGCGGTCATCTGGTCCCGCAGGTCGAGCGTTCGCAGCATCGCGCTCAACATCCCGACCTGGAAGGAGGCCAGCTGCTTGCTGCGCTTCTCCAGCTCCTCGGCCCGCTGCTGGGAGAGCAGCAACTGCCCGAGCAGGTACTGGAAGGTGACGAGGACGATCCCGAAGAGGGCGATCGCCGCCAGCCCGATCACGTGGTAGATGAAGGCGACCGCGATCGCCATCATCGCGCTGGCGAACTCCGACGGCAGCACCGGCGGCAGCACCTTCAGCTTCTCGCTGAACGGGACCCGCTCCAGGTAGCAGCCGTAGCCGGCGGTCATCGCGAAGTTGATCGCCAGCACCAGCTGGAAGAGCGCGAAGACGAGGACGTAGAAGAGCGGCTCGGAGGCGGTGATCTGCCAGCGCTCCGTCGCCTCGATGAAGGCGACGCCGCCGAGGAGCGGGAAGGTCGCGTAGGTGAGCAGGTTGTTGAGCAGGTCGTGCGGGGCGTCGCGCCAGCGCAGCCACCCGACCCCGATCGTCATCACCCCGAGAACCGCCGCCGGGGTGCCGCCGAGGAAGACCATCGCCAGGACCAGGGCGAGGAAGCTGCCCGAGATCTTGATCTGGGCGTTGGTGGTGATCGCGGTCAGGTCGCTGAAGGCGGCGAACGCGAAGAGGACGAGCAGCAGCCCGATGTCCCAGTCTCCGGCCGGCGCCCGCCAGACCGCCGCAGCGCAGACCAGGACAAGCGCCGCAGACTGGAACGCGATCGATCTGGGGGTGGGGCGATCTGCGGGCATTGTCGGTTTTTCGTTGGCGCTGTCGGCGGAAGCTTCCGTCACAGGTGCGGTCTTCCCCAACCACAGCCCGCTCCCTGCGAACTGGATTTGATTCTGTTATCGGGAGAAGGTTGCTGAGACGACCTTAACGGCAGACTGCCGCCAAATCCCCCCTAATTAGGCAGATATTCCAGGGGGAAAGCGATCTTGCAGCGCGGCGCCGGCCCGGAGGCGGACGCTGGAGGTACCGAGCCGCGGGCCCCGAAAAAGACGAAAGGCGTCCTCGGGGGACGCCTTTCGGCACTGCTGGCAGGCATCCCGTAGGTGACTGCCCCTTCGAAGTCCTGCGATTCAACTATCGACGAAAGCCCATTTCTGCTCCCTTTCCTAGATTGAAGCCCTCAGATGCACTGGGTCATCTGAAACTCATGCATTTCCTGCCTCATTTTGTAGCACAACCTGGCCGAAACTTGTGCAACTGCAGGAAAACTTGTGCAGCCCGTTGCAGATATTGATTAGGCCAACCGCCGACCTATGCAGAGCCCCGCACTAACCGCCCCCCTTCGCCGCCCCCTCTTCAGGCGGCTCGCCACCAGCTACGCGATCAACGAGCTGGGCGACTGGATGGGGATCATCGCCCTCTCGGTCCTGGTCTACGACCAGACCGGCAGCGCCCTGGCGACCGCGGCGCTGTTCATCGGCACCGGCTTCCTCCCGGCGGCGCTGGCGCCGTTGCTGGTCGCCAAGGTCGAGATCCCCTCGCCGCGCTTCGCGCTGCCGGTCCTCTACTGCTTCGAGGCAGCCGCCTTCGGCGGGCTCGCCCTGCTCGCGGTCAACTTCTCGCTGCTCGGGGTCATCGTCCTGGCGACGATCGACGGCGCCCTGATGCTGGCGGCCCGCTCGCTGACCCGGGCGGTCTGCGCGGCCCTGCTCGAGCCGGCCGGGGAGCTGCGGGCCGGCAACGCGATCCTCAACGTCGCCTTCACCGGCGGCGCCGCGCTGGGGCCGGTGATCGCCGGCGTCGTCGTCGCCGGCTTCGGGGTGCCGACCGCCCTGCTGCTCGACGCGGTCTCCTTCCTGGCGATCGGGCTGATCCTCTTCCTCGCCGGCTCGATGCCTCAGGCGGAGCCCGAGCCGGGCCACCTGCGCCAACGGGTGCGGGCCGGGATCGCCTACATCCGCGAACGCAAGGTGCTGGGCCGGCTGCTGTTCGCCCAGGGCGCCGCAATGGTCTTCTTCGCGGCGGTGATCCCGGTCGAGGTGATCTACGCCAAAGAGACCCTCGGCACCGGCGACTCCGGCTACGGCCTGCTGCTCGGCGCCTGGGGCGCCGGCATGGTGGTCGGCAGCCTGATCTTCGCGCTGGTCCGCGGCGCCCGCCTCTCCTACCTCCTCTTCGTGGCGACGATCGCGGTCGGGGCCGGCTACCTGGGGATGGCGGCAGCCCCCAACCTCGCCATCGCCTGCGCTGCCTCGGCGCTCGGGGGGGCCGGCAACGGCGTCCAGTGGGTGACCGTGGTCAGCGCCGTGCAGGAGCTGACCGCCGCCGGGATGCAGGCCCGAGTGATCAGCGTGCTGGAGTCGGTGGCGGCCGCGGCGCCCGGCTTCGGGTTCGCTCTGGGAGGTGTCTCGGCGGCCCTGATCGACCCCCGCGCGACCTTCCTGATCGCCGGCCTCGGGGTGATGGCGATCGTCGCCATTTCCGCACCGCTACTTGGCTCGAAGTGGTCTGAGCGTCAAAAAACTTCCAAATCAAATCGCCTTGACGGGGGCAATGACGTTGTGCTGGAGTTAATCCCCGGGAGGTCGTCCATCCAGTCCAGACCGGAGGTTGAACCTTGAAGAAGCTCTGCGGCGTTGCTGCAGCGATCAGTCTTGCCCTGTTTTCCATATTCGGGTTGGCCTCATGCGGCGGTGATGACAACGACGGGGGCGGAAACGGCGGCTCGATGAAGGTGACCTACGGGACCTTCCCCGAAGCGCTGGACCCGGCGCTCGACTACACGGCCGAAGGTTGGACCGCGATGGGCGAGGTCTACGTGCCGCTGCTCACCTACAACCACGCCGAAGGCGAGGAAGGCAGCGAAGTCGTGCCCGGCCTCGCCGAGGACCTGCCGGAGATCAGCGACGACGGCACGACCTACACGCTGACCCTGCGCGAAGGGCTCAAATACTCCGACGGCACTCCGGTCAAAGCCTCCGACTTCGCCGCCAGCATCGAGCGGCTGTTCGAGATCAACTCGCCCGGCTCGTTCTTCTACTCGAAGATCGTCGGCGCCGAAGAGTTCGAAGAAACCGAAAAAGGCGGGATCCCGGGGATCGAGACCGACGACCAGACCGGCGAGATCTCGATCGAGCTGACCGCGCCCAGCAGCACCTTCACCAACGAGCTGGCGATGCTGTTCGCGGCGCCCCTGCCCGCCGACACGCCGGCCGAAGACCAGACCGCCGACCCGGCGCCGGGTACCGGCCCCTACATGATCTCCGCGGTCAAATCCGGCCGCAGCTGGAACTACGAGCGCAACCCGCAGTGGGCGGAAGCCAACTCGGAGGCGATGCCCGACTACCCGAGCGGCTCGATGGACGAAGTCGAAGCGGTGGTGATCGACAACCCGGAGTCCCAGGTCAACGAAATCGAACAGGGCGAAGCCCAGTGGATGCAGAACCTGATCCCCTCCGGCCGCTACGCGGAAATCAAGAGCGAGTTCGAAGGGACCCAGTTCAAGTCGTCGCCGACCAACAGCACCTACTTCTTCTGGCTCAACAACAAAGAGGCGCCGTTCAGCGACGTCAAGGTGCGCCAGGCGGTCAACCACGCGGTCAACGGCGAAGCGCTGGAACGGATCTACGCCGGTCAGCTGACCGCCGGCCAGCAGGTCCTGCCGCCGGGGATGCCGGGCTACGAGCAGATCGAGCTCTACCCCTACGACCTCGACAAGGCGAAGGAGCTGGTCGAGGAAGCCGACCCCGAAGACCGTGAAGTGACGGTCTGGACCAACAACGAACCGCAGACCAAAGAGGCGGGCGAATACCTGGAGGGCGTGCTTGGCGAAATCGGCTTCGAGGTGACGCTGAAAGTCGTCAACGCCGAGAACTACTTCGGCATCGTCGGCGACGAAAGCACCCCCGACCTCGACGCCGGCTTCATCGCCTGGTTCCAGGACTACCCGAACCCGAACAACTTCCTGCAGCCGTTGTTCTCCTCGGAAGGCATCGCGCCGACTGGCGCGACCAACCTCTCGCGCTTCTCCAATCCGGAAGTCGACGAGAAGATCGCCGAACTGGGCGAACAGCCGCTCGGATCCGAGCAGGAAGAAGCCTATGCCGAGCTCGACCGGCAGCTGATGGAAGAAGCGGCGTCGGCGCCCTACGGGTCGCTTGACATCTCCACCTTCGTCTCCGAGGAAATCGACCTCGACAAGGTGATCTTCAACCCGACGCTCGGTCAGTTCCTGACCAGCTTCGAATACGAGTAGGAAACGCCGCCGTCGGGGGGAACTAGGGCGCATGGCGCCCGACCCCCCGACGGCGGCCCCCAATCGCGTCGGCGCCCACGGGCCGTGGGCGCGGGCGGGGCGCCGCTTCCTGCGCAACCGCGCCGCCGTCGCGGCGGCGGCCCTCTTCGTCCTGATCGTCCTCTTCGTCCTGGCGGCGCCGCTGTGGGCCGATCACGTCGCCGGGACCGGGCCCAACAAGAGCCACACGCTGGACAAGATCGAGGTCGACGGCGAACAGCGCGACGTGGTCAACGTCGAAGGGCTGCCGCTCGGACCGCAGTGGTTCGACGCCGGCGGCAAGTTCTTCCTCGGCGCCGACGGCCGGCTGGGGCGCGACGAGATGGTGCGGCTGATGTACGCGGGGCGCACCTCGCTGCTGGTCGGAGTCGGGGCGGCGCTGCTGACCTCGATGCTCGCCGTCGTCCTCAGTCTGCTCGCCGGCTACTACCGCGGCTGGGTCGACACCGCGATCGCCCGCACCCTCGACGTGCTGTGGTCGCTGCCGGTCTTCCTCTTCGGCCTCGCGATCGGCATCTCGCTGGCCCTCGGCGGCCTCGAGGTCGGCCCGATCGCGATCTCCGGCGGCTCGTTGCTGATCCCGATCGGGATCATCGCGGTCTTCTCCCTGCCCTACGTCGCCCGGCCGATCCGCAGCCAGGTGATCTCGCTCACCGAGATGGAGTTCCTCGAGGCGGCCCGCGCCCAGGGCGCCGGCCCGATCCGCGTGATGTGGAGCGAGATCCTGCCCAACCTGGCCTCGACGATCATCGTCTTCACCACCCTGGCGATCGCCAACAGCATGCTGTTCGAGGCCGGGCTCTCCTTCCTCGGCGCCGGGGTGCAGCCGCCCAACTCATCCTGGGGGCTGATGATCAGCGGCGGCGTCGACCTGCTCAAGACCCAGCCGCTGCTGGCGATCGCGCCGGGCCTGATGATCACGCTCACGGTCCTCTCCCTGAACCTGATCGGGGACGGGCTGCGGAGCGCCCTCGACCCCCACTCGCGGACCGGGATCGAGGAGGCGCGCACCGGCGCCGTCTCGGTCAAGCCGACGGAGGGCCCGGCCTGATGGCCCGCTTCGCAGTCCGCCGCCTGGCCGGCATGGTCGTCGTCCTCTTCGCCGTCTCGGTGCTGCTCTTCCTCGTCTTCACCGTGCTGCCGGCCCAGAACCCCGCGCAGCAGCTGGCCGGCAAGAACTCGACCCCGCAACTGGTCGCCTCGATCGAAGAGGAATGGGGCTTCGACGATTCTCTGCCCGAGCAGTACCTCTCGATGATGGGCAAGGTCCTGACCGGCGAGCTGGTCTCCTACCGCCCCCGGGTCGACGTGCTGGAACAGATCGTCGAACGGATCCCGGCCACCCTCTCGCTCAGCATCGGCGCGGCGGTGATCTGGCTCGTTCTCGGCCTGGCGCTGGGCTACGTCTCGGCGGTCCACGCCGGCGGCCCGCTCGACCGCCTGCTGACCGGGGTGGCGGTCGCGGGCATCTCGATCCCGGTCTTCCTGATCGCGCCCGTCTTCCTCTATGTCCTCTCCTACCAGCTGGGCATCTTCCCCAGCGGCGGCTACGTGCCGCTGACCGAGAACCCCTGGGAGTGGTTCACCCACCTGGTCCTCCCCTGGTTCACGCTGGCGATCCTGATGATCGGCATCTACGGCCGGGTGCTGCGGTCGAAGATGCTCGACACGATGAACGAGGACTACGTGCGCACCGCCCGCGCCAAGGGGCTCTCAGAGCGGCAGGTGATGACCCGGCACGTGCTGCGCAACTCGCTGCTGCCGATCGTCGCCCTGTTCGGCCTCGACTTCGGGGGGACGATTGCCGGCACCGCGATCATCACCGAAAGCCTCTACTCGCTCGACGGGGTCGGCAACTACGCCGCCCTGGCGACCGCCAACTTCGAACTGCCGCCGGTGATGGGCGTCGCCCTCTACGGCGCCTTCTTCGTCGTCCTCCTCAACGCCGTCGCCGACATCGCCCACGCCTACCTCGACCCGCGGGTCCGGCTCGGGGAGGACGCCTCGTGAGCGCCCCGCTCGAGATCGCCGGCCTGCGGGTCGGTTTCGCGACCGAAGACGGGCTGGTGCAGGCGGTCGACGGGGTCGACCTCGAGCTGCGGGCGGGCGAGGTGCTGGCGCTGGTCGGCGAGTCGGGCTCGGGCAAGAGCGTCACCGCGCAGACCGCGATCGGGCTGACCGGCGCGGCGGGCGTCCGGATCGAGGGCTCGGTCCGGCTCGGCGGCGAGGAGCTGCTGGGCGCCGACGAGGAGGTGCTGCGCGGGGTGCGCGGCGAGCGGATCGCGATGGTCTTCCAGGACCCGATGACCTCGTTCAACCCGGTCTACCGCCTCGGCGCCCAGGTCGCCGAGGCGATCCTCGCCCACCGGCCGCGGACCTCGAAGGCGGAGGCGCGCGCCCAGGTGGTCGAGCTGTTCGGCGCGGTCGGGATCCCCGACCCCGAGCGGCGCGTCGACTCCTACCCGCACGAGTTCTCCGGCGGGATGCGGCAGCGGGCGATGATCGCGATGGCGCTGGCGCTCGAGCCCGAGGTGCTGATCGCCGACGAGCCGACCACGGCGCTCGACGTCACCGTGCAGGCGCAGATCCTCGAGCTGTTGGGCCGGCTCAACCGCGAGCGCGGCCTGGCGACGCTGCTGATCACCCACGACTTCGGGGTCGTCGCCGAAGTCGCCGACCGGGTCGCGGTGATGTACGCGGGGAGGGTGGTCGAGGAGGGGACGCTGGATGAGATCTTCTACGACCCCCAGCACCCCTACACCTGGGGCCTGCTCGGCTCGACCGTCCGCCTCGACCGCGAGCGGCCGAGGAGGCTGCCGCAGATCGGCGGCGCGCCGCCGTCGCTGCTGGAGCTGCCGCCGGGCTGCGCCTTCCGCGAGCGCTGCCCGCACGCCTTCGCGAGCTGCGGCGAGATGCCGCCGCTCGCGGCGCGCCTCACCGACGAGCCGGGACACCGCGACCGCTGCTGGCTGGAGCCGGCGGCGAAGCGGGAGCGACGCCAGGTCGAGGGCCGGATCGGGCTGGAGGCGCCGGGGCGATGACCGACGCGCCGCTGCTGGAGGTGACCGACCTGGTCAAGCACTTCCCGGTCCGCCGCGGCGTGCTGCGCGACCGCGAGGTCGACCGGGTGCGGGCGGTCGACGGGATCAGCTTCAGCCTGCCGCCCGGCCAGACCCTGGGTCTGGTCGGCGAGTCGGGCAGCGGCAAGTCGACCGCCTGCCGGGCGGTGCTGCAGCTGCTGCGGCCGACCTCGGGCTCGGTGCGCTTCGAGGGCCGCGAGATCGCCGGCCTGCGGCGGCGCGCGATGCGGCCGCTGCGGCGCCAGATGCAGATGGTCTTCCAGGACCCGCAGGCTTCGCTCAACCCGCGCCGGCGGATCGGTCAGATCGTCGCCGACCCGCTGCGCCGCCAGGGGATCGGCTCCGGCGGCGAGCGGCGGCGGCGGGTCGAAGAGATGCTGGAGCGAGTCGGGCTCGAAACGGCGCACCGCCAGCGCTACCCGCACGAGCTCTCCGGCGGCCAGCGACAGCGGGTCGGTATCGCCCGCGCCCTGATCCTCGAGCCGAAGTTGGTCGTCGCCGACGAGCCCGTCTCGGCGCTCGACGTCTCGATCCAGGCCCAAATCGTCAACCTGCTGGCCGACCTCCAGGAGCAGCTCGGGCTCACCTACCTGTTTGTCGCCCACGACATCGGCGTCGTCCGCCACGTCGCCGACCGGATCGCCGTCATGCACGAGGGCAGGATCGTCGAGCAGGGAGACGCCGACCAGATCTGCGAGCGCCCCGCCGACCCCTACACGAAACAGCTGCTGGCCTCGGTCCCGATCCCCGACCCCCGCCGGGCGCGCGCCCGCTAGGTGACACGCCGGCATGAGACTGGATTTGTCTCCGCATAGCGGAGACAAATCCAGCCTCACCTGGGCAGCGGAGACAAATCCAGCCTCAGATAGTCAGGCCCCTTCGTCCAGCTGCTCGAACCTGCACTCGGCCGGCGCTTTGTCGTCGCGGAACCGGTGGAACCGCGCCCCGTGCCGGATCCGCCCGGCGCTGGCGTGGTCGTAGCCGACCTCGATCACCAGCTCCGGCCGCAGCTCGACCCACTCGAGGTCACGGTCGCCGGTCCACCGGCTCGGCTCGGCGGCGCCGCTCTCGCCGGTCTCCAGCGGCGCCAGCAGCTCGCGCATGCCGCGTTTGGCGGCGGCGCTGAAGCCGGAGATGTGGCCGACCGGACGCAGCTCGCCGTCGTCGTAGAGGCCGAGGATCAGCGACCCGACCGTGCCCTCCTCCTTGCCCGGCCGCCAGCCCATCACCACGCACTCGATCGTCCGCTCCCGCTTCACCTTCGCCATCCCCTTCCGCTTGCCGGGGACGTAGGGAGCGTCGAGGCGCTTTGCCATCACGCCCTCGATGCTGCCCAGCCACTCCTCCGCCCGCTCGGCGTCCGGGGTGAGCGGGGTCAGCTCCAGCCCCGCCTTGGCGGCGACCTTCTCCAGCCGCTCCCGTCGCTCGGCCAGCGGCGCGTCGAGCAGCGCCTCGTCGCCCTCGGCGAGCAGGTCGAAGGCGACGAGCTGCGCCGGGATCTCCCGCGCCAGCAGGTTGACCCGCGACTCGGCCGGGTGGATCCGCTGCTGCAGCGCGTCGAATTGGAGATTTCCGTCGGCGTCGCGGATCACCAGCTCGCCGTCCAGCACCCAACGCCCCGGCGCGAAGCTCAGCTCCGGGAAGTAGCGGGCCAGCGCCTTGCCGCCGCGAGACTGGATGTAGACGTCCTCGCCGTCGACGAAGACGATCGCCCGGAAGCCGTCCAGCTTCGGCTCGTACGCCCACTCCTTGCCGCGCGGCAGCTGTTTGCGGGCCAGAGCAAGCTGTGGCTTGATCGGCGGCGCCAGGGGGAGGGTCACAGCAGCAGGCTAGAAGAGCGCGCTCTGGGCGGGCGGGTCCTGTCCCCGGGGAGGCGCCGCTCGGCGTCGCAGGCCGCCTTTCCCCCAGCCGCGGACGGCCCTCGTGGCGTTCCTGCGGTGGGCCGGCTTCATGTGGGCGCGGTCGCGGTAGAGGGCCTCGTACCGTGGCAGCAGGTCGGGGCGTTTGGCCGTGAGCCAGGCGAAGAAGACGTCCTTGACCTCGCCGCGGAGGTGGAGGGCGACGCCGCCGAGGAAGCTGGCGTCGGCCTTACGCGCCCGCTCGAGGATCGGCCGCACCTGGTCGGGGTCGTCGTTGATGCCGGGCATCAGCGGCGCCACCAGGACCCCCGACTCGATCCCGCGGCGGCGCAGCTCGGCGACCGCGTCGAGGCGTGCTTCCGGGCTCGGGGTGTGCGGCTCGGTCGCCCGCCAGGCCTCCTCGTCGAGGGTCGGCACCGAGAGGTTGACCGAGACCGGCAGCCGCTTCGACATCCGCGCCAGGATCTCGACGTCGCGCATCACCAGCGGCGACTTGGTGAGGACCGAGACCGGGGTCTGCGCCGCCTCCAGTGCCTCGAGGATCTCCGGCATCATCCGGTAGCGACTCTCGACCCACTGGTAGGGGTCGGTGTTGGTCCCCAGCGCCACCAGCTCCCGGTTCCAGCTCGGCCGCGCCAGCTCCGCCCGCAAAAGCTCCGGGACGTTGACCTTGACCACGATCTCGCGCTCGAAGTCCCGCCCGGCGTCGAGGTCGAGGTAGGTGTGGGTGCGGCGGGCGAAGCAGAACGTGCAGGCGTGGGTGCAGCCCCGGTACTGGTTGATCGTCCAGCCGAAGCCGTAGCGGCCGCCCGGCACGTGGTTCAGGGCCGAGCGGGCGCGGACCTCGTGGAAATTGACCCCCATCGCCTCCGGCGCGTCAAAGGTCCGCACCACGCTGCCGTCCCCCACCCCCGGCAACCGGAGGTCGTTCTCGACTCGTTGCCCGTCCCAGCGCATCGAACATATGTTCGCACGCGTGCTGGACGGAGTCTAGGAGGGCAGCTCGCCGCGGATCGCGTAGCGGAGCACGTCGACCACCTGCTCGGGGGTGCGGGCCGTGCCCTGGGCGGCCCGGTCGACCTCCTTCAGCGCGTGGTCGAGGTCGGGGTCGTGCAGGGTGACGTAGGGCTTGCCGAGGGCGGCGGCGAAGCCGGCGTCGAAGGCGGCGTTCCACTGCCGGTACTTGTCGCCGAACCGGACCACCACCAGGTCGGCGGCGCGGATCAGCGTCTGGGTGCGGATCGCGTTCACCCCCGCCCCCATGTGGTCGGCCCAGAACTTGACCGGCTCCTCACCGAGCGTGCCGGTGCCGGCGTCGTCGGAGGCGCCATGGTCGGTGACCGGCGCGGTGAAGGCGACCGGCAGCCCCGCCTCGCGGGCGCCCGCTTCGATCCGGTCGCGCCAGTCGGAGTGGATCTCCCCGGCCAGGTAGACGCTCCAGGTCTTCTCGCTCATCGACCCGATCCTACGGACCGACCGCCGCGGTCTGCTCCTCGAAGTGCTTGCTCAGCATCGTCACCTGGCCCTGGTAGTTGGAGCCGAGGCCGGCGCCGTAGAGGCTCTCGGCCGGCTCCGCCATCCGCTCCAGGCCGAGCTTGCAGACCGGCTGGCGGTGTTCGACCATGAAGGAGACGTCGCGGGCGCGAACCTCGAGCGCGGCGCGGCTGCCGTGGTGGCGGCCCTCCGGGTCGTAGCCGAAGCCGGGGTCGAAGAAGCCGGCGTAGTGGGTGCGCAGCTCGCCGGCGGTCGGGTCGTAGGCCATCATCTCGGCGGCGACCTGGGGCGGGATGCAAACCCCCTCGGCGGAGAGCAGCAGGTAGAAGATCTCCGGCTCGAGCACGACCCTGCCGCCGGGCTCGGGGTAGACCGGGTCCCAGTAGTCCGTCCAGCGGTAGGCGCGGATCCGGCTCAGGTCGACCGGGAGGCTGTTCTTCTTCGCCCGGTACCCGACCGCGCGGTCGGCCGGGCCCGAGAGGTCGAGGCTGAGGAAGAGGCCGTCGGAGACCGCCAGCTCGGAGCGCGGCAGTGCCTCGGAGTCCAGGTAGACCAGCGGCGAGGAATCCTGCATCTCGCGGATCTCCTCGTCGCCGAGGCGAGCGTCGCCCCGGGTCAGGCGCAGCTGGTTGAGCGAGAGCCCGGAGGAGACCTGGATCGCAAACGAGCGGGGGACGATCTCCAGGTAGAGCCGGCCGCGGTAGCCGGCCCGGACGTCGTCGAAGCGGTGGTGGCGGTCGGTGATCACCCGGGTGAAGACGTCGAGCCTCCCGGTCGAGCTCTTCGGGTTGGCCTTGCCGCGGACGTCGTCGGGCAGCGCCAACTCCTCGATCAGCGGCACCAGGTAGGGACGGTCGCGCTCCAGCACCGCCCCGTCGCGGAGGTCGACTCGCTGGAAGGCGAGCCCCTCGATCTTCTCCTCGACGGTCGAGTCGACGTCGGGGAGGAAGGAGCAGCGCAGCGCCCAGGCGAAGTCGCCGAGCCGCAGGTCGATGCTGGCCGGCTGCACCGCCTCGGGACGGATCCGGTAGTCGCCGGAGCTCACCCACTCGGCCTCGATCGCGCGCCTCAGCGCCTGCGAGGGGAGGACGCCCTCGGCCGAGCCGAGCGGGGCTTCGCCAGCCCGCTCGCCTGCGCTTGTCGTCTCCGTCATCCGGAAGAGATTATTCGCCGCGCCTCGGCCGTGCCGAGGTATGGCGTCAACGCGAGTTCCAGCACCGCCGGGGTCAACGACCTGAGCTCCTCCCCCTCACCGGCGAGGACGCGCCTGCCCAGCAGCGAGGCGATTCCGCCGACCACCGCTTCGTCGGTCGCCTGCGGCACCTCGTCACCACCGGGGGCCAGCGGCGCCCCCTCGCGCAGGTAGGGGACGAAGCTCTCGACCGCCGCCTGGTAGCGGTCGTAGACGCCTCGACCGGCCCGCAGCCCCTCGACCAAAGCGATCCCGGCCAACGCCGGCTCTTCGCTGAACAGCTCGATCAGGGCGACGATCGAGGCCCTGACGCGCGGCGACCACTCGCCTTCCGCGTTCTCGCGGCAGGCCTCCTCGACCTGGTCGCGGATCCGCTCGATCGCCGAGTCATAGGCGGCGATGAAGCAGTCGTCCTTGCTCTCGAAGTGTTTGTAGAAGTCGCTCTTGGAGACTGCGGCGCGCTGTCCGATCAGCGACACGGTGGTCCGCTGATACCCCACATCGTGCAGCACCTCGATCAGTCCGGCAATCAGCCTTTGGCGCTGATTTCGGGCGACGAACTCGGGGGAGAGACCGTGGCGGCCGCGTGGTAGTCGATCCATTACCTATTGAAGTCTGCCAGCGTACTCTCACTTTCGCCTCGCGGTCCGAACCCCCTTCTTCGCTACACCGTGGTACGGCGAGAGAATGAACTCGGACAGTTCGGGGAGGAGGTCTCCGGCGCGGCTCGCCTCGCCCTTGCGGATCTGCTGGTGGAGGATCCAGGCGACCCCGCCGATCAGCGTCTCCTCGATCGTCGTCGGCAGGTCGGCCTCATCGGGCGCGTTGGCCCGCAGCATCTCGACGAACCTGCGCACCGCGGCGTCGTAGCGGGCGGATGCCTCGGGTGTGGCCGAGAGCGCCTCGATCATGCACATCCGCGCCGCCGACGGTTTCTCTTCGACGCAGCGCAGGAACGCGGCGAGGCCGGATTCGATCCGCTGCTGCCAGGCCCCGCCGGTGGCGTCGCAGGCCTCTTCGACCGCTCGGACAACCTCGTTGACGTGGGTGTCGAAGGCGGAGAGGAAGAGGTCTTCCTTGCCGTCGAAGTTGTCGTACAGCGTTTTCCGAGCAACCCCGGCACGGCGTACGATGTCGGCGATCTTCGTCGCCTCGTACCCCTGCTCAGCGGTCAATTCGGCTATAGCGTCAATCATGCGCCGCCGCTTGTGAACGGCGACAAACTCTCTTGGAAGCTCTGGCCGAGAAGGCTTCACCTGAGCTCCCGAGGTTGGGATGGGAGCATGGATTGAAGAATAGCCGCGGTCTTTAATTCGGCGCGCGAGGCACCATCTCTTCTGGTACCGTGAGAAAACTCTAGTTGTTTCTATTAGAAACTAGACGGTTTCTCAGTGCCCTTCGATCGAATTCAATTAAGTCAAGAGATCCTCCGCGCGGCAATCGGCGATGACTGGCCACCGGAGCAGGTGGATGCCGCGATCGAGCTGCTCGCCAGCAGCGACGGGAAGTTCCCCTCCGGCGTCCGCAAACTGCCAGCCGACCTGATCCGCGCCGTGCAGCGCGAGCGGCTGATCGTCGCGATGCTGAAGGCCGCCTCGGACCTCGGCTACCGCCAGACCAACGTCCAGGACGTGATCGACCGCGCTGGCGTCTCCCGGCCGACCTTCTACGAGCACTTCTCCAACAAAGAAGACTGCTTCCTCGCCGCCTTCGACACCAGCGCCAAACGACTGCGCGCCAAGGTCGACGCCGCGACCAAGGAGGGGGACACCTGGCGCGAGCAATTGCGGCTCGGGATGGAGGCGATCCTCGCCTTCGCCAGCGCCGAACCGGACACCGCCCGCACCGTGATCGTGGAGGCCAGGGCCGCCAGCGCCGAGGCGGTGATGCGGAGGGTCGAACTGCTCGACCACTTCTCTGTCTGCCTCGACACCCGGGCGCGGCAGCTGCTGCCCGAGGCGCGCTTCTCGGAGATCACCGCCTCCGGCGTGGTCGGCGGCGTCGAAGCGCTGCTCTACTCGCGCCTCTGCAAGAGCGAATTCCGCAACCTCGAGGACCTGCTGCCCTCGATGATGTACTTCGCGGTCCTCCCCTACGAGGGCCACGCCGCCGCCAGCGAAGAGCTGGCGCTTGCCGGCCGCTGAGCCCGCTTCAACCGCTTTCGCGCCCGCATCCCGGGGTGCCGGCAGCCCGCCGGCGGCCCTCGCCTTCATGATACAGTTGTCGAATTATGGGTTAGCTGTCTCATGAAGCAAGGAGGAGACCGGAAGATGGACGCACTGCAAGGCGGAGCCGAGGCCTCGCCGCTCTCTCGCACCTTCGACGAGCTGCTCGGCACCTGGTTCGCCTGTGTCGACCAGCGGCAGGGCGCACCGCCAGCCGCCGAGTGGCTCGATGCCCACCTCGCCGACGAGTTCGTGTATCTGCACGGCGCGGGCGGACGCTGGGGGAGGCAGGACATCCTCGACTTCGTCTCCGGGCCGCTCAGCGCCTCGCCGCCCGAACACCACCTCAGGGGGCTGAACTCGGCCGTCCGGTACGGCGATGTCGTCCTCACCGAGGGCGACTTCTTCGTCCGCGGGACCTTCCCGGGCGAGGTCGAAGTGCCGAACGCCCTGCGAGAGATGGCGGAGATCGGCAAAGAGTGCAGGTTCGCGACGGTCTGGGTCCACCGCGCCGACCGCTGGCAGTGCCTCCTCTACCAGGCGACCCCGAAGTTGGTCTAGGAACCGCCGGGGCGGGGCGGCCGGGTCAGGCCGCCTTGCTCCGGTACCGAAGCCCTTCGCGGATGTAGGCGAAGGTCGCCTCCGGATCGCCGATCGGCAGACCGTGAGCCGGCGCCACCACCGACGCCCCCAGCTCCTCGAAGACCATCTGGTCGAGCCTGTGTATGAAGGGCTCCAGGTCGGTGAACCGCGACCAGTAGAAGGCGGCCTCGGTGAAGGCGGCGGTCATCGCCGGCACCTCCAGCGCCGGCACCTCCTCGGCAAGCAGGCCGCACTGCCCGGCCTCGTGGTAGTGGGCGTAGGAGAACCCGTCGCCGGTGAACAGCACCCGGCGGCTGGCGTCGAACCCCCACACCGTGGTCAGGTAGTCGCGGAAGACGGCGGGCACGACCTCGAACTCGACGCCGCCGAGATCGAGCGAGTCCCCGACCGTCATCGGCAGCAGCCGGTCCTCGTACTGCGGAAAGACCAGGTGCAGGTCGGAGACGTCGCCGCAGCAGATCGCCTCCGGCAGGTGCGACATCAACTGACCGACAGGTCCCGCGTGGGGTACCTCGGGGTGGGTCAGGAAGAGATGCGACGGGCGTGGCACCCCCCGATCGGCCAGCTCCTCGATCTGCTGCACGATCGTGTGGAAGTCCTTGGCGTGGCCGGCGTCGACCAGCACCGACCTCTCGGCGCCGGCGACGAGGTACGTCGACAGGTAGGAGTGGAGAAATTTCCCTTCGATGAACGGCGTCACCAGGCAGTCGCCCAGCCAGAAGACCCCCTCCGCGATCTCGCGCGGCAGCGGGTGTCCGCGGTTGGCCTCGGCTCCGGCAATCATCGCTCCCACCTTCCCGTGGCGACGTCGGCTTTCGGAAGCTCGGGCGCGCGACGCAGGATGTCGTCGAGCATCTGGTAGTGCCGTCCGATCGCGTCCCGGCCCTTCAGCACGCAGCCGAAGCAGGGCGCGATCGCCTCGATCTCGTACTCGTCGAAGATCGTCGCCAGCTCGCTCCTGATCCGGTCGGTGTCGGCGCCGGGGAGCCACCAGAACCGGCTCGCGAAGAGGTAGTCCTGGACCGCCTCCGCGGAGATCGGGTCCTCGTCGCCCTCGACCACCCAGGGACCGGCCTCGGTCGGGCGCCAGAGCCAGGTGAACGAGTCCGAGCTGAACAGGGTGCGGGTGCCGGTGTCGTACAGCCAGACGGTCGGCAGCAGCTTCAGCGGCGCCGCCAGGAACTGGATCTCGCGCCCCTCGCTGCCGATCTCGAACGCCTTGCCGACCGGCGGCGCCTGTCGCTGCTCCACCTCGCGCAGGCGCCCACCGCCGCCCTCGACGATGCTGGGCCGGTACTCGGGCCGGATGTCGGACCACTCGGCCGGGTCGGGCATGCCGAAGACGCCGTAGACGACGTCGACGTCGAACCGCTCCGCGACCGGCCGCACGTTGCAGACCCCGCTGAACTCGCCGAGCCGCAGCGGATACACCGAAAGCCTTCCCCCGGGCTCGATCAGCGAGCCGAGCTGCGCCAGGATCGCCTCCTCGTGCACCGAGAGCCCGGTGTCGATCAACAGGTGCTCCTCGCCCTCGGCGACGAGGTAGGCGTTGGAGGAGGCAAAGCCCCTCGCCTCTTTCGGATGCGTCGAGACACGTCCGTCCAGCGCGTAGGGATGGGACAGGGCGAACAGCTGCCCGTCGCCGATCTCCAGTGCTTCGCCGTCCTGCACTTACCTCTCACCGCCTACTGGTCGATGGCCGCGTCGCTGCGAAGCGCGCCCGCGGGCGGCCACCTGACTCGGCGGCCGCCCGCGAAACGCGACTGATCATTCTTCGGGCAGCGGGAACTCGATCATCAGCGGAGCGACGTCGGTCGCTTCCTCGAGCAGACCGAATTCGTGCAGCTGATCGGTGATCTCCTGCACACCTTCGGGATCCAGCTCGGTGGCCGGGTAGGGCAGGGTCACGTTTTCGGCCGTTTCCTGGTCGAGGCCGGACCAGGTGGTCAGCTGGTCGCGGATCTCGTCCGGATGATCCCGGGCGTACTGCTCGGACTCCTGGACCGCGAGCTGCACCTTGCGGATCGTTTCCGGGTTGTCCGCAACGTACTGGGTGTTCGAGATCAGGCAGATGAAGGGCATGTCCTCCATCACCGTCAGGCTCGACGAGTCGATGACGTTCATCGGCGTCTGCGCCTTCGTCTGCGCGAGCCACGGCTCGTTGATGAAGCCGGCGTCGATCCGGCCGGCACGAAGCGCCGCGCCGACGTTCGGGAACGGCACCACGGTGAGCTTCAGGCTGTCGGGGTCGATCCCGGCTTCCCGCGCCGCCTTGCGGACCTGCAGCTCAGCCAGGCCGCCGATCGAGCTGACGGCGATCGTCTTGCCTTCGAGCTGGTCGAAGGACGTGATGTCCCCGCTCTTCAGCGTGACGACCTCGAAGATGTCGCTCTCGCCCGCAGCGGGGCCCTGGTCAAGCGGCGCGATCGCGATCACCGGCAGGTCGCCGGCCTCGAGGACGGGGAGGCTGCCCCAGGTCCAGGTGGTGGCCTGGACGTCGCCGGAGACGACGCTGGGGACGAGGGTGTCCACCGCGACCGTCTCTTTGAACTTCAGGTCGATGCCGTGTTTCTCGAAGATCCCTTGTTCTTTACCGACCACGATCGGGATCATGCTCATGTGCTGTTTGAAGTGGAGGATCGTGAACGGCGTCAGCTCCTCGCTCATCGCCGAAGTGCTGTCGCCTCCCCCGCTCGTAGCGGTCGAGTCGCCGTCGTCATCTCCACAGCCGGACAGGATCGCCAGGGCGAAGACGAGAACGGCGACGACACCTAGAAACCAGGTGCGTTGCCTCGCCTTTGGGATATCCATTTGTACCTCTCCTCCTTGGGTTTGATGGCAAATTGACACTGCTCAGACCTGGCTCTGCAGGCCCTCGGTCTGGGCCGAGCCGCGACTCCCCTGCGCGGCGGCCCCGGGTTCTCCCTTGATCGCCCGGTAGACCTCCGCCCGGAGGCGGCCGAACTCGGACAGCTGCTTGGTCTCGATCTGGTCGCGGGGCGAAGGAAGGTTCACGTCGAGGACCTCGACCACCGAGGACGGGCGCGGCGAGAGGACGACGATCCGGTCCGACATGTAGACGGCCTCGTCGATGTCGTGGGTGACGAGCAGAATCGTCATCCCGAGCTCCGCCTGCAGCTTCAGGACCAGGTCCTCGAGGTCCGCCCTGGTCTGCGCGTCGACCGAGGCGAACGGCTCGTCGAGCAGCAGCACCCGTGGCCGGTAGGCGAGCGCGCGGGCGATCGCGACGCGCTGCTGCATCCCGCCGGAGAGCTGCCAGGGGTAGTGGTCCTCGAACCCGGCCAGCCCGACCGACTCGATCGCGTGCGCGACCGCGTCCTTGGAGCCGCTCTTGTCCTTGCTGCGCCGCAGCGGCAGGAAGACGTTCTTGCCGACCGTCATCCAGGGGAACAGCGAGCGGCTGTAGTCCTGGAAGACGATCGCCAGCTCGGGCGGCGGTTCGGTGATCTCATGGCCGGCGACGACGACCTTGCCGGAGGAGGACCGCATCAGCCCGGAGATGCACTTCAGCAGGGTCGTCTTGCCGCAGCCCGAGGGGCCGACGACCGAAACGAACTCCTGGTCGTCGATGATGAAGTCGAGGCGGGCGATCGCCTCGGTCGAGCCGTGTCGGCCCGGGTAAACCTTGGACAGCCCGACGACTTCGAGGCTGTGTTCCTGGCCGTTGCTTGCCATCACTTCCCTCCAGACCTGATGTGCCAATGGATCACCCTGCGCTCCATCAGGGTGAATAGGTAGTTGAGAACGATTCCCAGCAGGCCCAGCAGGATGATCGCGGCCCACATGTCCGGGATCTGGAAGCGCTGCTGGGCGGAGATCAGGAACGCTCCGATGCCGCTGGTCCCCGCCACCAGTTCGCTGATGATCATCAGCAGCAGGGCGAAGGTGAGGCTGGTCCGCATCCCGGCGAAGATCCGCGGCATGGTCGCCGGCAGCACGATCAGCCGCAGCCGTTCCCAGCGGGAGAGCCCGTAGGCCCGCGCCGTGGAGAGCATCGTGCGGTCGAGCTCGGCGACCCCGTCGGCCGTGTTGAGGACGATCGGCCAGACGCAGATGAAGGCGATGATGAAGACCCGCATCGTGTTGCCGATGCCGAGGATGATGATCGCCGGGGGCAGCATCGCGACCGGCGGGATCGCGCGCAGGAAGGAGACCAGCGGCATCAGCAGCGCCCGGAAGGCCGGCAGCATGCCGAGGCCGAGGCCGAAGGCCACCCCGAAGACGACGGCCAGCGCGTAGCCCATCGCGAGGCGCTCGATGCTCGGGACGAAGTCGCTGGTGAAGCGTTCGAAGAACCAGATTTCCCGGAACCGGGTCAGCATCTCGCCCATGTCGACGACGAGGTAGCTGCTGCTCTGCGAGGTGTAGAGCCAGAGCAGGCCGACGATCGCCGTGGTGACGCCGATCGCCAGCGCCCGGTGAAGGATGGGGGTTTCGGAGTTCACTGCCCGCTCCCCGGCCGCTGCGACTCATGCCAGCGAAGGACGTGTTTCTCGATCGCGCTGAAGACGACCTGGATCAGGATTCCGAGCAGGCCCGAGATCACGATCAGCGCATACATTTCGGGCAGTCGCCCGGCGTTCTGAGCCTCGACGATCGCCGAGCCGAGGCCGGGGACGCCGATCAGCAGCTCGACGCTGATCGCGGCGATCAGGGCGATCGTCAGCGCGATCCGCAGTCCGGTCACGAGGTAGGGCATCGTGCCGGGCAGGACGACCGACCAGATGAAGCGGCGCCGGGTGAGGCGCAGGGTGCGGGCGGTGTCCAGGGTCACTTCGTCCATCGCCTGCCCCGCGTAGAAGGACTGGATCACCAGGGTCCAGACGCAACCGACCGCGACCAGGAACCAGACGGTGGTGATCGACTGGCCCCAGATCAGGATCGCCAGCGGGATGAGGGTGATCCCGGGCACCGGGCGCAGGAACTCGACGGTCGGCCGCAGCGCCGCGTTGACCGCCGGGATCAGGCCCATCAGCGTGCCGAGCGGGATGCCGATCGCCGCGGCGACGAGGAGCCCGATCGCCGCGCCCTTCAGCGTTTCGAGGATGTCCGACCAGAGGGCGCTGGTGCCGAGCAGGGCGATCAGTTCCTCGGCGACGTCGGCCGGCGGGGAGACGTCGATCGGGTTGACGAACTCGGTGCGGACCGCGAGGTCCCAAACCACCAGCGCCAGGAGGAGCCCCAGCAGTCCGAGCAGGATCTGCACGCTCTTGCGTTCGATCAACGGCAAACGTTCCACGTGCGGCACTCCTCCTCTCCTCTGGTTCCCGGGAACTGCAACGACTTGCGGCGCATCCTAAGCAGGGTCAACGTTGGCTGTCAATAGTTAAATGTTGACAGCCGACAGTTAGCAATTACTCGAATTCCTCATTGCAGAGCGGTTTGCAGCGGTTTTGTAGATTGGGACGTCACTTGTAACATGGGACGAGTCTCTCAATACGAGTGTATTGTCGCAGCAACGAGAGGCTCGTGCATTGAGGGCAGCCGAGTCGGTCAACCACCCGAGAGGAGCGCCGCCGTGCCAGCAGAAACCTTCAACCCGCCGAGCGCCAGGACGTGAGCGCCCCCCGTCCCAGCGTCGCGGTGATCGGCGGCGGCTACGCCGGAGTCGCGGTCGCCGGCGCCCTGGATGCCGACGCCGACGTCGTCCTGGTCGAGCCGCGGGAGACCTTCGTCCACAACCTCGGCGCCCTGCGGGCACTGGTCGACCCCGGCTTCCTGCCCCGCATCTTCCTCCCCTATGACGACCTGCTCGACGGCGGGCGCGTGGTCCAGGCGCGGGCGACCGAGGTCGGGGCCGGACGGGTGGTACTCGACTCCGGCGAGCGACTGGAGCCGGACTACGTCGTCCTCGCCACCGGCTCCGCCTACCCGTTCCCCGCGAAGACCGACGCCTCCTCGGCCGAGGAGGCGATCGAGCGCTACCGCGATCTGCACCGGGAGCTGGCCGCGGCCGAGAGCGTGCTGCTGCTCGGCGCCGGGCCGGTCGGGCTCGAGCTGGCCGGCGAGATCAGCGCCGCCTGGCCGCAGAAGCGGGTCGTCCTCGCCGACCTCGAACCGGAGATCCTGCCCGGCCCCTACCGGCCCGAGCTGCGTGCCGAGCTGCGCCGCCAGCTGGAGGAGCGCGGGGTCGAGCTCCTGCTCGACAGCGGCGGAGCGGAGCCCGAGGCGGACCTGCGGATCGCCTGCCACGGCGTCTCGCCGGTCACCGACTACCTCGCCCCCGAGTTGGCGGCAGCACGCAACGCCGAGGGCTTCCTCGAGACGACCCCGGAGCTGCTGGTCCGCGGGCAGGACGCCGTCTTCGCGATCGGCGACCTGGTCGCCGGGCAGCCGAGCATGGCCGTCAACGCCTCGCAGACCGCGGCGGTCGCCGCCGCCAACGTGCTGGCGCTGAGCCGCGGCGAGGCGCTCTCCAGCCATGCGGCGGGGGAACGGCTGATCCTGGTGCCGCTCGGCCCGAACGGCGGCGCCGGGCAACTTCCCGGCGAGGCGGGGATCCTCGGCGCCGCGGAGGTGGCGGAGAAGAAGGGGCGCTCGCTGCTGCTTGAGAACTTCGAAAAAAAGCTTCGGGCGGCGGTAGTCGATGCCGCCTGAGAAGCCGACCGGCGTGCAAAAGGCGAAAGCCTCGAAAGGAGTTCAACGTGTGCTATCCAGATCCGCGCTATCACGGTGATGACGGCGAGGTCAGCGCCGTCCACGTCCACGGCGACCGGGAGCCCGACCTGAGGACGAGCGCCCGGACCGAAGTCCACTACGTGGCGACCGGCGAGTCGACCAACCGCCAGTTCGGCCTCTACCGGTGGTCCTGCAAACCCAACACCCCGGGTCCCAACCCGCACTTCCACCGCACGATGTCGGAGTCGTTCTTCATCCTCGACGGCTCGCTGCGGATCTACAACGGCGAGGAGTGGTCGTGGGCCAACCAGGGCGACTTCCTCTTCGTGCCCGAAGGTGGCATCCACGCCTTCGAGAACCCGTCCGACAAGCCGATGTCGACGCTGATCCTCTTCGCCCCCGGGGCGCCCCGCGAGGCCTACTTCGCAGCGGGAGCGGAAATGGCCGCCGGCAAGCGCGAGTTCACCGCCGAGCAGTGGCGTGAGATCTGCCTCAGCCACGACAACATCTTCGTCGACCCGCCCGAGGAGGACCCGCCGCTGGCCGCGCCCTGGCGCAAGTACGACTGAGGGGCGACCGCCCCGAAACTCCGGCGCCCCCCGCGCCCCCGGCGTAGAGTCCGGGACATGAACTCGCCGCGGGGGGCAAGGGTCGCGCTGGTCGTGCTGCTGGTCTCGGCGGCGACGATCGGTCTCACCGCGACCCTGGCGCCCCGCACCTTCTACGACGACTTCCCCTTCCTCGCCAGCTGGGTCGAGCTGCTGCCGCCCTACAACGAGCACCTGGTCACCGACGTCGGCGGCCTCTACCTCGGCTTCGCCCTCCTCTTCGCCTGGGCGGCCCGCACCCTCGACCGCACCCTGGTCCGGGCCGTCTGCGCCGCCTGGCTGCTGACCGCGACGATCCACCTCGTCTTCCACGCCAGCCACCTCGAGGGCTTCTCAACCGCCGACGCAATCGGCGAGCTAGCCAGCCTCGCCCTCCTCCTCGCCCCACCGGTGGTAGCGATCTGGGCAGTCGGCGAGCGTCATCCCTAAGAAGTCCTCCCCCGACTAGGGCGCCGATGCCACAGGCATGATTGCTTCATGCCGACGATTAGCCGCTTCTTTGGGATCGCCATCGTCATGTTCTTCGACGATCACGGCTTCCCGCACTTCCATACTCGCCATGCGCAAGGAGAAGCCAAGGTCCGAATTGACAACCTTGAGGTCATGGACAGCAGAGAACTGGCGCCGAGCCCGTGACGGTGAGACACTTATTGGACATCGAGCCGCTGCGATGAATGGCCTAACCCCCGATATCACTGCTGTTGAAGTCGTTCGCCACGGGGTCCTGCGGCTGACCTTCGCCGATGGCCTGGCTGGAGAAGTCAGCGTGCTCGATCGGATGCGTGGCCCTGTCTTTGAGGATGCCCGCAATCCTGAGGGCTTTCTCAAGGCCGAAGCGGATGACGAGACGGGAACCGTCGTCTGGCCCGGCGGCGCTGACCTCGCCCCTGACACGCTCTACGAGCGCATCAGTTCGGGCACCTGGCCGGACTCTCGCGCTGCCGCCTGATAGAGGGCGGATTGCGCGGAAAAAGCGGAGGGGGTGGGATTCGAACCCACGGTACGCCGTAAGACGCACAACGGTTTTCGAGACCGCCCCGTTCAACCACTCCGGCACCCCTCCGGGAACCACGGGGACAGCGGATTCTAGGGTTGCCGCGACTCGGGCGAAGCTCGGTTGCCGGCGGGCGCGGCTAAAGGTGTCCGGCCCGGTGCCGATCAACCCCTGTGGCCAGCGGCGAGCAAACCCGGGCGGGACGGTTCTTCGAACGCCATCCCGCTCTGATGCGCACGCTGGCGCTGGTCGCCCTGGTCTGGGGCGCCGGCTACCTCACCTGGCGCTTCGGCTGGAGCGCCCAGGGCGCCAGCCCGATCCTCTTCGCGATGCTGCTGGCGACCGAGGTCTACGGCTTCTACGCGCTGGCCGTCCTCACCTGGTTCTCCTGGTCGCGGCCGGCGACGAAGCGACCGGAGGCGACGCCGGGGCGGAAGGTCGACGTCTACGTCTGCACCTACGACGAGCCGCAGGAGGTGGTGATGGCGACCCTGGCCGGGTGCCGCGCCCTCACCTACCCGCATACGACTTACCTGCTCGACGACGGCCGCCGGCCGGAGATGAAGGAGATCGCCGAGCTGGCCGGCGCCCGCTACCTGACCCGCCCCGACAACTCCCACGCCAAGGCCGGCAACATCAACGCGGCGCTGCCACGGACCGATGGCGACCTGGTCCTCGTCCTCGACGCCGACCACGTGCCGATGCCCGACGCGCTCGACGCGGTGGTCGGCTACTTCGACGACCCGCGGATGGCGGTGGTCCAGACCCCGCACGACTTCTTCAACCACGACTCGGTCCAGCACTACGTGGTCGGCCGCCACGAGCAGTCGCTCTTCTACCGGGTGATCTGCCCCGGCAAGGACCGCCACGGCGCCGCCTACTGGTGCGGCTCGGCGGCGCTGATCAACCGCCACGCGCTGCTGGAGATCGGCGGTGTCGCGACCGAGACGATCGCCGAGGACTTCCACACCACGATCCGGATGCTGCGCAATGGGTGGCGCACCCGCTACCACGACGAGGTCCTGGTCCAGGGGCTGGCCCCGCACGACCTCGACGGCTACCTGCTGCAGCGCGACCGCTGGGCGCGCGGCAACCTCGCCGTCTTCACCCTGCCCGAGTCGCCGCTGCGCGCCAACACCCTCTCCCCCCTGCAGCGCCTCTCCTACTTCGCCAGCCTCGCCGCCTACCTGGCGCCGCCGATGCGGCTGCTGCTGCTGCTCACCCTCGCCGCGGTGCTGTGGACCGGGGCGCTGCCGCTGAAGATCAGCGTCCTCGCCCTCGCCGCTCTCTGGCTGCCCTCGGTGCTGCTCAACCTCGGCGCCGGCTCGGCCCTGGCCCGCGGCTACATGCGGATCCCCGAGACCGCCCACTACGAGCTGCTGACGATGGAGATCTACACCCGCGCCCTGCGCTGCATCTTCCGCCCCGGCCGCACCGCCTTCAAGGTCACCCCGAAGCAGGGGGCCGACGGCGGCGGCTGGGAGGCGGTGCGCAAGCTCCACCTCGTCCTCCTCTGCACCGTCCTGCTGCTGACCGGGACGGCGATGCGGCTGCTCGACCTGGTCGGAGCCGGGCCGCTGCCGGACATGCCCGGGATCGCCGCGGTGATCGTACCGCTGCTGGGGATCTACGAGCTGCGCCGCCTCCTGCACACCGTGGCCGCGGTCGGCCGCCGCCGCCAGCGGCGGCTCGTCTACCGGTTCCAGGGCGACGCCCCGGCCGCCTGCTACGCGCCCGAGGGCTACGCGCCGGCCCGCCTCGTCGACGCCAGCTCGGCCGGCCTCGGCCTGGTCGCCGAGGCGCCGCTGGAGATCGGCTCGCGGCCGGCGGTGATGCTCGAGCTGGAGGACTCGGCGGGCGAGGCCCACGAGGTCTGCGCCCAGGTCGAGGTGCGCAGCTGCCGCGAGGCCGAGGGTCGCTACCTGGTCGGCGCCACGATCGCCGACATCGACTCCGACGACCGCCTCCGCCTGATGGAATGGTGCTACGTCGTCTGCAGCCACGAGCAGCTGCGTGGCCGCCGGCCCAGCGTCCACACGCCGGAGTCGGAGGCGATCGTCATCTCGCTCGACGACTACCGCGAGGCGCCAGCCGCGCCACCGACGCCGGCGCCCGTGGCGCGTTTGCAAACCACTGGTTAAAGAAAGCGCCTCGCAAGGCCCGGCTCGGTCGGCTCGACCTCAGCTGGGAAAGGCGGCCGAGTCGCCCTCATAGACTCGCTGCATGATCCGCAGAGCGATAGTCGCCTTGTTGCTTGGCTTGCTGACTGCGCTCGCGTTCCTCATTTCGGGCTGTGGCGTCACCGGAGACAACGAGGCAGGCCCAGGGACCCCGGTTGCGATCAGCGGCCTCCACCCGAACTTCGAGCCGGCCGAGGCTCACTACGTCTCGCGGTGCGGTCGCGGCGCCCCGCCCATCCACGTCGAGGCCGGGACCGGGACCAGAGTCGCCGTCGGATCGGCCGAGCCGAGGACGGGCGCCATGCAGATCGATCCCGATGTGCGGCCCGGTGAGGACTTCACCCTCGCCCTGATCAGCGACAACGAGCGTCGTGTTTACCAGGTGCGGTGCCTGCCGGCGGACTTTCCGAGGTGGCGATTCCAGGGACTGCGACCGATCCAGCCGGGGCTGTTCGTGGTCAGCTTCAGGGCTTCGGGCGACCAGCGCCCCTGGGTGATCGTCTTCGATCACAAGGGTGTGCCGCGCTGGTGGCACAGCCCCGACACGCGAGCGCTTTGGGGGCAGATCCTCAGCGACGGCCCCGTTGCCTGGGCGCGATCGTTTGGCGACGGCTATGGGCTGGACCCACGAATGGCTCACGAGGTCCGCTCGCTCTCAGGAAAGCTGATCCGGGTGGTGCGGGCGAAGGAGGAGATCATCGACGGCCATGAGTTCCAAGAGCGCGGGAATGGCAATGTCCTCGTCGACACCTACACCCCCGGCTCGAAGGTGGACCTGAGCCGCTTCGGCGGGCCCAAGAGCGCCGAGGCCGTCTTCGCGGAGGTTCAGGAACTCGACCCGACCGGACGAGTCGCCTGGCGCTGGAACTCAAGGCGGCATATCGGCCTCGGGGAGACCGGGCGGTGGTGGCGCAACGTGCTGAGCAATGGCAAGCGCAGCGCGGATGGAATCGTCACCTTCGATCCCGTTCACATCAACTCGATCGAGCCGCGAGGAGAGGATGAAGTGGTCGTGTCGATGCGCCACACCGATGCGATCTACGGGATCGAACGCTCGACCGGCGCCATCGCCTGGAAGCTGGGTGGCACCGAAACGGCAGAGTCGCTGCGGATCGTCGGCGACCCGGCCGCGAAGCTCTTCGGCGGCCAGCACGATGCCCGCATCGACGAGAACGGCGACATCAGCATCTACGACAACGGCAAGGACCGACCGCGCCGGCCCCGCGTCGTCTCCTATCGCCTCGATCTCGACCAGGGCACGGCGACCTATCTCGGGCAGCTCAACGATCGATCGATCGAGGTCAGCCATTGCTGTGGCTCGGCGCGACCGCTCCGAGGCGGCGGCTGGCTGGTGAGCTGGGGGGACAATCCTCTCGTCACCGCATTTGACAGCAACCGACGGACTGCCTTCCGCCTGGCGTTGGCGGCCTCCACGTTTCGCGCCGTACCGGTGCCCAAGGGCGCCACCACCGTGGGGGCGCTCGACCGAGGGCTAGAGACCATGGAGCGCCGCACCGCTGGGCGATGATCCCCCAGGGGCCCCAGCCTCAGGTCGCGACACATCACAGAACGGGGATGATGGCACGGTATTCGAACCCCGAAGTCAAGGCTCGGCTGAACCGACTCGATCTCGGCGGAGAGAATGCTTGATCCAACTAAGCCAGCAAACCTCCTCGCGAGCAGAGATCAACCACCTCCTGCCGCTGCCGGAAGCAAGGTGATCGTGTCTCCCGCTCGCACCGGAGTCGCGAGGCCCCGCAGGACGCGGACCTCCTCGTCGTTGAGATAAACGTTGACGTAGCGATTGAGTGTCTGGTGCTCAGAATCAAATCCGTTCTCCCCGGAGAAGATCTGCCAACGCAGGTCAGGGTGCCTGCTCACCAAATCCTCAAGCACTTGCCCTACGTTTTCACCAAATGCCTCTATTTCCCGAGAGCCCTTGATCAACGGCCGGAGAACGGGTGGAAGCTTGATCAATACCTTCGACTCGGACATCTATATCTCGTCGGCCGTCCCCGACGGCATCGGCTGCATTGGTGGGTTCCCGGAATCGCGAGGATCCACATCGCCCTGCCGTCGTTCAAAGGCTTCGCGCTCAATTTCCATCCGATAGCAGAACTTGCGAAACCGGTCCCAGTACGGATTCCACTGACCAACCCCGATCCAAAAGGCACGGCAGTCGGCGCAGTGAAGCGCGTAATAACCAAACATGTAGTGGGCGACCTCGGGCTCAATCAGCCCCCATTCCATCGCTAGTCCAACCTCCTCGAATAGGCCGAGGTAGTCTCGCTTGGTGCGGAATGGGATTTCAGCCAGGCGCCGCTCAGCCTCTTGAGACAGTTTGGGATCGGCCGCCGACGCTTCGTCGATCAACTCGGCGAGTTTCCAAAGCTCTGGCTCCTTGAGCCTGCGGCGCAAGTCGAAGAACATCTGCACCCTGGCCATCTTCCCCTGCCGAACATACTCAAGGCAGGCAGCAACAAGCGTAGCCAAGGCCACAGTCGCGCCCAGCGTCCCGACCGCGAGAGTCAAGGTGTCTTTCGTGCTCATCCCATTTCCAAGGCTTGGGAACCGAAAGCTATTCGGCCAGCCCGCAGGTTTTCACGTTTCCGGAAAGCTTGAGTGCGGTGTTCCAATAGGAGCGATCTAGATGCTTCGGAACGGAGGCCATGGCACGGTATTCCAGCTCCGAGGTCAAGGCTCGGCCTGACCGGCTTGGGCGGAGATAGGGCTGGAGCCCCGAAGCGCCTCCGCCCGCTCCACAGGAAACTCCCCCTCCCGACTCTCCCCCCTGAGCACGACGCGCGTATGCACGGGATTCCCTTGAAGTCGCTCGAGTCCAAGGACTTCTCGAAGCTCGTTTCGCAACGAAAGCAAGAGATCATCGAGGTCGGCCTCGCCGGCGCTACCCATTTGCAGGGCAATGTGCCGAGCCATTTCGGCCTGAGGCCTTGATCCCAGCAATTGGATATCCGAAAGCCCCTCCTCAAATGCGCGGGCATCTTGATGGGAGCCTTCAAGGTCGCGGAAGGCCGTATCAGCCACGTTGCGATACGCAGTCAGTAGGTATTGAATCCGCATCTGGCTACGTCTGTTGCTGAGGTCCCGGCGGGACGTAAATCGGTGGGCCAGCACCGCCGTAAGGGCGGCTGCCAGGAGGCCTCCGATGATCGTGAAAGCAACGGTCACGCGACCTGATCATGGGTCGACTTCGCGGGCGCTGAGACCGGAATTCACATGGGGGAGCAGCGTCGGTGCTTCGCCTTTATGAGCGCGGAGATCGGCGAGCAATTCCGCAGCATCGATATGAGTGCCTATCAGCGCCTCGGACTCCGGCCGCGCCCAGGACGATTCGCGTGCGCGGTAGACCTCTACCTTGCCGCCACCATTCTCGACTAGACGTAGGCATAGACCACGGAGGTAGATGCGATTGAACTCTCCTTCTGCCAGTACGGAGGGTGCGTTGGAAGGAACCTTGGCCTCGGAGGGACCGGTTTTCAACTGCCGGATCTCGGTTGCATTGAAGTAATCCCCGCTGGACAAGCTTCCAATCAGGTCTTCATCCGTCCCGTGCTCAGCCGCCTCTCGCAGCAGTCCTGGAAAAGCCTCTCTGCCAGCCTCGTTGAGCCGAGGGCTCAAATAGAAGCTGCTGTCAGCAAGGTCAGAGTCGATCTCCCGAAGCATGTACGGTCGCAAATCGACGGTAAGAGATTGAAGATCAAGCGCCACATGACCATTCTACCGTCAGGTGCCCATAGTCGAATACACATGAGAGTTCGTTGATTCTCTACTCCGAACTGCTGGGCACCTGCGGCTCCGTCACTCGTTGTGCTTTTCGTCGAACAGCTCGGCCGCAAATCCGAGCAGGACAAGATCGCGGCCGAAATGGACGCCGCCAAGCGGGAACTGGCCGAAGCCGAGGCCGACGTCACCGGCGCTGCCGACGCCTTCAACCGGACGCTCGATGCGGTCGGCTGCATGGCCGATACCTACCGGGAAGCCCGCGACATCGACCGGCGCCTTTGGAACCAGGCCCTCTTCGAGTGCTTCCGCGTCCATCCCGACGAGGAGATCGAGGGCGAGCTACGCGAAGAGGTCCGAGTCCTCACCGACGCCCGCACGCCCCGGCGGCTCCGGGCGGATTGCCGTCGGCGCGCTTCTTCGGGCCGGGGTTGGAATAAGAGCTACTCAGCGGAGAGGGTGGGATTCGAACCCACGAGGCGGGTTAACCCCGCCCACGCGATTTCCAGTCGCGCTCCTTAAGCCACTCGGACACCTCTCCGGGGTGCTCCGGAAAGCCTAGCCGCCCGCCGAGCCCGCCCGCTTCGCCGCGAAGAACCCGCGCAATAGTGCGGCGCACTCGTCCCCGCGGACGCCGCGCACCAGCTCGGGGCGGTGGTTGAGGGCGGGCTCGCCGAGCACGTCGAGGACGCTGCCGGCGGCGCCGGCCTTGGGGTCGGGGGCGCCGATCACCACGGTCGGGATGCGGGCGAGGACGATCGCGCCGGCGCACATCGCGCAGGGCTCGAGGGTGACGTAGAGGGTCGTCTCCGGCAAGCGCCACCCTCCCAGCGCCTCGGCCGCGGCGCGGATCGCGAGGATCTCGGCGTGCGCGGTGGGGTCGCGGCGCAGCTCGCGCTCGTTGCCGGCGGCGGCGAGCGTCTCACCGTCGCGGAGGATCGCGGCGCCGATCGGGACGTCGCCGTGCGCCTCAGCCCGCCGCGCCTGCTCGAGCGCGACGCCCATCCCCACCTCGTCGCCCGGTCTGGCGGTCTCGCGGCCCATCGATCGGAGAGTATGTCCGCCTACAACTTCGGCGGCAGCCTCGTGTTAGCGGGGAGAGGTCGCCTCCGGAGGGAGCCGGAAGGCGCTGGAACCAGATGAGACGACTTTTCCCGATACTCGTCCCCGGCATCCTGCTGCTGACCCTGGCCTGGGCCGCGCCGGCCGGGGCCGCCTCGGCGATCGGCCAGGCGCACGGCTTCGCGCCCCGCGAGCTGGTCGTCAAGTTCGACGGCGACCGCTCCGGCCGCAAGGTCCGGGTCGCCGCCGGGATCGGTGTGCGGCGCGCGGCGGCGGCGCTGCGGCGCAACCCCCGCGTCGCCTACGCGGAGCCCAACTACATCGCGACCGCCTCCGCGATCGGCCTGGCGCAGGCGGCTGCTGCCGGGCCGCCGCTCCGGTTCGAGCTTCCCGACGACCCCGGCAGCCTCGGCGGCGCCGGCGAGGCGGCGCTGACCGTCGCGGGCTGGACCGAGAAGCAATGGAACTTCCTGCCCTGGGAAGGGACCGGGACCGGGCGCCTTCCCGTCTCGCCGGGGGGGATCGACGCGGTCGGCGCCTGGCGCAACCTGGTCGCGGCCGGGCGGCCAGGCGCGGAAGGGGTAACGGTCGCGGTGCTCGACACCGGCGTCGCCTACCGGCACAAGGGGAGCCGCTTCCGCCGCAGCCCCGACTTCTCCGCCGGCCAGTTCGTCCGGGGCCGGGACTTCGTCGACGGCGACCGGGCGCCGCTGGACGAAAACGGGCATGGAACGCACGTGGCGGGAACGATCGGGGAGCGGACCGGCAACGGGATCGGGCTGACCGGGCTCGCCTACGGGGCGAAGCTGGTGCCGGTCCGGGTGCTCGACCGGTTCGGGCGCGGCGACGCGGTCTCGATCGCGAAGGGAATCCGGTACGCGATCAGACAGCGCGCGCAGGTGATCAACATGAGCTTCAACTTCGGCTGCGGCAAGGAGGTCCCGATCGTCGACGAAGCCCTGCGCGAGGCCTACGCGCACGGCGTCCTCACCGTCGCCTCGATCGGCAACCTGGGCTCCGAGGGTTGCGTCGCGCCTCCGGCCACCGGGCCGCGGGTGATCGGCGTCGGCGGCACCACCGAGGGCGGCTGCCTCGGCGCCTACTCGCTGAGCGGCAGGGGCGTCGACCTGCTCGCCCCCGGGGGCGGTCCCCCGCTCCCGGAGTGCGACTCGATCTCCTCGCGGCCGATCTACCAGGTGACGATCCGCGCCGGCAAGCCGCGCACCTTCGCGATCCCCGACAGCTACGTCGGCACCTCGATGGCCGCCGCCCACGTCTCGGGGGCCGCCGCGATGGTGATCGCCAGCGGCGTGCTCGGCCGCCAGCGCAAGTCGAAGGCGCGGGTCAAGGCGGTGGCGAAGCGGCTGCGCGCCACGGCGCGCGACCTCGGCCTGCCCCGCCTCTCCCAGGGCGCCGGCCTGCTCGACGCCGGCCGCGCCACCACCCGCGGCCGCTGAACCCCGGGAGAGGTCCGCGCCCCGATCTCAGGTGGTTCTAACAACCATCACGCTGCATGGCGCGTGATGGGAGATGTTGTTGGGGACGCTGCCGAGCAGGTAGCGGCGCGCCCCGGTCATCCCTTTGTTGCCGACCACGATCAGGTCCGCCCTGGTCTCTTCGGCGACGTTGAGGATCGCGTCGGCGGGGTCGGCGTCGACCGCGTGGGTCTGGGCCTCGACCCCCTCTTTGCGGGCGTCGGAGACGGCGACGTCGAGCACCATGTTGACGTCTTCGCGCGGCCCGATCTCGTACTGGACGTCGGACGGTGCCGCCGACTTCTCCTTGTCTCCCGGCCGCGAAGCCCCCGGCGAGTAGGCGCTGACCACGCTCAGCTTGGCGCCGGAGAGCTTGGCCAGCGAGATCGCCTGGCGCACCGCCTCCCCTGCGGTCTCAGAGCCGTCGGTCCCAACAACGATGCGAGTGAACACGCCGCGCCTCCTCCGCTCGGTCGTCGAACGCGCCCGATACTACCGGCCAACCGCACTTCGTTCGTAGCGTTGGACTTCGGCCTCCGACAGGCCGCGGAAGTCGCCGCCAAGGATCTCGGTCGGGGTCGTCGTGAGGCGGTAGATCGCGATCGCCATCGAGGCGAGGAGACAGACGACGAGGACCGCCATCCCCGCTTTCCAGATCCAGGGCACCGGCGAACCCTATTCGGGCTAGGCTGGAGGCATGGGTTTGGAGAGGGTGGCCGACGGGGTCTGGCTGCTGCGCGGCGATTTCCGGCGCGCGATGAACATCTACTTCCTCGAGGACGGCGACGGCGTCATCCAGTTCGACGCCGCCACCAAGCCGATGCGGCGCGCGGCGCGACGGGCCGCCGAGCAGCTCGGAGGGGTGAAGCGGGTGGTGCTCGGGCACGCCCACGCCGACCACCGCGGCACCGCGCCCTACATGGGCGCTCCCGTCCACTGCCACCCCGACGAGGTCGCCGACGCCGAAAGCGAGGCCGCGATCACCCCCTACTTCGACCTCCCGCAGCTGCCGGTGGCGCCGGTGCGCTGGCTGTACCCGTTCCTGCTGCGGCACTGGGACGGGGGCGCGGTGCGGATCTCCGGAACCGTCGAGGAGGGCGACGAGGTGGCCGGGTTCCGCGTCATCCACCTGCCGGGCCACGCCCCCGGGCTGATCGGGCTGTGGCGGGAGAGCGACCGGGTCGCCCTGGTCAGCGACGCGATCTACCTGGTCGACTCGGCCCGGATGCGCCCGCTGCCCGAGGGAGAGGCGAGCGTCCCCCACCCGGCATGGGCGTGGGACCACGCCAAGGCGAAGCAGTCGGTGCGCCGGCTGGCGGAGCTCGAACCGAGGCTGGTCGGGGCCGGCCACGACGAGCCGCTGCGCGGCGAGAATCTGCGCGGGACGCTGCAGCGCGCCGCCGAGCGGTTCTGATCCCGTAACTTGCCGTCCCTGATGATCGCGACCTACGCCTCGGCGGCGCTGATCTGCGCCGCCTCGCTGCTGGTGGGGCGAGCGCTGCTCGCCGTCGCCGGACAGCGAGCCTGGTCGTGGCTGGAGCCGGCGGTCGGGTTCGGGGCGATCGTCTCCGTCGCCGGCCTGCTGGCCCGCGCGCCCGGGCACGGCAGCGGCGCCACGCTCGGCGTGCTGGCGCTGCTGGTCGCCGCGGCGCTTGTCTGCTGGCGAATGCCGTCGCGGGCGCCGGGAGCGCTGCGCGCGGGCCTGCCGGTCGCGATCGTGGTCGGGCTGGCGCTGGCGATCCCGTTCGCGATCAGCGGCCGCTGGGGCCTGCTCGGGGTCGGCTTCAACAACGACCTCGGCCTCCACCTCGCCTGGGCCGAGTGGCTGCGCGACGGTCTCGGCCCGACCCCGGACACCGGCTACCCGCTCGGCCCGCACGGGCTCGCCTTCGCCACCTCCAACCTGCCCGGAATCGGCCTCGGCCAGGCGTTCGTCGGCCAGATCGTCGCGATCGGGGTGCTCACCGCGCTGACCGCGCTCGGCGCTCTTCGCGAGCTGCGCGGCTGGCGCCGCCTGCTTGCCGCGGCGATGGTCGCGATCCCCTACCTCGCCGCCTCCTACTACGCCCAGGCCGCCTTCAAGGAGACCGCCGAGGCCCTCTTCGTGCTCGCCTTCGCGGTCGGCCTCGCCCAGATCTCCCGGCGCCGCCAGGAAGACGAGCCGCCGATCCGCCCCGCCGTCGGCCCGGCGGCGCTGCTGGCGCTGCCGGTGCTGGCGCTGCTCGGCGGGATCTTCTTCTCCTACAGCTTCGCCGGGGTCGCCTGGCCGGTCGCGATCGTCGCCCTCTGGAGCCTCACCGTGCCCGCCGTGCGGCGGGCGCTGCGGCCTCGCTCGCTGCTCCGCTTCGCGCTGCGGCCGGCGACGCTGCTGGCGCTGGCCGCGGTTGCCGCGGCCGGGATCGCGCTGACCCTGGTCGGCCCGTTCGGATTTGCCAGCGGCTTCGGCAAGGTCGCCGGCAGCAACACCTACGGGCCGGTCTCGCCGCTGGAGTCGCTGGGCGTCTGGTTCACCTCCAACTACCGGCTCGACGCCGCCGGCAGCGCCCAGCTGACCGGACTGACCGGGGCGATCGCGGTCGCAGCCCTGCTCGCCGGCGTCGCCTGGTGGCTGCAGCGTCGCGAGGCGACGGTCCCGATCGCGCTCGGCGCCTGCGCCGCCGTCTACCTCGCCTCGCTCCCGTTCAGCGGCGACTACTCCCAGGCCAAGGCGCTGATGATCGCCGCCCCGCTGGCGATGCTCGTCGCGATCCGCCCGCTCCTCACCGAGCTCTCCCCCACCGTGCGGCAGCTGGGGTGGTCGGCGCTGGCGGTGGCGTTTGTCGGCGGGGCGCTCTACTCGAGCTTCCTGGTGCTGCGAGACGCGCCAGTTGCGCCCGCCGGACACGGCGGCGAGCTCGCTTCGTTCCTGCCGGTGATCGAGGGCGAGAACGTGCTCTACGCGGGCCAGGACCGATACGCCGCCTACGAGCTGCTCGGCGCCGACGCCCACGTGCCGCTGATCGAGTTCCCCGACCCGGGCGTCGACCAGAACCCGGAGAAGCCATTTGACACCGGCAACGCCTACAGCCCGGTCGACTTCGACTCCTTCTCGCGCGGCACCCTCAACCGCCATCCGTACGTGATCACCAGCCGGGCAGCCTGGAACAGCAAGCCGCCCGCCAGCTTCGAACGGGTCGCGACCACCCCCTCCTACGTGCTCTGGAAGCGCACCGGCAAGGTGCCCGACAACCGCCACGTGCTGCTCGAGGGGGTCGAGTCGGGCGCCTTCGCGAACTGCGCCTCGCCGGAGATCCGGGTCCTGTTCGAGAACCCGGGCCGCGCCTCGCTCTTCCCCGACGCGGCGATCGGCGCCAAGGACGAGTGGGACCGGGGCAGCGAGCTCGCGGGCGGCGAGGAAACCGCACAGACCCTGGAGCTGCCGGCAGGCAGCTGGAACCTCTCGCTGCAGTACTTCTCCCCCTTCGAGCTGACCCTCTCCGCGCCGGGCTTCGCCCAGACCCTGAAGGCGGCGCTGGACGGCCAGCGCCCGAACACGATCAGCCTCGCCAACAACGGCCAGTTCTGGCCGGCCGGCCGCTTCGAGAGCGAGGGCGGCGAGATCGCCTTCACCCTGGCCGCGGCCGAGCCGTCAACCCTGCAGCGGCTCACGGGCTGGGACGCCACGGCCTTTGTCGGCGAGCTCGTCGCCGTGCCAGCCCAGCCTCACACCAAAGTCCCGCTCAGCGAGGCCTGCGACAGCTGGATCGACTGGTTCGAATCCCCCGAATCGCCCTAGCGCCCGTCCCGGAACGGGCGCTCAGACGGTTTTTGCGGCGAGGCGGTCCGGGGTGACCCGGACCACATCCCAGACCAGATTGACCTTCTCCAGCCCGTCGATGACCAGGGCGGAGACGTCGACCTGCCACCAGCGCAGGCCGTGGGTGGCCGAGGTCGGGAAGGCGTGGTGGCTGTTGTGGAAGGCCTCGCCGAGGGTCGGGATCGCGATCAGCGCCAGGTTGCGCGACTGATCGGTCGTCTCGAATTCGCGCTTGCCGAAGACGTGGCAAAGCGAGTTGATGCTGTAGGTGAAGTGGTGCAGGACGAAGACCCGGACCAGGCCGCCCCAGAGCAGCCCGGTGACGCCGGCGAACAGGGTCCCGCCGATGATCCAGCCGGCGGCGAAGGGGATGAACAGGCCCAGCACCGCCCAGAGCAGGAAGGTCCGGTCGACCCAGCTGATCACCGGGTCGTTGAGCAGGTCCGGCGCGAAGCGCTCCTTGTTGCCGCGCTGGGTGTGGATGAACAGCCAGCCCATGTGAGCGTGGAAGAGGCCGCGCATCGCGCCGCTCCAGCCGTGGCCATGGTCGACGTGGGGGCTGTGCGGGTCGCCCTCGCGGTCGGAGAAGGTGTGGTGCTTGCGGTGGTCGGCGACCCAGGAGATCACCGGGCCCTCGATCGCCGCCGAGCCGAGGATGCCGAGCAGGGCGCGCAGCCAGCGGTGGGTTTTGAAGCTGCGGTGGGTCAGGTAGCGGTGAAAGCCGACCGTGATCCCCAGCCCGGTCAGCAGGTACATGCCGACGAAGAGGAAGACATCGCTCCAGTGCAGGGCGCTGCCCCACACCTGCCAGCCGGCCAACCCGAGGGCGACAAACGGGACCAAGGTGACGAGCCCGGTGATGATCCGGTCGCGGGTCTCGTTCTCGACCGGCTGGATGTCGGAGGGAAGGGGCGCGGAGACTGACATGGAGCGGCGATGATACGGATCGGGGCAGAGGGAGGTTCGGCGGCCCTAATCGGGGCCGGTCGCAAGGCGGCCCGGACCGCCCCCCAGGTAGGGTCCGCGTCCGATGCCGTTCGCCACCACCGAGCCGCTGCGTCGGGAGATCGAGAGCCGCCTGCCGGAGCGCCCCTTCGGGGTCGAGTTCTGGGACGGGACGTCGATCCCGTCGACCAGCGGCGAGGGGCCCACCTTCAGCGTCCGCTCGCCGCAGGCAGCCGCCCACGCCCTGCTCGCCCCCGGGCAACTGGGCCTCGGCCGCGCCTACGTCAGCGGCGAGCTCGACGTCGACGACATCGACGCGGTGATCGAGCTGCTGCAGACCTGGAAGCCGCCCGCCCTCGAAGCCGCCGACAAGCGGGCGCTGCTGCTGGCCGCGGTTCGCGCCGCCGGCCTCACCCGGCCGCCCCGCCGTCCCAGCGCCGAGCTGCGCCCCAGCGGCCGTCGCCACAGCAAGGAGCGCGATGCCCGCGCCGTCCGCCACCACTACGACGTCTCCAACGAGTTCTTCGAGCTCTTCCTCGGCGAGACGATGGTCTACAGCTGCGCCCTCTTCTCGCGCGGCGCCAAGACCCTGAAGGAGGCCCAGGAGGAGAAGCTGGAGACGGTTGCCCGCAAGCTCGAGCTGAAGGAGGGCGACCGGGTCCTCGACGTCGGCTGCGGCTGGGGCGGCTTCCCGCTCTGGGCGGCGACCAAACACGGCGCCAGCGTGGTCGGGATCACCCTCTCGCCGCCGCAGGCCGAGTTGGCCCGGCAACGGGCCGAGGAGGCCGGGGTCGCCGACCGGGTCGAGGTCCGGGTGATGGACTACCGCGACCTGCCGGCCAGCGGCGAGAAGTTCGACGCGATCGCCAGCATCGGCATGGTCGAGCACGTTGGCTCGGCCAACATCGACCTCTACGCGCAGACCCTGGCGGCGATGCTGGAGCCGGGCGGGCGCCTGCTCAACCACGGCATCACCCGGCTGCGCCACACCGACGCCGAGGCGGGGCCGTTCTCGGAGCGCTACGTCTTCCCCGACGCCGCCCCGCTGCACCTCTCGCGCAACCTGCTGGCGCTGGAACGGGCCGGCTTCGTGGTCCACCACGCCGAGGACTTCGCCCCCGACTACGCCGAGACGCTGCGCCACTGGGCCAACAACCTCGACGACAACCTCGAGCAGGCGCTCCACCTCGCCGGCCCGGAACGGCTCCGAGTCTGGCGCCTCTACCTGCGCGCCGCCCGCAACGGCTTCGAGAGCGGCTTCACCTCGATTTACCAGGCCCGCTGCGAGCTGGCCTGAGGGTCCTGAGCCGAAAGTAGCCTGGGCACCGTGTTCGAGGCAATCCTCTTCGACATCGACGGGACCCTGCTCCACACCGGCGGGGCGGGGGCGGTTGCCTGGCAGCGCGCCTTCATCGAGCTCTACGACGTCGAAGCGAACATCGAGGAACACACCCGGGCCGGGATGACCGACCCCGAAATCGCCGAGATCGTCTTCCGCGAGGTGATGGGCCGGGACGGCAGCGAGGTCGAGCGGGCCGAGGCGGTCGGCTGCTACCTCGGCCACCTCGCCGACGCGGTGCGCGAGTCGGACGGCTACTTCGTGATCGACGGGATCTACGACCTGCTGCCGCGGCTGGCCGAGGAAGGCGTGCTGCTGGGCATCGTCACCGGCAACATCGAGCCGGCGGCGAAGATCAAGCTGGCTCGCGGCGAGCTCGACAAGTACTTCCGGTTCGGCGGCTTCGGCTCGGACTCACGCTCCCGCACGGCGCTGACCAAGAAGGCGGTCGAGCGGGGCGGCGAGGTGGCCGGCCGGCCGCTGGACCCGGCGAAGACGATCGCGGTCGGCGACACCCCGCGCGACATCAAGGCCGGTCACGACGCCGGCATCCGCGTGGTCGGCGTCGCCACCGGCACCTACTCGGTCAAGCACCAGCGCGAGGCCGGCGCCGACTGGGCGATCGCCGACGTCACCGACGGCTTCCCCGTCTAAGAGTCCATCCGAAAGGCGCTTTCTTGAACCAGGGGTTGAAGAAAGCGCCTAGTGCTCGCTCTCGAGCAGGTCGCGCTGGCTGAGCGCGTAGAGCAGGCCGAGCGAGGGCAGGACCAGGACCGCGGCGATCGCGAAGACGACGAGGACCACGGTCAGGGTCGGGTCCGGGGCCGCCGCCGCGTCGACCGTCAGCGAGGTCGGCAGCAGGTAGGGCCACTGCGCGACGCCCCACCCCCAGACCACCGCGACCACCGCTCCCGCCGCGAGCGGCCGCATCGGGCCGCGCCGCACGGGGCGCAGCAGGAGGCCGAGCAGGGCGAGACCGCAGACGGCCGAGAGGATGACCAGCGGCAGCCCCTCGGCGAGCAGGCGGTCGAAGACGTAGCGCGCTTCGCCGTGCAGCGCGACCAGCCCGAGCGCGGCGGCGAGCCCGGCGACGGCGCCGGCGCCCAGAGCACGGCGCAGGAAGTACCGCTCCAGGTCGGGGTGGCCGGCGCGGCGCGCGTCGCCGACCAGGAAGACGGCGGCCAGGTAGGCGCTGGTGGCGACGAACAGCGCCCCGGTCAGCAGCGGCAGCGGCTGCAGCCAGCTGGAGAACGGGTCGCCGTTGCCGCCGCCGGGGACATTGCCGGCGGCAACGGCGCCCGCCACCGTGCCCATGAAGAACGGGGTCAGCAGGGAGGAGATCGCGAAGGTGGCGCCCAGCGCCCGTCGCGCCTCCAGCGCCTCGACCGACTTGCGGAAGGCGAACCCCGAGCCGCGCAGGACGATGCCCAGCGCCGCCAGCGCGATCGGCACGTACAGCGTCGTGAAGACCGCTTTGAAGGCCGAGGGGAAGCCGGTCCAGAGCACGACGAGGACGAAGATCAGCCAGACGTGGTTGGCCTCCCAGACCGGGGTCAGCGAGCGCTGGATCAGCGCCCGCGGCCGCTCGCCGCGCTCGGCGCCGCCGGCGACGAGGTCCCAGAAGCCGCCGCCGAAGTCGGCGCCGCCGAACAGCGCGTAGAAGGTGATCCCGACCCAGAGGATGATCGCGACGGCGTCGGCGAGGTTCACCGCTCCACCTCCTGCCGCGGCGCGTAGGGAGCCCCGGCCGGCTCCGCCGCTCCCTCGCGCCAGCGCCGCGACATGCCGCGCAGGACGACCACGGTGATCACGCCGAGGACGGCGTAGAGGGCGATCACCAGGCCGAAGGCGAACCAGATCCCATCCGCCTCGGTGACCGCTTCGGAGGTGCGCATGTAGCCCTGCACGATCCAGGGCTGGCGGCCGACCTCGGTGACGATCCAGCCGGCCCACATCGCGACGATCGCGCCCACCCCGGAGACCGCCACCGCGCGCAGGAACCAGGGCGTCTTCGGGATGTCGCGCCGCCTCCACCAGACCCAGGCGAGCCACAGCGCCAGCAGCATCAGCGCCGTCCCGATCCCGACCATCGCGTCGAAGGAGAGGTGCAGCAGGGTGTTGGCGGGGGGCCTCTCGTCGGGCGGGATGTCGTTCAGCCCGATCACCTCGGTGTCGGCGCTGAACCCGACCAGGTAGGAGTCGAGGTTGGGGATCCCGATCCCGAACTTGACCCCGTCGTCGGTGCAGATGCCGCCGATCCACTCGGTCTGGTGGGTGCCGGTCTCATCGATGCACTCCATCGCCGCGAACTTGGCCGGCTGGTGGTCGGCGACTTCGCGCGCCGCGGTGTCGCCGACGAAGATCTGGATCGGGGTGGCGATGCAGGCGATCGTCAGCGGGATCAGCAGGCCGAGCCGGTGCAGGCGGTCGCGCCGCCCCTTCAGCATCCCCACCGCGTAGATCGAGGCGACGGTGAACCCGACCACCATGTAGGCGGCGAGGAGCATGTGCGGGACCTCGTACCCGGTCGCCGGGTTGAACAGCACCTTCAGCGGCTCGGTGTCGATCACCTTGCCGGCGGCGTCGAGGGTGAACCCCTGCGGCTGGTTCATCCACGAGTTGGCGGCGACGACCGCGAAGGCGCCGCCGATCCCGGTGACGACCATCGGCACGCCCGACCAGAAGTGGGCCCAGCCGGAGAGCCGCTTCCAGCCGTAGATGTAGATCGCAAGGAAGATCGCCTCGACGAAGAAGAAGATGCCCTCGATCGCGAAGGCGACCCCGAAGGCGGCGCCGAAGCGGTCCATGAACTCCGGCCAGAGCAGCCCGAACTCGAAGCTGAGCACGGTGCCGGTGACGGCGCCGACCGCGAAGGTGACCGCCATCGCCTTCGACCAGCGCCGAGCCAGCTCCAGGGCGTCGGCGTCGCCGCGCTTCAGGCCGATGTAGTTGGCGATCAGGATCGTCGCCGGCAGCGCCACGCCGAAGCAGGCGAGCACGATGTGGAAGCCGAGCGTGAACGCCATCTGGTTCCGCGCGGCGAGCAGATTCGACGCCTCCGCCGCGAGGGGGAGGAGATCGAGGGGCGGCATGGCCGGGAGGCTAACGGCGGGGCCGGGCGCCGACCGTGAATCCGCTCACTCGCCGCGGCGGGCGGCGCGGTAGCGCCGGATCAGCGCGTTGGTCGAGCTGTCGTGGTGCAGCTTCGGCTCGCGGCCGGACTGCAGCTCGGGAATGATCGCCTTGGCCAGCACCTTGCCCAGCTCGACCCCCCACTGGTCGAAGGAGTCGATCCCCCAGATCGCCCCCTGGGTGAAGACGCTGTGCTCGTAGAGGGCGACCAGGGTCCCCAGCGTCTCCGGCGTGAGGCGGTCGGCGAGGATCGTGTTGGAGGGGCGGTTGCCCTCCATCACCCGGTGCGGGACGACGTCCTCCGCCGTCCCCTCCTCGCGCACCTGCTCCGCCGTCTTGCCGAAAGCCAGCGCCTGGCCCTGGCCGAAGACGTTGGACATCAGCTTGTCGTGGTGGTCGCCGAGCTCGTTGTTGGAGTGGGCGAAGCCGATGAAGTCGCAGGGGATGAGCCTCGTCCCCTGGTGGATCAGCTGGTAGAAGCTGTGCTGGCCGTTGGTCCCCGGCTCGCCCCAGAAGACCGCCCCGGTGTCGTAGTCGACGCGACCGCCGTCGAGGGTGACGTGCTTGCCGTTGGACTCCATCGTCAGCTGCTGCAGGTAGGCGGGGAAGCGGTGCAGGTACTGGTTGTAGGGCAGCACCGCCTGGGTCTGGGCGCCGAAGAAGTCGCCGTACCAGACCGAGAGCAGACCCATCAGCAGCGGCAGGTTGGAGGCAGCCGGCGTCGTCCGGAAGTGCTCGTCCATGGCGTGGAAGCCGGCCAGCATCTCGGCGAACCGGGCCGGGCCGATCGCCAGCATGGTCGAGAGGCCGATCGCCGAGTCCATCGAGTAGCGGCCGCCGACCCACTCCCAGAAGCCGAACATGTTGTCGGTGTCGATCCCGAACTCCGCGACCCGCTCGGCGTTGGTCGAGACCGCGACGAAGTGCTTGGCGACCGCCGCCTCGTCGCCGCCGAGCCCGGCCAGCGACCACTCGCGGGCCGAGCGCGCGTTGGTCATCGTCTCCAGCGTGGTGAAGGTCTTCGAGGAGACCACGAACAGCGTCTCCTCGGGGTCGAGGTCGCGGGTCGACTCGACGAAGTCGGTGCCGTCGACGTTGGAGACGAAGCGGAAGGTCATCTCGCGACGGCTGAAGTGGCGCAGCGCCTCGTAAGCCATCACCGGGCCGAGGTCGGAGCCGCCGATCCCGATGTTGACGACGTTGCGGATCGGCTTGCCGGTGTGCCCCTTCCACTCGCCGGAGCGGACCCGCTCGGCGAAGGCGCCCATCCGGTCGAGCGTCTCGTGCACCTCCTTCACCACGTCGACCCCGTCGACCACCAGCGAGCGGTTGCGCGGCATCCGCAGCGCCACGTGCAGCACCGCCCGGTCCTCGGAGACGTTGATGTGCCTGCCCTCGAACATCGCTTCGCGCCGCTCCTCGACGCCGCGCTGGCGGGCCAGCTCGCCGAGCAGCATCACGGTCTGGTCGGTGATCCGGTTCTTGGAGAAGTCGAGAAACAGCCCGGCGCCATCGGCCACCAGCCGCTCGCCCCGGCCCGGGTCGGCGGCAAACAGCTCGCGCAGGTGCGTGTCCTCGATCTCTTCGTAATGGTCCTGGAGCTTCGCCCAGGCGGGGGCGTCGCGGAGCGGGGTAACGGCGGCTGGCTCAGTCATGGTCAAAAGACTCCCATGTGTGGGATGCGGCTGCGTGCTCGCGGCACTTCCGCAGGCGGCGCAGGCCTCCTTCCCCGGCCTGGCAACCCCTCCCCAGACCCCGCTGCTCCCTATACGGGCAATGCGCAGAAAGGGTGCGCCGTGCGCGACATTGACCACGCTGGAGCGGGGTCAATGTCGCGATTGCAGCTCAGCCGGCGGTGACGCCGCGCTGGGAGGCGATCGAGGCTAGGAGGTCTTCCCAGGACTTGACGAAGCTCGCCTTGCCCTCCTCCTGGAGGCGGGCGGCGAGGGCGGCTACGTCGATCCCAGCCGCCTCGAACTCCTTCAGGACCTGCTCGCAGTTGCCGCCGTCGGCCGGGACCAGGTCGCTGACCTCGCCGTGGTCGGCGAAGGCCTGCAGGGTCGGCTCCGGCATCGTGTTGACGGTGAACGGCGAGGCGAGGGCCTCGACATAGAGGGTGTCGGAGGCTTCGGGGTCCTTGGTGCCGGTGCTGGCCCAGAGCAGGCGCTGCGGCCGGGCGCCCTCGTTCATCAGGCGCTGCATCCGGTCGGAGTCGAGCAGCTCGCGGTAGGCGCGGTAGGCGCGGCCGCCGATCGCGATCCCGAGCCGGTCCTTGAGCTCGGCCGGCACCTCCTTGGCGACGGCGACGTCCCAGCGGCTGATGAAGATCGAGGCAACCGAGGCGACGGCCGGGTCCAGGCCCGCCTCGATCCGGCGCTCGATCCCCCGCATGTAGGCCTCGGCGGCGCCGAGGTAGTGCCTGTCGTCGAAGAGCAGGGTGACGTTGACCGGCACCCCGGCGAAGATCGTCTCCTCGATCGCCCGGTGGCCGGCCTCGGTGCCGGGGATCTTGATGAAGAGGTTCTCGCGCTCGGCCTTTGCGTGAAGCTGGGCGGCCTGGGCGATCGTGCCGTCGGCGTCGTCGGCCAGCTTGGGAGAGACCTCGAGCGAGCAGAAGCCGTCGACCCCGGCGGTCCGCCGGTGGGTCTCGGCGAAGAGGTCGGTGGCGCCCTGCAGGTCGCGGATCGCGAGCTCGAAGAAGACGCGCTCGTCGGCGTTGGCGCCGATCCCCTCGCCGGCGTCGGCGGCCGGGGCGGCCTCGGCGATCTGCTCGTCGTAGCTGTCGCCGCCGGAGATCGCCTTGTCGAAGATGGTCGGGTTCGAGGTCAGCCCGGTGACCGAGAGCTGCTCGATGTAGCCGGCCAGCGTGCCGTCGGCCAGCATCGTCCGGGTGATGTTGTCGAGCCAGAGGCTCTGACCCACCTCGTGCAGCCTTGCCGTTGCCTTCACGGTCGACCTCCCTCCGGGTCGGTTGTCACTGGTTGACGGCCGCGCCGACGAACTCGCGCACCGCGTCGGCGATCTTCTCCGGGGTGAACCCGAACTCCGCCTCGACGTCCTTGAAAGGCGCCGAGAGGCCGAAGCCGTCCATCCCGAGGATGCGGCCGCCGTCCCCAACGTAGCGCTCCCAGCCCAGCGGCGAGCCCTCCTCGATCGCGACCCGGGTCGTGACCTCGGGCGGCAGCACCTCGTCGCGGTAGGACTGGTCCTGGCGGTCGAAGACCTCCCAGCAGGGGAGGCTGACGACCCGGCTGCGGACACCCTCGCCGCTCAGCTGCTCGTGAGCGCCGAGCGCCAGCTGCACCTCGCTGCCGGTGGCGATCAGGATCAGCTCCGGGTCGCCGTTCTCGGCGTCGGCGAGGACGTAGCCACCCTTCTGGACCCCCTCCGCGGAGGCGTACCGGGAGCGGTCGAAGATCGGCACGTTCTGGCGGGTGAGGACCATCGCCACCGGGTTGTGGGTGCGCTCGACCGCGAGCCGCCAGGCCTCGGCGACCTCGTTGGCGTCGGCGGGCCGGATCACGTCGAGATGCGGGATCGCCCGCAGCGAGGCCAGCTGCTCGATCGGCTGGTGGGTCGGGCCGTCCTCGCCGAGCCCGATCGAGTCGTGGGTGAAGACGTGGATCACCGGCAGCTCCATCAGCGCCGAGAGCCGGATCCCGGGCCGGGCGTAGTCGGAGAAGGTGAGGTAGGTCGACCACAGCGGCCGCAGCTTGCAGAGCGACATCCCGTTGCAGGCGGTGACGGCGGCGTGTTCGCGGATCCCGTAGTGGACCTGGCGGCCGCCGAAGCTGCCGGGCTCGAAGTTGGTGACGCCCTCGAAGGTGAGCCGGACCGCGGTCGAGTCGGTGAGGTCGGCGGAGCCGGAGATCATCCACGGCACCCGCTCGGCGATCGCGTTCTCGACCTTGTTGGAGGCCTTGCGGGTGGCGAGGCCCTTCTCTTCGTCGGCCTCGAAGCTGGGGATCCCGGCGTCCCAGTCGGCGGGCAGCTCGCGCCGCTGCATCGTCTCGATCTCAGCGGCCAGCTCGGGGCTGGCGCCGCGGAAGGCCTCCAGGGTCTGCCGCCAGGCGGCGCTCGCCTCGGCGCCCTTGCGGCCGATCCCCTCGGCGAAACGCTCGGGGACGCCGTCGGGGACGAGGAACTGGGCGTCCTCGGGCCAGCCGTAGGCGCGCTTGGTGAGCTTGACCTCCTCGTCGCCGAGCGGCGAGCCGTGCGCGGCCTCGCTGTCCTGCTTGTTGGGCGAGCCCCACCCGATGTGGCTGTCGACGACGACGATCGTCGGCCGGCCGCTCTCCGCCTTGAAGGCCTCGAAGGCGCGCGAGAGCAGCGTCAGGTCGTTGGCGTCGCCGACCCGCAGCACGTTCCAGCCGTAGCCCTCGAACCGGCTCAGGACGTCGTCTTCGTAGGCGAGGTCGGTGTTGCCGTCGATCGTGATGTGGTTGTTGTCGTAGATCCAGCAGAGGTTGTCGAGCTTCAGGTGGCCGGCCAGCGAGGCGGCTTCGTGGGAGACGCCCTCCATCAGGCAGCCGTCGCCGGCAAAGGCGTAGACGTCGAAGTCGAAGAGGGTGTGCTCGGCGGTGTTGAAGCGCTCGCCCTGCCACTTCGAGGCCAGCGCCATCCCGACCGAGGTGGCGATCCCCTGGCCGAGCGGGCCGGTCGTCGTCTCGACCCCGGTCGTCCACCGGTACTCGGGGTGGCCGGGGGTGCGCGAGTGCAGCTGGCGGAACTCTTCGATCTCGTGCAGGCTGACCGCCGGCTCGTCGAGCACGTTGTACTCGGCGTCGACCTTCTTCACCCCGGCCAGGAAGAGCATCGAGTAGAGCAGCATCGAGGCGTGGCCGTTGGAGAGGACGAAGCGGTCGCGGTTCGGCCAGATCGGGTCGGCCGGGTCGTAGCGCAGGTGGTTCTGCCAGAGCTCATAGGCGACCGGGGCCAGCGCCATCGGCGCGCCCGGGTGCCCGGAGTTGGCCTTCTCGATCGCGTCGATCGAAAGCGTGCGGATCGTGTCGATCGCGAGCTGGTCGATGTCCTGCGCCATTGGGGCTCGATCCTAGCCGCTGCGGGCCGACGGACCGCTGGCGGTTGTGGCGGGCGGAAGCGCAGCTCGAAGGCATTCGACCCTTTTCGGGGATGGAAGCATGATTAACTTTCTTTATAGGCAGAATAGAGATGTTAAAGTATCTGAAATGAAGCGAGCCCACACCTACTCCCCAGCCACGGTCGAGGCAACCCGCCTGCTCGGCTCCCGGGTCCGTCTGGGACGGCGCGAGCGGCGCTGGACCCTCGCCGAGCTCGCCGAGCGGGTCGGCATCAGCGTCGTGACCATGCGCAAGATCGAGCGCGGCGACCCCAGCGTTGGCCTGGGAATCGCCTTCGAGGCGGCGACCCTGGTCGGCGTCCCCCTCTTCGCGGTCGACCGCTCGCGCCTCGCGCTGGAGGCGGCGCGGGTGGAGGATCGCCTCGCGGTGCTGCCGCAGGTCGTCCGCCGACCGACCGAGCCCGACGATGACTTCTGAGCCGGCCGGCGCCTTCGTCTGGGTCTGGCTGCCCGGGGCAACCGAGCCGGTGGTCGCGGGGCGCCTCGACGTGGTCGGGCCGACCGTCGAGTTCACCTACGGGCGCAGCTACCTGGAGCGCGCCGAGGCCGTTCCCCTCTACCTGCCGGAGCTGCCGCTGCGCCGCGGCCCGATCCCACCACGGGTCGGCGAGATCGCCGGCTGCATCGCCGATGCGGCACCCGACGCCTGGGGGCAGCGGGTGATCCTCAACCGCCTCGCCAGCACGCCCGATGCGGCGGTCACCGACTTCGGCGTCCTCACCTATCTGCTCGAGTCCGGCTCGGACCGGATCGGGGCACTCGACTTCCAGGCGTCGGCCGCCGAGTACGTCCCCCGCGCGATCGACCACGCCACGCTGGACGAGCTTGCCGAGTCGGCCGACCGGGTCGAGCGAGGGGCGCCGCTCTCGCCCGAACTGGACCGGGCGCTGCTGCGCGGCAGCTCGGTCGGCGGCGCGCGCCCCAAGGCGCTGCTGCGCGACGGCGGTCGCGAGCTGATCGCCAAGTTCAGCTCCTCCACCGACCCCCACCCGGTCGTCAAGGGCGAGTTCGTGGCGATGGAGCTGGCGCGGCGGGCCGGGGTCGAGACCGCGCGGGTCGAGCTGGATCGCGCCCTCGGCCGCGACGTGCTGCTGGTCGAGCGATTCGACCGACCGGGCGACGGCACGCGGCGGGCGATGGTCTCGGCGCTCACCATGCTGGGGCTCGACGAGCTCGGGGCGCGCCACGCCAGCTACGCCGACCTCGCCGACCTGGTCCGCGCCCGCTTCGCCGATCCGCTCCCCACCCTGCGCCAGCTCTTCGCGCGGATCGTCTTCAACGTCCTCTGCGGCAACAACGACGACCACGCCCGCAACCACGCCGCCTTTTGGGACGGCGAGGCGCTGGCCCTGACGCCCGCCTACGACGTCTGCCCACAGCTCCGCGGCGGCGAGACCGCCCAGCTGATGGCGATCGGGCGCGACGGCTACCGGATGAGCCAGCTCGCCGGGTGCGTCGAGCGGGCCTCCGTCTACATGCTCTCCGCGGCGGAGGCCCGGGAGATCGCCGACCGCCAGATCGAGGCGATCGAGAGCGGCTGGGAGGAGACCTGCGACCGCGCCGAGCTGGGCGAGGCCGAGCGGGCCCAGTTCTGGGGCCGGCAGTTCCTCAACCCCTATGCGCTGCAGGGCTACTGAGGTCGGTCAGGGCTCGATCCGGGTGACCGTGCCGTCGCCGTTGTTGGCGACCCAGACGGCGCCCGCCCCGATCGCCACCGCGCCCGGTTGCGACCCGACCGCGATCGGGTCGCCGATCCGGGAGCCGCTGGCGATCTCGATCCGGGTCACCTCGTCGGCGCCGGCGCTGGCGACCCAGACGACGTCGGTGCCGGCGTCGATCCCGCCGGGCCGCTCGCCGACCGCGATCGGGGCGCCGACCACCGAGCGGATCGCCGGCTCGACCCGGGAGACCGAGCCGGCGCGGCTGTTGGCGACCCAGACCAGGCCGCCGCCGACGGTGACGTCGGCCGGGCCGCGGCCGACCCGGATCGGCGCTTCGGCGCTCACCTCGCCGGCATCGATGCGGCGCACCGAGGCCGTGGTCGCGCTGCTCGCCCAGAGGCCGCCGGCGCCGAAGGCGAGCCGCAGCGGCGTCGCGTGCGGGGGGAGGCGGCGGCGGAAGACGCGGCCCCCCTCTGCGTTGACGGCGGTGATCCCCGCCCCCTTCTGGTCGGCAACCCAGACCCTGCCGCCGCCGAGCGCGATCGGGCCGGGCGCGCCGCCCAGCTCGATCCGCTCCAGGACCCGCCCGTCCTCGAGGTCGAGGCGCAGCAGCTCGCCGCGGCGCGGGATCGTCGCCCACAGCCACCTGCCGCCGACCGCCACCCCGGAGACGCCCCGCCCGACCCGGACCGGGTCGCCGAGCGGCCGGCCCGAGTCGGGGTCGAGCCGGGTCAGCGTCCCGTCGGGCTGGCTGGAGACCCAGACCTGCTCGGGGCCGGCGCCGATCCGCAGCGGCGGGACGCCGACCGCGATCGGGCCCGAGACCTCGACCCCGCCGCCCAGCAGCGAGGCGAGCAGACCGGCGAGGAGCGCGAGCCCCGCGACCCCGGCCAGCCCCCAGCGCAGCCGCCGATCGCCGAGCAGGCGGCGGCCCCGGCCGGGCAGCGGCGCGGCGGTGGCCGGCTGGGTGGAGCGGGAGAGGACCCGGGTCGGGCGCAGGTCGGACCCTTCGCACTCGCGAGCCGCGGCGATCAGCTCGCCGGCGCCGGCGAAGCGGGCGGCGGGGTCGGCGGCGACGGCGCGCTCGATCACCGCGTCGAGCCCGGCCGGCATCTCCGGCTCGGTGTCGGCGTCGGCGCGGGCGTAGGGGACGATCCCGGTCACCGCCTCGTAGAGCACGCAGCCCAGCGCGTAGACGTCGGCGCGCGGCCCGACCTCCTCGCCCCGCCACTGCTCGGGCGACATGTACTCGACCGTGCCGACCACCGAGGCGCTGCTCAGGGCGCCGCTCTCCCCCACCGCCTTGGCCAGCCCGAAGTCGGAGAGAAAGGCGCGGTCGCCTTCGACCAGGACGTTGTGCGGCTTGACGTCGCGGTGGACGATCCCGGCCGCGTGGGCGGCGTCGAGCGCGTCGGCGACCTGGCCGAGCAGGGCGATGGCCCGGGCGGGCGGCAACGGGCCGTCGCGGTCGATCTCGCGGCGCAGGTCGCCGCCCTCGACCAGCCGCATCGCGACGATCAGCTCGCCGTCGACCTCGCGCGAGTCGAAGATCGGGACCACCGAGGGGTGGTCGAGGCGGGCGGCAAGCCGGGACTCGCGCAGGAAGCGCTGGCGGAACCCGTCGCGGTCGGCCAGCTCGCGGGCGATCACCTTCAGCGCCACGGGTCGCTCCAGGCCGAGGTGCGTCGCCCGGTAGACGACGCCCATGCCGCCGCGCGCGATCAGCTCCTCGATGCGGTAGCCGGCGAGAGTGCTTCCGATCACGGGATCCCCCACCCGGCGGTTATACCGCCGGGTGGGGGATCGCCGCCGCCAGGGAGGGCGGCTCAGCGGCGGGGGAGGACCGGCTGCCAGGCGATCGCCCGGCCGATCTCCGAGGAGATCGCCGCGTCCTCCGGGAAGGCCCGCACCTGCGGCGAGCCGACGCGCCCGGTGACGACGTCGACGATCGAGATCGACTGCAGGTCCGCGGTCGCCTGGTAGAGCGCCACCTTCCTGCCGGTGGTGTCGAAGACGGCGTTGAACTCGACCTCGTCGGCGAGCGGGACCAGGAGCCGGCTGCGGCCGCCGAGCTTCTTCAGCCAGAGCCCGCCCTTGCGATGGAAGAGCAGCTTGCGGCCGTTGGCGGCGACGTCATCGACGTAGGCGGAGCCGGCGCCGGCGATCATCTTGCGCAGCTTGCGCCCGTCCCAGCGCACCGAGTAGACGTCGGCGTAGCCGCTCTCGTCGTCGGCCCGGACGCCACGGCTGAAGACGACCCGCCCGCCGACGTAACGCGGCGCCCACTCATCGATCCGGGTGGTCTTGGTGAGGCGGCGGCGCTGCGTCCCGTTGGGACGCACGCTGACCAGGTTGTCGATGCTGTTGCCGTACCGCAGCGAGCTGCGCACGAAGACGATGCGGCGGCCGTTCGGGGCGAAGGTCGCTTCGTGCTCGTCGCCGAGCGCAGAGCCGACCAGCAGGTGGGAGGGGCCGCCGTTGGTCCGCACCGTGTAGAGACTGTGCGGGCCGCCCGCCGCGGTCTGCCGCTCGAAGACGAGGTAGCGCCCGTTGGGCGCGATCGACGGCCGGCCGTCGATCTCCGGCCCGCCGGTCAGCCGGCGCAGGCCGGAGCCGTCGGCCCGCATCGCGAAGACGTCGCCGTTGCGGACGAAGGCGATCATCCGCCCGTCGCGGGAGAAGGAGGGCTCAGCGTCGGCCGGGTTCTCCGTCAGCTGGTTGCGGTTGCGGTTGCGGACGGCGAAGATCCCGCCCTCCGGGTCTTTCGGCGGCAGCACTTCGCCCTCGTCTTCGTAGACGCGGTGGTCCTGGCTGGCCATCGAGAAGACGATCGCCCCGGTGCGGGCACTGGCCGTCGCGGGGATCGCGAAGACCGCTGCCGCCACCAGGGCGACGAAGGCGGTGATCAGGGTGCGGTGTGACATCTGGCGCTCCTTTCCGAGCATTGGCGATTGCGCACCCGATCCTGCGCCCCACCACCGCACCCGCCAACGACAGCCGCGCCCCCCACCGGGCCACCCCTGGCCCGGACGGCGCCAAACGCCGCTGCATGCATTTGAGCCCCTATGGGGGCCAAAAAGCATGCAGCGCGGGGTTAGCGGCGGTCGAGGCCGAGCTCGATCACGCGGGCGGCGATCTGGCGCGGGCGGTCGCGGCCCGCTTCGCCGGGGACGTCGAGCTTGGCGGCCAGCGAGTCGAGGCGGCGCTGCGCGGTGCGCTCGCTGACGTGCAGGGCAGCGGCGATCTCGGCCCGGGTGGCCGGGCGGCCGGCGAAGGCGCCCTCGCTGCGGTAGGGGGCGACCAGCGCGGCGGCCGTCGCCCGCTCCTCCTCGCCCAGCTCGACCGCGGGACCGCTGGCGGGGACCGTCTCGCCGACCGGGGTGACCGAGCCGGTCGAGACTTCGAGCCGGTGGTCGCCGACGATCAGCGTGTCGCCGTCGGCGAGGCGGCGGGGGCGGTCGAGCGGCTCGCCGTTCAGCGCGGTGCCGTTGCGCGAGTCGAGGTCGGTCGCCATCAGGACCTCGCCCCGCAACTCGATCTCCAGGTGGTTCCAGGAGACCGCCTCGTCCTCGATCCGCACGTCGGCCTCGGGCGAGCGCCCGACCACGAGCCGCCCCCGCAGGGGCGCCGACCGCGGCGGCTCGCCGCCACCGGAGATCCAGATCCGCGCATCCATCCCGCGCGAGGATAGAGTCCGGGCCGGTGAGCGCGGCGGAAACCGAGAAGCGAGTCGCGGCCGAAGCGGCGGCCGAGTTGGTCGAGGACGGGATGACGGTCGGCCTCGGCACCGGCTCCACGGTCGCCTTCCTGCTGCCGGCCCTGGCCCGACGCGGCCCGACCGGGGTGCGCTGCGTCGCGACCTCGGTCGCAACCGCCGACCAGGCCCGCGAACTTGGGATCCCGGTCGAGGAATTCGACGCGCTCGACCGGCTCGACATCGCAATCGACGGCACCGACGAGGTCACCCCCGACGGCTGGCTGATCAAGGGTGGCGGCGCCGCCCACCTGCGCGAGAAGGTCGTCGCCGCCGCGGCCGAGCGCTTCGTCGTGATCGCCGACTCCAGCAAGCCGGTCGATGCCCTCCGCGGCCCGGTGCCGCTGGAGCTGTTCGGGTTCGGCGCCGCCTCGACCCTGGCCCGGCTCGGCGCCGAGGTCGAGCGCCGCGACGTCCCAGCCAGCCCCGACGGCGGCGTGATCGCCGACTACCGAGGCGAGATCGCCGACCCGGCGGCGCTTGCCGCCCGGCTCGAGTCCGACCCCGGCGTCGCCGCCCACGGCCTCTTCCCGCCGGCGATGGTCAGCGACGTGCTGATCGGCCGCGGCGAGACGGTCGAGCGCCCAATCGGCGCCTAACCCGAACGCCCTTAAGCGGCCGGGCTCGCGGCGCCGATCGCGTGGACGCCGCCGTCGACGTGGAGGATCTCGCCGGTGGTGGCGCGGGCGAGGTCGGAGAGCAGGAAGAGGGCGGCGTCGGCGACCGGGGTCGGGTCGTCCACCTGCCAGCTCAGGGGCGCCTGCTCGGCCCACTTCGATTCGAGCTCGCCGAAGCCGGGGACGCCGGAGGCGGCGGCGGTGCGGATCGGGCCGGCGGCAACCAGGTTGACGCGGACGCCTGCCGGGCCGAGGTCGCGCGCCAGGTAGCGGCTGACCGACTCCAGGGCCGCCTTGGAGACGCCCATCCAGTCATAGGACGGCCAGGCGACGGTGGCGTCGAAGTCGAGCCCGACCACGCTGCCGCCCTCGGGCATCAGCGGCGCCAGCGCCCCGGCCAGCGCCTTGAACGAGTAGGCGCTGGTCTCGAAGGCGGCGCCGGCGCTGGCCCGCGGCGTCGCGAGGAAGTCGCCGCCGAGCGCGTCCGACGGGGCGAAGGCGATCGCGTGGACGATGCCGTCGACGCCGCCCCAGCGGCCGGCCAGCTCGTCGCGCACCGCCTCCAGGTCGGCGTCGCTGTTGACGTCGAGGTCGAGCACGTCGGGCTGCGGGTCGAGGCGCGCGGCGGAACGTTCGGTCATCCGCTTCACCCGGCCGAAGCTGGTCAGCAGCACCTCCGCCCCCTCGGCCTGAGCCCGCTCGGCGATCGCGAAGGCGATGCTCTGGCGGTTGACAACCCCGGTGACGAGGATCCGCTTGCCCTCGAGGATCACAGGTAGACCTCCTGGCGGGCGCTCGCAGCCAGCGCCGGCTCGGCCTCGCGGCGCCAGACGACGCGCACCTTGGCGATCGCGACGACCTCGTCGCGCTGGTTGACGATCTTCCAGCCGAAGACGACGAGGCCGGTGTCGGCGTCGAGCTCCTTCTTCGACTCGACCTCGCCCTCGACCCGGATCGTGTCGCCGATCCGCACCGGCCGCTTGAAGGCGATCCGCTCGAAGCCGCGCAGCGCCAGCACGTGGTCGGGGTCGAGCGGGACCATGCCGACGCTGTAGGAGAGCAGCAGCATCCCGTGAGCGATGCGGCCGCTGAACTCGCTGTCTGCCGCCCACTCGGCGTCGGTGTGCAGGGGGTGGAAGTCCCCGGTCAGGGTCGAGAAGGAGACCAGGTCGGCCTCGGTGATCGTCCGTCCCCGGGTGCGGAAACGGGCGCCCGCCTCCAGCCGGTCGAAATCGCGCGAAAGTGCGTCGCTCATCTCGGTCCTCCTCCTTGGAGATCGCTCTCGATGCCGAAGTGGGCCCGCAGCGAGAGGGCGATCTCCTGCGCCGCTCGTTCGTGGCCCAGCGCCGAGGGGTGCAGCCCGTCGGCGGAGAAGTTGGCGCGGTCGGTCAGCCCCGGGTGGCCGGCCACCGCGAGGCAGGGGACGTGGTGGGCGGCGGCGACCCGGCGGGTGATCTCGTTGAGGTCGGTCAGCGCCTCGACCAGCCGCGCCTTGGTCCGGGGGCGGAGGTCCATGAAGTGCCAGCTCTCCGGCGCGGTGGCGGTCAGGATCGCCGTGCCGCGGTCGGCCTCGCGCAGCCGCGCGAGGATTTCCGAGAAGCGCCGCTCGTACCCCTCGACGTCGGGGCGGGAGGTGAGCAGCACGTCGTTGGCGCCGCAGATCACGGTCACCAGGTCGGGGCGCATCGCCAGCGCCGTCGGCAGCTGCTCCAGCACGTCGGCGCTGGTCGCGCCGTCGACCGCGAGGTTGTCGTAGGCCAGTTCCGGGTTGACCCTGCGCAGCGAGCCGGCCAGCCGGTCGGCCCAGCGCTCGGCCTCGATCGATTCGCGGCCGGCGGTGAAGCTGTCGCCCAGCGCGACGTAGGTCGAGACGGCGCGGCGGATGCCCGCGGCGGCGGGGCGGGCAGGGGGGTCGGCGACGCTCATCGTCCCCCCAGCGAGCGCAGCGCCCAGGCCAGCCGGTCGCGGCTCGCCTCGGGCTCGATCACCTCGTCGACCCAGCCGCTGGCCGCGGCGGCGGGCGCGGTCAGGTGCTCGGCGGCGTAGGCGTCGGCAAGCTCGTCGTGCGAGGGCCCACCCTCCTCCTTCAGAGCCCGGTGGTGGACGATCCCGACCGCCTGACGCGCCGCCATGATCCCGATCTGGGCGCCCGGCCAGGAGAAGACCATGTCGGCGCCCAGGTCCTTCGAGTTCATCGTGATCGCGGCGCCGCCGAAGGCCTTGCGCAGGACCAGCGTCACCTTCGGCACGCCGGCGCCGGCGAAGGCGCGCAGCAGCGAGGCGCCGTGGCGGATCACCCCCGCCTCCTCCTGCTTGCGGCCGGGCATGAACCCCGGCGTGTCGACGAAGACGACCAGCGGGATGCCGAACCGGTCGCAGTCTTCGACGAACAGCGCCGCCTTCTCGGAGGCGGCGGCGTCGATCACGCCGCCCAGGGCACGGGGCTGGTTGGCGATCAGGCCGACCGGCCGACCCTCGAGCCGGGCGAAGGCGGTGACCATGTTCGAGGCCCAGCGCGGCGAGAGCTCGATCATGCTGTCCTGGTCGAGGATCGAGGCGGCGACGTCGCGGACGTCGTAGACCTTGCGCTGCTCGGCGGGGACGTGGGAGCCGGGGTCGGCGCCATCGGCTGCCTTGACGACGGCGGCCGGCACCGCCTGGCCGAGCCGCTGCGGCAGCAGGCCGAGCAGGTGGCGGGTCGCCTCGACCGCGCCGGCGGGGTCCTCGGCGACCAGGTGGCAGACGCCGTTCTTGCCGTGTACGCGGGGGCCGCCGAGGTCCTCCATGCTGATCTCTTCGCCCATCGCCTCGGCGACCACTTTCGGCCCGGTGAGGAACATCCGCGACTCGGCGGTCATCACGACGAAGTCGGTGAGGGCCGGCGAGTAGGCGCCGCCGCCGGCCGAGATGCCGTCGAGGATCGAGATCTGCGGCACCTTGCGGGAGAGCTCGACGCTGGCCCGGAAGATGCGGCCGTAGCCGGCGAGGGCGGCGTGGCCCTCCTGCAGGCGGGCGCCGCCGGAGCGGACGAACCCGACCACCGGGGCGCCGGCATCGCCGGCCATCCGCATCAGGCGGACGATCGTGTCGGCGTGGACCTCGCCCAGCGAGCCGCCGAGGAACTTCGGGTCCTGGGCGTAGCAGAAGACGGGCCGGCCGTTGACCTCGCCGGCGCCGGCGACGACGCCGTCGCCGAGGGCGGCGCGCTCGCCGAGCCGCAGCGAGGAGACGCCGCTGCGCAACGGCCGGAAGCTGCCGGGGTCGCAGAGCGCCTCCAGCTGCGCCTGTGGGGCGCCGGGCGGAGCGGCTTGGGGCTTCTCTAGGACAGTTGCCATCAGGCCTCCAGACAGAGGACGGCGTTGTGACCGCCGAAGCCGAACGAGTTTGAGATCGCGAGCAGGGGGCCGTCCCCGTTCTCGATCGGCTTCGCGACGCCCGGTACGTAGTCGAGGTCGAGGCCCTCCTCGGCCTCTTCCCAGCCGACCGTCGGCGGGGCGACGCGGCGGCGCAGCGATTCGACCGTCGCGATCGCCTCGACCGCGCCGGCGGCGCCGAGCAGGTGGCCGACCGCGGACTTGGTCGAGCTGACCGGGACGTCGCCGGCCCGCTCGCCCAGCGCCGCCTTCAGCGCCACGGTCTCGGAGCGGTCGTTGAGCGGGGTCGAGGTGCCGTGGGCGTTGACGTAGTCGACGTCGACGGCGGTGCGGCCGGCGTCGGAGAGGGCGAGGCCGATCGCCCGCGCCGCCTCCGTGCCTTCCGGCTGCGGCGCGGTGAGGTGGAAGCCGTCGCAGGTGGCGCCGTAGCCGAGCAGCTCGCCGAGGATCTCGGCGCCGCGCGCTTCCGCCGCCGCCTTCTCCTCGAGCACCAGGATGCCGGCGCCCTCGCCGATCACGAAGCCGTCGCGGCGGGCGTCGAAGGGACGCGAGATGCCGGTCGGCGAGGTCGCTTCCATCGCCCCGAAGGCGGCGGTCGCGACGCCGGTGATCGCCGCCTCGGCGCCGCCGGAGATGACCGCGTCGGCGTCGCCCGCGCGGATGATCCGCGAGGCGTCGCCGAGCGCGTGGGCGCCGGCCGCGCAGGCCGAGACGACCCCGTAGCAGGGGCCGTGCAGCTGGTGGCGCATCGCCACCGCAGCGGCCGCGGCGTTGCCCATCATCAGCGGCACCGCCAGCGGCGAGACCGCCTTCTCGCCGCGCTCGATCAGCTTGCGCTGGTTTTCCTCCAGCGAGGGCAGGCCACCGATCCCGGTGCCGACCACGCAGCCGACCCGGTGCGCCTCGTAGGGCAGCTCCTCCGCGAACCCGGCCTGGGCCAGCGCCTCGGCGGCCGAGACGACCGCCAGCTGGGCGAAGCGGTCGGAGCGGCGGGCCTCCTTCTTGGAGAGGAAGTCGAGCGGCTCGAACTCGCGGCAGCGCCCGGCGCCGTCCGCGATCCCGCACTCGCCCGCGCTCCAGCGGTCGATCAGCGCATCGCTGCCGACCCCGAGCGGGGTGACAGCGCCGACGCCGGTGATGACGACCCGTCGCGTCATCCTGCCTTGCTCACCACCAGGTTGATGACCTCGCCGACCGTCTTCACGTCCTTGACGTCGTCGCCGCGCAGCTCGACTCCGAACTCGTCCTCGACGATCTGGGCCAGCTCGACGAGGTCGAGCGAGTCGACGTCGAGGTCCTCGAGGGTCGCCTCGCGGGAGAGCTCGTCGCGCTCGGTCCCGAGCTCGACCATCCCGTCGAAGATCACCTTCTCGACGTTCTCGCTGCTCACTTGGGTTGCCATCTGGTTCTGTTCCTCCTTGTCAGGCGCTGAGCCCGCCATCGACGGTCAGCGTCGTTCCGGTCACGTACGCGGCCTCCTCTGAGGCCAGAAAGCGGATGCAGGCGGCGACGTCCTCGGGGCTGCCGACCCGGCGCGCCGGGATCGCCTTGACGAGCTCGCTGTTGTCGAGGATCTCCTCGGTCAGCGCCGTCTCGATAAAGCCGGGGGCGACCGCGTTGACGGTGACGCCGCGCCGCGCCACCTCCTGCGCAACGGTCTTGGTGAACCCGATCACGCCGGCCTTGGAGGCGGCGTAGTTGGCCTGGCCGGGGTTGGCGCGGATGCCGACGATCGAGGCGACGTTGACGATCCGGCCCCAGCGGGCGCGCATCATCGCCGGCAGCGCCCGGCGGGTGGCGCGGAAGGTCGCGGTGAGGTTGACGTCGATCACCCGCTGCCACTGCTCGTCCTCGATCTGCGGCGAGAGGCCGTCGAGGCGGAGGCCGGCGTTGTTGACGAGGACCAGCACCGGGCCGTCCTCGCCCGGCTCCAGCAACCGCTCCGGCGCCTCGGGGTCGGCGATGTCGCCCTGCGCCACCTCGGCGCTGCCGCCGGCGGCGCGGATCCGCTCCACGACCTCGTTGGCGCCCTCCTCGTCGGCGCGGTAGTTGACCCGGACCGGCCAGCCCTCGGCGGCCAGGGCAAGCGCCGCCGCCGCCCCGATCCCCCGCGAAGCGCCGGTCACCAGCGCACAACCCTCTCGAGTTGCCGGCTTCTCTCGCATAGCGGAACTAACTGTCAACTCGGCGTCAGCCATTGGTGCTTCCCCACTCGATTACGGTTGCGCCCCAGGTGAAGCCGGCGCCGAAGGCGCCGACCAGAACGCGGGCGCCGGGAACGAGGTCGCCGGCGAGGCGGGCCTCTTCCATCGCCAGCGGGATCGAGGCCGCCGAGGTGTTGCCGTAGCGGGCGATGCAATCGACCACCCGCTCGGCCGGCAGGTCGAGTCGTTCGCCGACGGCGCGCAGGATGCGGGCGTTGGCCTGGTGGTAGACGAAGACGTCGACCTCGTCGAGGTCGACTCCGGCGGCGGCCGCGGCGGCCGCGGTCACCTCCGACATCCGATCCACCGCGTGGCGGAAGGTCTCGTGGCCCTGCATCACGGTCAGCCCGGTCTCCTTCGGGGTGAAGATCAGGTCGCGCTGGTCGCCGTCGGCGCCAAGCACGATCGGGCCGATCCGGCCGTCGGCGGCTGCCCGCATCACGATCGCCCCGGCGCCGTCGCCGAAGACGGCGGCGGTGGCGCGGTCGTCGGGGTCGATCAGCTGGGTCATTAGGTCGGCGCCGACCACCAGGACGGAGCCGGCGCGGCCCGACTCGATCAGGCCGGAGGCGACCGAGATCGCCGAGACGAAGCCGGTGCAGGCGGCGTTGACGTCGAGTGCCCCGGCCCGCTCGGCGCCGATCGCGGCGGCGACCCGCGGCGAGGCGCCGGGCATCAGGTCGTCGTTGCTCGTGGTCGCGACGACGACCAGGTCGAGCTCGGTGGCGGGAAGGTCGGCGCTGGCCAGGGCGCGACGACCTGCCGCGGCGGCCAGCTCGAAGAGGGACTCGCCGGGCTGGGCGACACGGCGCTCGTGGATCCCGGTCCGGGTCTCGATCCAGCGCTCCTCGATGCCGAGCCGGGCGGCGATCGGGGCGTTGGTGACGACGGTCTCCGGCACCGCGACGCCGAGGCCGACGATCTCCGAGCCGAGGCGGGCGCCGGGCTGGGCCGCGGCCGGCCGGGTGGCGGTCAGCGATTCAGGCATGGACGGCCTCCGGCTCGTCGGCCAGCGAGCGGCACTCGACCTCGGGCAGGGTGCGGCGGTTGAGCCCGGTCAGCACGTCGCCCGGGCCGGTCTCCAGGAAGGAGTCGGCGCCAGCCTCGTGCATCGCCCGCAGCGTGGCCGGCCAGCGCACCGGCTGGGTGAGGGCCGCGGCGAGGCGGTCGCGCGGTTCGTCGAAGGGTGCGGCGGCGGTCGAGGAGAAGACCGGTGTCTGCGGGGGAGAGAACTCGACCTGCTCGAGCGCGGCGCGGAAGCGTTTCGCCGCATCGACCATCAGCGGCGAGTGGAAGGCGCCGGCGACCGGGAGGCGGATCGCCTTCACCCGGTCGGCGCGCAGCTGGCGCCGCGCCTCTCCGAGCGGCTCCAGCTCGCCGGAGAGGACGACCTGGCCGGGGGCGTTCTCGTTGGCGACGGCGAGGTCGAAGCGCTCGGCCAGGGCGCGCACCGCGGCGTCCTCGCCGCCCAGCACCGCCAGCATGCCGCCGGGGCGCTCGGCCGCCGCTTCCTCCATCAGCCGGCCGCGGACGATCGCCAGCCGCAGCCCCTCCTCGGCGTCGAGCGCGCCGCCGGCGACCAGCGCCGCCAGCTCGCCTAGCGAGTGGCCGGCGCACATCTGGCCGGCCGGGTTGCCGGCCCGCTCCCAGTAGGCGAGGCTGGCGCAGAAGATCGCCGGCTGAGCGAAGGCGGTGCCGTCGCCGATCCGCGCGAACGGGTCGTCGCCGAGCTCGGTCCGGACCCGCTCGAGCAGGTCGGGCAGCTGGTCGGCGGTGACCGCGGCCATCTCCGGCGTCTGGCTGCCCTGGCCGGGGAAGAGGATCGCGGTGAGTGCGGTTGCGGCGGCCATCGACGCATACTTGTCCGCCGCCACCCCCTGGTCACGCGCCGCCGCCCCGATCCCCGACATCCGGGGGGTCGCAAAGCGACGGTCGGGGGGTCAGACGAGGATCTTGAGGCGCTGGGCCTGGCGCGTCGCCTCGGCGCGGTTGCGGACGCCGAGCTTGCGGTAGATCGCGCTGGTGTGCTCCTTGACCGTGTGCGGGGAGAGGTGGAGGTGCTCGGCGATCTCCTTGTTGGTGGAGCCGGTGGCGATCAGCGAGAGCACCTCCTGCTCGCGCTCGGAGAGCGGCGAGTCGAGCGTCGCGTGGTCGGCGAAGACCTCGGTCCCGAGCGAGACCATCCGCACCGCCTTCACCACGTCGACCGCGGACCAGTCCTTGGAGATGAAGCCGGAGGCGCCGGCCGAGCGGGCGACGAGGGGCGAGATCACGCCGGCGCCGGAGATCAGCAGCACCCGGGTGCCGGGGCTGACCTTGCGGATCTCCTCGCAGACCTCGGCCCCGGACTCCTCGCCGAGCAGCATGTCGACCAGAGCCACCTCCGGGTGGAGGCGGCGGCAGGCGTCGACCGCTTCGGCGCCGCTGGAGGCGGCGAGGCAGCGCTCGACCCAGCTCTGCTTCTCCAGCAGCAGCCGGAACCCCCACTGGACGACGTCGTGGTCGTCGACCACCAGGACCCGCAGCTTGCCCTCCTCGGCGGCGGCCATCAGGAGGCCACCGGGACGACGAGCCGGACCCGCCAGCGACCGCCGGGCAGGGCGCCGAACTCGACCAGGCCCTGGTAGCGCAGCGCCTCCAGCGCGGCCAGCCGCAGCCCGAGGCCGCCGCCGCGGGTCGACTTGCCGTCGCCGGCGCCGTCGTTCTCGACCGCCAGCGTGAAGGTCTCGCCGTCGGAGGAGACCCGGACCTCGATCGTCGTCGGGCTCGAGTGGCGGTCGGCGTTGCGCAGCGCCTCGGCGAGGACCGACTGGGCGACCGGCTCGAGGTCGGCCGGCACCTCCACCCCCTCGTCCCACTCCAGCCGCAGCTCCGGGCGACGGCCGAGCAGCCGCTCCAGCACCTCTTCCAAGCTCGCCTTCGGCGGGGCCGGGTTGGCGGCGACCGGCCGGGTCAGCGCCGTGCGCAGGTCGCCGACAACCGAGCGCAGCTCCTCCTGGCAGCGGCGCCGCTCCTCCGTGGAGAGGCCGCGCTCGGAACCAAGCGCCAGCGCGACGCCGAACAGCCGCTGGATCGCGTTCTCGTGCAGCTCGCGGGTCAGCTCGACCCGTTCGCTCAGCCGCCGCTCGCTTTCGCGCCGCTCGGTCGAGCGCTCGACGCTGGCGGTCAGCGCCGCCATCCGGCCCAGGGTCAGCATCGTCTCCCGCTCGGCGTCGTCGAGGACGATCTCCTCGCCGGCCCGGTCGGCGAAGATCACTCCCAGCCAGCGCCGCGCCGCGGCGATCGGCGTGCAGGTGATCGCGGTGGTGTCGGCGAGGGCGGCGTAGCGGTCGGGGATCTCGCCGCCGAGCTCGCCGCTGACCTCGACCACCCGGTCCTCCTGCAGCGCCCGCTGCGCGATCGGCGTCTCGTCCAGGGTGCCCTCGATCAACTTCACCAGCTCGGGGTCGATCCCGTGCGAGCCCATCGGGATCACCGCGCCGTAGGTGCTGTCGTGCAGCAGCAGCGCCGCCCGCCGCATCGAGGTGAGGCTGCAGACGGCGCGACAGACGCGGTCGTAGAAGACCCCCGATTCGGTCGCGACGTCGAGTTCCGCCAGCAGGCCGACCAGAACCTCGACGGTTCCGGCGCGGGGAGAGGCGGGGGTGGTGGCGATACCCGGGTTTCCCATGCGGACTCATGGAGAGTACGCCGGGCGGGGCGCGGGGGAACGCGGCAGCCGCGATCCGGTTGGCGCTCCCCCCAATCAGGGGGGGGGTTGGCGCCGCTGGACAGGGATGGGTTAGTGGTATTCTTGACCCACTATGGCCTTTGTCGTCCCGACCAAGCGTGGGCGGTTCGAGCTGAGGGAGTCCCACAGCACGCCCGACGGCCCGCGCAGCCGCACGCTGGTCAGCTTCGCCGCGCTCGACGCGAAGGCGATCGAGAAGGCGCTGGAGCGGGCGACGCAGCCGCTCGACGCCACGCACATCCGGCGGGCGGCACTCCGGGCCGGCGCGCCGCTCGCCGCGCGGCCGGTGGACGAGGCGGCGCGAACGACCCTGCGCCTGCTCGCAAGGGGAGAGCGACCGGACCCGGTCCTGCGGACGCTGCTGCTCGCGGCGCTCGACGGTGGCGACCGTGGGCAACCGGACGACGGCCCCGCCGCGCGGTCCGCCGCGGCCCAGGCTGCCGCCCAGTGGATCGGGGTCGGCGCCGAGGAGCGGGGCGAGGCTCTGCGCGACCTGCTCGAGCTGGCCGATGCCCTGCCGGTCCAGATCCGCTCCCCCGAGGTCGAGTTCCCGCGAATCGACTCCACCTCGCGATGACCGAAGGGGTGCCGACGGCTCCGCAACGGCTCGACGGCGCTCCCTCGCTGCCGGAGAAAGTGGTGGCGATCCACGAGGCGCTCGACGCGGCCCGCATCCCGCATGCGATCGGAGGAGCGCTGGCGCTCGCCTACTACGCCGAGCCGCGCACCACGATCGACGTCGACCTCAACGTCTTCGTCCCCACCGAGCGCTGGCCGCAGCTGCGAGATGCCCTGGCCCCGCTCGGGGTCGAGACGGACGTCGACCCGAAGGCGCTGGAGCGCGACGGACAGGTCCGGCTCTGGTGGGACCGCAACCCGATCGACCTCTTCTTCGCCCACGACCCCTTCCACGACGAGATGCGCCGCGCCGTCCGCCGCGTCCCCTTCGCGGCGACCAGGATCCCGATCCTCTCCCCCGAGCACCTGGCCGTCTGCAAGGCGATGTTCAACCGCCCCAAGGACTGGCTCGACATCGAGCAGATCAACGTCGCAACCAGCCCACTCGACCTCGCCGAGATCCGGGACTGGCTGGAGCGCATGGTCGGCGCCGACGACGAGCGCCTGGTCAGGCTCGATGAGGTGCGACGGCGCCTCGGCGCATGATCGCAGCGAGGCGCTCGTGGACGGGATCGTCGGTTCCGACCAGGCCGGCGATCGTCGCGGCGGCGGCCACGACGTCCTCGGGAGCGGCGACCGCGACGGCCTCGATGTCCGCCCAGTCCTTCGTCCGGTCGAAGAGCGACTTGAAGACGACAAGCGAGGCGCAATCCAGGACCGGGATCGTCCGGTCCGCCAGCGGCACCCAAACGATGGCCGCGGCCACCTCCCGGTGCAAGGGGATGTTGTCGAGGAAGACGTCGACCGGCACGCCGTCCCAGAACAGGCGCGCCTGACCGTCGCGCTTCACCGCCGCCACGTCCTTATCGGTGACCCGCACCCCGTCCGGCAGCGCCGCCAGCACCTTCGCCGCTTCGGCGGCGTCGCAGAACACGTTGAGGTCGAGGTCGCGGGTCCCGCGCGGCTCCTCGACGCAGTAGGCAAGCGCGATCGCGCCGCCGAAGGCATGCGGCAGCGAGCGCTCCCGCAGCGCGTCGTGAATCGCAAGCAGCTTTTCGACCAGCTCGACCATCACCGCCGATCCACGTTCACCCGGTCGGCAAGCCGCGGGTACTCGATCTCGCCCCGCGGCCGAAACGGCAGCGCCTCTGCCAGGCCCAGGACCTGATTGAGGATCGTCGCCGCCCGCTCCGGATCGACCGGGGGACGCCGCTCGACCAGGTCGAGGCCGAGCCCGCCTGCGGCGGCGATCCGCATCAGCGCGTCGGCGCCGGGCTCGCGGCTACCGCGCAGATAGGCATTGAGAACCGAGCGCGGGACCCCGCTCCTCCGCGCAAGCTCTGCCTGGCTGAGCCCGCTCCGCCGCAGCACCTCGGCGAGCAGAGTGGCTGAAGGGGATCGAATTCCGCTCCCGGTCATCCCATGATGTTAGCGTATTCGCTAACGAACTACCCGAGCTGTCCGGCTGCGGCGCGGTCGGCTACGACGATGATCTCGTCGTTCTGCACCCGGGCGGCAGGGATCGAGTCGTCGCCGGCCATCAGCTTCGCCAGCGCCTCCTGCTTCTCGGCCCCGGTGACCAGCCAGAGGACCCCGCGGGCGGCGTCGACCGCCGGGTAGGTGAGGGTCATCCGCGGGTGGCCCTGGTACTCGGTTCCGGTCATCGCGACCCGCCGGTCGGCGACCTCGAGCACCGGGTCGCCGGGGACCAGCGAGGCGGTGTGGCCGTCCGGGCCGAGGCCGAGGTGGACGAGGTCGAACCGGTCCGGCAGCTTGGCTTCGTACTCGCGCGCCGCAGCGTCGAGGTCGCGCTGGGTGACCGGCATCGGCCGCAGCGCCGACTGGTGGGCGATCGAGAGCCCGAGGATCAGGTGGGTGAGGTTGCGGTCTTCGCTGCCCGGCGAGGCGACCCGCTCGTCGACCTGGAACAGCTCGGTCTCCGCCCAGGGCATCTCCTCCAGCTCGCCGAGCACGGCCAGCATCGCCCAGGGGGTGCGGCCGCCGCTCATCGCCAACTCGAAGGCGCCACGCTCGGCGACCGCCGCCGCGCCGGCCGCGGCGATCAGCTCCGCGCCGCGCCGCGCCGCGCCGTGCTCGTCGTCCAGGACCTCGAGCCGGGGGGACACCGGCCCGCCCTCAGCTCGGCTTCTCGTCGTGGCCGCCGAACTGCTTGCGCATCGCCGAGAGCACCTTGTCGCCGAAGTCCCCGAGGTCGCGCGAGTAGAAGCGCTCCTGCAGGGCGGAGGTGAGGACCGGGGTCGGCACCCCCTCGTCGATCGCCGCGATCGCCGTCCAGCGGCCCTCGCCCGAGTCGGAGACGCGGCCGGCGAACTCGGCCAGCTCGGGCGATTCGCGCATTGCCGCCGCGGTCAGGTCGAGCAACCAGGACCCGATCACGCTGCCCCGCCGCCAGACCTCGGCGACCTCCGGCAGGTCGAGGTCGTACTGGTAGTACTCGGGGTGCTCCAGCGGCGCCGTCTCGGCGTCCTGTTCGCGGCTCGCCTTGCCGGCGTTGGCGTTCTTCAGCACGTTGAAGCCCTCGGCGTAGGCGGCCATCACGCCGTACTCGATCCCGTTGTGGACCATCTTCACGAAGTGGCCGGCGCCGTTCGGCCCGCAGTGCAGATACCCGTTCTCGGCCGGCGACGGATCGCCGCCGGCGCCCGGGGTGCGCGGCGCCTCGCCGACGCCGGGGGCGAGCGAGGCGAAGATCGGGTCGAGCCGCCCGACCGCGCGGTCGGGGCCGCCGATCATCAGGCAGTAGCCGCGTTCGAGGCCGTGGACGCCGCCACTGGTCCCGCAGTCGACGTGGTCTACCCCGCTCTCGCCGAGCTTGGCGGCGCGGCGGATGTCGTCGCGGTAGTAGGAATTGCCGCCGTCGACGACCGCGTCGCCGGACTCCAGCACTCCGGCCAGGCCGTCGATCGTCTGCTCGGTGATATCGCCGGCCGGGACCATCACCCAAACAGAGCGCGGCGCGCTCAGCTTCGAGGCGAGGTCGGCAAGCGAGGAGGCGCCCTCGGCACCCTCCTCGGCCAGCTCGGAGACCGCGTCCGGGTTGACGTCGTAGGCGACGATCTCGTGGCCGTCCCGCATCAGGCGGCGAGCCATGTTGGCCCCCATCCGACCGAGCCCGACGATTCCAAGTTGCATCAGTGACCTCCCTGGTTGCGGCTGCGGGAACGGCCCCATCCTAGGCATGGGCGCACCGAGTCCGCGAAAACCCAGATATATCGGGGGTTTTCGCGGACTCGGCGATTGGGATCGGTACGCTGCCGCCTGATGAGCCAGGGCGCCGCCTCCAGCAACGCCGCCGACGTTCTCGCGATCTTCGGCATCAGCGGCGACCTGGCGAAGAAGATGACCTTCCGGGCGCTCTACCGGCTGGAGGCCCGGGGAAAGCTCGACTGCCCGATCGTCGGCGTCGCGATCGACGAGTGGGACGACGAGAAGCTGCGCCAGCACGCCCACGAGGCGATCGCCTCCTCGGTCGCCGACCCCGACGGCGAGGTTTTCGACCGGCTCGCCGCCCGCCTCACCTACATCCAGGGCGACTACGCCGACGACGCCACCTTCGAGCGGGTCGCGGCGGCGCTCGGCGACGCGCAGCGGCCGGTCTTCTACCTGGAGATCCCGCCCTCGCTGTTCTCGACCGTGGTCGCCGGGCTGGGCCGGGCCGGGCTCGCAGAGAACGCCCACGTGGTGATTGAGAAGCCGTTCGGGCACGACCTCGCCTCGGCGCGGGCGCTGAACGCGGAGCTGCGCGAGGTGCTGCGCGAGGACCAGATCCTCCGCATCGACCATTACCTCGGCAAGGAGCCGGTGATGGACATCGCCTACCTGCGCTTCGCCAACACGCTGCTGGAGCCGGTCTGGAACCGCGAGTACGTCTCCCACGTGCAGATGACGATCGCCGAGAACTTCGGGGTCGACGACCGCGGCCGCTTCTACGACGCGGTCGGGGCGATGCGCGACGTGATCCAGAACCACGCCCTGCAGGTGCTGAGCCTGGTCGGGATGGGGGCGCCGACCGGCAACGACCCGGACACGATCCGCAACAAGAAGCTCGGCTTCTTCAAGGCGATGCGGGCCGCCGACCCGGAGAAATACGTGCGCGGCCAGTACGACGGCTTCCTCGAAGTGCCCGACGTCGCCCCGGACTCGACCACCGAGACCTTCGCCGCGGTCGAGCTCGAGGTCGACAACTGGCGCTGGAGCGGCGTCCCCTTCTTCATCCGGGCCGGCAAGTGCATGCCGGCCAAGGTCAGCGAGGTGACGGTCTTCTTCAAACGGCCGCCGCCGCTCGGGATCGGCCGCGGCAAAACGCCGGAACCGAACCAGATGACGGTGCGGATCGAGCCCGAGCCGGGGTCGCGGATGCGCCTCTGGGCGAAGAAGGCCGGCGAGCAGGCGCTGGAGGCGGCCGACCTCGAGGTGCTGTTCGAAAAGGAGCCGGGCGTGGACCCCGAGCCCTACGAGCGGCTGCTCGGCGACGCGGTCGCCGGCATCCACCAGCTCTTCACCCGCCAGGACGCGATCGAAGAGACCTGGCGCGTCGTCCAGCCGCTGCTCGACCAGCCCGGCCCGGTGCACAGCTATCAGCCGGACACCTGGGGGCCGAAGGAGGCCGAGAAGCTGACCCGCGGCATCGCCCAGTGGCACCAGCCCTGGCTGCCGTAGCCCTCGCCTCCGGGCTGAAACTGAGTTTTTCTCCGCCTCCGACCTGAGACTGAGTTTGTCTCCGCTATCCGGGGACAAACTCAGCCTCAGGCCTGGTGCGTCATCGAGGTGGGCGTGGTCGTGGAATCGACCATCTAGGGTGGCGGGCCGATGACCGACGCCGCGGAAAGGGCCGACCAGCTGCTTGCCGAGCTCGGCTTCGCCGAGTGGCGGCAGGGGCAGCGGGAGGCGGTGGCGGCGACCCTGGAGGGGCGGGACTCGCTGATCGTGATGCCGACCGGCGGCGGCAAGAGCCTCTGCTACCAGCTGCCGGGGCTGGCCAGCGCCGAGCTGACGATCGTGGTCAGCCCGCTGATCGCGCTGATGCGGGACCAGTGGCAGCGGCTGACCGCGGCGGGCCGGCCGGTGGCGATGATCTCCTCGGGGATGGACGAGGGCGAAGCCTGGGCGGCGCTGGATGAGGTGCGCAGCGGCGAGGCGCGGATCGTCTACTGCGCCCCGGAGCGCTTCGGCTCGCGGGCCTTCCTCGACGCGCTGAGCGAGCGCCGGGTCGACCTGCTCGCGGTCGACGAGGCGCACTGCGTCTCGGAGTGGGGGCACGACTTCCGGCCCGACTACCTGCGGCTGCCGGAGATCGCCGAGCGCCTGGGGCGACCGACCGTGATGGCCTGCACGGCGACCGCGACGCCGCAGGTCGCGGCGGAGATCGCCTCCCGCTTCAAGATGCAGGAGCCGCTCCAGGTGCGGGCCGGGTTCGACCGGCCGAACCTCTCCTTCGACGTCGTCGCACTCGAGGGCAAGGGCTCGAAGGCGCGGCGCCAGGCGCTGCTCGAGGCGGGGCTGGGCGACCCGGCCAACCGGCCGGCGATCGTCTACTGCGGCACCCGGCGCGACACCGAGGAGGTGGCGGCGGAGCTGCGCGAGGCGGGGATCGGTGCCGTCCCCTACCACGCCGGGCTGGAATCGGAGCGACGCAGCGCCGTCCAGGAGCGGTTCATGGCCAGCGACACCGGCGTGATCGTCGCCACCAACGCCTTCGGGATGGGCGTCGACAAGGCCGACGTGCGCTCGGTCTGGCACGCCGCGATCCCGACCAGCGTCGAGGCCTACTACCAGGAGGCGGGCCGCGCCGGGCGCGACGGGCTGCCGGCGCGGGCGGTGATGCTGGCGATGAAGTCGGACCTCGGCCGGCTGGTGCGCTTCAACCAGCAGCGGGCCGGCGACCCCGACCTGGCGATCGCCCACGAGCGCGGCTGGCAGGCCTACCACGCGATCAAGGAGTTCATCTACGGCACCGAGTGCCGGCGGCGGGCGCTGCTCGACCACTTCGGCGACCGCGCCGCCGGGGCGCCGCTGCAGCGCTGCTGCGACATCTGCGACATGCTCGACTGGCTGCCCGACCCGGAGACGATCGCGGTCCGCAAGCCGAGTCGCTCCGGCTCCGGCGGCGCCGCCCCGCCGCCGCCGGAGGCCAGCCCGGCCGACGCGCCGCTGTTCGAGGCGCTGAAGGAATGGCGGCTCGGGGCAGCCGACGGCAAGCCCGCCTTCACCGTCGCCAGCAACCGCACCCTGACCGCGATCGCCGCGGCCCGCCCCGGCAACCGCACCGAGCTGGTGGCGATCCACGGCGTCGGCCCCGCCTTCATCGAGAAGTACGCGGACGACGTCCTCGGCCTGGTCGCCGAGCACGCCCAGCGCGCCGCCTGATCCCCGCAACCCCGGTTGCAGGGGCTGGCTGGGGCAGCGGCATCGGGGCCGGGTTGGCGAGCATGTTGCGCTCCCGCTGTGTTGGGAGGGCATGGGCGCTCCTAACCTGAAGGCTCACTGAATGTTCAGACTTCCCCAGATCAGGGTCGCGGTCGCGACCGCCCTGGCCGCGCTGCTGGTCGCGGCCGCCCCTGCCGGCGCCGCCCCCCGGGCGCCGCTCGAGCCAAGCGGCAAGCGGGTCTTCTTCGGCGTCTCGGACACCGGCGACCCGGCCGACTTCGGCTCCTTCAGCACCACCCTGCGCAAGCACCCGGCGGTGATCCAGTCCTTCCGCGCCTGGGGCAGCGACTTCCCGGAGTCGATCCGGCGCTGGCAGACGGCGCGAGCCCGGCCGATGCTCCACATCACCACCGCCGACCCCCAGGACGGGCACGAGGTGATCTCCCCGCGCGAGATCGCCCGCGGCGACGGCGACCTCTACCTGGTCCGGCTCAACCACCTCTTCGCCCGCAAGCGGATGCGCGCCTACATCCGGCCGCTGGCCGAGCCCAACCGGTGCCTCAACGTCTACGCCTCCTTCGACTGCGAGGGCAAGTGGCGCGACCGCGCCCACAGCCCCCGCAACTACAAACGCGCCTTCCGGCGGATCTACGTGATCGTCCACGGCGGCGGCAAGCTGCGCCAGATCAACCGCCGCCTGCGCAAAGCCGGGCTGCCGCGCCTCAACAGCCCCGTGCGCGGGCTGCCGAAGGCGCCGGTGGCGCTGGTCTGGAGCCCGCTGCCGGCCGGCTCGCCGACCACCCCGCGCAACCGGCCGCGCCACTTCTACCCGGGCTCGCGCTGGACCGACTGGGCGGGCACCGACTTCTACTCCGACAACCAGGACTGGAAGGCGCTGAACGGCCTCTACCGGCGCTTCTCCGGCAAGCCCTTCGCGATCCCCGAGTGGGGCGTCTCAGTCGGCGACGACCCGACCTACGTGCGGCGGCTGATGACCTGGGTGCGGCGCCACCGCCGCGCCAAGCTGCTCGTCTACTACCAGGACTTCGGCAGCTCCAACTCCTACCGGATCCAGAACTGGCCGGCCAGCACCCAGGTGCTCAGGAACCGCCTCCATTCCCCGCTCTTCCCCTCGTTTGCACCGCGCGCGCCGCGGATACCGCCTCCTCCGCCCGGAGGGGTTGCAGCGCGGTGATGCTCGAGTACCCGGTCAGGTAGACGCGGCGGCCGTCGGAAACGACCGGCGTGTAGGTGCCGCGCGGGTAGCGGAAGACGCGCCGGCCGTTGCGCATCATGAAGCCTGTGGTCGAGGTGTTGGTGAACTCGGCGACGTAGACGATGTCCCCGATCGCGGTCAGCGAGCCGATCACCTGGCCGCCCGCCGAGCGCACCCAGCGCTCCGAGCCGTCCTTGGCGTCCAGCGCGTAGACGTTGCCGTCGAAGGAGCCGATGAAGACGGTCGGCGGGCTGTGCTCGGTGTCGGCGACGGCGGGGCCGGAGTAGGCGTAGCCGCCGGTCGAGTAGCTCCAGGCGAGGGTGCCGTCGCCGCTGTCGAAGCTGTAGATGCGGCCGTCGTTGTTGCCGGAGTAGACGCGGCCGTAGGCGACCGCCGGGGTCGAGTAGAAGGCGCCGCTGACCCCGAAGCCCGAGCCGAGGCCGCTGCTCTGCCAGACCAGGTCGCCGCTCTCGGCGTCGACCGCGTTCATCTTGCCGCCGTAGTCGCCGACGAAGAGCTTGCCGTTGCGGTAGGCCGGGGCCGCCTTGATCGCGCCGCCGAGCTGGGTCGACCAGCGCACGTTGCCGTTGACCGTGCTGAGCGCGAACAGCTCGCCGTTCTCGCAGCCGAAGTAGACGGTGCGGCCGATCACCAGCGGCGAGGACTCGGCGCGGCCCGGCAGCGGCCGCTTCCACAGCGTCTTCCCGGTCTTGGCGTCGAGCTTGACGATGTGGCCGGGGACGAGGTTGACGATGTAGAGGCGGTTGCGGGAGAAGGCCGGCGAGGAGGCGTTGAGGCGGCCGACCCGCCGCTCCCAGAGCACCTTGCCGGTGTCCGCGTCGAGCGCGAACGCTGTGCCGTTGTTGTCGACGAAGTAGAGCTTGCCGCCGACCACGATCGGCGGGAACTCGAGCAGCGGCCGGTTCTTGTAGCGCCAGATCTTGCGGAACGGCGGCGCCACCCCTTTGACCGGCAGGAACCGGGTGCGGGCGCGGTTGAAGCCGTAGACCGGCCAGTTGACCGTCGCCGGCCGCTTCACCCGCTGCCGCTCCGGCGGCGGCGCCGCGAAGCGCTCGATCGCCTCGGCGTTGTGGACGTCGGGGGGGCGCTTCAGCTGCTGGTAGGCGAAGCCGGCGCCAAGCACCGCCACGACCAGGGCGGCGACCAGGCCGAGCGCCCAGGGGCGGTGGTCACGCCAGAGGCGCCGGGGGTCGCGCGCGATCCGCAGAGCGCCGCTCCACAGCCTTGCGACGAACCCCTTCGGGGAGGGGGTGGATCCAGTCATCGAGGGAGCCGTTCATGGTAGGGAACCGGCCCCCCGGCCATTCAGGTCTGGCGCTCCGCCTCGGCGGCGATCCCGCGGATCAGCGTCCTGATCGCCAGCTTGACGACGCCGACCACCGCCGGGCCGATCAGCGGCGCGGTCGGGTGGGTGCGGACCGCGTAGACCATCTCGGTGCCGCCACCCGACGGGGTCAGCTGCACGGTGCCGACGTGGTCGCGGACCGGGGCCCCGGAGAGCAGCTTGTAGGAGAAGCGCTCGGCCGGCTCGTAGCTCAGCACTTCCTCGCGCAGCGGCGGGCCGACCGAGCCGAGGACGCGGATCGCGCCGACCCCGTTCGGCGGCGGCTCGCCCTCCCGCTCCAGGGTCGAGCTGCGCATCGGGGTGATCTCGGCGTAGCGCCGGTGATCGGTCAGCACCGCGAACACGGTCTCCGGCGGAGCCGCCACCTGCCGCACGTAGGTGAAGCTTGCCATCGCCGAAAGGCTACGCCAGTGCCCAGCGGCGCGGGTCGGAGTCCGGGACGGCGGCGACCTCGCCGGTCAGCGCCAGGTGGTCGAGGAACGAGATCACGATCTGCAGGACGAAGCCGCTGGTCGGCGTTTTCAGGTTCTCGGGGCCGACGATCTCGGCGACGACCTCGAAGGCGGTCCGCTCGCCATCGGCCAGCGCCGCCAGCACTTTGGCGCGCAGCTCCTCGACCTGGCGCCGCGCCTCGGCGATCTTCGCCTCGGGGTCGCGGAAGGTGCGGCCGTGGCCGGGCAGGACGAGGTCGATTGCGAGCGGCTCGATCGCGGTCAGGCTGGCGAGGAATTCGCCGACCGGGTCGGGCGAGTGGCCGTGGTCGAAGAAGAGCACGGTGCGGCCCAGCAGGTGGTCGCCGGAGATCAGCAGCCGGCGCTCGGGCTGGTAGAGGCAGACATGCGAGGGGGCGTGGCCGGGCGTCTCATGGACCTGCCAGCTGCCGAGGTCGGTCTCGACCTCGACCCCCGGCACGAGGTCGCGGTCGGGCTCCTTGATCGCGTCCACCCCGGTCTCCTCGCCCTGGCGGCGCTCCCGGTAGCGCTCCAGCGCCGCCGCCGGCACGCCGCTCTGGCGGGCCACCTCGAGTCGCTGCTCCAGCGCCGCCTCCGGGTCGGAGGCGAGCAACCGCACGTGCTCCCACTTGGGATGGATCCAGAGCTCGCACCCGGTCGCCTCGGTGATCGTCGCCGCCAGCCCGTAGTGGTCGGTGTGGGAGTGGGTGCAGACGACCAGCCGCACGTCGCCGACCCCGAAGCCGGCCTGGGCAAGCGCCAGGTCGAGGTGGCGCAGCCGTCCCTCGCCGCCGATCCCGGTGTCGAAGAGGACGATCCCGTCGCCCGCCGCTACCGCCCAGGCGTTGCCGTGCGGCACTCCCGGCCAGGGCAGCGAGGTCCGCAGCCGCCACACGCCCGGCAGCACCCGCTCGCCGCGCGGCGCCTCTCTTCCCTCCCTGGCCATCCGGCCAATCCTTTCACGTGGTCCGCGAAGCCCCCCGCTCGCCAGGGCAAGGCGCCTTCTTTCACCTCTGGTTGAAGAAAGCGCCTAGCTGGTGGCGAGGCCGATCGCGAGCAGCGGGAAGGCGGCCATGACGCCGAAGAGGGCGCCCATCGCCGCGCCGCTGCCGAGGCTCGCGCTGCGCGCCCGCGCGCCCGAGATCGCGCCGACCAGGAAGAAGACGGCGGCGACTCCAAGTCCGATCCAGAAGATGGGCGGCATGCGGCGGCGAGAATACCGCTTCTGAGGCCGCTGGTAGGTTGCCGGCGTGACCGGCCGGCGCAGCGCGCTCATCGTTGGGCTCCTGGCGCTGATCGCCGCCACCCTCCCGGCGACCGCCGGCGCCGCCGAAGAAGGGCAGAGCGCCGCGCAGCGGCTGGCCGAGAAGCACTCGCCGGTGACGATGCTGCGCGAACAGCTCGACCCGCCCTGCGACACCAAGGAGGAGCAGTACCAGCCGACCAGCGTCGGGACGGTGCTCGGCAACCCGACCGTGACCCTGACCCGGTACGTCCCGGACGAGGGCCTGGAAACGGTGAAGAAGGCGCCGACCGCCGCCGACATCGCCGGCCTGCCCGACGGTTACTACCTCGACCTGCACGGCAAGGCTCTCGGCGACACCTGCGTCTACGCCCGCGACTTCGAGCAGCTCAAGAAGGAAGGCAAGGCGCCGGTCGTCACCTACGCCCATATCGCCCGCGAGGACGGGCACCCGGGCTTCGCCCTCCAGTACTGGTTCTTCTGGTACTTCAACCAGTTCAACGACCTGCACGAGGGCGACTGGGAGGGGATGCAGATCACCTTCGACGCGGCGACGCCCGAGGCGGCGCTGAACGAAGAACCAAGCGAAATCATTCTCTTCCAGCACGCCGGCGGCGAGCGCTCCCACTGGAACGACGGCAAGGTCAAGAAGGATGGCGAACACCCGATCGTCTACCCGGCCGCCGGCTCCCACGCCACCTTCTACGACTCCGCGGTCTACGTCGAGAACGGGCGCAAGGGCTCCGGGGTCGGCTGCGACAACACCAGCGAACCGGTGCGCGAACTGCGCCCCGAGCCGGTGCTGCTGCCCGCCGAGGTCTCGACCACCGGGCCGTTTAAGTGGCTGAGCTACGAGGGGCGGTGGGGCGAACGCGAAAAGGGCTTCAACAACGGGCCAACCGGGCCGGCGACCAAGACCCAGTGGAGCGAACCGTTCACCTGGATGGCCGAACAGCGGACGACCAGCCCGCGGCTGCCGGGCGGCTCGATCGTCGGCCCCGAGGTGACCCAGGTCTTTTGCGGGGTGATCGAGGCGGTCACCGACCTGATCAACCTCGAGGCGAAGTCGCGGCCGCTGGCGATTGGCGTCCTGGCCGGGATCGGCATCCTGATCGCCCTCTTCGTCGGCCTCAACAAGTGGGGCCCGGTCGACCTCCGGCAGCTGCGCCGGCGCCGCACCTTCGGCCAGCTGGTCCGCACCTCCCGCCGCTTCTACGGCCGCCACTGGAAGACGCTGGGGGCGATCGGGCTGACCGCCTTCCCGGTGGTCGGCGCCTTCTTCTTCCTCGGCCAGTGGCTGGGCACCGGCGAGGGCATCGACGAGGCGGCGGGGCGGGGCGGCTTCAATCTCGCGGTCGGAGAACTGCTGGAAGCGGGCGTCCGCCCGATCGCCGAAACGGTGGTCGCCGCGGTCTCGGTGGTCTTCGTCCGCAACCTGGTCGAAGCCGGCCAGCCCTCCGGGTTCGTCGCCTGCTGGCGCGGCACCAAGGAACGCTTCTGGCGGGTCTTCCTCGCCCAGCTGGCGGTGATCGCCGGCTTCGCGCTGCTGATCCTGACCGTGGTCGGCATCCCCTACGCGATCAACCGCTACGTCGCCTGGACCTTCGTGCAGCAGGAGGTGCTGTTCACCGACAAGTCGATCCGCGAGGCGATGCGCGGCAGCGCGGCGCTGGTTCGCGGCCGCTGGTGGCACACGGCCTGGGTCGCCGGCTTCCTCTTCGCGATCGCGGTCGCCGCCGGCCCGGTGCTGACCCTGGGCCTGATCTTCACCTCGCTGCCGCTGACCTGGATCAACCTGCTCGGCTCGCTGGTCTTCGCGCTGATGATCCCCTACGTCGGCGTCGGCAAAACGCTGCTCTACTTCGACCTGCAGGAGCGAACGGAGGCCGAGCCGGAGCCCGGCCCCGGCCCAGTGCGGCGGGGAATGCGGTGGCTGCGGGCACGACTGCGCCGACCGCGCTCCTCGGCGCCGCAGCCGGCCGGCGGGGTCGAATAGCCTGCCGGCGTGGAACTCTCCACCCTGAGACTGCGGCTCGAGCAGTGGTCGGCGGCGCTGCTGGCCGCGGCGACGCTTGCCACCGCCTACTCGGCCTACGAGGCCACCCGGTGGAGCGGCCAGCAGTCGACCCGGTTCACCCAGGCCGGCGCCGCCCGCACCAAAGCGGCCAAAGAAAACTCCCGCGGCTACTCGCTGGTGACGATCGACGCCACCCTGTTCGCCGACATCGCCGCCGCCTACTTCGAGGAAAACGAGGAGCTGGTCCAGTTCCTGCGCACCCGGCTGCGGACCGAGTTCAAACCGGCCTTCAACGAATGGCTGGACGAAGAGCCGCTCGACAACCCGAAGGCCGAACCGACCCCGTTCACCCTGCCCTCCTACGAGCCGGAGGCGCTGGTCAAGTCCGACCAGTTCGACGCCGAAGCCGACAAGCGGTTCGACGAAGGACGGGAAGCGAACCAGACCGGCGACGAGTACGTGCTGGCGACGATCTTCTTCGCCGCCGTCCTCTTCTTCTCCGGGATCGCCTCCAAGTTCAACTCGCAGCGAATCGTGGCGCTCTGCCTCGGCTTCGCGACCTTCGTCTTCTTCGGCGGCCTGGCCCGGATCGTCACCCTGCCCTTCCTCTGACCGCGACGCCCACACGGCATCGCCACAAGCGGGTAGCTTTCCCGGCGTGAGGGTGCTCGCCTTCAGCGACGTCCACCGCGACCTCGGCCAGTGCGCGAAGCTGACCGAGCTGTCGGCCGAGGCCGACGTCGTGGTCGGCGCCGGCGACTTCGCCTCGGTCCACGAGGGGCTGGAGGAGACGATCGGGGCGCTGGCCGGGATCGAGGCGCCGACCGTGCTCGTCCCCGGCAACAACGAGACCGCCGGGGCGCTGCGCGAGGCCGCCGCCGGCTGGGAGGCGGCAACCGTCCTGCACGGCGAGGGCGCCGAGGTGGAGGGCGTCCAGTTCTTCGGGCTCGGCGCCGGGATTCCGGTGACGCCGTGGGAATGGAGCTTCGACCTCGACGACACCGAGGCGACCGAGATGCTCGCCGACTGCCCGCAGGGCGCCTTCCTCGTCCTCCACTCGCCGCCCCGGGGCCACTGCGACGCGGCCGGCGAGGGCTCGCACTTCGGCAGCCCGGCGCTGCTCGCGGCAATTGAAGAGAGGCGGCCCCGCTACGCGGTCTGCGGCCACATCCACGAGTCGTGGGGGTGCGAGAGCCGGGTCGGCGACACGCCCGTCCGCAACCTCGGCCCCAGCGGCACCTGGATCGAGCTCTAGGCCGCCGCTTGGAATCGAGCAGCCCCAAGCGCGCGGGTCTCGTCCTCGCCGCGCTGATCCTCGTCGCCGGAGTCGCCAACCTCAACCTGGCGGTGGCCAACGTCGCCCTGCCGGACATCGGCAAGGCCTTCGACGCGGGCCAGACCCAGGTCGACCTGATCGCGGTCGGCTACTCGCTCGGGCTCGCCGCCTCGGTCCTCTACCTCGGCGCGGTCGGCGACCGCTACGGCCGCAAGGGGATGCTGCTGCTCGGGATGGGGCTCTCGATCCCGGCCTCGATCCTGGCCGCGATCGCGCCCACCGCCGAGTTCCTCTTCGCCGCCCGGGTGCTCGGCGGCGTCGCCGCCGGCATGGCCTACCCGACCACGCTGGCGCTGATCACGGCGCTCTGGTCGGGACCGTCGCGGACCAAAGCGATCGCCCTCTGGTCGGCGCTCGGCGGCGGCATGTCGGCGCTCGGCCCGCTGCTCGCCGGGGGGCTGCTGGAATTCTCCGAATGGTGGTCGGTGTTCATCGTCACCGCGCCGCTGGCCGCCCTGGCCCTGGTCGCCGCCTGGCGCCTCGTCCCCGCCCACGTCAACGAGGGCACCGAGCCGGTCGACCACCTCGGCGGCATCCTCTCGATCGCCGTGGTCGGCTCGCTGGTGCTGGCGATCAACCTGGCGCCCGAACCGGGCAAGCTGACCACCGCGATCGCCTTCGGGGTCTTCGCGCTGGCGGTCGGGGTCGCCTTCATCCTGCGGCAGCGCCGCGCCGCCGTCCCGCTCTACGACCTCAAGGTCGCCTCGCGGCGCACCTTCTGGGTGGCGGCGACGGCGGGGATCATCGTCTTCGGCTCGTTGATGGGCGCGATGTTCATCGGCCAACAGTTCGTCCAGAACGTGCTCGGCTACACCACCCTGGAGGCCGGCCTGGCGATCCTCCCCGGCGCGATCGGGATGGTCTTCGTCGCCCCCCGCTCGGCCCGCCTGGTCGAGTCGCACGGGTCGCGCTTCACGCTGCTGCTCGGCTACGCCTTCTGCCTGCTCGCCTTCCTGGTGATGCTGATCCTCTGGGTGAAGGGGGCCAGCTACTGGGTGGTCGGGCTGGGCTACCTGCTGGTCGGGATCGGCGTCGGGTTCGCCGGCACCCCGGCCTCGCGCTCGCTGACCGGGTCGGTCCCGGTCAACCGGGCGGGCATGGCCTCGGGCACCGCTGACCTGCAGCGCGACCTCGGCGGCGCGATCATGCAGTCGATCTTCGGCGCCCTGCTGACCGCTGGCTACGCGGCGAACTTCAACAAACTGATCGCCGAATCGCCGCAGGCCAGCCAGGTCGGCGACCAGGTCCAGGAAGAGCTGACCAAGTCCTTCTCCAGCGCCGCGGTGACCGCTGAGCAGTACCCCGAATACGCCGCCCAGATCATCGGCGCCGCCCGCACCTCCTTCCTCGACGGCGGCAACTGGGCCTACCTGGCGGGGATCGCCGCGGTGTTGATCGGCGCCGCGGTCGTCTTCTTCTGCTTCCCCAAGCGCGACCAGGAGCGCCAACTCCTAGCCGAGTACCACGCCGAGGACGAAGCGCCCGACGCTGCATGAATTTTGGCCCCTCTGGGGGCCAAAATGTATGCAGCGCGATAATCCCCGGCATGAACGGCGTCGCGTTTGGGAGCCGCGAGGGACGGTGGCTGGTCGCGGTGGCGGTGACGGGGTCGGGGCTGGCCTTCCTCGACAGCACCGTGGTCAACGTCGCGCTGCCGGAGATCGGGAGCGACTTCGGGGCCGGAGCCGGGGCGCTGCAGTGGGTCCTCAACGGGTACCTGCTGACCCTGGCCTCGCTGATCCTGCTCGGCGGCTCGCTCGGCGACCGGATCGGGCGGCGGCGCGTCTTCGTGATCGGGGTCGGCATCTTCACCGTCGCCTCACTGGCCTGCGCGCTGGCGCCGAGCGCGGGCGTGCTGATCGCGGCGCGGCTGGCCCAGGGGGTCGGCGGCGCCCTGCTGACTCCGGGCAGCCTGGCGATCATCGAGGCCAGCTTCCGCCCCGCCGACCGGGCGCGGGCGATCGGCGCCTGGTCGGGGCTGAGTGGGGTGGCGGCGGCGCTGGGGCCGCTGCTCGGCGGCTACCTGATCGGGGCGATCTCCTGGCGGGCGATCTTCCTGATCAACCTGCCGCTCGGCGCCTTCGTGATCTGGGCGGCCCTGCGCCACGTGCCGGAGAGCCTCGACCCAGCCGCCCACCGCCGCCTCGACCTGCGCGGCGCGGCGCTGGCGGCGCTCGGCCTGGCCGGCGTCACCTACGCGCTGATCGAGGCCCCCGGCCAGGGCGCCTCGGCCGCCGTCGTGCTCAGCGCCGCCGTCGGCATCCTCGGCCTCGCCGTCTTCCTGCTCGACGAGCGGCGCAGCCCCAACCCGATGCTGCCGTTGGAGATCTTCTCCTCGCGCCAGTTCAGCGCCGCCAACGCGGTCACCTTCGCCGTCTACGCGGCGCTGGGCGGCTTCTTCTTCCTGCTTGCCGCCTTCCTGCAGATCTCGCTCGGCTACACGCCGGTCGCCGCCGGCGCCGCCTCGCTGCCGGTCACCGCCATCCTCCTCGTCTTCTCGGCCCGGGCCGGGGCGCTGGCGCAGCGGGTCGGGCCGCGGGCGCCGCTCACGCTCGGGTCGCTGGCGATGGCGCTGGGGCTGGTCTCGATGACGGCGATCGACCCCGGCGACGCCTACGTCACCTCAGTCCTGCCCGCCGCCGCAATCTTCGGGGCCGGCCTGGCGCTGGTCGTCGCCCCGGTCACCGCGACCGTGCTCGCCGCCGCCGAGACGCGCCACTCGGGGATCGCCTCCGGGGTCAACAACGCGGTCGCCCGAGTTGGCGGCCTGCTCGCGGTCGCCGTGCTGCCGGTCGTCGCCGGCCTGACCGGCGAGGACTTCTACGACCCGGCGGCGATGACCGACGGCTTCCACATCGCGATGCTGGTCTGCGCCGGCCTGGCGGCGCTCGGCGGGCTGCTCGCCTGGCTGACGATCGAGCCCGGCGTCCTGCACGCCGAGCCTGAGCCGGGCGGCGACACCCCCGAGCGCCTCGCCGAGGACTTCAGCTGCGGCGTGGGCGCCCCACCGCTACGCCCCGCCCGCGAGGCCGAGTGCGACCTGGAGCGCTAAGCAGCTCAAGCACCCACCCCCCGAAACTGCCCTTCTCCCCGCATAGCGGAGAGAACTTCAGTCTCAGCTTCGCGGCGGAGAGAAGTCCAGCTTCAGAGGGCGAGCGCCACCGGCTCTTCGAGTAGCTGGCGCACACGGGCCAGGAACTCGGCGCCCTCGGCGCCGTAGAGGATGCGGTGATCGCAGGAGATCGTCGCCTTCATCAGCTGGGCGGGGACCAGTTCCCCGCCCTTGAACAGGGGACGCTCCTGGATCGCGCCGACGGCGAGGATCGCCGCCTGGGGCAGGTTGATCACCGCCTCAAAGTCGGTGATCCCATACATCCCCAGGTTGGAGACGGTGAAGGTGGCGCCACTGAGCTCGGGCGGGGTGATCTTGCCCTCGCGCACCTTGCCGGCCAGAGCCCTCGCGTCGGTGGCGATCTGGCGTAGGCCCTTCTTGTCGGCGTCGAAGACGGTGGGCACGACCAAAGCCCCCGGGGCGGCGACGGCAACGCCGACGTTGACGCGGGAGTAGAGCTCGAACTTGCCGTCTCGGTAGGCCGAGTTGGCTTTGGGGAACTCCTTGAGCGCGATTGCCGAGGCCTTGATCACCATGTCGTTGAAGGAGGGAACGACCTCGCCATCCTTCGCGGAGACTTTCAACGCCTTCCGGGCTTCGACGGCCCGGGTCATATCGATCTCGGTGGAGAGGTAGAAGTGAGGAGCAGTCGCCTTGGCCTCGCTCATCCGGCGGGCGACCACCTGCTGGAGCTTGTTGGGCTCCTGGACCTCAACGGCGCCCTTGACACCCTCCCCCTCGCCGGGGCTCGCCTGGACCGGGGGACTTGCAACCTCTACTTGCCGGGTGGAGGTTGCAAGTCCCCCGGTCCCAGCACCAGCCCCTTCAACATCAGCCTTAACGATCCGCCCACCCGGCCCACTACCCGAGAGACCGGAAAGCTCAATCCCAAGCTCCTTAGCCAACCGGCGCGCCACCGGAGAGGCTTTCACCCTCGGTCCTTCGGCGCTGGACTCAGCGGCCTCTGCCGCGGGTGGCGCCGTAGGGGGGACCACCCCCCTGCGGGGTGGTGGGTCCCCTACGGCGACAGGACCCGCGGCCCGACCGCCCTCGTCCCTAGCCGAATCGCCACCACCGCCATTGCCACTGCGCTCGCCAATCACCGCGATCGTCGCCCCGATAGGCAAAGTCTCACCCTCGGCAGCAACGATCTCGGTCAGCTTGCCAGCGACGTCTGCCTCGTAGGCCATGTTGGCCTTGTCGGTCTCGATCTCGACCAGCTCTTCGCCGAGGGCGACCTCATCGCCCTCCTTTTTCAGCCAGGAGAGGATCGTGCCCTCCTCCATCGAGTCAGAGAGGCGGGGCATCACTACGTCGGGCATCAGGCAAGCTCCAGTGTTCGCAGCGCCGCCGCCTCGACGCGATCTTCGGTGGGCATCGCCGCCAGCTCCAACTCCTTGGCGTAGGGGAGCGGCACCTCGGCCATGCCGAGGCGCTCGACCGGGGCGTCGAGGTCATCGAAACAGGCCGCCTGGACCCGCGCCGCCAGCTCGGCGGTGACGCCGTAGGAGGGCCAGCCCTCCTCGACGCAGAGGACGCGGTTGGTCTTGGCGACCGAGGCGGCGACGGTCTCGACGTCGAGCGGCCGCAGCGAGCGCAGGTCGACGACCTCGACTGAGACGTCGCGCTCGGCGGCCAGCTTCTCGGCCACCCGCAGCGCCCTGACGGTGGCGAAGGAGTGGGAGACGATGGTCAGGTCGGAGCCCTCGCGGGCGACCGCGGCAAGGCCGATCGGCGTTACCGCCTCCGGGTCGAGGTCGACCTCGCCCTTCTCTTTGTAGATCGGCAGGTTCTCGATCACCAGCACCGGGTCGTCGTCGCGGATCGCCGCCTTCAGCAGGCCCTTGGCGTCGGCCGGCGTCGCCGGCGCCACCACCTTCAGCCCCGGCGTGCCGGCGAACCAACCGTCGAAGGACTGCGAGTGCTGCGCGGTGAGCTGGTTGCCCGCCCCGTTCGGGGTGCGGATCACCAGCGGGCAGCGGACCTCGCCGCCGAACATCGCGCCGATCTTGGCGGCGTGGTTGACGACCTGGTCCATCGCGACCAGCAGGAAGTTGATCGTCATGATCTCGACGATCGGGCGCTCGCCCAGCATCGCCGCGCCGACCCCGGCGCCGACGAAGCCCTCCTCGGAGATCGGGGTGTCGCGGACCCGGTCGGGGCCGAAGTCCTCGAGCAGGCCGGCGGAGACCTTGTAGGAGCCGTCGAAGACGCCGACCTCCTCGCCCATCAGGAAGACGCGCTCGTCGCGCTCCATCTCCTGGCGCATCGCCAGCCGCAGCGCCTCGCGGTAGGTCATCGTCTCCGAGCCGGCCGTCGCCGGCGCGGCGACCGCGGGGTCCGCGGTGCTCGCGGCGCTCACTGGCCCAGCCCCGCGTCGAAGACGAGCTCTCGCTCGCCGATCGGGCTGCCCGGCTGCATCCGTTCGAACTGGGCGTCGCTGCCGGGCGCGTAGACGCCGGCCGCGAGCCGGTCGAGCTCGGGAGCGGGGTTGGACTCCGCGAACTCGACGGCTCCAGCGACCGCGTCAGCCGCGTTGCGCTCAGCGGCCTCGATCTCCGCCTCGTCGGTCCCGCGGGCGAGCAGCTGCTCCCGGGTCCGCAGCAGCGGATCGAGCTTTTTGCGCTCCTCGATCTCCTCTCGGGAGCGGTAGGCAAGTCCTGCGTCGGCGACCGAGTGGCCGCGGAAGCGGTAGGTGACGGCCTCCAGGACGGCGGGGCGGCGCTCGGCGCGCGCCTCCTCGAGCAGCCCGCCGGCGGCCTCGATCACGGCGTCGAGGTCGTCGCCGTCGACCCGCTCGCCCTTGATCCGGAAGGCGCTGGCCCGCTTGAAGAGGTCTGGCTCGGCCGAGGCGCGGTCGACGCTGGTCCCCATCCCGTACCGGTTGTTGACGACCAGGAAGACGACCGGCAGGTTCCAGACCGCGGCCAGGTTGAGCGACTCGTGCCAGGCGCCCATGTTGATCGCGCCGTCGCCGAGCTCGCAGAGGACCGCCTGCGGGACGTCGCGGCGGACCAGCGAGAGCGCCATCCCGGTCGCGACCGGGAGCTGGCCGGCGACGATCCCCCAGCCGCCGTAGTAGCCGCGGTCGACGTCGAGCAGGTGCATCGAGCCGCCGCGGCCGTGGGCGCAACCGTCGCGACGGCCGAACAGCTCGGCCATCACCGACTGCGGCGAGGAGCCGCGGGCCAGCGCGAAGCCGTGGCAGCGGTACCCGGTGACCAGCAGGTCGTCGGGCTGCAGCGCCTCGACCGTGCCGACCGTCATCGCCTCCTGGCCGGAGGAGAGGTGGCAGTAGCCGCCGATCCGGGCGGCCTTGTACTGGCGCTCGGCGGCTTCCTCAAACAGCCGCACGAGTTGCATCGTCTCGTACATCTCAAGCAGTCGGGTGGGGGCGGCGACAGCTGGCATCAGGGCTCCTCGAAGTACTCGGGGTGGGCTTCACGGAGGCGGGGGACCTCGCGCAGGACCATTCGCAGGTGGTGACGAAGCCGCTCCTCGGCCTCGTCGGCGTCGTGACGGGCGAGCGCCTCGAGCACCGAGCGGTGCTCGACGATCATCGCCGGCAGGTAGTCGGGGACCTCGAGGCTGATCCGCCGCAGCCGGTTGAGGTGGGACTTCGCCCGCTCGCTGACCGGCCAGACGCTGAGGTGACCGCTGAGGTCGCAGAGCTTGTGGTGGTAGGCGTCGTCGAGCAGGTAGAAGGCGTTGAAGTCTTCGCCGTCGCGGGCCCGCTCCTGGGAGCGCAGGTTCTCCTCGAGGTCGGCCAGGCCCTCCTCGCCGACCCGCTCGGTGGCGACCCGGATCGCCGCGCACTCCAGCGACTCGCGGATGAACTGGGCGTCTGTGACCGCCTGGGTGCTGATCTTGGCGACGAAGGTGCCGAGCTGGGGCACGACTTCGACCAGGCGGTCGTCGCGGAGCCGGCCCAGCGCCTCGCGGATCGGCGTCCGGCTGACCCCGAGCTGGTCGGCGAGCTCGTTCTCGGAAAGCCGCGCGCCGGGCTCGATCTCGGCGCGGACGATCGCGTCGCGCAGCGCCGCGTAGACGTAGAGGCGGGCCGGACCGCTCTGGCGTCCGGCTGCGGCTCCCCTCCGTTTGGCGTCGATCGGGATCGGCTCGGCCACGAAATCGGATACTAGTATGCAAGTCTCAAAATGCAAGTCGAGTCTCGTTTGGCGAGCTAATCGCGAAAAAAGGGACACCGGGCCAGGGGTGTAAAACAGGGGTCGAGTTGAGCGAGGAAGGCTTCCGCGACATAGAGGAGGACGATTTCCTCGGGGTGATGGCGAGCTTCCCCGCGGGCGTCGCCGTGGTCACCTCGCTCGATGAGCGGGAACGCCCCTGCGGCCTGACGATCAGCGCCTTCTGCTCCGTCTCGCGCCGCCCGCCGCTGGTCCTGGTCTGCGTCGACGAGGGCTCCAACACGCTGTCGGCGATCCGCCACTCCGGCAAGTTCACCGTCAACTTCCTCAGCGAGGGTCGGGAGCGGCTGGCCCGCTCCTTCGCCACCAAGGAGGGCGACAAGTTCGCCGGCTACGCCTGGCGCCCGACCGCGGGCCTGCCCGGCGGCGGCCCGGTCCTGCACGAGGACACGGTCGCCCACGTCGCCTGCCTGGTCGAGCGCGAGGTCGAGGCCGGCGACCACTGGGTCTTCATCGGCCGCGTGGTCGAGGCCGACGTCGAGGAGGAGGCGCGCTCCCTGCTCTTCCACCGCCGCGGCTTCTCGGCGATCGGGTGAGGCTCAGGCGGCGAGCGAGCGGCCGATCACCAGCCGCTGGATCTCGTTGGTGCCCTCGTAGATCTGGGTGATCTTGGCGTCGCGCATCATCCGCTCCAGCGGGTACTCCTTGACGTAGCCGTAGCCGCCGAGGATCTGGACCGCCTCGACCGTCACCTTCATCGCGTTGTCGGAGGCGAACAGCTTCGCCATCGAGGAGTACTTGCCGAGCTCGGGGTCGTCGCGATCGGCCATCGCGCAGGCCTTGTAGAGGAGCTCGCGGGCGGCGGCGGTGCCGGTCTCCATGTCGGCCAGCTTGAACTGGGTGTTCTGGAACTCGATGACCGGCTGGCCGAAGGCGACCCGCTCCTTGGCGTAGTCGCGGGCGTAGTCGATCGCCCCCTGGGCGATCCCGACCGCCTGCGCGGCGGCGCCGAGCCGGGTCCGCTCCAGGGTGGTCAGCGCCACCCGCAGCCCGCGGCCGACCTCGCCGATCACGTTCTCGGCCGGAACCCGCACCCCGTCGAAGGTCGGCGACCCGGTCGGCGAGCCGTGGATGCCCAGCTTGCGCTCCAGCCTGCCGACCCCGAAGCCCGGCCGGTCGGCCTCGACCACGAAGGCGGTGACGCGGCGCTGCTCGCGGTCGGTGACCGCGAAGACGACGTAGAAGTCGGCGACGCCGGCGTTGCTGATCCAGTTCTTGGCGCCGTCGATCACCCACTCCTCGCCGTCGCGGACGGCGCTGGTCCGCATCGCGGCCGGGTCGGAGCCGGCCTCCGGCTCGCTCAGGGCGAAGGCCGGCGACCACTCGCCGCTGGCGCAGCGGGGCAAGAGCCGCTCCTTCAGCTCCTCGGAGCCGAACAGCGAGATCGGCAGCGTGCCCAGCTCCTGCACCATCAGGATCAGCGCCGAGGAGGCGCAGGCCTTGGCCACCTCCTCGACCGCCAGCTGCTGCATCAGCGTCCCGGTGCCGGTGCCGCCGTAGCGCTCGGCGAAGGGCAGCGCCAGGATGTCGTGCGAGGAGAACAGCTCGCGGACGTCGCGCGGGTACTCCCCCGTCTCATCGATCTCGGCCGCCCGCGGCGCCACCCGCTCGCGGACGATCTGGCGGATCGCGTCGCGGAAGTCGAGCAGCTCCCGGGGGATCGAGTAGACGTCGTCGGCGGCCATCTAGAAGACCGGCGACTCGGTGTAGGTGCCGAAGACCTCCTGCATGGCGGCGATCATCTCACCCTCGGTGGCCCCGGCCCGGGCCGCCGCGAGGATCGCCGGCATCATGTTCGCCTCCGAGCCGGCCACCTGCTTCAGCTCGGCCAGCGCCGCCTCGACCGCGGCCCCGTCTCGGGCGGCCCGGGTCGCCGCCAGCCGCTCGACCTGCTTGCGTTCCAGCGCGGCGTCGATCCGCAGGATCTCGGTCCGCTCCTCGTCGGCGTCGGTGAAGTCGTTGACCCCGACCACGATCCGGCGGCGCTCGTCCAGCTCGCGCTGGTAGGTGAAGGCGGCGTCGGCGATCTCGCGCTGCGGGAAGTTGCGGCGGATCGCCTCGACCATGCCCCCCAGCTCATCGATCCGGGCGAAGTAGCGGTAGGCGGCCTCCTCCATCTCGTCGGTCAGCTTCTCCACGAACCAGGAGCCGCCGAGCGGGTCGGCGGTGCTGGCCACGCCGGTCTCGGCGGCGAGGATCTGCTGGGTGCGCAGAGCGACCCGGACCGCCTCGGTGGTCGGCAGCGCCAGCGCCTCGTCGTAGGAGTTGGTGTGCAGCGACTGGGTGCCGCCGAGCACCGCGGCCAGCGCCTCGGTGGTGGTGCGGACGATGTTGTTGAGCGGCTGCTGGGCGGTCAGCGAGACGCCGGCGGTCTGGGCGTGGAAGCGCAGCCGCATCGACTCCTCGCGCTTCGCCCCGTAGGTCTCGCGCATCTCCCGCGCCCAGATCCGCCGCGCCGCCCGGTACTTGGCGATCTCCTCGAAGAAGTCGATGTGGGAGTTGAAGAAGAAGGAGAGGCGGGGGGCGAACTCGTCGACGTCGAGGCCGCGCTCGATCGCCCGCTCGACGTAGGTGAAGCCATCCTTGAGGGTGAAGGCGAGCTCCTGCTGGGCGGTCGAGCCGGCCTCGCGGATGTGGTAGCCGGAGATCGAGACCGGGTGCCAGCGCGGCATGTTCCGGGTGCACCACTCGATCAGGTCGGTGACCAGCCGCATCGCCGGCTCGATCGGGAAGCACCACTCTTTCTGGGCGATGTACTCCTTGAGGATGTCGGTCTGGATCGTGCCGCCGAGCTTCTCCGGCGGCACCCCCTGGCGCTCGCCGACCAGGACGTAGAAGGCGAGCAGGATCGCCGCCGGCGCGTTGATCGTCATCGAGGTGGTGACCCCGCCCAGCGGGATCCCCTCGAACAGCCGCTCCATGTCGGCGAGGGTGTCGACCGCGACCCCCTCGCGGCCGACCTCGCCGAGGCTGCGCCGGTGGTCGGAGTCGTAGCCCATCAGGGTCGGCATGTCGAAGGCGGTCGAGAGGCCGGTCTGGCCCTGGTCGATCAGGTAGTGGAAGCGCTCGTTGGTCTCCTCGACCGTGCCGAAGCCGGCGAACTGGCGCATCGTCCACAGCCGCCCCCGGTACATCGAGGCGTAGGGCCCGCGGGTGAACGGGTAGGCGCCGGGGTGGCCGATCCGCTCCGCCGCCGGCTCGCCGCCGCCGTCCTGCTCGCCGTAGAGCGGCTCGACCGGGTGCCCGGAGATGGTCGAGAACTCGGCGTCGCGCTCCGGCGTCGCCTCGTAGCGGCGGCGCCACCGCTCGCCCTCGTCCACCGGCCTGTCGTCGGATACGCGCCCCATGGATAGAAGGAGTACAGGCGATCCCGGCGCAAATCAAGCCGGCTGGCCAGCCGGGGCTCAGCCGGAGGCGTTCGCGGCGCCGCGTTCTGGCCCCTCGGCGCGGGCGCGGCGCAGCTGCGCTTCGCGCCGGGCGAGGCGGCCGACCGGCTTCATCCGGGTCACCTCGACTTCGGCTGCCGCGGCGGCCGAGCGGGCGGCGGTCTCGGTGTAGGAGAGGCAGCCGTGCACGCCCTGGGCGATCAGCCGCGCCCGGAAGTCGGCGCCTTCGGGGGTCGGGTGCAGGTCGTCGGACTGCAACAGCCCGGGGTCGCGGGCGACGGCGCCGGCCCAGTCCGGGACCTGGGTCCCCGGCCGCTCGGCGGCGAACTCGACGACGGCGCGGTTCTTGCCGGCATCGCCGGTGCCTTCGACGCTGAGCCCGTGGATCGTCGGCAGCACGATGCACCGGTCGCCGACCGCCGCCGCCACCCGGCGGACGTTTTCCGCAAGGATCTGGGGATAGTTGGGGTTGTCGTTGGTGCCGGCGTCGAAGACGATCACGGACTGGGACGGGTCATAGCTTTCCTGGAAAAGATCAAAAATCTGGTAGCTGTTGTAGCCGCCGACCGCGTTGACGGTGAGCGGGATCCCGGCCAGGTACCGCTCGAGGTAGGGCGAGGTCAGCTCCTCGAGGCTGTCGCCGACGACGAGGACCGCGCCGTCGCCGGCCGCGCGAGCCCCTGGCGCAGCGATCGCGAGCATCGCCAGCGCGACGCCGAGCGCCCTCCGCAGGATCCCCCTCCGAGTCGACATCACAGCGCTTTTTACCGCACCGGGGGGCGACTGTTGGCGGCGCTGGCGACCGCGGCCCTGATCCTCGTCCTCGACGGTTGCGGCGGGGGCGGTGAGGCGAACGGCGGCGGGACCGCTCCGGACGGAGCCGCGGCGGCAAAGGCGCGGGCCGCGGCAACCGCCCGCTGCCTCAACCAGGTCGGCGGCTTCCTCGGCTCGCTCGACCGGCTCCGCGACCAGCTGGTCGCCGGCGTCAACTACACCCAGTACATCGAAGAACTGAACGACGTCCGCGCCGCCTACCGGCGGCTGCCGGTGAAGCGGCTGCGGCTCGGCTGCCTGCAGCGAGCCGGGACGCCGGGCGAGCAGGCGCTCAACCGGTACATCGGCGCCGCCGAGATCTGGAGCGACTGCGTCGAAGTCCCGTCCTGCCCCTCCTCCTCGATCGAAGCGAAGCTGCGGCGCAAATGGCGGCAGGGCTCGCGGCTGCTCTCCGAAGCCGAAGCGGGTCTCTCCAACAGATGACCAGGGCCGCCCGGAGGCGGCCCTGGCGCTGGTGCATGAAAAGCGAACGCGGGAACCTCGGCCGGGTGGGACAAAGCCCGGTCTCCCTCTGCTCGCCGGTGCCCGGGGTGGATTCCGCCGGACGCCCGAACCAGTGCGGCGCCTAGCGGCCCAGCACCTCCAGAGTCCCTCCAAGCATGTGACTCAAGTTAGGACCACCTCCTTTCTCTGGTCCAGCGATTGAAGCAGACGCGGCTACCATGGTGTGGATGGGCGGCGTAGACGACCGGGTGGCGAGGCTGGTCGGCCAGTGGGAGACCGAGTGCCCCGACCTCGATCTCGAGGCGGCGGCGACGCTCGAGCGGCTGCTGCGGCTGGGCCGCCTGCTTGACGACGTGGTCGGCGAGCGGGCCGCGGCCTACGGGCTACGCAGGGCCGAACTCGACGTCTTGCTGGCGCTCTGCCGGGCCGGCGAGCCCTACCAGCTAACGCCCTCGCAGCTCTCGGAGCTGCTGCTGGTCTCCTCCGGAACCCTGACCAGCCGCCTCGACCGCCTGGAGCACAAGGAGCTGATCCAACGGCGGCCCAACCCCAGCGACCGGCGCAGCATGGAGGTGCAGCTGACCGAGCGCGGCCGCCAGGTGGCCAAGGACGCGATCGCGATCCTGGTCGCCGACGGCCGAGAGATCGTCGCGACGCTGGACCCCTCGGAGCGAGCCAGTCTCGATGGCGCCGCAAGCAGCCTGGTCGACCGGATCGCCTCCGAGGAGTGGCGCCGGTCGGTGCCGTAACCTGCCTGCGCAATGGAGCGTGGACCGTACGACCGGCCGCCGGAAGACCCGCGGCAGCCACAGGGAGATCCGCGGTACCCGCAGCAGCCGGGCGGCTACCAGCCGCCCCCCGGGTACGAGCAGGCCCCGCCCCCATACGAGCCGCCCGAACAGCGGCGGATCGGGGTGGCCGAGGTGGCGGCGCTGCTGGCCCTGGTGGGGGCGATCGTCGCGATCGTGCTCGCGGTCGACGCCCGCAGCACCGGCAACAGCGATGCCGAGATCTCCGAACAGGTCCGCCAGGAAACGCAGAAGGAAATCGACCGCATCACCTCCTCGGTCGACGAACAGGCGGGCTCGGCGGGCAGCCAGGCCGAAGCGGCCGAAGGCGAGGCGAAGAAATCGCAGCAGGAAGTCTCGGAGCTGCGCGGCGAAGTCAACGACCTGCAGGGCGAAGTCGAAACGCTGAAGACCCAGCAGAACGAAATTCGCAAAAGCCTCGAGGAGCAGAGCGAAGCGATCGCCGAGATTCGCGAAACGCTTCGCGAAGGCGGCTGAGGCCCCGGCCGGGGTCGCCGACCGGGGCCGCCGGGCTCAGCCTTCGGGCGGCAGCAGCACCGCGTCGATCACGTGCACGACGCCGTTTGACGCTTCGACGTCGGCGATCGCGACCGCGGCGCCGTTGACCGTCACTTCGCCGTCGCTGATCTCGACTTCCAACGAGTCCCCCTGGACGGTTTCCAGCATCTGGCCGTCGCTCAGTTCGGCCGCGGTCAGTTCACCCGGGACGACGTGGTAGGTGAGGATTTCCGCCAGTTCTTCCTGGTTGGCCGGTTCGAGCAGGGTTTCCAGCGTGCCGCCCAGCGCTTCGAACGCTTCGTTGGTCGGCGCGAAGACGGTGTAGGGGCCGGGTTCTTCCAGCGTCTCGACCAGTTCCGCGGCGACGACCGCGTCAACCAGGGTCGAGAGGTCCGGCGTCTGCTGGGCGACTTCGACGATGTTGCCGGTTTCGCCCGTGCCGCTCTCGGTCTCTTCGGTGCTGGTCGCTGCGGCGCCGGTCGTCTCGTCGTCGTCATCGCCGCAGGCGACAAGCCCGAGGCCGAGGGCGAGTACGCAAGCGCCGAGCAGGAGGCTGCGCTTCAGCATTGGGTTCCCTTCTGTCGGTCTGCCCCGCGCCGCAGGGGCCGCGGGTTGGTCTGCAGGCGTCTACGCAACGATCCGGCAACCGGTTTTCCGGCGGCCGAGAATCCCAATCCCACCCCGCCCTCGTATTCCCACCAGATGACCGCGACGACCACGATCGCCCTACCCGCGCCCCCGCTGTCGCGCCGCTTCGTCAAGATGGGTACGCCGATGGCCGTGGAGGCGACGCCGAGCGACGAGGAGGGGCGTATTGCCGCTCGACTGCGTGAGCGCGATCCGGTCGCGCTGCGCGATGTCTACGACCGGTTCGGCCGGATCACCTTCGGCTTCCTGCTGAAGACGGTTGGGGACCGCGGCAGCGCCGAGGACGTGCAGCAGCAGGTCTTTCTCGAAGTCTGGCGGCGCGCCGACCGTTTCGACCCCGAGCGCGGCAGCCTCCTCACCTGGGTGATGACGATCGCCCGCAGCCGGGCGATCGACCACCTGCGGCGCCGGGTCCCCGAGCCGGTCGACCCGGAGAAGGCGGCATCCGCCGCCGAGACCCCGGGCGGTCCCTCCGAGGTCGACGAGATGGCCGAGCGGTGGCGACTGCGCGGCCTGCTCGACCGCCTCCCCGATGCCGAGTCGGTGATGCTGCGGCTGCGCTTCTACGACGAGCTGACCCAGTCGGAGATCGCGGCCCGGGAGGGGATCCCGCTGGGCACGGTGAAGACGCGGATGTTCAACGGCCTGCGCCGGCTGCGCGAGATGATTGACGAAGAGGAACTGACGTGACCGAGGCCAACGACCAGATCACCTCCTACCTGCTCGGCGAGCTGGCGGCCGAGGATGCGGCGCTGTTCGAGCGGCGGCTGGAGGGCGATGCGGAGCTGCGGGCCGAGGTCGAGCGGCTGCGGCCGCTGGTGGCGCGGCTCGAGCAGCTGCCGGCCGAGGTCTGGGAGCCCGCCGAGCCGCCGCCGCTGACGATGCCGCCCGACGCGGTCGAGCCTGCGCCGGAGGACGGCTCCGAGCGTCGCCGCCGCTGGCTGCGCCTGCCGATCCTGACCCTGAGGCCGTTGCCCGCCGCCGGGCTGGCGACCCTGCTGCTGGCGATCGGCGTGGTCGCCGGGCTGCTGATCGAGGGCTCCGGCTCGGCCGGGCCCGGCGGCGGTCCGGAACTGGTGCTGAGCCAGATCGACGACGGCCCCGACGGGGCCAGGGGCGACGTCGAGCTGGCCGGCAACGACAGCCAGGCCACCCTGGTCGTCGACGGCCTCGACCCGACCGGCCCCGACCGGTTCTACGAGCTCTGGCTGCTCGACGAGGACGGCAAGATGATCGCCCTCGGCTCCTTCGCGGTCGGCGACGACGGCAGGGCGGAGGTCGAGCTGCCGATCCCGCTAGATCCCTCCCGCTACACCTACTTCGACGTCTCTCTGCAGGAGGACAACGGCGACCCGACCCACTCCGGCATCTCCGTCCTCCGCGGCAACACCTCCTGAGCCAACCCGTGGTTCCTTATTCGCGATATGCGTCAAAAAGGAACCACAGGTTGGCTTTGCGTCGAGGCAAGCCGTTGCGCGGTTCCTTTCAGACGCATCGCGTCCGAAAGGAACCGCGGGCTGGCCTGAGGGCTCAGGAGTTGCCGCTCCAGATCGCGGTGTAGTCGGTGTCGCCGGGGGCGGAGTGTTCGCCGCCCGGGGAACCGTCGCCATCCGCGTTGGTGGCGTGGTTGGGGACGTTGCCGTTGAACGTTTCCGGGTTGCCGGCGGCGCCGGGTCCGAAGGTGTACTCGCCTTCGCCGATCTCGGCGAACTTGCCGGTCTGTTCGACCGCGTGCTCGTTGACCTTCAGCACCGGGCAGACGAACGGGTCTTCGGCACGTTCCGGCGGGGCAGCCACGGCCGAGCCGGAGAACAGCCCGGCAGCCACCGCCACCGTGCAGCCGGCCATGATCAGTCGCTTGCGCATTTCTACCTCCAGGGTTGGGTTTAGCGGGCCGGCTGGCCTCCGGCACGTCCTCGCCCACCCTCACAAGCCGGTCTTACCTGGCGGTGACGCAGTGCTTACGAGTCTGTGAACTCAACGCCGGGTCCTCGTCGCCCAGAGATCCAGTCCCAAGGCCCGAAATCAACCTCTCTCGAAGCCAACCTTGCCCCAGGGCTTGCCCCATGGCCTTTTTCGCGCCCTCGGCACTCCTGCAGAAACCCCGCAATCCCGCTTCCCAAGCGGGATTGGCGAAACGCGCCCGACAGGATTCGAACCTGTGACCTTCGGTTTCGTAGGCTGGAGAGCCGCCGCTCTATAGAGCCGTTTGCAGCGATTATGCGACCGGAATGCGACATGACAGTTGCGGTCTTTTCGGCCGAAGGTCAAACCTCAGAGCGCAAACCGTAGGCAATTGCCCGGCCACAGCAACGAGCTATTTGACATGTATTGTCTACACTAGTCTTCGCGTGGAGCCTCTGCCCCGGATAACGGTCTCTGGAGATTTGGAAGGCGACTATGTCGTCCTCGGGGAGCAAGCTAACGGGCAGCTGAGGATCGCACCGACGCAGCCCGGGGGACTGCCCAGAATCGTCGCGCTAAAGCGGACAACGTGGGTCTGCCCAACGCAATGGGTGGCCACCCTCGCGGACGGCGGCACCGTCTACGCCCGCTCCCGGCGAGGGGAATTCAGCGTCGGGGTTGGTGATGACCTCGATGATGCAGTCCTCAAGAGCAGCGGACCCGAGGCGCGCTGTATTTCGAGTACGTAGAGGACGGCCCGATGGGATTCGATGAACTTCGCGCCCACCTCTATGGGCTATTGGAGTTCCCAGCGAACTTGCCGGTCGAGGGCGCGGAGATCGAGACGCCCGACTGACGCCTAGCTCAGCTACTCGCCTGAGGGACCAAGCTTCGCCTCAGCCCAAGCGGCAACTTCGTCCACCAGCGCAACCAGCATCTCACGTCCATGCGACTCCGCATCAAGCAGTTCGTCGTAGCGCATGGGGACCGCATACTGGGTCAGCACAGCCAAGCTATCTCGATCGAGCGATACCTCGACGCCCGTCGCCTCGACGATCTCGATCAAGCGGTCGATGTCGTGGATGGTGCTGTGCCGGACGCCATTTGCCGCCGTGACCGCCTTGAGCCACTTCTCGACTGCCTGTTGGGCGTGGAAGCCGATGATGCTGTCGGCGATCTCCGGGTTCCCCGCGAACTCCCGGACGGCGGTTGCATCCTCTTCCGCCTTCTTGAGAAGGATTCGGGACGTCTCGCGTGGATCAGGCTCCGGCGAGGACACGGCCTTCCCCGAGAACCCGGTGAAGGAAGCTGCCAGGCACGCTGCCCCATCTATCCGCCTCGCGCTTACGGTAGATCACGAGGTCGATCGCGACATCGAGTCCCCGAAGCTCCCGGCGGAGTCGTCCGTACTCCTCGCCCCGCCGATCAAAGTCCGGCTCGATCACGAGCAGGTCCAAGTCGCTATCCGGCCGAGCCTCCCCCCGAGCGCGCGAACCAAAGAGAATGATGTCCGCGCCCGGAGCAGCCGCCGTGAGTCGGCGGCCAGCCTCCTCGATTAGTGCGTCCTCGGTCATCGACATGCTCCCCGAATCGTAGTCGGCCCTCGCGACGACCTCAGCATCCGAGCCGGACTGGCGGATTCTTAGGACGGCGGCTCGGCACTTGGGAGCGCGGTTCGCGGTCGCGATGCGACCGCGCTGCGACTTGACAGGTGCGGTCGGACCGACCGAAGTTCGAGCCGAGCTACACAGCCGCGAGCGCTGGCGCCAGGTCGTCGGCACTGGCCTTGACCGACTCGGGGATCGTCACCCGCAATTCCCCGTCCCGGTCGAGGATGCGCTGAGCGCCGAGGACCGTGAGCCCGACGATGCGCTGGGTGCCGGGCGCGTAGCGGAGGACGTGCCCCTCGGGAGTCTCCTCCCCCTCCGCCTCCTGAGGCTCGCCAACGTGCAGATAGAGCACGTCGTTCTCGGCGTCGTAGTCGGCGCGGTCGAAGGTGACCGGCCCAATTCTGATCTTCACTTGCTCCATGACCTTGGATCCTTCCGATTGCCAAACGCGGAAATGACTCGCGCCGGCTCTTGCTCATAGCTTACGACCACAAGCAGCCAACGGCTGGGGCCCGCACCCCGCAGATAGTGGCGACGACGAGCCTCAAAGACGGGATCAGGAAGGATCTGATCGGGCGCGGCAATGGCTCGCAGCACATCGGCAAGGTGCGACGACAACTCAGGGTGGTCGCGGAGAATCTTGTCCCGCCACAACTCGCTCGCGAGAACGACGCGCGCTCCGCTGGGGTCCTTCGCCTCTCCGACCAGATCGCCTGCCATCGACCGCAGGCTCTCAAATCGCCTGGTCGGTCGCGCTGCCGGATTCCTGGATTACTCCTCTGCATACTTCCGGCCGACCACCACCGAACCTGCGGACTCCGGCTGACATGCCGCAGTGGTCCCGTTCAGGATCCCATCGGAGCTCTGCCCAACCCGGAAAGGCAGCCGTCCTTCAGACGACTTGACGTCAAGCGTTCAACCAAGATGGCGCGACCTCGTGATCTCAGTCTTCCAGCAGGTCGCGGATCTGCCTATCCCAGTCGTCCATGACCTCCTGGCCATCCGAAACGTTTCGCAAGGCAGTCTGGATGGCCCTCAATGGCCGACGAAGCTCTCGGCTAACACCCGCGCTCTCCTCCATCACGTTCGCAAGCTCCACGATCTGGCCCATGGACTGGCGAGACGTTTCGGCCATCCCCTGGATACTCCTAAAGGTGTCTTGCGTGTTCTCGTCGCTGCGAAGCTCGTCGCTTTCCCGCGCGAAGCGGATGAGCGTCTGAATCGCTGGGTCAATCGTGATCAGCTGCTCGGCATATTCTTGGGCGAGATCGGTGAGATTCGCGGCAGGCTCGCCCAGGCGGCGAGCCAACTTGTTTGCAATCGACAACTGGCTAGCAAAGCTAGCGCCACCCGATCTCTGATCGGACTCCATTTCGGCGGTCGTCTTCTCAGTTGCCTCATTGATCGCCTGCATCTCTTTGGAGAATTCTTCGATCGTCTCGCCCCATTTCGGAAGCGCCTCCTCCCCCGCTGCAAGGACCTCCAAGAACCCCGCAGTGTCGGCCTGCTCGCCTGCCTCCCCCGCAGCGTCCTCTACCTCGACGGATGGGACAGCGGTGATGTGCGTGCCGTCAGGGGACGGGGGCTCGGCGGGCTCCGCTTCCGTCTCCGTTGCGATCTTGAGAAGCCGCGAGGCGAGGCTATTGACCATCGCCCGATGGTCCGCGTCCGTCTCGTTCTTCAGGCGTAGCGCTCGCAGGTCTACGCGATGAATCGTGCTAACAAATGCCATGAGCTTGTCAGATGGTTGGTCGGCCTCCATCTGGGGCACATCGATGTAATAAATCGGCAGCAATAGCTGCTCTACCCCGAACTCCTCCGCCGCCGATTTGAACTTGACCAACTCTCGCCTGCATTCCGATGAGGCTCTTGGCGAAGCGATCCGCCAGCTCCATCAGTCCATCTCCAGGCGGTCGAAATGCAGGGCCGCTCGGGTCGGCGCGAGGGACTGCCCCTTGCGTTCGAGCAGCCCGGCAGCGACAAGCTCGCGGATCGCTCGCTCCGCCACGTCAGCCGGATCGGGGTGACGGGGGTTGCCGCGCAAGACCACGATCAACCCATCGACCGTCAGGCGACTCGGGTGTTCGTGCAGCAGCAGCGCCAGGATGACGCGTTCGGTGCGGGGGTCCTTCGGTGCGGGGTCTTTCGCCCGCCGATGCGTAGGGTCTTCGGTAGCCATGAGGAGGCTCGTTCTCCTTGTGGTCAGGCCCTCGGTTGGCGTTGACGCGCCGCCGGGGGCCGCTCTTTGAGGCCGGTAGCCAGCTACCGTTCCCGCTGCGACTGGCCTGGTGATCTGCTGAGCCGGTCGCCACGGGGCCGGCGACTCCACTCGCGCGGCCCCACTTATGTCTGCCCTCAGGCTAGCACGGCTTGTTGCTAGCTAGCAACAACTACGGGTTCGCGCGGAGGATGCGGGCCACCCGCGTGAAGTGAAGGCCGGTCGCCTCGCCAACCTCGCGCAGCGTCGCTCCCGCCTCCTTCGCCTGCACGAAACTCGCCCGCCGCATCTCCCGGTCCCGGTCGATCTGCGCCTGGGTCTTCTCCAGCTTCGCCTGGGCACGCCGCGCCTCCGCGAGCGCCTTCCGCTTCGGGTCCGCCGCCATCGCCGCAGCCTATTGGCCGGGTCCGTCAGCCCCGAAATGTGACCAAAATGAGACCACGAGGTCGCGGAACGCCCCGGAATCGCTCGGAACCCGCCGGAACGCCGATCCGCTCACCGACCGACGATCTGGCTCTGCACCGGGAAATGCGCGGCGTCTCCCGGAACGACGAGGAACGCGCCCGACAGGATTCGAACCTGTGACCTTCGGTTTCGTAGCCTGGTCCGCTGGATCGGCTGGACTACGTGGAGCCCGGTTTCAAGCGGTTTCCGGCGAATCGAGCTCGGCTGGGATCGGCTGGAATCTGTGGGGCCTCTTGCCCCATTCCTTGCCCCAGCGAGGTCAGCTGAGGAGCTCGTCGATGCGGCCGCCGACGATCCGAGCGCGATCAGCGCCAAGCGGCCCGTAGCCCGCCATCGCGCCTTCAACCGCATAGCCGAAATAGAGCTCAGCTCGGAGCGCAGTCAGCTCAGCCCGGATGTAGTCGCGTAGCTTCGGGGGCGCAGAGCGGACCTCCTCCACCAACGCGGGCCGGCCGTCGATCAGCACCAGCACGTCGTGGACGTCGAGGCTGGCCAGAAGGTCGCCTCGGCCCCTGCCCTTCCAGGCGCAGAGCTTGGTCGCGATGAGCAGCAGCGGGGTTGCCGCACGGATCTGAGCGCCTGAGTCCAGAGCGACGGTCGTCGCGGTCGAGATCGCCTTCTCGTACCAGGGATTCGAGAACCCCAAGATGTCGGGATCGGTCGGCATGACATCGAGGGTCAGGCGCGGCTCAGCGTTCTGCCACCGACAGAGGACGGGCGAGTCCGCCGCCTCCCGCAATCCCCGCTCACGCAGTCGGTCGCCGAGCCGGTAGTACTCGGCTCGGGTCGCGACCTCGCAGATCACGTCCACGTCATCGGTAGCGCGAGCCGGCGGCGCGCCAGTCTCGGTGATCCAGAGGTGGACGGTGGCGCCGCCGACGAAGACGACCTCGTCGACCAGCGGACCGAGAACAGTGGCAGCAGCCTCCAGTTGCAGGGCGCTCATAGGTCGGCAACCGAAACCTGGGAGCGCAGGCGCTCGGAGAGCAGGTTGCCGGCCACCCGGCGAACCCGTGCATCGCCCGCCCTGAGGCTGTCGAGGAGAGCAAGGAGCTCGCCGAGCTCGGGCCAGTCCTCGACCGCCTCGGGAGCGGCCGGGTGCAGCGGCTCGATCGCCTGACCCCGCACACGGCCCCGGGCGTAGGGCCAAACCGGCGGCGGCTCCTCGCCGGAGGAGCGGATCGCGCCGGCCATCGGCTCCGCCGCCCAGGCGGCGGGAACCCCGGGCACCAGCGCCCCTAGCCGGGCCGGAGCGACGAAGCGCAGCGCGTGGAGCGCGAACTCCTCGACGTGCGGTAGGTGAACCTCCCGCCGCCCCGCCGAGTACAGGTCCGCCCCCTTCGCCCTCGCCAAGGCGCGCTGGACGACGGGGTGCGAAACCCGGAGGCGCTCCGCAAGCGATCGGTAGCTCCACGGCTCACTCCGCGCGAGGAGCCCGGCGAGAACGTAGATGTCGGCATCCTTGACCACGGCGCCAGTGTATCGTGTATCAATACTCCATACAAGCCGCGCCACGGCCGGCGAGCTCTTCGACCGGGTACCCCTCCTCGGCCCTTGCGACGAGCTCATCGATCAGGCCGTCGGTGATCGGCCTGCCGCTGATCGTCTTGCCGAAGCTCTTTCCAGACATATACAGACAATAAGTATCCTTAGGTCATGGCCTACGAGCGCATCAAGACCGAGCACGCCGGAGCGAAGAACGGCGGCGGCGCCTGGATGACGCGCGCCGAGGCGAAGGAGAACGCGAAACGCCGACGTCGCCAGATCGACAAGCAGACTGCGGGCGACGCCCTCCTTGACGGCTGGGGCGACTTGAACCAGTTCAGCGCACGCGCGTCACACGGCATCCTCCGCCACATGACCGAAGAGGAGGAGGCGTCCGGCCTCTCGTGGGAGGGCTTCCAGCTGGAGTAGGGCACCTGGCGTGGGCGCGGTTTCGTCCAACGACCCTCGGTTTCCCATTGGGAAGGTCACCGTCGAATTCGTAGGCTGGTCCGCTGGATCGGCTGGACTACGTGGAGCCCGGTTTCAAGCGGTTTCCGGCGAATCGAGCTCGGCTGGGATCGGCTGGAATCTGTGGGGCCTCTTGCCCCATTCCTTGCCCCGATGTGCCCGGCTTCGGTGCCCCGTCAACCGATCTACGTGGCCACTATCGCGGCCTCCACCGGAACATCGAGCTGGACCGCAACGGGCGTATACAAGTCAACGCCTTCCTCGGCGGTCCTCAGCGAAACGATCAGCGCGTAGCGCGTGCCGCGATCGATGCGATCCTTGCGCTTGTTGTTCTTCCACCAGCCACCCACGGGATGAATAGCGAGCACACCCTTTGACGCTAGTTCGGCACCCGAACCCTGCCAGATGTCTTGGTGCAGCGAACCGTTATTGCGCTGGTTTTTGCCGAGGACCCAGCGATTCGAGCCCCCGGACGTTCTTCGTCCTTCTTCCTCGGCCTGGGCCTCGAAATTGAGCTTGGCTAGGAATTCGCTCATCGTTTCAGTCGCGCCCTTGAGCTCGAAGCGCAACCCGTGAGATCGGTAGGCGTACTTCTGGCGCCATCCCCGGCGAGCGGCGGTGGGCTCGATGAAGTAGGCAAGAGTGACCTTCATGGTCACATCGGCCGCACCGAGTTCATGCAGGGTCTCGGCCGGCCAAGGAAGCGTATGCAGGCGAAAGACGCGAGCTTTGAAGTCCTCGCCCTCGAAGGGCACGAACTCGTCCTGCTTGACCATGGTGACCGCGTTTTTCGTCGACCCGAGCACGGCCTCCTCACTTGGTACCCCCCAGCCGTAGCGGCGGAGCAAAGAGAGCCTCCCGGACTTTCCGCTGGTTCCATCGAATCGAGAGCGCATCGCAGGCGTCCACTCGGCGGAGTGAACCAACAGGCCCTTCAGCGTCTCCGGCCAGAACGCCGGGTAAGTCGCCTGCGCCAGAGCCGCAAGGCGCGCTGCCTGCGCGGTAGAGGCGCTGGTCGCATTTAGCGACCCGAGAGCAAGGTCGCCTTTGCTGTCGGTCGTCGGCAACGACAGCACCGGGTGGCGCTCGTGGAAATCGGAGGTGCCGTCGAAAAGAACGTTGCCTCCCTCCATGCAGATATCAGGCTTCGCGGGCCACGCCCTTCCGCTCACGGATACAGACGTGCGGCTGTGGGGGGATATCTCACCCCGTGCCGCGAGGGCGGTCCAACCGGCAAAGCTCGGATCGCTGGGCGCTTCGATGAGCTCCGTGTGGGCACCTACGGTGAGTGCGTTCCAGGCGTGGGCCGGATCCTCGATCGGGGCGAGGTCGCAGGCCGTGAGGTAGTCCTTTTCGTAGCGATCGACGTTTCCGGCCGAGACCACGATCAGTCGTGAGGCATCCGGGTCGGGAGCACCGAGAAGGCTGATGCCCTTCTCGTCACTCGCAATATCGACGCCAGCCGCGAGCGCGTCTACCGCCGCCGACCAAAGCGAAGGCTCTCCTGGACGGTCCGGCTCGGTCGTGATCGGCATGCAGAATACGCGCGGCCGATCCGCAACCGCCTCGGGAGCAGCGACGGCCTGCGCGGTGACCATCCCGTAAGTCTCAGGTTCATGTTGTCCGTCGTCAGGGAGGAACTTCACGGACTCGAGACGATGTCGCAGGCGGATCTCCGCGGCGCTGAGCAAAGGGTCGTCGAGCGGCCCATAGAGCGCGAGGCCGGCCATCGGGGTGCCATGCCCGGCCCGATCCGCGAGCGACCCCCCGACAATCGTGTGGACATCGCCCTGGTCAAGCGAGGCGCGAAGCAACTCGTGGCTCCTTCGCACCCCAGTGTCGAGATGGCACACCGCCGGCGCGTCTAGAGCCGCAGGACGGACTCGATCGGCAAGGTCGGCAGCCAGCTCTTCCTGTTCGTCACGGCCGAGGTCTTCGATCGTCTCGACGAACTCGGGCCGGCGGATCTCCGCCAGCGGCACCGAGGTAAATGGCAGAGCCTGCAACTGGTCCCAGCTGGCCTCGATCCAGACGACCGCTCGTCCCGACAGCCGCAGCGACCGCTCGACGAGGCGGACGTTCAGCGCCTGCGCATAGGCGCGAGTGAGCTCAAGGGCATCGGGCTCATCCCGCAGCCAAAGCTCCCACCAGCGTTTGCCCGACTTCGGAGGCTCCCCCGCGGACTGCCAGAGATCCATGAGGACTGCGGTGCGAATCCTGCCGACGTTCGCTACTAACTCGCGGTTCTGTGGCTTACCCGTTGGCGTGTCCTTCTCAAGGAACGCCTCGAAACGCCCGAGGAACGCTTGGCGATACTCGTCACTGATCCAGACGCTGGCCCTTTCCAGAGTGTCCCCGTCTCCGGGAGTGACCGAGAGCAGAAGCCACTGCGGGCGCTTGGGTACCTTGCGATGCCTCGAGAGCGCCTCAAGCGAATCGACTTTCAACGGACACGCAGGGTCGGCACCTTCGAGAACGACGACTGAACCCAGGGCGTTCAACTCCTCCAGGGAGGGCTCCAAGGCCGCCCGGCGCTCGTCGGTCTCCGCGATGGCAGCATCGAGCTGGCCTTTCATCGCGCGCCCGTGCGCGCGACGCTCGATGTCGCGGACCTTCGGATTTCCACCTCCCCGTTGTCGGAACTCGCGGTTTTCGACGTGTCCGCGAACGGTCAGGTGGGCGTAATAATGAGCCCCCTCCTCTGCCAAGGCTACGCGATGCTAGCAGTGGACGAGCGCACCTTGAGAGCGTTGGCCAACTCTTTGGCGCTCACTCGCTTCCTACCTTGGAGCAGCGACTGTTTGGCGGCAGCTTCGGCGGCTTTCACCAAGTCGGCGTGTGAGAGATGGTCGGCATGCTCGGTCAGCGATTTACTCCACCGCAACCTACTACCGAGTGGCCCAAGTCTGGCCTTAATGACCGCCTCCGCCTCGTCAGGGTCGGGCAAGCGATAGTGGATCACCATGTCGAAGCGCCGGAAGAGGGCACGGTCGAGGATCGACCGGTGGTTGGTTGCGGTGACGACGATGCTTTCCGAGCCGGACTGGTCGAGGAAGACAAGAAAGGAGTTCAGTATCCGTCGAGCCTCTCCCACATCGTTCCCGGTTCGCTCGGCCCCAAGCGCGTCAAACTCGTCGAAGAGGTAGACCGCGCGCTGATCGCGAACCGCGTCGAAGACGATCCGTAGCTTGCTCGCCGTCTCGCCAAGGAATTTGCTCATCAGGCTGTCCAGTCGGACCGTTAGCAGTGGCAGGGAAAGCTCGTGCGCAAGGACTGACGCGGTCATCGTCTTGCCGGTACCGGGTGGGCCCTCGAGGAGCAGCCGATGAACGGGCTCGAAGCCCCGCTCAGAAAGCGACGCTCGCTGGCGCTGCTCGACGATCACTTCGCCCACCTGGCGCAGAAGGTCCGGAGGCGCGATCAGGTCGTGGATGCCGACACTGGGGTATGAGGCCGTGACCAGGTCTGCAAGATCGCCCCGTGGCCGTGCCAGCGGGGTGACGGAGGAGCGCTCCACGACGGCCTCGTCTCGCGAGGCATCGATCGCGCTCTTCAGTTCAGCGGCGAGGCGGTTGTGGCCACGACGTGCCTCTAGCGCGGCGATTTGCGCGGCGACGGCGTAAAAGGAAGCATCGTCACCGGAGGCGTGGCTCCTCAACAGCGCCTTTATGTGATCCCCGGAGCCCGCCATAGCCAGATCATCGCAAAGGAAGCAGTCGATGTCGCAGGTCGATGTCGGTGGTCAGATCTCACCAAAATGCCGGCGTGGGGTATCTGCCATCCCTCGGAACGGACTGCGAGAGTTCGGTGCCCAGACCAGCGCTAGCGCCAACTCGGCGGCTCGCTCAGGTGCCTACGTCCTGCCCCCATTCCTGCCCCGACGCGGGGCCGCGCACGAACGACCGCCAGTTCAAGGCATGAGTTCGAGCGTCTCGATATTCAGATGATCCGCGGCATCCGCACCGCAGCCAGACCCACCGGCCACGGCCCTCACCACCCCCCGTTCGCCAGCCGGTAGCCGATCCGCCAGTAGTTGACGATGAAGCCCTCGGCGCCGGCCCGGCGCAGCTTGGTGCGGACCCTCGAGGCGTGGGAGTCGAGGGTCCGAATGCCGCCGCGGTCCGCCCTCCCCCACACGTCGCGCAGGAGCTCCTCCTTGGTGAAGACCCTCCCGGGGTCGGATGCGAGCGCTGCCAGCAGGTCGAACTCCCGCTCGGTCAGGGTCACCGGGGCCCCGCGCACCTCCGCCCGCCTGGCGGCGAGGTCGAGGCGCAGGGGGCCGAGCCTGATCGGCGCCTCTCCCTCGGCCGGCGCAACGAAGACCCGACCGTCAAGGTCTCCGCTGCAGACGAAGTGCCAGTCGAGCTCGCCGAGCAGCCGTGCCCTGAGCTGCCAGTTGCCGCCGTCACTCAGGCTGACCTCCACGTGGCCGGCGTCGGTGCACACCCGAGCGCTCGTGAACTGACCGGGGTCAAGGCGCCTCAACAACCGGGTCTGGTCGCGCTTGGCGCCGCTCACGCCGCTGACCTCATCGAAGGCGCGGGCGCGCTCGGCACCGCCGAGGGCAGGTCGAGCGCCGCGGCCCCCTCACCGGGCAAAAGATGCGTGTAGCGGGAGAGGGTGAAAGCGGCCGAGTGGTGGCCGAGGGCGCGGCTCAGCTGCAGCAGGTTGGTGCCGCGGCTGAGGTGCAGCGAGGCGAAGGTGTGGCGGAAGGTGTGAAAGCCCGCCCACGGCGCGCCTGCCTGCCTGACGAGCGGCTTGAGGACGCGGGGGCGGAGGTTGGCCGGGTCCAGTGGGGCGCCGACCTCGTTGGGGAAGAGGAGCGCGGTCGAGTCTTGGTCGGGGTGGGCGGCGATGTGGGCACCGAGCCTCGCGGCCAGAGAGTCGGGCAGGCGGACCTCGCGGCGCCCGTACCTCGTCTTCGGCGGCTCGATCCGGCCGCGGACCAGGGCGCGGCGAACGCAGACCTCGGGTTCGGAGCCGTCGAGCTGGACGTGGAGGCGCTGCAGGGCGATCGCCTCGCTGATCCGCAGGCCGGTGGCGGCCAATAGCTCGAGTAGCAGCCGGTGGCGCTCGGGGGCGAGCCGCAGGACTGTCGCCAGCTGCTCGGGGCTGAGCACCTTGATCTCCTCGCCGTCGCGCGGGCGGCCTGGCGGCAGCGCGAGGCCCTGGGCTGGGTTGTGGCGGATCAGGCCCTCGCGCTTGGCGGTCGCAAGAGCGGCGCGCAGCGGCACCACGGCGTTGGCGAGGGTGCGGTCGGCGAGGCGCCTGCCCTGGGCCTCCTCGTCGGCCAGCCAGTCCA
>Ga0209939_1000009_pt1 | contig 105101 bp, 96 predicted proteins | sample SalPon2A_A_D1_MG_FD_185714 | JGI IMG/M metagenome (GOLD analysis project Ga0209939, IMG submission 185714) | Soil microbial communities from South San Francisco under conditions of wetland restoration - Salt Pond MetaG R2A_A_D1_MG (SPAdes)... | ecosystem: Environmental > Terrestrial > Soil >...
GAGATGCCCACCTGGTCGCCCTCGCCCCATTTCCAGTGTGTGATGCCGGTGCCTTCTGTCTCATGGCCGTCTTCGGCTGTCCAGGTGATGCCTTCGTTTTCTGTGGTCGGCACTTCGCCACTGATTTTATAGCCCTTCAGTATCGAGTTGCCGGTGTATTCGCCTGTGCCGCTGCGCGGCAGGAACGAGCACAGGAAGTCGCCTGTCGGGTTGTCCCGGCTCGCCTGGACTTCCGCTGTGATGTCGACTGTGACGTCGGCTTCGCTGCCGCTGCCTTCGTTGGTGAACGAGACGCCGCCGGCGTGCTCTGTCTGCTCGCCGACTGTCACCGTGCAGCCGGTTTCGACCACTTCCACTTCGATGTGTTCTCCTTCGCCTTCGCACTCGACGGACACCGGCGCGTCGCCGTTGACGTCTGTGTGGCTTGTGAACACGTAGTAGCAGTGGTTGGTCCGCACCACCGCCGGGTCATCGAACAGCGTGCATTCGTCGTATGTCGGTGTGACCGTGAGTTCTGTTTCTTCTGCGTTTACCCCGGATCTGCCGGAGAAGTTCGCCACTTTGCATTCGACCGTCCCCAGCCCATACGCGAACGCGTGGTCTTCGGTGTGGTCTTCGGCTGTCACCACCGTGCCGGGCGGCGCCACGAACAGGTCCGCCGAGGCCGCCGAGGCTGCCACCGCGCTCATCGCGAAGGCGGCAAACAGGGCGAGGCCCAGTGCCTTTAGGTTGCGAGTCATCGTCTTTGATCCTTTCTCGTTTGTCTCCGCGCCGAGCGCCTCTGGCGACAGCGCGGGTCCCGTTTGGGAACGAGGCAGTGCTAGCAGAGTGGCGCCCCGCGGTCAAGTTGTGCTGTGTAACCGGGGCCGGGGGCTTCTTGGGCCGTTGCTTTCTCCCTGCACAGACCGTGTGATGGATTCGCACGCGCGCGGATCCGGATAGCTCGCTTTTTGGCGCGCGGTAGGGCTCGTTGGCGGCTGGGCACCCCTAATGGAGCGCCGCGAAGGCGACGACGAGGTACTCGCCGTCCTCGCCCGTCTCGGCCTGCAGCTCGTCTGCGAGCTTGTCCAGCGAGGCCCCGAGCTCGGGCAGGCGCAACCGCTCCACCAACTCGGCCCCGGCGCCGCTGCGCATCGGCCCGATGCGGAGCTCGATCCCGTACGGCCGGTCGGCGATGCTGAGCCGGACCTGGCCGTCGGCGAAGCCGCGCGGGGCGTCGGCCGAGATCGCGTCGGAGAGCAGCATCGCGTCCGAGAGTCGGTCGACGGTGATCTGGTGGCGGGCGGCGAGGGCGGCGAGGGCGCAGCCGAGGATCGGGCCGACCAGCTCCGACGGGCCGACCCGCAGCACGGTCGCGTCGGAATCGAGCGTCCCACCGTCCTCGGAGCGAGTGCCGGGCCCGTCCGGGGACTCGCGCAGCTTCAGGTGCATGCGGATCTCCGTGCCGCGGTCGACGCCGCCGCTGATCTCGAAGCTGGAGGACAGCGCCGCGATCAGCGCCAGGCCGATCCGCAGGCTGGGCCGGTCGACGTCGGGTCGGGGCCGAATCCCGGCCCCGTAGTCGCGGACGGCGACCGTCAGCCCCTCGTCCTCCAGCACCGCCTCCACCTCGAGCGGCCCCGGCCGGTCCTCCGGGTAGGCATGGACGACGACGTTCATGCAGGCCTCGGTGACCACCGTCTTCAGGTCGGCGACCGTGCCCTCGTCCATCCCGACCCGGTTGGCCAGGCCGGCAAGCGCGTGGCGGACGACGGCGACGTTCTCGGCGCGCGCCGGGAGGGACATCTGCAGCCCCGATCGATCCTCGCTGGTCTTGGTCGCGCTCAAGTCGTTCCTGACGGCCACGGCGCCCACCGCCATTCCTCGCCGCGCGAGAATAGCCCCTGGTGGCGCCGCCAGTTCTCTACCCCGGCAGCGGCGCCCAAAACCGGTACGCGTTCGGTCTTGGCTGCGGTAGCATCCGCTCGTGAATCCGGCCCCCTTCGAGGCAAGCGCCGCCCGGCTCGACGACGGCGTCCACGTCGTCTCGGTGCGGGGCGAGCTGGACCTGAGCACCGCGGCGGAGCTGGAGCGTCCGCTTGAGGAGGCGGTCTCGGCGGGAGACAGCGCCGTGCTGATCGATCTCACCGCGTGCGAGTTCATCGACTCGACCGGGATCGCCGTGATCGTCCGCGCCTGGCAGCGGCTCGACTGCGGCGCCGACGGCAACGGGTCGGGGCGGGTCGCGATCTGCAGCGGCAACGACCAGGTCCGCCGGGTGCTCGACGTGACCGGGCTCGACGACTCGATCCCGGTCCACGCGACCCGCGACGAGGGCCTCGCCGCGCTGCGCGGCTGAGCCCCGGCTAACTCAGGACAGCACCAGGATCAGCGCGTTGGCGACGATCGCCGCCGGCGTGCCGATCAGCGAGAGGGTGCGGAAGAAGGTCTCGAAGCCGCCCCGGTAGTGGACGCTCTCGAACAGGGTGAGGCCGACCACGTGGGCCATGTTGATCAGCGCGGTGAAGATCGCGATCAGGATCGCGGCGGCGCCGGCGCCGGAATCGGCGCCCCGTTCGGCGGTGACGACGGCGGCCAGGACGCCGACGGCGATCGTCCCGACGACCGCGGCCACCATCGCCGCGAAGTCGGCCCGGGTCAGACCGGGCAGGTAGGAGGCGCCAATCTCCTTCTCGGTCGGCTCGACCGTGCCGGCGCCGGACTCCTCGACCTCGACCACATGCGGCGCGCGGTCGCCGTCGGTCTCGATCTCGACCATCCGCAGCGGCGGCTCGATCTCTTCCCGGGCCCGCTCGAAGAGATCGCTCTCGAACCAGCGTCGCTGCGACTTGGCGTGCTCGAAGATCACCACCTCGTCGACTGGGGCCAGCAGCAAGGCGTCCTGGACCGCCCGGATCGGCTCGGGGTCGCCGACCTCACCGGTGGCGACGATCCCGGCGCCGCGCAGGGCGCGAAGCGACTGCTCGAGCGTCTCTCGCGCCCGCTCGCCGGGGCCATCGACGTCGCCGAGCGCGTGGCGGAAGGCGGTCGGCTCGACCGCGGGAACGATCACCCGCAACTCCGCTGCGCCGTCGGCGAGCGCACGGCGCACCTCGGCGATCTCCTCGTCCCCCTCCAGGGGGTCGGTGAGGATCGCGAGCACCTGGCGTGGCTTCTCCTCCGTCGCTGCCATTTCGACCTGCTTCCCCGGCGATCATCTCGCCTAACCGCCCAGATCGCAACCCCATGGCCGCATTTCCGGTGGTCCGGGGGTCAGGCCGGCGGGTCGCCGCCCAGCGGCATCAGCGCCAGCGCCGCGGCGTCGTCCTCCAGCGGCCCGGTCGCGAACATATCCAGGGCGCCCTCGAGGCGACTGACGCAGGTCGCGGGGCTGGTCGAGCCCGCCAGCTCGGCGCGCAGCCGCGACTCGCCGAACCGGCCGGCCTCGCCGCCCGCCTCCGTGACCCCGTCGGTGACGGCGACCAGCTGTTGGCCCGGAGCGATCGCGCGGCACTCCAGACCCCAGCTGGCGTCGCCGAAGGCGCCCAGCACCGGTCCCGCTTCCGCCGCCTCGGCGACGGTGTCGCCGTCGACGAGCAGCGGCGGCAGGTGACCGGCGACGGCGAGGCGGACCGGCTCCTCCCGGCTGGCGGGAAGGCCGATCAACACAACCGAGCAGAGGGCGGAGTCGGCGCGGGCGATCAGGGCGCCGTTGAGGGTGGCGAGGGCGACGAGCGGGTCGCCGCTGAGCCAGGCGGCGGTGCGCAGGGTGTACCGGGCCTGCGCGGTGACCGAGGCGGCACGGGCGCCACGGCCGGTGACGTCGCCGATCGCCAGCATCCAGCCGCCCGCAACCGGGAAGGCGTCGTAGAAGTCGCCGCCGACCTCGTTCTCCGCCCCGGCCGGCCGGTACATCGCCGCCGCGGCCCAGCCGGGGATCTCCGGCAGCGGCGGCGGCCGCAGGCCGTGCTGGAGGGTGGCGGCGATCTCCGCCCGCTCGCGCTGGGCGCGCTCCAGATCCGAGAAGAGGCCCGCGTTGTCGAGCGCCAGCGCGAGGCGGCCGGAGAGCACCCGGGCGAAGGCGGCGTCGTGGTGCCGGTAGCGGCGCCGCGACCAGGCGGTGGCAAGCGAGACGGTGCCGATCAGGCGGCCGCGGGCGCGCAGCGCCGCGGTCACCGCCGAGCGCAGGCCGAGCGCGCGCAGCGCCTCCAGGTCCCGCTCGCCGTGGGCGAGCTGGCGCAGGTCCTCCTCCCGCACCCGCTCGATGAAGCGCGGCTCCGGCGAGGCCCCCTGACCCACGTCGAGCATCCACTCCGGGGTCGAGGGCTCGCGCGCCGCCAGCAGCTCCAGCGCCGCGATGCCGCCGCGGTCGCTGACCCGGGTCGCGGCGCGGCGGGGGCGGCCGTCGGCGATCACGTCAACCGTGCAGATGTCGGCGACTCTGGGCACGAGGATGTCGCCGATCGCCTCCAGCACCTGGTCGAGGTCCTCGCCGCGGTCGGCGACCCGGGCGATCCGGTCGAGCACCTCGAGCCGGGCCGCTTCCCGGCGGGCGCGTCGCACCGCCACCGCCAGCAGCGCGAGTGCGACCAGAGCGGTCAGTACAGCGCCAAGCGCCAACCAGTCCATCTCAGCCCACCATACCCCCGCCCGATCAGACGGCCGGGAGCGGGACCGGGGTCGGCAGCGGCTCGCCGCGGACCGCGGCGATCGCGTTGCGCGCCGCCAGCTCGGCCATCGCGCGGCGGGTCTCGACCGTCGCCGAGCCGAGGTGGGGGACGAGGACGGCGTTCTCCAGCTCCAGCAGCCCCGGGTCCAGCTCGGGCTCGTGCTCGTAGACGTCGAGCGCGGCGGCGCCGAGCGGTCCCTCGCGCAGCGCCCCGACCAGAGCCGCCTCGTCGACCACCGGGCCGCGGGCGGTGTTGACGAGGAGCGCCCCCGGCTTGAACAGGGCCAGCCGCTCGGCAGAGATCAGGTGCCGGGTCTGCTCGGTCAGCGGGCAGTGGAGACTGACCACGTCGGCGGCGCCGAGCAGCTCCTCGAGGCCCAGCCGCTCGGCCTCCAGCTCTGCGACCACCTCGGGGTCGGCCGCCCGGCGCGAGTGGTAGGCGATCCGCATCCCGAAGGCGCGGGCCCGCTCCGCGACCCGCTGCCCGATCCCGCCCAGGCCGACGATCCCAAGCAGCTTGCCGCGCAGGTCGTGGCCGAGCATGAAGGACATCGACCAGGCCCAGGGGCGGCCGGCCCGGATCAGCCTCTCCCCCTCCCCCAGCCGGCGGCTCGCCGCCAGGATCAGCGCCATCGTCAGGTCGGCGGTCGCGTCGTCGAGGACGCCCGGGGTGTTGGCAACGGCGACGCCGCGTCGCGACGCCGCGTCGAGGTCGACGTTGTCGTACCCGACCGCGACGTTGGCGACGCAGCGCAGTCCCGGCCCGGCCGCGTCGAGCAGCTCGGCGTCGACCCGGGTGTGAAGCAGGGTGAGGAGCGCGTCCGCCCCCGCGACCAGAGCGAGCAGCTGCTCGCGCGGGGCCGGCTGCTCGGTGTCGGCGACGGTCACCTCGCCGGCCGCCCTGAGCAGCTCCAGGGCCGGCTCGGGGATCCGTCCGGTAACCGCGAACCTGGGCGCCGCCTCGCTCATCCCCGCAGTATCGCCCTCACGTCGCCGACCTCGCCGAGGTGAGTGAGCTTCTCCGGGTTGACGACCGAGTTGACGCCGACCACCCGCTCGCCCTCGACGTCAAGCGCGATCGCCCCGACCAGGCGGCCGTCGGCGGCCCGCAGCAGCCCCCCGGGAGAGCCGTTGACCTCGACCCGCTCGAGGCGGGCGCCGCGCTCGGCCCCGTTCCTCGCCCAGCCGACCAGGACGCGGGCGACCGGCGCCGCACCGTCGACCGCGCGGGCCAGCGCCGGCACCTTGCCGCCGCCGTCGCCGCGCAGCACCACGTCGCGGGCCAGCAGCTCCTCCAGCCCCGCCAGGTCGCCCGCCTCGGCGGCGTCGAAGAAGCGGTCGCCGAGCTCGCGGCGGCGCTCCTCGCTGCCCTCGAAACGGGGCCTGCCCTGCTTGACCCGCCGCCGCGCCCGCACCGCGAGCTGGCGGGCGTTGCCCTCGGTCTTGCCGATCACCGCGCCGACGTCGGCGAAGCCGTAGTCGAAGACGTCGTGCAGGAGCAGCGCGGCGCGCTCCTCCGGGGTGAGGCTCTCGAGCAGGACGAGGAAGGCGAAGGAGAGCGAGTCGGCGGTCTCCGCCCGAGCGGCCGGGTCGTCCTCGGTGGAGGCGAGCAGCGGCTCCGGCAGCCACTCGCCGACGTAGGTCTCGCGCCGCGCCCGGGCCGAGCGCAGCTCGTCGATCGCCAGCCGCGCCGTGACCGTCGCCAGGTAGGCCCGCGGCGAGGCGATCTCCTCGCCGCGGCCGAGGGCGTCGTGGAGGCGCAGCAGCGCCTCCTGCACGACGTCCTCGGCTTCGGCGACGCTGCCCAGCATCCGGTAGGCGACCGCGAAGGCGCCCGGCCGCAGCTCGGCCAGAAGCTCCTCGCGGCTCGGGGTCACGCGGCTGCCTCGGGAATGCCCTGCCGCCAGCTCGGGTGGCCGGGGCGCCAGCCCAGGTCCCGCTTCGCCTTCAGGTTCGACGCGCCGCGCACCTCGGTCATCATGACGACCGTGGCCTCGCCGGCCATCGGCCGGGCCAGCCAGCGGGGGACGCTGCGCGGCGGCTTGGCGCCGATCGCGGCGGCAACCGCCGGCAGCCACTCCGAGACCGGGGCGGGCTCGTCGTCGACCACGTTGTAGATGCCCGGCTCGCCCAGCTCCAGCGCCGCGGCCGTCGCCTCGGCCACGTCCTCGACGTGGACGAAGGACCAGACGCCGGCGCCGCCACCGACCACCGGCAGCTTCCGCGCCCGGATGCCCTCGAGCAGTTCACCCCCCTTGGCCATCGCCGTGCCCGGGCCGTAGAGGCTGCCGTAGCGCAGGACGATGCCCTCGGTCCAGTCCGCCCCCGTCACCGCCTCCTCCAGATGGCGAATCGCGGCGTGGGTGTTGCTCATCGCCGCGGCCGGGCTGGGATCGAGCCGGGCGTCCTCCCCATTCACCCAGTCGCCCTCGCGGGCGTACGGCCAGCCGGCGTAGCTCTGCGCCAGGAAGCGGCGCACCCCGGCGGCGCGGGCGGCGGAGAGCAGGTGGTCGGTGCCCTCGGTGCGCAGGCGGTTGGTCTGCTCGAAGTCGCGGTCGAAGTGGCGCATGTCGAGCGAGCCGGAGAGCGCGGTCAGCTCATGGACGATCGCCTCCGGCTCGGCCGCCGCGACCGCGGCCGCGACCTGGTCGGGGTCGAGCGCGTCGGCAATTGCCGGGGTCGCGCCCAGCGCCCGCACCGCGTCCGCCTTGGCGGCGCTGCGGGTCATTCCCGTCACCTCGTGCCCGTTGGCGACCAGCCGTGGCACCAGCTGCGTTCCGATCGCGCCGGCGGCGCCGGCAACCAGGACCTTCATCCGTTGCTCCTCTCGTCGGGTTACGCCCCTATGACGAGACAGCGCCCGCCCCCGTGACAGTCTCTACACTCGGCCCGGTGAGCGAGGCGATCGAGCACGGCTTCCAGGAGGGCGACAAGGTCTGGGTGCAGGACGCCGACGGCACCCACCACCCGGGCGTCTTCGTCGGCGACAACGAGGCCTCCGGCTGGTTCGGCGGCGGCCCCAGCGCCTACGTGGTCCACCCCGAGGCCCACCGGGCCGAGGTCGTCTCGGTCTTCCGCATCACCCCGCGCCAGGACTGAGCCCGGGTCAATCGCGTGGTTCCTTATTCGCGCATGGCGCGAATAAGGAACCACGCGATTCGGTGCCGCGTCAGGCTTTGCCCTCGAATTCGTACTCGCGGAGGAAGCCCTCGAAGAGGCGGCGGTGGCCCTGCTCGTCGCGGAGGATCGCGATCGTCATGTCCTGGGTGACCGGGTCGATGCCCTCGGTCTCCTCGACGATCCGGGTGTAGTGCTCGATCGCGCCGGTCTCCGCTTTGATCACGCCGCGGATCACGTGGACGGTGTCGGTCTGGTGCTCGGGCGGCTGCAGGAAGCTCTGCGCGGGCGCGAACTCCTCCGAGCCGGGGACCACGCCGTAGAGCTCCTTGATCCGGTCGGCGAACTGGCGGGCGTGGCCGAGCTCCTCTTCGATGTCCTCGGCCAGCGACTCCTTGATCTCCTGCGCCCGCACGCCGTCGAGATTGACCGAGGCGGCGAGGTAGCTGATCACGGTCTCGATCTCCATCCAGTAGGCCCTGGTGAGCAGCTCGATCACGTGCTCGCGCCGCTCCGCGTTGGCGCCGTCGAAGATGCCCTTGCTGGCGCTGGTTGCCTCCATGTTTGGCTCCTTTCGTGGTCTCCGTGCCTGCGGGGTCCCCCTACCCGGTTCCGCCGTCCCGCGAACTGCGGAGCTCGCGGCGGCTAGTCTGCGCGGCGATGGACCTGATCGACCGGCTGCTCGAGAACAACCGCGCCTTTGCCGACAGCCTGCCCGCCCGACACCTCGAGGTCGAGCCAAGAGGCGGGTTGGCGATCGTCACCTGCATGGACTCGCGGCTCGACGTCTTCGCCGCGCTCGGCCTCGAGGACGGCTGGGCGCATGTGCTCCGCAACGCCGGCGGCGTGATCACCGACGACGTGATCCGCTCCCTGGCGATCTCCCAGCGGCGGCTGGGGACGCACGACGTGATGCTGATCCACCACACCGACTGCGGCCTGCAGAAGGTCACCGACGACGGCTTCCGGGCCGAGTTGCAGGAGGCGACCGGGGTCGCGCCCGCCTTCGCGATCGAGTCGTTCGGAGACGTCGACGCCGACGTCCGGCAGTCGATCCTGCGGGTCCGCAACTCCCCCTTCCTCGCCCACCGCGACACGGTGAGGGGCTTCGTCTACGACGTCGACACCCACCGCCTGCGCGAGGTCGAGGCCGACCGGGACGCGACGTGACCGTCGCCCCCTACGGGTCCTGGCGCTCGCCGATCGACGCCGCGCAGGTGGCGGCGTCGGGAAGGCGGCTGGCGGCGCCGCGGATCGCCGCCGACGGCGCGATCTGGTGGGCGGAGGGCCGGCCCGAGGAGGGCGGCCGGGTGGTGCTGATGCGACGACCCGAGGGGGGCGAGCCCGAAGAGGCGACGCCCGACGACTTCAACGTCCGCACCCGGGTCCACGAGTACGGCGGCGGCGCCTGGTGCCTGGCCGGCCCCGACCTCGTCGTCTTCGCCAACTTCGCCGACCAGCGCCTCTACCGGCAGCGGCTCGGCGAGGACCCGGTCGCGATCGCCCCCGAGCCGGGGGCCCCTGCGGCGCTGCGCTACGCCGACCTCTGCCCGGACCCGCGCGGCGACCTCGTCTACTGCGTGCGCGAGCTGCACGGCGAGGGGGAACCCGAGAACCAGATCGTCTCGGTGCCGCTCGACGGCTCGGCGGAGCCGACCGCGATCGCCTCGGGCCGCGACTTTTACTCGTTCCCGCGGGTCAGCCCGGACGGGCGCCGGCTCGCCTGGACCTGCTGGGACCACCCCGACATGCCCTGGGACGGGACCGAGCTGTGGCTGACCGACCTCGAGGATCCCAGCGGGCCGAGCCTGGTCGCCGGCGGCCGCGGCGAGTCGGTCTTCCAGCCGGCCTGGGACGAGGGCGGCCACCTCCACTTCGTCTCCGACCGCGACGGCTGGTGGAACCTCTACCGCGCCGCCGACGGGGTCGACGAGCAGCTGACCGCCGAGCGGGCCGACCTCGGCCACCCGCAGTGGCTGTTCGGCGGCGCGACCTACGCCTTCCTCGCCGACGGCTCGGTCGTCTGCGTGCGCACCGAGCGCGGCGCCGAACGCCTCTACCAGCTGGCGCCCGGCGCCTGGGAACCGACCGACCTCGGCCTCCCCTACACCTCGTTCGGCTTCCCGGCGCTCTCGGCCCGCGGCACCCGCGTTGCCTTCGCCGCCGCCAGCCCGGGCGAGGAGACCGCGGTCGTCGTCCTCGACCTGGCGAGCCGCGAGACCGAGGTCGTGCGCCGCGCCAGCGAGCAGCCGCTCGACCCCGGCTACGTCTCCGAGCCGCGGCCGATCGAGTTCGCCAGCGGCGAGGGCGAGACCGCCCACGGCTTCTACTACCCACCCGCCAACGCCGATTTCGAGGCGCCCGAGGGCGAGCTGCCGCCGCTGATCGTCGAGAGCCACGGCGGGCCGACCTCGCACGCCACCCCGGCACTGGACCGCGAGCGCGCCTTCTGGACCAGTCGCGGCTTCGGGGTCGTCGACGTCAACTACCGCGGCTCCAGCGGCCACGGCCGCGCCTACCGCGACAAGCTGCGCGGCACCTGGGGCGTGGTCGATTGCGAGGACTGCGTCGCCGCCGTCCGCCACCTGGCCGCGAGCGGCGAGGTCGACGGCGCCCGCGCCGCGATGCACGGCGGCTCGGCCGGCGGCTACGCCACCCTCTGCGCCCTCGTCTTCCACGACGAGCTGGCGACCGGGGCCAGCTATTACGGCGTCGCCGACGCCGAGGCGCTGGCCCGCGACACCCACAAGTTCGAGGCCCGCTACCTGGACGGCCTGATCGGGCCCTACCCGGAGCGCGCCGACCTCTACCGGGAGCGCTCGCCGATCCACTTCGCCGACCGCCTCCGGGTTCCGCTGATCCTCTTCCAGGGGCTCGAGGACGAGGTCGTGCCGCCCAACCAGGCGGAGACGATGGCGGCGGCGCTGCGCGGCAACGGCGTCCCCCACGCCTACCTCCCCTTCCCCGGCGAGCAGCACGGCTTCCGCCGCGCCGAGACCAAGATCCGCTGCCTCGAGGCGGAGCTCTATTTCTACGGTCGGATCCTCGGCTTCGAGCCGGCCGACAAGCTGCAACCGGTGGAGATCGTCGGCCTGCCGGCCGCCGAGGCCGGTCCGGCTAACTGACCAGGCAGTTTTTCGAGCCGCCGCGAGTCTCCCCCTTGGCCGGGAAGGCATGGGCCAGGGCCTGGGCGATCAGCTGGGCGCGGGCGGCGTAGCCGGGCGAGGTGAAGTGGATCCCGTCTTCGATGAACCAGGCGTCTTTGACGTCGGAGGCCCAGTCGTAGACCCGCATGTTGGGATGGGCGGCGCAGGCGGCGACCAGCACCTCGTCCCACTTCTCCATGTTTTCCTTCGAGTAGGGATCGCCGGCCGGGACGAGCGAGCGGACGTTCACCCACATCGCCGGCTCGTCGCCGATGATCGCCATCATCTTGTCGATCCGCTCGCGCTCGCCGACGTTGGAGCCGGCGGCGACGTTGGCCGCCTCGTTGGTCCCCATCGCGATCACCCAGCAGCCGCGGAAGCCTTCCCGCTTCCAGGCTTCGGCCACTTCGGCGGCGTTGGGTTCGCCTTCGTAGCGCTCTTCGATCGAGCGGGCGCCGGAGATGTCGAGGATCGGTTCCCGCGCCCCGACTTCTTCGTAGCGGCTGTCGATCCGCTGGCCGGCGATCGGCAGGTATTCGGGCGAGTCGAGGCCCTCCGAGGTCGAGTCGCCGATGTGGATCACCCTTTTGCAGGACGATTTCGTCGACTGCGATGCCTGGCGGGGGGTCAGCGGCACCTTCTTCGGGGTGCCCCCCTTGGTCGCTTCGGCGACCCGGGCGTCGGCGCCTTCGGGGGCCGAGTTGACCCCAGCCATCCCGATCGCCGCGATCGCCAGCACCAGCGCGCCGCCGAGGATCGCCGCCCGCCCCGGCGGCGAGAAGGTCCGCCAGGCCCAGCCGCGGGCGCGGCGGCGGGCGAAGAAGCGGCCGATCGCACCGTGGCGGATCGGCTCCTCGACGAACTTCCAGGAGAGGGCCGAGACGGCGAAGATCGCCGCCACCTGGAGCGCCGCGCGGGGGACGCTGGGGCCGGGGGCGTCGCTGGGGTTGGTGAGGACGATGATCGGCGCGTGCCAGAGGTAGATCCCGTAGGAGCGCACCCCGACCCAGCGCAGCGGGGCCCAGCCCAGCACGGCGCCCAGCCGGCAGGCCGGGTGGGTGAGCGCCGCCAGGACCAGCACCGTCGCCAGCGAGAGCAGCACGAAGCCGCCCCGATACAGGAAGGAGGAGAGCTCGGTGGTCTGCCAGATCATCACCGCGATCACCGCCAGCCCCAGCACCCCGAGGCCGTCGAGCATGTTGCGGGCGCCGGGGGCGATCCGGCGGCTGAGCCGGCGGCTCGGCCAGACCATCGCCAGGGCGGCGCCGAACAGCAGCTCCGAGGCGCGGGTGTCGGTGCCGTAGTAGACCCTTGAGGGGTCGACGCTGGGCTGGTAGATCACCGCCATCAGGACAACCGAGACGAAGGCGAGGCCGACGGTCGCCAGGGCCAGCCGCGGCCGCACCCCGGAAGGCAGCGGCCGCTCGCTGACCAGCTTCGTCCCCAGCAGCAGCAGGAACGGCCAGACGATGTAGAACTGCTCCTCGACCGAGAGCGACCAGAGGTGGTTGAGCGGGCCGGGCGCTTCGAAGCGGGCGAAGTAGGAGACGTCGCCGAAGATCTGCTGCCAGTTGTTGACGTAGACGACCGCGGCCAGCACCGAGTCGCGGAACTGCTGCGGCTGGGCGGGGCCGAAGATCGTCACCCAGGCGACGACGACGACCAGCATCAGGAACAGCGCCGGCAGCAGACGTCGGGCGCGGGCCAGCCAGAAAGCCGTCAGCTTGATCCGCCCGCGGGCGGCGAGCTGGCTGAGCAGGATGTCGGTGATCAGGTAGCCGCTGAGCGTGAAGAAGATGCCGACGCCGAGCAGCCCGCCCGGGGCCCAGGCGAATTCGAGGTGGAAGGCGATTACGGCGAGGACGGCGATCGCGCGTAACCCGTCCAGCCCTGGCATATAGCGCTGGTTGCGCTTGACGGGTTCGGGCATCTGTCGGCCGAATCCTAGGGACCCGGCCCGACCGTTGAATCAGCGCCGTCGGGACCCCGGGGCAAGCGTTCCGTGGTTCCTTTTTCGCGCTCAGCGCGAAAAAGGAACCACGCGGCGAGTTGGCGCGCTGCGGGCGACGCGCAGCGGGCCGGTCGCGGCGTTACAGCAGGCCGGTCGCGGCGCTAGGCGGCGACGCGGTCGCGGTCCTCGCAGCGGGCGCCGCGGGTGCGGAGGCGCACGGTCTTGTGGGTCGCCGTGTCGGCCAGCGGGTCGGCGCCGCGCATCGCGCGCTCGATCGCCTTTACCGCGTCGGCGTGGGAAAGTCCGCTCTCGACGCGGTTCGTCTCGCCGTTGTCGAAGGTCTTCAAAGTCCAGGTCGAGTGCTGCATGTCCGTCTCCGTTCCTTAGCTTGTATACAAGTATGCAGGACCTGGCAAATTCTTTTGTGACCCGGCTCACACGCCGCTCTCGTGTGACCCACGTCACCCTCGGCACAAGAGCCGTGGATTGGGTGGGGTCAGCTCTGGGCCGCTTTGCCCAGCTCGGCGAGGAAGGGGGTGAGGTAGCGGCCGACGATCTTGTCGTCGCCGCCGGTGCCCCAGCCCGGCTGCTCGCTGAGCGCCGAGACTTCGCCGTGGCCGCCGGCGGGCCGGCCGTAGAGGTAGCGCGGCTCCGCCCCGGTCCAGAGGACGGCGCGCATCACCGGGTCGAACGGCTCCGGCTCGGGGCCGGCGCCGACCGCCGCGGCAATCGCTTCCACCGCGGTGTCGGCCTGCTGGGTGGCGACGCCGCCCTGCTTGACCGGGAAGCTCGTCACGTCGCCGGCGGCGAAGGTCCGCTCCAGGCCGCGCACCCGGCAGCGGCCGTCGACGACGACAAAGCCGTCCTCGTCGTGGGGGAGACCGTCGATCCGCCGCCCCTCCAGCCGGGGCAGGCTGACCACAGCGTCGGCCTCGATCGGGTCGCCTGGCACAACCGCGAGCCGGCCGTCCTCGAACTTGACCGGGTGGGTGCCGCAGACGACCTCGACCCCGCGCTCGGCAAGCAGCCCACCGAGCTCCTCGCCGACCCGCCGGCCGAAGACCTGCAGCGGCGAGTCCTCGGGCGTGACCACGGTCAGCTCCGTGCCGGCGATCCCGACCTTCTCCAACTCCGCCGCGGCAAGCAGCGCCAGCTCGTAGGCGGGCAGCGCCCAGCTGGCCAGCCCCGGCATCGTGAAGACGACCCGGCGCAGGGCGCCGTCGCGCAGCTCGCGCACCACCCCCTGCACGCCGCTCTCCTCGACCGCGCCCCAGAACGGCACCGTGCCCGGGACGGCCCAGAGCGCCCGCGAGCCGCAGGCGACCAGGAGGTGGTCGAACCCGATCCGGTCGCCGTCGTGGCTGGTCGCCTCGCCGGCGACGTCGTCGATCGCCTTGATCCCGGCCAACCGGAACTCCGCCCCGCAGCGCTCGGCGAGAAGCGGCAGGCCGAACCGCATCGGCCGCGAGCGGCCGTAGGGAGCGCCCACCGCGAAGGGCCGGTAGATGAAGTCCTCGCGGGGCGAGCAGATCTCGACCTCGACCCGGTCGCCGGCCAGGTCGGAAAGCGCGACCGCGGCCTCGACCGCGGCGACACCGCCGCCGACGATCAAGACCCGTTCGCTCACCGAACCGCCCGCTCGAGGCGGCGCCGCGCCGCGATCGCGGCGCCAATCGCCTGACCAAAAGCCTTCTCGCCCTGGGCTGCCATCGCGCGAGTTTTCTCAGCTGCCCCGGCCATCGCATCCGGGTAAATCCGCCGCGCCCGGTGTGGACTCTTCTTCCTGGCGGTCTGGACGGTCGCGGTCATCTGCCTTGCCCTTCTCTCGGTTCGCCGCCCCTTCTCTCGGCCTCTCCCCGATGCTCTTCGACCGGAGCGCGCCTGCCATCGGGGACATTGGCCGCGCCGCTGCGGCCTTTCCCGGATGACGGTCCCGAACGCCGCCGACCCGACCGCGCTGCTCAGAGCAGGCCGCCGACCAGTTCGGCGTACTCGCGCAGGCGGTGGATCGCCAGGTAGTGGTCGAAGACACGCTGCCGGCCCGCCTCGCCCATCCGCCTCGCCCGCTCCGGGTCTGCGAGCACCGACTCGATCGCCGCCGCGCAGCCGGCGAGGTCGCGGGGGTCGTCGACAAGCAGCCCGGTCTCGCCGTCGACGACCTGGTCCTGGATGCCGCCGACCCGGCTGCCGACCACCGGCCGCCGCTTCCACATCGCCTCGGCGACGGTCAGCCCGAAACCCTCGGCGATGCTCTTCTGGACGATGACGTCGGCGCCGCGCTGGATCGCGTTGACCATCGCCGCGTTCTCCTCGACGTCGTACATCGGCAGCGCGGCCAGATGGGCGCGGCGGCGGCTCGACTCGTCGAGGCGCCGCCAGGTCTCGACCACGTCGCCGTAGACCGCCGCCCCCTCCGGGTCGTCGGCGACGCCCTCGGTCTCCGGCCCGGCCAGCACCAGGTGCGTGTCGGGGTCGGTGAGGTGCTCGCCCAGCATCGCCAGCAGCCCATGCGGGTCCTTGAGGCGGTCCCAGCGCGAGACCTGGGTGACGATCCTCGCCCCCCGTGGGATCCGTTCCTCCTGGACCAGGGCCGCCGACCGCTCGATCCGGCCCGGCGTTCCGTCGGCGCGGGTGAAGCCCGGGGCGCCGGCCTTGCCGTCGGGCCCGAGGCCGATTGCGCAGAGGATCGCGGCGACCGCGTCCGGCTCCAGCTCCTCGTTCTTCGGCGAGAAGGGGTCGACCACCGGCGGCATGAACCAGGCCTTCGACTCGTCGAGCCCCTCCCAGAGGTAGCGGCGGCGGGAGAAGACGTAGGCGTCGGCCCGGGCCAGGTGGGGACGGAGGAAGTCCCATGCCTCGCGAACCATCCGGTTCGGCCGGTCGACGCCGACGTGGCAGCGCCAGACCACCTTCAGGCCTGCCTCGCACATCGGGGTGATCAGGCCAGCGGTCTGCGGGTCGTGCAGGTAGATCACGTCGCCGCTCTGGCAGAGCTCGAGCAGCCGCTCGGCGGTCGCCGCCAGGGTCCCCTCGTAGACGCGGCGCTCGCGCTCGCCGAGCTCGCCGCCGTCGCCGGGATCGCCGTGGAGGCGGTTGTGGAGCCGCTTGGTGACGACGAAGAACTCCGGCTGCTCGCGCAGCGCCACCCAGCGGGTGTCGATCCCGACGCCGCGCACGTAGGGCAGCAGCGCCCCCAGCAGCTCGGCGACGCCGCCGCCGCGAAAGGTCGAGTTGACGTGCCAAATCGCCCGGCCGCGGAACGTCTCGCGAGCGCCGGCGGCAAAGCGCTCCAGCTCCTCGAACTCCTCGTCGCCGAGCAGCGGCCGGTAGCGGTCCAGCGGCTCGGGCGCGATCGGGACGAATTTCGGCTCCGCCACGCCGCTCAGAGCTCCCAGCGGTCGCCGAGCAGCTCCGCCACCCGGGGGATCGCCGCCGGCCGCGCGGTGGCGACCGCCTCCCCCTCCCCGTCCAGGGCTGCGATCGTCGCCGCCACCGACTCGGCCAGGGCCGTGGGCGCGTAGCCGCCCTCCAGCACCGCCCCGACCGGCGCCCCCAGCGCGGCGGCCGCGTCGCGCACCTGGCATGCCATCGCCGCGTAGGACCCCGCCTCCAGCAGGCAGCCGCCCAGCGGGTCGGCGCGGTGGGCGTCGAACCCGGCCGAGATCAGGACCAGGTCCGGCTCGTGGGCGGCGGCGACCGGGAGCACGACGTGCTCGACCAGCGGCAGCCACACCTCCTCGCCGGTCCCGGCCGGGACCGGCAGGTTGACGGTGTAGCCCTCGCCGGCGCCGCTGCCGGTGTCCTCGAGCTCGCCGCCGCCGGGGAAGATCCCGGCCTGGTGGATGCCGGCGACAAGGACGTCGGCGCGGTGACGGAAGGCCTCGACGGTGCCGTTGCCGTGGTGGACGTCCCAGTCGAGGACGAAGACCCGCTCGGCGCCCAGCTCGCGGATCGCCAGCTCGGCGGCGATCGCCAGGTTGTCGAAGAGACAGAAGCCCATCGCCCGCTCCGGCTCGGCGTGGTGGCCAGGGGGCCGGACCGCGCAGAATCCGGCCCGGTGCTCGCCGCCGAGCAGCGCCCGGACCATCTCGCAGGCGCCGCCCGCCGCGTGCAGCGCCGCCCGGTGGGACTCAGTGCCCACCCAGGTGTCGGCGTCGACCGCACCGCCCCCGGCGGCCCCCAGAGCGGCGATCGCGTCGATCTGTCGCTGCGGGTGAATCAGCCTCAGCTCCGCTTCGGTGGCGACCGGAGCAGCGCGCCGCTCGCAGCCGAGCCACTCGCGCGCCGCCAGCTCGCGCTCGATCGCGACCAGGCGCTCGGGGACCTCAGGATGACCCGGCAACCCCTCGGAGGGGTCGTGCTCGAGACAGGCGGGGTCGGTGAGGTAGAGCACGCTCAGACGTCGATCAGGCCGTTGTCGAGCGCGTACCGGGTCAGCTCGGGGCGGCTGGAGAGGCCGAGCTTCTGCTGGACGTGGGCGCGGTGGGTCTCTACCGTGCGCACGCTGAGCTGCAGCTCGTCGGCGATCTCGCGGTTGGTGTGGCCCAGCGCCAGCAGCCGCAGCACCTCGGCCTCGCGCTGCGAGAGCAGCGGCCGCTCCCCCGGCCCGTCGCTGCCGCGCAGGCCGTTGGCGACCGCCGCCGGCAGGTACTCCCGACCCGCCGCGGCGTTGCGGACGGCGTCGATCAGCTCCAGGTGGGCGGCGTCCTTGAACAGGTAGGCGCGGGCGCCCCGCTCCATCGCCTGGCGAGCCAGGGTCAGGTCCCGTTCCATCGTCAGCAGCACCAGCTCGGTACGCGGCCACTCGCGGCGCAGCTCGGCCAGCTCCTCCACCGCGTTGGCATCGGGCAGGTTGACGTCGAGGATCAGGACGCGCGGCGCCAGCTCGCTCAGCGCGGTGCGGGCCGAGGCGAGGTCGGCCGCCTCGCCGATCACCTCGAAGTCGTCCTGGCCCTCGAGCAAGGCCCGCAGGGCGCCACGGACCACGGCGTGGTCGTCGACGAGGACGATCCCGATCGGCCCCGCGGTTGGGTTCTCCCGCCCCGGCATCAGGAGTGAGCCTAGCGGCGCTTGACCTGGGTCCCGGCCTCGCCGCGAACGAGACTCCCGGCCTCTGCGAGCGAGCCGATCGCCGCCCGCCGCCCGGTCGCCTCGGCGAACCGCGAGGCCGCTTCGGACCGGCTTGCCGGGCCGGGACCGGCGCCCAGCAGCAGAAAGAGGTCGGCGTCGAGCCGCCGCGCCAGCAGCGAGGAGGCGAGGTCCTCGTCGACCTTCGCCTCGCTCCGGCGCATCTCACCGATGCCGTCGACCGCCACCGACCCGGTGGCCAGACTGCAGAGGACCACCGAGCCGGCCTCGATCAGCGCCCGCAGGCTGCGCAGCTCGGCGATCGCGCGCGGCTCCGCGCCGCGGCCCCCGGAGCTCAGGTGACCGGCGAGGACGACGTGGGTGAGGACCGTGACCACGTCGCGGTCCGGCAGCAGGTTGCGCAACGCCAGCCGCAGGCGACCGCACCGGTCGGCCGCGGCGCCGTGGCTGATCACCAGCTCGTGCTCGGCGGCAAGCGCGGCAAGCTCACTGCTGTGCGGCGGCGCGTCTCCAGCCAGCGACGCAAGAATCCTCATGGCATGAGGTTGGCCAATCGCGCCCGGGCGTCCATCGGCACCAACCCACATCGGGGCCTTCGGGATCGCCGGACGCATGCCAGACTGCGCTGCTGGGAGCGATGACGGACAAGGGCGGAGAGATCTCGGTGGTGCTCGCGGACGACCACAACCTGATCCGCGCCGGCCTGCGGACCATGCTCGAAGCCGAGGACGGGCTGCGGGTGATCGGCGAGGCGGGCGACGCGGCGGCGGCCGCGAAGCTGGTCGCCGACCGCCGCCCCGACGTGCTGGTGATGGACCTGCAGATGCCGGGCGCCGACCCACTCGCCGACGTCCGCCGACTCCGCGAACACGCCCCCGCCGCCGCGGTGGTCGTCCTCACGATGCGCAGCGACCCGCGCAGCGCCCGCGACCTGCTGCGCGCCGGGGCCGCCGCCTACGTGCTGAAGCAGTCCGCCGAGCGCAAGCTGAGCGAAGCGATCCGGGCCGCCGCCGACGGCGGCTCCTACATCGACCCGGAGCTGGGCGGGGCACTGGCCAAGCTGGAGGCGGACCCGCTGGAGTCGCTGAGCGAGCGGGAGCGGGAGCTGCTGCGCCTGGTCGCGCTCGGCTACACCAACCGCGAGATCGGCGAGCGCGTCTACCTCAGCGTCCGCGCGATCGAGGTCAACCGGGCGAAGCTGATGGAGAAGCTGGGGATCGCGTCGCGTCCCGACCTGGTCCGGTTCGCGATCGAGCACGGCGTGATCGACGCCGCCCGCTGAGCCGGCGGCGCGCGGATCAGGCCGAGGTGCGCACCGGCATCCGGGCCAGGACCCGGGTGCCGCCGCCCGGCCGCGAGGCGATCTCAACCGTGCCGCCCAGCGCCTCGGCTCGCTCCCGCATCCCGTTCAGGCCGCGGCCGGCCTCCACCGCCCCCGGATCGAAGCCGGCGCCGTCGTCCTCGACTCCGATCCGCACCTCCTCCTCCGCCCAGGCCGCGCTGAGCGTCGCCCGCGAGGCCCCGGAGTGCTTGGCGACGTTGTTGAGCGCCTCCTGGGCCAGCCGGTAGACGACCCGCTCCTCGTCGCGGTTGAGGGTGAGACCGAGGTCGACCTCGGTCTCGACCGCGAGCCCGCCCCGCGCCGCCACCTCCTCGGCCAGCGCCGCCAGGGCTCCCTCCAGGCCGAGCCGTTCCAGCGGCGCCGGCCGCAGGTCGTCGATCAGCCGGCTGAGCTCGCCGATCTGGCCCTCCAGCCGGTCGACGGTCTCGGCTGCCGCCTGCTCCAGCTTCGCGGCCCGGTCGCCCGAGGAGCTCTGCAGCGCCGCCGCCAGCGAGATCCGGACCGCGGCCAGCCCCTGCAGGGTGTCGTCGTGCAGCTCCCGCGCCCACCGGGCCCGCTCGCGCTCGCCGACCTCGACCTGCTGCTGCAGCCGTTCGGACTCGACCGTCTGCGCGGTCGCGACCGCGGTCGCAGCGCTGGCCGCGAAGGCCTGCAGCAGCCGCACGTCCTCCTGGTCGAAGCCGGCGCCCCCCGCTTCCCGGTCGAACGCCACCAGGCCGCCGACCGTGTAGCCGCGGAAGACCAGCGGCACGACGACCCCGGCCTCCGCCCCGAGCCGCTCGCGCAACCCGAACTCGGCGCCGCTGCACTCTCCCTCCAACCGCTGCGGCGCCCGCTCGCGCATTGCCCGGCCGTAGACCGAGCCCTCGACCGGCACCGTGAGGTCGCTGAGGTCGCCGTCGATCCGCCCGGCCGCCGCCGCCACCGCGAGATGGTCGGCGCGGCGCAGCAGGACCAGCAGCGAGCGGGCGTCGACCAGGGCGCGGGCCCGCTTCACGATCAGGTCGAGAACCCGGTTGACGTCGGTCTCGCCGCCCACCGTGCGGGCGATGTCGACCGAGGTCTCGGCCCGGCGCAGGGCGCGCTGCGCCTCGTCCTCGTGCTCGGCCAGCTGGGTGTAGAGACGGGCGTTCTCGATCGCGATCCCAGCCCAGACGGCAAGCGTCTCGGCCGCTTCCTGGTCGGTCGCGTCGAACTCGACGCCGCCCTGCTTCTCGGTCATGTAGAGGTTGCCGTAGGCCTCGCCGCGAACCGCGATCGGGACGCCGAGGAAGGAGCGCATCGGCGGGTGGCCCGGCGGGAACCCGTAGGCGTGAGGGTGCCTATTGACGTCGGCGAGGCGCAGCGACCGCGGCTCGCCGATCAGCTCGCCCAGCACGCCGCGGCCACGCGGCAGGTTGCCGATCGCCCGCTTGGTCTCGTCGTCGATGCCGAGGTAGATGAACCGCTCCAGCTCGGTCCGGTCCTGGTCGAGCACCCCGAGCGCCGCGTACTCGGCCCCGGTCAGCTCACGAGCCGCCACCACCACCGAGCGCAGCACCGACTCCAGGTCGAGCTGGGAGACGATCGACGTCCCCACCTCGATCAGGCGCTTGAAGCGCTCCTCCTGGATTCCCGAGCCTGAGCCGCTCACTCGCCCGTCAGCGTATCTGCCGGCATCGGGAGATTGCCGCAGAGAGGGGACTCAAACCGCGTCGAGCACCTGCAGCCGCGGTGGCTCGGCGATCGGGGCCGGCGGCCGCATCCCGCCCGGCAGCCGTCCCTGCAGCAGCAGGACCAGCAGCGAGAGGCGCACCCGCAGCTGCGCGTCGGGGTCGTGCATCACGGCCAGGCCGGTCAGCTCCTCGATCCGCGAGAGCCGGTACCGGATCGTGTTCTCGTGGACGTCGAGGGCGGCGGCGGTGCCGCGGATGCTGCCCATGTTGTCGAAGAAGGAGACCAGCGTCGTCAGCAGGTCGGCCTTCGAGTGCTCGCGGGCCAGCTCGCCGACCGTCTCCTCGGCGAAGCCCGCCACCGCCTCGGGGTCGGCGCTGGAGAGCAGCATCCCCCCCACCCCGAGCTCGGCGGCGGTGAACAGCTTCGGCCCCTCGGCGGGCGAGAAGCGGCGGATGCAATCGACCACCTGCCGCGCCTCGCGGTAGGCGACCCGGTAGCCGTCGCGCCCCGAGCGCACCGTCGAGACCCCGGCGACCAGCTGCTCGGCTGGCTGCAGCGCCGAGCGCACCGCCTCGAAGGCGGGTTGGTGGGCGGCGAGGAAGGCATCGCCGTCGGCGGAGTCGGGCACCGCGACGAGGGCGGCGACCGCGGCGGCAACAGCGGTCACGTGGACGGTCAGCTCCGGCGCCTCGTGCCGGAAGGCGGCCGCGACGGCGCGGAAATCGGGGGCGTCCTCCTCCTCTCCGGAGCGGGGCGCGATCAGCATCACCGCCCGGCGCGCCTCCAGCCGCACCCCGAGCCGGTCGGCGCGGCGGCGGGCGATCTCGACGTCCGAGCCGCCGCTGAGCAGCTCGGCGGCCAGCGAGGAGCCGGCGCTCCAGTCCGCCTCCACCGCCTTGCGCTCGGCGCTCGCCTGCAGCGCGATCACGGTCGCAGCTCGGCGCGCCGCGACCACGTCGCCGCCGCTGAAGCCAGCGCTGTGCTCCATCACCACCAACCGCCCCCAGAGCTCGGAGCCGAGCATCACCGGGGCGACGATATGGCGGCGCATGACGCCGGCGAAGGGCAGCGGGCCGACCACGAAGGCGCGGTCGGGGTCGCCGTCGAGGAGCGCCTTGCGTACCTCCGGCCGGGCCGCGACCTCGGGCTCGAGCAGGCGCGGGACCGCGCTCTCGCCGGCCCCCTCCGGGAGCGCCGCCGCGATCCGTCGCCCCTCGGGGTCGAAGATCGCGCAGGGCTTGCCCAGCATCTCGGCCAGGCTCGCGGTCAGGTCCTGCAGCGGGCGGCCTTCGACCACCAGGTCGCAGAGCCGGTCGTCCACCGCGGTCGCCCGCCGCAGCGCCCCGAGCTGACGACCGGCGGCGTCGAGCCGGGAGCGCAGATCGAGCCGCTCGCGGGTCTGCGTGACCGCGAGCGCGGCGAGGTCCGCGAAGCAGGCGGCCAGCTCGACCTCCTCTTCGCTGAACCGGTGCTGGCTGTCGACGTCGTCGAGCATCATCAGCCCGACGACCTCCCCGTTGAAGACCATCGGCACCTCGGCGATCGAGCGGATCTTCCAGTGGCGGACCGCCGACCTCACCATCCGCGAGTCCTGGCGGGCGTTGGCAACCACCACCGGTTGCCGCGTACGCACCACCTCGCGGGTCACGCCATCGGCCGGGATCCCGGCCAGCGAGCGCCTGATCTCCTCGCCGAGCGGCTGCCCGCGGCTGTAGCCGACCCGGCCACGGAACAGGTCCTGCTGCTCGTCTTGCAGGTAGATGCTGCACCTGTCGACCCCGACCAGCGCCGTCGCCTGGCGCACCAGGAGGCCGAGCAGGTCATCGACGCGGGCCACCCTGGCAATTGCCGGACTCACCTCCGAGAACGCCGCGAAGGCGCGCCTCATCTGGCTCTCTGACATCTTGCTCCTCTCTCGACCCCGTTTCCCATCCCGCCTTCCCAGCACAGCCGCGCGCGGTTGCCTCGGCACGGGCCATCGCCGGGGCCGGAGCCCTCGGGGCCGATCAGAGGCGGTACCACGTCGGTGAGCAAGCGCTTCCTCTCTCCTCGCTCCGCCGCGACGCCTCCATTCCCGGCAGAGCCTTAACGTCTGACCATCGACACTACATACCGCCGGATGGCCGGTCAATCCGGGGATTGCCAGCCTGTGGCAATCGGACAATCCGACAGGTCTGCCGCGCCAGTGCGTACAAACGGGCAGCTCCCACCTGACGCGTCCAGGCCGGCCGGGAGCGGGCTTTGTCGCATTCTCAATCACCGGCGGGACCGAAGCAGGGGCGGCCGAAAATCGGGGATACGCTGTGTCCGGAGTTGGCGGGCGGGAGAGAAGCATGGGGAACAGCGGCCTCGCAAAACCGACCAGAGTCAGCCCGGCCTATGAGCAGCTCGCGGCGCGGCTGCGCGACCGGATCGCCGCGGGCGACCTCCGGGTCGGCGACCGGCTGCCCTCCGAGGCGGCGCTGGCCCGAGCGGACGGGGTCAGCCGCTCGACCGTGCGCGAGGCCCTGCGCATCCTCGAACAGGGCGGCGTGGTCGAACGGGCCAGCCCCCGGATCATGGTCGTCGCCGCGTCCCGCGACGTCCCGGCCTCCGGCGAGCTGCGCCGGGAGCTGAGCCGCCGCGACGCCACCTTCCACCACCTGCACGAGGCGCTGATGGCGATCGAACCCGAGCTGGCCCGGCTGGCGGCGATCCGCGCCGAGGAGGCCGACCTGCGCTTGCTGCGAGACCTGGTCGAGGCGCAGGAGGCGCACCTGGACCGGCTCGCCGAGTGGAGCCGGCTCGACGTCGAGTTCCACGCGGCGCTGGCCGAGGTGAGCGCCAACCCGGCCCTGCTCGTCGCCCGCGAGCCGATCGGCCAGCTGCTGCTGCCGGCGCTGCACCGGTTCATCGACAGCCGCGAGATGACCGGGCATGCGACCGACTACCACCGCCGCATCGTCGGCGAGATCGAAATCCGCGACCCCGACACCGCGGCAGCGCTGATGCGGCGGCACATCGGCGACTGCCGCACCGCCTGCGAGGAGCGCGGCCTGGACCTCCACCGCGAGGTCTTCGACGACCCCCATGCACTTTTTCGCCCTCTGGGCGACAAAGTGCATAATGGTGCCTCTGCTTAGGGGAGGAGGTGGGTGTGAAGCTGGATGGTGCGCATGTGGTCGTCACCGGTGGTGGCAGTGGGATCGGGGCGGCGCTGGCGCAGCGCTTCGCCAGCGAGCGCCCGGGTGGCGTCGTGGTCGCCGACATCGACCGGGAGGCGGCCGAGCGAGTCGCCGCGGCGATCGGCGAGGACGGGGTCGAAGCGGCCGCCGTCGAGGCCGACGTCGGCAGCGAGGCCGGGATCGAGGCGCTGGTAGCGCGGGCCGAGGAGCGGTTCGGCCCGGTCGACGTCTTCTGCTCCAACGCCGGGATCGGCGGCGAGCGCGGCGGCCCGGAGGTCGGCGACGCCGCCTGGCAGCGGATCTGGGAGGTCAACGTGATGGCCCACGTCTGGGCGGCGCGGCTGCTGCTTCCCGGGATGCTGGAGCGCCGCCACGGACATCTCAGCTCGACCGCCTCGGCCGCCGGCCTGCTCGCCAACCCCGGCCTGATGACCTACTCGGTCACCAAGCACGCCGCGGTCGCGGTCGCCGAGTGGCTGGCGATCACCTACGGCGGGCCGCAGAGCGGCGTCTCCTTCTCCTGCCTCTGCCCGCAATGGGTCGACACGCCGCTGCTCGAACACTGGCACGAGGAGGACCCGAGCTCGCGGGCGCTGACGGGGGCGGGGACGACGATCGCGCCGGAGCAGGCCGCCGAGGCGCTGCTCGGGGCGATCCGCGAGGGCCGCTTCCTCGCCCTCCCCCACCCCGAGGTCGGCACCTTCATGGAGCGCCGCGGCGCCGACCATCAGCGCTGGCTGGCGGGGATGCAACGGGTGCAGGCCGAGATCGACCGCGCCCGCGGCAACGGTTGACGAGTTGTCCACCCTCTGGGGTGGACAATCCGACAGTCGCCGGTTCTAGAGGTAGGCCAGCGGGTCGGTGGCGGCGCCGTAGTACCGCACCTCGAAGTGGAGGTGGGCGCCGAAGCTGTGGCCGGTGTTGCCGACGTACCCGATCACCGCGCCCTGCGCGACGCTGGCCCCGGACGCGGTGGCGATCGAGGACTGGTGCGCGTAGCAGGTGGAGAGCCCGCCGCCGTGGTCGACGCAGGTGAAGTTGCCGTAGCCGCCGCTGCTGGCCTCCGACTGGATCAGGACCACGGTGCCCGAGGCGGCGGCCCGGATCGGAGTCCCTTCGGGGGCGGCGACGTCGATCCCCTCGTGCATCCGCCCCCAGCGGCTGCCGAAGGTCGAGGTGAGGACGCCGTCCACGGGCCAGATGAACCCGGCCGCGCTGGGACTGGGCAGCGGCCCCGGCGGCAGGGTCCCGGCGCCGGTCGAGGCGGCGAGCTGGGCCTGGATCTCGGCCCGCAGGTCGGCGGCCACCTCCTCATGGGCGTGGACCCGGCCCTTGATGCTCTGCAGCGAGCGGTGGCGCTTGCCGCGTACCGAGACCAATGCCCCCTCGCGTGCCTCGAGGCTTGCCCGGGTCGACTCCAGCCGCTGCTCACGGGCGGCGATCTCGTCGCGCGCCGCTTCGATCGTCAGCTTCGACTCGCGCCGGATTCGGACCAGCCGCTTCGCTTCGTCGCGGAGGCTGCGCACCCGCTCGGCCAGTTTCCGGTCGCTTTCGCGCAGGGCGTCGATGTAGGTGGCGGCGGAGACGATGTCCTCGTAGTCCTCGGAGGCGAGCACGATCGCGGTGACGTCGGGTGAGCCCTGCTTGTAGATCGCGACGAGGCGGTCGCGCAGGGCGATCAGGGCACGGCGGAGCTGGTCGCGGAGAACGGCGAGGCGGTCCAGCGCCCGGGTCAGTTCGGCTTCGGCCCGGTCGAGCTCAGCCTGCTTGGCGGCGAGTTCGGCTTCGACCGCGGCCTCCTCTCGGCGCAGCTCGGAAACCTGTCCCTCGAGTGCCGAGATCCGCCGGCCCAGCGCCGCGATCGCCGTCGTCAGCACCCCTTCGCGCTGCTGAGCCTGACTGATCTTCCCTTCCACCGTTTCGAGCTTTTCGTTGGCGGTCTTTGCCCCGGCTGATGGCCCCCAGACCGCGACGGCAAGCGCCATCCCGGCGAGAAGCGCCACGATTGCGAGCAGGCGGGGGCGGGTATTTGGACGGGAGGCCGACATGGCGCGGCGAGGGCCGCGCCGCGGTCCTCGGTAGACAAACGTAGGGCGGGGCGCAGGGTTGCGCCCCCGCCGCGGTGGGTCCTGCAAGTTCGGTTGCGGCTCGCGTTAGCGTCCTAACAGCCGAGGCATGGGATTCCCAAAAGCGGGTGTTGGGGAGTTGGACACCCCAAAAGGAAGGACCCCACATGTCTCACTCACCGACGCCGCGGACGGTGCGTGCGGTCGTGATCGCGATGGCGAGCGCCCTGGCGCTCCTCGTTTTCGTGCCCGGCGCGATCGCAGCCCGCGACCCGATCGCCAGCGGCATCACCGACTTTCACCTGAAGCGCGGCTTCCAACGCAAGCTCGACAACCTCGGCGTCCAGGTGACCGGGCTCGGCGCCACCAACGTGACCGGGAAAAAGGTCGCGATGCTGGTCGGGGGCGGGAAACTCGACCCGACCGACGCGCAGGGCTTCCTCGACAACCGGGGCGGCTTCAAGCTCTCGCTGGGCAAACGGGGCGTGCCGGTGACCAAGGTCACCGTCAACACCGCGAAGCGGGCGGTCTACGCGACGATCGCCAAGGCGCGGATGCAGCTCGGCTCGCTCAGCCCGTTCGTCAACGCGCGGGAAGGGTTCGGCGCCAACTTCAAGGCGACGAAGGTGTTCCTGACCGAGAAGGCGGTGCGGCGGATCAGCAACCGGCTCGGCCTCAAGGGCAGCAAGCGGCTCAACCCCGGCCGGGTGCTGAGCAACTCCTACAGCGCCGCCCAGCCGGAAACGGTGACCGTGCTGCCGCAGGGCTCCGCGACGCTTGACGGCAACATCCCGACGCTGGGCAAATTCGGCGCCAAGGGCGTGAAAGTCCCGGCCGGGATCACCGCGGTCGCCCCGGCCACCAAGCCGACGCCGACCTCGTTCCAGTTCCCGATCGCCGGCGGCACGCTGGCCCCCGACGCCGGCGCCGGCACGGTCCGGACCAACGGCGGGGTGCAGATCGCCAAGGAAGGCGGAGCGACGATGAAGCTGCTCGGGATCTACGCCGACTTCACCGAGAAGACGGCGACGGTCGAGCTCGAAATCCTCCCCGCGCCGCCCTTCCCGGGCGCCGTGCCACGGGCCTCGATCGCCGACCTGGTGCTGACCGGCGCCACCGTGGTCGCCGACCCGGCCTCGCGCCAGATCAGCGTCCAGAACGCGGAGGCGACGCTGCAGGCCGTCGCCGCAGCGACCCTGAACGACGTGTTCAACCAGCCCGCGCCCGAACCGCCCCCGGCGAGCAACTTCGTCGTCGGCGACTCGTTCGGGAAGTTCTCGCTCACGGCCCAGGCCCAGTGAGCCGGTGGGCGGCCCGCGGCAGCCGCGGCGGGCCGCCCACCTTCTAGCGTCGCGGCAGCAGCAGGATCCCGCGGCGTCGCACCGCGTTCGGGCGGCCGGGGCGCTTGACCCGGACGATCAGCTTCGCCCGGAGCCGGCCGCGCCGAGCGAGGGCGCGCCTGCCCCGCCCGGTGAGTCGCAGCTTGAGATGCGGTCGCGAGCCCTTGGCGTAGAACCCGCGGCGGCCGACGACGCGACCGCCTCGCTTCGCGACCAGCCGCACCCGGCCGCACCGCTGGCCGCAGAAGACGCGCCCGACCCGGGCCCATGACCCCCTCACCCGCGCCCGCTTGAAGAGGCGGAACCTGAGCCTGGGCACGGTGGCGGCGCCAGCAGCGGCAGCGGGGGCGGCGGCCGGAGCGGCGGGCGGAGCGGCGGGCGCTGCGGCTCCGCACTCGGCGTTGCCGCCCGCAACCGGGTGCGCGTCGCCGGAGTCCGGGAGGATGGTCAGGCGCAGGGTCTCCACCGCACCGCCGGTTCCCGGCTGGTCCAGCCCGACCGTGACCTTCTTCGCGGCGTCGCTGTAGGGGTTGCCGTAGACGTCGGAGTACTGGTTGATCACGGCGGCGTACTGCTCGCAGGTCGGGTAGGGCGAGAGGGCGAGCCGCGCGTCGCCGAAGGCGGGCTGGTTGAAGCCATGCGGGCACCAGCTCCCCTGCGCGGTGGTGATCGGGTCGGAGCAGAAGGAGAGCGCGTCGTTGCCGTACCGCCCACCCCAGAAGCCGGTGCTGAAGGCGGCCAGGAGGTCGCGTCGGATCGCCCCTTCCATGTTGTTGGGAGTGCCGGCCCCGGTGTAGACGTCGGCGATCAGGTCGGCGCCGTCGAAGTCGAGACTGGCCGGCGCGGCGCCGCCGGGGTTGGTGGTCCCGTTCAGCTCGATCGAGCCGTCGACGGCGAAGGTCCCGGTGTAGGCGCTGGTCGTGAACGGTTCGCCGAAGAACGCGGTGCGCAGGGTCACCGCCTGCCCGCTCATCGAGCGCACGTACTCGCCGAGGTCGGGGTAGGCGGCCGAGTGGTTCGGCGAGAGCACCCGGAGGATGTCGTTGTTGCCGTCGCGGACCGTCGAGGCGGCCCCGCCGGGGATCTGCTGCAGCGCCGCGAAGACCGTGTCCGAGTTGGCCGACCCGACCGTCTCCAGGTGCGTTTCGCCACCGCCGTAGGTGTCGAGTCGCATCCCGATCCCGAACTGGTCGACCGCGGTCAGGTTGGCGACGTCGGAGGAGCTCGGGGTCACGGTCAGCTCCGCCCAGTCGAACCGGGTCGGGGAGTCGAACGGGACGCCTTCGCTGACCCCGGCGCCGTAGGAGATGTAGACCCGGCCCGAGACCAACTTGTCGACGGTCAGCGTCTGGGCGGGAATCGCGCTCAGCGGGGTCGGTTCGTCGTTGGCGGCGCCGGTGACTTCGAAGTCGGCGCCGACCACGGTCACATAGACGTCTTCGGGGCCGTGGCCGCTTTCGTTGACGATCTCCAGCTCCAGCGCTGCGGCGGTCGAGGGGAAAGCCATGGCGGCAAGCAGCGCCAAGGCGAGGAGCGTTCGGTTTGGCGTCACCCGAGCCTCATCGGGCACTCCGGCGCTGAGCTTTACCCCTGAGGCCGATGCTGCGCGGGCGCTACCCGTCGGCGACGTGGAGCTCGAGGGCGTGGATCTGGCTCTGACCGTAGGAGCCGGTCTGGACCGGGCCGGCGGCGCTGACCAGGTCGCCGGGACCGGGCAGGGGCCGCGGCCGCAGGCCGCGACGGACGTCGATCGCGGTCAGGCCGGGCAGGGTGATGCCCTGCCGGTCGGCGATCACGAAGTGGGCGTCGCCGTCGCCGTCGGGATCGACCCGCTCGACGTAGACGATCCGCCCGGTGGCGCTGCGGCAGTCGGCGACCCCGGCCGGGCAGCGGGCCGGCTCGACGGTCGGTGCCGGATCCTGCGCCTGCGCCGGGGGCTGGGTCGCCCGCGTCGCGGGCGCCGCGTCGTCGTCGCCCCCGCAACCCGCAAGCGCCATGGCGAGCGCCACCAGCGCCGCCCCGGCGACTGGGGCGAGGGCGGGCCGAACCGACCCGCCCCCACCCCACCGGTGCGGCCCGCGCCTAGGTGACCGCGTTGCCGTCGGGCTGGACGACGAGCCAGAGGCCGCCGAACTCGTCGACGTTCTGGCAGAGAATCGTGCCCGGCGAGTCATCGACGTAGTAGTAGAGCGGATGACCGGCGTAGGTCACCTGCAGTTCTCCGTCTTTGCGCTCGGTGGTGCCGAGCAGTTCCGCTTCGGCGCCGGAGCCGGCCTTCGGGTCGCCGCTGGTCAGGACCGGCGGCCAGGCCACGGCGCACTCGCCGTAGCATTCGCTTTCGGTGCCGGTCTCCTTGTCGAAGAGGTAGAGCGCCTCGCCCGAGCCGTCGGCGACAACCGAGCCGTACTCGGAGTCGACGACCTTGATCGTCGCGGCGCCGGCGGCCTCGCCCTTCATCGCCTCGCCGTCCTTCTCCATCGCGTCGCCATCCTTCTCCATCGCGTCGCCGTCCTTCTTCATCGCGTCCTCGTCCTTCTCCATCGCCTCGTCGTCGGTGACCGCGGCGGCGTCGGTCTGCGCGGCGGTGTCGGTGTCGGAGTCGTCGCTACCGCAGCCGACCGCGAATGCGGCGACCGCGAGGACGCCTGCGAGTGCGATCAATCTCATCGTGTTCCTCCTCAGTGGTTGGTCGCCGCAGTATCGGCCGCCCGCCTTACGAGTCCCTTACGCGCCGCCGCCACATCGTCCGGAGCGGTGCTGCTCGGCCCAAGCGAGAGCGCGCCAGCCGAGGAATGCCACGTCCCGGCGCCGACTGGTCGATTGACCCCGGCATAGGTGGGCAAATCGACCAATCGGCGCCGGGACGCCCACATGGACTGCTCACTCGAATGGAGCAGGACGGGAGAGCTCTCCCCCGTCTCGACTCAGGGCGGGGTGATCAGGGCGACCGGGACGCTCAACCCTGCGCCGCGGCGCAGGGTCGCGATGCGGCGGCCGGGCTGGACCGCGTCGCGCACCTCGCCGACTCGGTCGCCGAGCCCGGCGACGGTCGCCTCCAGGTCGGGACAGGCGAGGGCGAGGCCCCAGAAGAAGGCGGGCCGGTCGGGGCCGAGGCGCTCCGCCACCTCGGCCGGCTCCTGGACGACCTCGAGGATGGTCGCGCCGAGCCGGAAGAAGGCCTGCCGCGGGGCGCCGGCCGGGGTCGGCTCCTCGCGCACCCGGCGCAGGTCGAGGCCGGCGGCTTCGAGCGCCGCGACCGTCCGCTCCAGCCTCGGCGTGATCGCGACCACGTGGTCGATCGCCGCGACCCCGTTCGGGTGCGGCGCCGCCGTGGGCGGGATCGGACACTCGGAACGGGTCGTCGCCAGCCCGTCGAGCTCGGTCGTCTCGATCCCGCGCAGCGACCAGCCCACCAGACCGCCGCCGGCCTCCGCCCCGGCCAGCCGCACCCGCACCTCGCCGAGCACGCAGACGCCGTCCTCGACCTCAAACCCAAGCCGCTCCCAGACCTCGGGCCGGTCCCCAGCCACCAGCTCATCGACCGTCACACCCGGGACCTCGGCGCTCCTCACACCGCCTCCAGCACCACCGCCAGCCCCTGGCCGACGCCGATGCAGAGCGTCGCCACGCCGTAGCGGCCGCCGCAGGCGCGCAGCTCGTGGGCGAGGCGGCCGAGCACCCGCGCTCCGGAGGCGCCGAGCGGGTGGCCGATCGCGATCGCGCCGCCGCGCACGTTGACCCGCTCGGGGTCGAGCTCGGGCCAGAGCTTCAGGCAGGCCAGCGACTGCGAGGCGAATGCCTCGTTGAGCTCGACCCGGTCGACGTCGGCCCAGCCGATCCCTGCCCGGGCCAGCGCCCGGTTGACCGCCTCGACCGGGGCGATACCGAAGACGTCGGGGTCGACGCCGTGCACGCCGCGGGAGGCGACCCGGGCGATCGGGTCGGCGCCGATCTCTTTCGCTGCGGCCTCGGAGCCGAGCAGCACCATCGCGGCGCCGTCGTTGAGCGGCGAGGAGTTGCCGGCGGTGACGGTGCCGCCCTCGACGAAGGCGGGCTTCAGCTTGGCGAGCTTCTCGAGCGAGGTCTCGGGGCGGATCGCCTCGTCGCGGTCGAGCTCGGTGCCGGGGACGGGGATCACCTCGGCCATCGCGCCCTCCTCGTAGGCGGCCGCCGCCAGCTGGTGGCTGCGCAGCGCGAAGGCGTCCTGGGCCTCGCGGGAGATCTCGTAGAGCTCGGCCAGCTTCTCGGCCGATTCGCCGAGGCCGATCGTCCACCGCTCGGGCATCTCGGGGTTGACCATGCGCCAGCCGAGCGTGGTCGAGTACGCCTCGGTGTGGGCCGCCGGGTAGGGGCGCTCGGGCTTCAGCAGCACCCAGGGCGCGCGGCTCATCGACTCCACCCCGCCGCTGAGGACGATCTCCGCGTCGCCGGCCTCGATCGCCCGCGAGGCGCCGATCGCCGCCTCGAGGCTGGAGCCGCAGAGGCGGTTGACGGTGGCGCCGGGGACCGAGGTCGGCAGCCCGGCCAGGAGCGCCGCCATCCGCGCCACGTTGCGGTTGTCCTCGCCGGCCCCGTTGGCGTCGCCGAGCACGACGTCGTCGATCCGGGCGGGGTCGAGGTCGGGGGTGCGGTCGAGCAGTGCCCGCACCGCGTGTGCCGCCAGGTCGTCGGGCCGGATCCCGGCCAGCGCCCCGCCGTAGCGCCCGAACGGCGTCCGGGTCGCCTCGTATACGAAGGCCTCCCCCATCGCGGCCAGTCTATGCCGATCCGGCGTAGCCTCCCGCAATGGCCTTCCGAGCGTCGCTCTGCGCCCTCCTCGCTCTCGTGCCGCTGCTGGCCGGCCCGACGACGACCGCGGGAGCGAGCGCGAAGGCCGGCTTCGAGGCCGAGATACGCCGCGCGGCGGTCGGGAGAACCGAGATCGCCTGGTATGAACGTGGCCGGGGACAGCCGCTGGTGATGCTGACCGGGACCGGGTCGACGATGTCCGAATGGGATCCGGCGCTGCTGCGCCTGCTCGCCCACCACCACCGCCTGATCCTGCTCGACTACCCGGGGGTCGGTGAGTCCGGGCCCTGGCGCGGCCGTGGCTTCGACTCGCTGGCCGACGCCGTCGCCGGGCTGATGGCGGCGATCGGACTCGAGCGGGCCGACCTGCTCGGCTGGTCGATGGGCGGCTTCGTCGCCCAGCGGCTGGCGATCGAGCATCCGGGCCGAGTGGGGCGGCTCATCCTCGCCGGCACGAACCCCGGTGGCAGCCGCACCGTGCTCGGGCCGCCCGCGCAACAGCGCGTCGACAGCGACCCCGACCCGACCATCGCCGAGGTCTTGCGACAGCTCTACCCGCCGACCCGCCGCGGCCAGCGCGAGGGGCGGGCCTTCCTACGCCGTCTCGGCAGGGCGGCGCGCAGTGGCGAGGTCCCCGACGACTTCCAAGTCGCCGCCGACACCGTGCGCAGCCAGGTCGCTGCCGAGAACGGCTGGCTGCGCAGCGAACGTAACTTCCGTCAGCTGGGCAGGCTGGCCACCCCGGTCCTCGCCACGGCGGGGGCGCGCGACCGCGTCACGCCGCCACTCAACATGCGGCGGATCGCCGACCGCGTGCCCGATGCCCGGCTGCGGGTTTTCGGCGGCGCCCACGCCTTCCTGTTCCAGCAGCGCCGGTCCTTCGCCCGCGCCGTCGAACGCTTCCTGCGGCGCTGAGGGCTACTCGCGCAGCGGGCGGCGCGCCGTCTCCGGCAGGCGGAGCACGACCGGCAGCGCCAGCAGCGCCACCGCGGCGAGCATGATCCCCGGCGCCACGTCCCACCCGGTCGCCTCGACCGCCAGCGTCGCCAGCAGCGGCGAGAGGCCGCCGAAGATCGCGACCGCGACGTTGTAGCCGATCGCGAGGCCGCTGAACCGGTCCTCGGTGCCGAACTGCTCGGGGATCGCCGAGGAGGCGATCGCGCACCAGGCGCCGGCGGCGACCGCCAGCAGGACCGCGGCCAGCAGCACCCAGCCGCCGCCGCTTGCGGTCAGCAGCGCGAACAACGGCACCGAGGTCGCGGTCAGGACCAGCGCGGTTGCCAGCAGGGTGCCGCGCCGCCCGGAGGCGTCGGCCCACCAGCCCGAGAGCGGCGTGACCAGCAGCATCACCGCGGTGGCGATCGTCGACCAGAGCAGCGCTTCGTCATGGGCGGTGCCGACCACCGACTCGAGGAAGGTGGGGACGTAGGTGATCCCCAGGTAGTAGGCGATCGAGCCGACCGCGGAGAGCACAAAGGCGACGAAGACCGCGCCGCGGGCCCGGGTCAGGGCGTCATGGACCGGCCGCCGCGAGATCCGGCCGGTCTCGCGCATGTGACGGAAGGCGGGCGTCTCCTCCAGCGAGGTGCGCAGGAAGAGGATCGCCGCGGCCAGCACGGCGCCGAGCAGGACGGGGATCCGCCAGCCCCAGTCGTCGACCTGGGCGGGGCTGAGCAGGGCGGAGACGATCGCGGTCGAGCCGACCGCCAGCAGGGTGCCGATCCCCGAGGCGGCCGGGGCGAGGCTGACCACCAGGCCGCGCTGCCGGACGGTCGCCGTCTCCAGCAGGTAGACGAGGATGCCCGAGTACTCGCCGCCGACCGCGAAGCCCATCGCCAGCCGGATCGCGAAGAGGGCGAGCGGGGCGAGGAAGCCGATCGTCGCCTCGGAGGGCAGCGCCGCGTTGGCGAGCAGCGCCACCGCCATGATCGCCGCCGAGACCAGCAGGGCGCTGCGCCGCCCGGAGCGGTCGCCGTAGTGGCCGAAGGCGGCGGCGCCGAGCGGCCGTGCCAGGTAGGCGACGGCGAAGATCCCCAGCGTCGCGATCACCCCGTCGATGCCGGTGGCGCCCGGGAAGAAGACGCGGGCGTAGATCGGCGCCAGGAATACGTAGAGGCTGAAGTCGTACCACTCGATGATCGTCCCGAGGGCGCCGACGACGACCCCGCGGCGGGTTCCGGCCTCCTGACTCACCCGCGCCAAGCTATCGGTCGCCGCGGGCGCGGCGCCGGGCTATTCTCGTCGTGGGACCGATGGGGAGCGACATCGACACCGAGGTGGTGATCGTCGGGGCCGGTTTGGCCGGCCTGACGGCGGCGCAGCGGCTTGCCGAAGCGGGGACCGCGACGATCGTGGTCGAGGCGCGCGACCGGGTTGGCGGCCGGCTGCTCAACGAGGAGATCGGCGACGGCAAGGTGGTCGAGGTCGGCGGCCAGTGGATCGGCCCGACCCAGGACCGGATCGCGGCGCTGGCCCGCGAGCTGGGGATCGAGACCTTCCCGACCCACGACGAGGGTCGCCACCTGCTCGAGGTCGAGGGGCGGCGCGCGGCCTACGCCGGGTCGCTCGCCGAGTTCCGGGTCGGCCTGGTCCGCGACCTCTCGCGGGCGATCTCGCCGCTGGCCCTGGCCGAGTTCGAAGCGGCGCGGGCGCGGCTCGACCGGATGGCCCGGCAGGTGCCGCTGGAGCGCCCCTGGGAGGCGCCACGGGCGGTCGCCTGGGACGGCCAGACCTTCGCCACCTGGCTGCGGCGCAACGTCCGCACCGCGGCGGCCCGCACCCTCTTCGAGCTGGTGACCGAGGCGGTCTGGGCGGCCGAGCCGGCCGACGTCTCGCTGCTCCACGTCCTCTTCTACTCGCGCTCTGGCAGCGGCCTCAACGCCCTGCTCGGGACCGGAGGCGGCGCCCAGCAGGACCGCTTCCACGGTGGCTCGCAGCGGCTCGCGCTGGCGATGGCCGAGCGGCTCGGCGACGAACGGGTGCGGCTCGGCGCCCCGGTGCGCGCGATCGCCCACGGCCCCGGCGGCGTCGCCGTCCACGCCGACGAGCTGACAGTGCGGGCGCGGCGGGCGATCGTCGCCGTCCCGCCCACCCTGGCCGGCCGGATCGCCTACTACCCGCCGCTGCCGGGGCCGCGCGACCAGCTCACCCAGCGGATGCCGCAGGGAACGGTGGTGAAGACGATGGCGATCTACGAGACCCCGTTCTGGCGCGACGACGGCTTCTCCGGACAGGCGGCGACCGACGTCGGCCCGGCCCGGGTCGTCTTCGACAACTCGCCGCCCGACGGCAGCCCCGGAGTCCTGCTCGGCTTCCTCGAGGGACGGCTGGCGCGCCAGTGGGGCGCCCGGCCCGCCGCCGAGCGCCGCGAGGCGGTCCTCGCCGGCCACGCCCGCCTATTCGGGACGCGCGCCGCCCGGCCGGAGCGCTTCGTGGAGCGGGTCTGGGCCGAGGAGGAGTGGACCCGCGGCTGCTACGGCTGCCTGATGGTCCCCGGCGGCTGGACCGAATACGGACACGCCCTCCGCACCCCGGTCGGGCCGCTGCACTGGGCCGGCGCCGAGACGGCGACCGTCTGGAACGGCTACATGGACGGCGCCGTCAGCTCCGGCGAGCGCGCCGCCGCCGAGGTGCTGGCAGCGCTCCATCCCTGACGTGGCAGAGCTTAGGCGCAGTATGTGCTCATAAGCTCTGCCACGGGCCGGGCTATGGCGCTTCCGGCTGACCGATCAGCGGGGCCTTGACCGGGGACGCGACCCCGAGGTAGGCGACGATCTGGAAGCCGCCGGGGTTGCGCTGGATCGGCACGTTCCTCCAGTTGTTGACGAGCCAGACGTTGCCCGAGGGGTCGACCGCGAGGCCGGTGTTGCGGGTCAGGCCGTCGAACCCGTAGCCGGTCCTGCGCGGTGAGATCGGGGCGCCGACCCGGCGCTTGCCGGGCGGGCAGGTGCTGGTCCGGGTCCCGCAGAGCTGGGCCAGCCGGTTGCCGCCGAAGTTGGCGACCCAGACCTGGTCGTCGCCGTCGACCGCGATCCCCCAAGCGTTGACGATGCCGCCGTTGCGGTACGGGTTCTTGGCGGCCACTTCGCCGCCGGACCGGATCAGGGTGACGCTGCCGCCCTTGCTCGGACCGCCCTCGGGGTGGAATTCGCCGACGCAGGGAGCGACCACCCAGGTCGAGTTGGTGACCCAGGCGTTGCCGCCGCTGTCGGTGGCGACGCTCATCGGCCGGTGCAGGCCGCCGCCGGAGATCCGCTTGCGGACCGCGCCGTCGGGCCCGAGCAGCGCCACGGTCCGGCTCTCGTTGCCGGTCACGTAGATCTCGCCGGCGTTGGTCGAGGCGGCGCCGAAGGGCCGTTCCAGGTCGAACGGCAGGCCCGGTTTCTTCGGGTGCGCGGCGGAGAAGTTTTCCGCCAGCGTGTGGTCGCCGTTGGGGTATTTGGTGACGCTGTTGTTGCCGCAGTTGGCGATCCAGATGTTGCCTTTGCGGTCGGAGATCGTCGCCTGCGGCCAGAAGATTTCGCCGTCTTCCCAGCCACCCTTGTACTTGGTGACGAATTCGCCCGAGCCGGCCGGCGATTCTTCGCTCACTTCTTCCAGGTCGGGGGAGACCGCTTCGCCGTTCGGCTTGTACTCGGAGACGCTGTTGTGAGGCGGCGGGGTGCCCTCGCAGCCGACCCCTTCGAAGCCGAAGTTGCCGACCCAGACGTGGTCCTTGGTGTCGATCGTGACCCCGAACCCGACCCCGGTGGTGCCGCCGCTTTCATACGGCGAGCCCGGGTAGTAGCGGCCAGTCGGGGTGAAGCGCAGCAGCACCTTGCCGGCGCAGACCGCCTTCGTCAGATCGCGGTTGTATTCGTAGTTGTTGCCGACCCAGAGCGTCCCCTTGCGGTCGATCGCGATGTTCCCCGGTCCGTCGAGCGCCCGCGGTTTGCCGCCTTCGAAGCGCAGCGCCAGCGTCCAGGCGTTGGGCTTTTCGCCCGGCGCCAGGGCCGGGCCGAAGATGCCGCGGGTGCGCAGCGAGAGCCGGAAGAGGCCGCGCACATTGCGCCAGGGGCTCTGGGCGATGTTGGTCACCGCGGCCAGCGTGTCGCGCGCTTCGCGACCGCCCGGGGCGCTCGCGACCTTGAGCAGGGTCGCGCAGCGCTGGCTCTGGGCGCGGCAGATCGTCAGCAGGTTGGCGAGCGAGCCGAAGGTGCGCAGCGCCGAGGTCGAGAACCCGTTCGGGTAGCGGCGCAGGACCGGGCTGAGGCCGCCCTTGCGGTGGCCGACCAAGTTCCAGGTCATCGCCGCCGCGTTGCGCAGGCCGGGGTTCTTGCCGACGACCCGGTTGGCGCTGAGGAACTGCGCCATCGCGAACCCGATCGCGACCGTGGTCCGCTCGTTTATCGCAGCGCGGCGCGGGACCTTGCCGGCGCCCAGCGCGGCGGCCAGCCGGTAGGTGTTGCCCGGCACCGGGTAGCCGGCTTCGGCGCCACCGCCGGGCCGGGTCGCGACCAGGTACTTGACCGCGGGCGAGCCGGAGCGCCGGTAGCGCAGCGAGAAGGCGCCGCCGGAACGACTGCGCGTGCTGCCGAGGATCGCCGGCCGCTTGGCGCCGGGCGCCGCGGCGTAGAGGACGACGTTCATCCCGCGCATCGGCGTCGTCCCCTTCAGCACGCCGCCCTTGTTCGTGGCGGCAGCAGCCGAGGTCGGCGCGAGCGTCACGGCCAGGGCGAGTGCGGCGAGCAGCGCCAGGGCTGCGCCGGAGAAGCGGGAGCGGGCAGTCACGATCGGGAGTCCTCCGTAGCGAGTTCGAGCGGCTGGTTATTGACGCGCGCCAGCAAGCTATCAACCGGCCCCGACAACCTGGACGAAGGTCGGGGCCACCCCGCCGGCGCTCAGCCCGCCGAGCCGTCGGCTGGAACCTCGAGCACCGCCGGCAGCACCTCGCGCACGGTGGCGAGAATGCTGGCGGCGATCAGCGCCTCGGTCTGGGCACGGTCGCCGCCGCGACCGGCGATCCAGTCGGCGACCGCCTGCTCGATCAGGCCGAGCTCGGCCCGCATCACGGCAAGCGCCGCCGCCGGGGGCTCGGCCTCGCCGAGATGGTTGGCCAGCATCCGCCGCGCCAGCCGGTCGCGCAGCTGGTCGCGGAACTCGTCGAGTCGCGAGTCCCCGCCCGCCGGCCCACCGGCCCGGAACGAGAGGAACGCCTGCGGGCTGGCTTCGACCGTGTCGAGCCAGGCGGCGGTGTTGGCGGCCACCATCTCCTCGGCGCTGCCCCCGAGGTCGCGCCGGACGATCTCCGGGGTGCGCTCGACCATCTGCCGCGCCACCGCCAGGTAAAGGCCCTGCTTGTCGCGGAAGTAGTGGTTGACCAGCGCCCGGCTCGCCCCGACCTCGGCGGCGACCGCCTCGACGTGGACGTCGTCGTAGGGACGGGTGGCGAAAGCCCGCGTCGCCGCCTGGAGGATCTCCCTCCGCCGATCCTCCGGATCGAGACGCCGACGCATTCAGGCCACCTGGAGCCATCGTAACGCCGCTGGCGCCCGCCAATAGCGCCGCTGCGCCGCCGCCGTTTCCCGTCCCATCGCCGGCCCGAGCCCCCAGGTAGCCTGGGTCGGTGGGCGAGCAGCTGACCGACGGTCACGGAAGGGCGATCGAAGACCTGCGGGTCTCCGTCACCGACCGCTGCAACTTCCGCTGCCAGTACTGCATGCCGGCCGAGGGGATGCCCTGGCTGCAGCGCGCGGAGATCCTCAGCTTCGAGGAGATCGCCCGCCTGGTCGAGATCTTCGCCTCGATCGGGGTCTCCGACCTGCGACTGACCGGCGGCGAGCCGCTGGTCCGCCGCGAGCTGCCCCACCTGGTCGCGATGCTGCGCGACACCCCGGGGGTCGAGGAGCTGGCGCTGACCACCAACGGGTACATGCTGGAGCGCCAGGCAGGGGACCTGGTCGCGGCCGGAATCGACCGCTTCAACGTCTCGATCGACTCGCTGCAGCGCGACCGCTTCTACGAGCTGACCCGGCGCGACGCGCTGCCGCAGGTGCTGCGCGGCCTCGAGGCGCTGGCCGCCTTCGCAACGGCCCACCCGGTCAAGGTCAACGCGGTGGCGATCCGCGGCTTCACCGAGAGCGAAGCGATCCCCTTCGCCGAGTTCGCCCGCGACCACCCCTACGAGGTCCGGTTCATCGAGTTCATGCCGCTCGACGCCGACCGCAACTGGGACCCCGGCCAGGTCCTCGGCGGCGAGGAGATCCGCGCCGCGATCGAAGCGGTCCACCCGCTGGAGCCGTGCCCGCGCGAGCCGCACGCCACCGCCCGCGTCTACCGCTTCGCCGACGGCCGCGGCCGGATCGGGTTCGTCAACCCCGTCTCCCAGCCCTTCTGCGCCGACTGCAACCGGATCCGGCTGACCGCCGACGGGCGGCTGCGCACCTGCCTCTTCTCGCTCGGCGAGACCGACCTGCGGGGGCCGCTGCGCGAGGGCGCCGACGACGCCGAGCTGGAGCGGATCGTCCGCGAGGCGGTCTGGCGCAAGGAGCTCAAACACCGGGTCAACGAGCCGGGCTTCGTGCAGCCGGAGCGGACGATGTCGGCGATCGGCGGCTGAGCCGCCGCCGCTCAGAGCAGCAGCACTTCGACCCGCTCGCCCGCCTCGACCGTGTCGCGGTCGGCCGGGATCGCGGCGAGGCAGTCGGCGCCGAGCATCGAGCTGAGCACGTGCGAGCCCTGGCGGTCGCTGGTCAGGCGCGCCAGCCAGCCCCCCTCCTCCGGCTCCAGCCGGCAGCGCAGGTAGACCTCGCGGCCAAGCTTGGTGGCGACCGGCTCGGCGAGGACGGCGGTCGTCCGGGCCTCGTCGGGGTCGCGCCCGGTCGCCGCGAGCAGCGCCGGCTGGGCGAAGAGGCGGAAGGTGACCAGGGCGGAGACGGGGTTGCCGGGCAGGCCGAAGACCAGGGTCGGGCGGCCCTCGGGACGGCGCAGCACCCCGCCCCAGGTCGGGCCGCCGGGCCGCAGCGCCACCCGCCAGAACAGCTGCTCGACCCCGAGCTCGGCCAGCGCCTCCTTGACATGGTCGTGGCGGCCGACCGAGACGCCGCCGGTGAGGACGAGGAGGTCGGCGTCGAGGGCGGCGCCAATCGCCTCGCGGGTGCCGGCGGGGTCGTCGGGCATGCCGCCGGCGTGGGAGGCCTCCGCCCCGGCCTCGGCGGCCATCGCCAGCAGCGCGAACCGGTTGGAGTCGTAGATCTGCCCCGGCCCGGCCGGCTCGCCCGGCTCGACCAGCTCGTCGCCGCCGGTCAGCAGCGCCAGCCGCGGCCGCCGCGCGCAGGCGACCCGGGCCAGCCCGAGGTTGGCCAGCACGCCGACCTCGGCGGCGCCGATCCGGCGGCCGGCCGGCAGCACCTCGGCCCCGGCCTCGACGTCCTCGCCGGCGCGGCGGACGTGGGCGCCGGGCCGGACCGGCGCTGCGGTCGGGGTCACGACGCTGTCCTCCTCGCGCGCCTCCTCGACCGGGACGACCGCGTCGGCGCCAGGGGACAGCGCCGCCCCGGTCGAGATCCAGACCGCCTCCCCCGGCCCCGGCCCGGCCGCGGCGGGACGGCCGGCCCGCGACTCGCCGACGAGTCGCAGCGGCGCCGGGCCGGCGGCGAGGTCGGCGCTGCGCACCGCGTACCCGTCCATCGCCGAGTTGTCGAAGCCGGGGACCGGGGCGGCGGCGCGGACCGGGGCGGCGGTGACCCGGCCGACGCACTCCGCCAGCGGCACCTCCTCGGTGCGCGGCGGCGGCGCCTCGGCCAGGAGCAGGCCCCGGGCTGCGGCAACGTCCAGAGCCTCCCCCCTCACCGCCCGTGCCCACCCTGCTCGCCGCGCAGCAACCGGACCGCGTGCGGGAGCGCCGCGGCGATCGGCTCGCCCGCCTCGCCGATCGCCTTCGGGCTGCCGGGGAAGTTGACGATCAGGGTCCCCCCGCTGACTCCGGCCACCCCGCGCGAGAGCATCCAGTTGGGCGTGTGGGCGGCGGAGGCCGCGCGCATCGCCTCGGCGATCCCCGGCGCGCGGCGCTCGACCACCGCCTCGGTCGCCTCGGGGGTGACGTCGTCGGGCGAGAAGCCGGTGCCGCCGGTGGTGAGGACGAGGTCGCAGCCCGGCTCGGCCACCCAGCGACGCAGGCAGGCCTCGAGTGCGTCGCGGTCGTCGGCGACCAGCTCGCGACCGACGACCGTGCCGGCGAGCGACTCGACCAGCGCGACTAGGGCGTCGCCCGACTCGTCGGCGCCGCCCTCCCGAGCCCGGGAGCTGCTGGCGGTGACGATCGCGGCGCGCGGCCCGGCGCTAGGCGTCGCGTCGCCAGTCACCGCTCTTGCCGCCGGTCTTCTCGACCAGCTCGACCCGCTCGATCGTCACCCCGCGCTCGATCGCCTTGACCATGTCGTAGAGGGTGAGGGCGGCGACGCTGCAGGCGGTCAGCGCCTCCATCTCGACCCCGGTGCCGGCCACGGTCGAGGCGCTGCACTCGATCCGCGCCAGGCCCGCCCCGGCGTCGACCTCGACCTCGACGTCGACGTGGGAGAGCGGCACCGAGTGGGCGAGCGGGATCAGCTCGTCGGTTCGCTTCGCGGCCTGGATCCCGGCCAGCCGCGCGGTCCCGATCACGTCGCCCTTCGGCGCGTCGCCGGCGCTGACCGCAGCGGCGGTCCCGGGCGACATCCGCACCGTCGCCTCCGCCCGCGCGACCCGGCGGGTCGCCGGCTTGGCGCCGACGTCGACCATCCGCGCCGCGCCGTCGCCGTCGATGTGGGTGAGCCGGGGCTGGTCGCCGGAGCCGGGCTGCGCGTTCATCGGCCTAGGATAGTTCCCGTGCTGCACCGCGTCCGCCTCTTCGCCATCCTCCGCGAGCGCGCCGGAGCCGATGCGGTCGAGGTCATGCTGCCGGCCGGTGCCACGGTCGGCGACGTGCTGGGGGCGACCGCCGCCCAACACCCGGCGCTCGCCCCGGCGCTCGACTCGCTCTCGGTGGTGATGGCGGTCAACCGCGCCTACGCCGAGCCGGAGACGGTGCTCGGCGAGGGCGACGAGCTGGCCCTGATCCCGCCGGTCAGCGGCGGCGCGCGTCCCCACGCCCGAGTCACCGACGAGCCGCTCTCAGCCGAGCGCCTCTCCGCCCTCGTCGCCACCGACGGCACCGGCGCGATCGTCACCTTCCACGGCACCACCCGCCAGGTCGACCGCCTCGAGTACGAGGCCTACCTGCCGATGGCCGAGGAGCGGATCGCCGCGATCCTCGAAGACCTCCTCACCCGTCACGAGATCGAGGGCATCGCCGCCGAGCACCGGATCGGCCCCGTCCCCCTGCGCGAGCCAAGCGTCATCGTCGCCGTAGCCGCCGCCCACCGCGGCCCCGCCTTCGATGCCGCCCGCGAGGCGATCGACCGGATCAAGGCCGAGGCCCCGATCTGGAAGCGCGAGGTCGAGGGCGACGACGCGACCTGGGTCGAGGGGACGCCGCCGCGCCCCTGACTCCGATCGAGCATCCCGTGGTTCCTTTTTGACGCATAGCGTCAAAAAGGAACCACGGGATGGAGGGTGGCGCCGCCTACATCCGGAACACGCCGTAGCCGACGTCCCCGAGGGGGGCGGAGGCGCAGGCGGCTAGGGCTTGGGCGAGGACCTGGCGGGTTTCGCGGGGGTCGATGATGCCGTCGTCCCAGAGCCGGGCGGTGGAGTAGAGGGCGCGGCCCTGGCGCTCGTACTGGTCGCGCAGCTCGGCGCCCTCCTCGGGCCGGCCGACCGCGGCCATCACGGCCGCCGCCGGCTCGCCGCCCATCACCGAGATCCGGGCGTTGGGCCACATGAAGAGGAAGCGCGGCGAGTAGGCCCGGCCGCACATGCCGTAGTTGCCGGCGCCGAAGGAGCCGCCAATCACCACGGTCAGCTTCGGCACCCGGGCGCAGGAGACCGCGGTGACCAGCTTCGCCCCGTCCTTGGCGATCCCGCCGGCCTCGTGGCGCGGCCCGACCATGAAGCCGGTGATGTTCTGGAGGAAGAGCAGCGGGATGCCGCGGCGGTCGCAGAGCTCGATGAAGTGGGTGCCCTTGAGGGCGCTCTCGGAGAAGAGGATCCCGTTGTTGGCGAGGATCCCGACCGGGTGGCCGTCGAGGTGGGCGAAGGCGCAGACCAGGGTCTTGCCGTAGAGCCGCTTGAACTCATGCAGCTCGCCGCCGTCGACGAGCCGGCGCAGCACCTCGCGGACGTCGTAGGAGGTGCGCGAGCTGACCGGGACGACGTCGAGGATGCCGTCGGGGTCGAGCGCCGGCGGGCGCGGCTCGCGCCGCTGCCAGGGCGGCGCCGGGGTCGTCGGCAGGGTCGCCGCGGCGCCGCGCAGGATCCGCAGCGCCTCGCGGTCGTCGGCGGCGAGGTGGTCGGCGACCCCCGATTTGCGGGCGTGGACGTCGCCGCCGCCGAGCTCCTCGGCGCTCACCTCCTCCCCGGTCGCCGCCTTGACCAGCGGCGGGCCGCCGAGAAAGATCGTCCCCTGCTCCCTGACGATCACGGTCTCGTCGCTCATCGCCGGCACGTAGGCGCCGCCGGCGGTGCAGGAGCCCATCACCGCGGCGAGCTGGGGGATCCCGCGCTCCGACATCGTCGCCTGGTTGAAGAAGATCCGGCCGAAATGCTCGCGGTCGGGGAACACCTCGTCCTGCAGCGGCAGGTAGGCGCCGCCCGAGTCGACCAGGTAGACGCAGGGCAGCCGGTTGTGCAGCGCCACCTCCTGCGCTCGCAGGTGCTTCTTGACCGTGATCGGGTAGTAGGTGCCGCCCTTGACGGTGGCGTCGTTGGCGACGACGACGCAGCGGCGACCCTCGATCTCGGCCACCCCGGTGACGATCCCGGCGCCCGGCGCCGCCCCGTCGTACATACCGTGCGCCGCCAGCGGCGAAAGCTCGAGGAACTCGGTGCCGGGGTCCCGCAACTCCTCGATCCGCTCGCGCGCCGTCAGCTTGCCGCGCGAGCGGTGGCGCTCCAGCGCCTCGGCGCCCCCGCCCCGGCGGGCCAGCGCCAGCTCGGCCCCCAGCCCCTCGATCAGCTCCAGGTGAGCCTCGCGCGCGCCCTCGACCATCGCCTTCGCCATCGCTACGCACCCAGCGCCCTGGCGATCACCATCTGCTGCACCTCGTCGGTGCCCTCGCCGATCGTGAGGATCTTGGCGTCGCGGTAGAAGCGGCAGACCGGGTACTCCTCGATGTAGCCGTAGCCGCCGTGGATCTGGACCGCCTCCTCGGCGGCGCGGACCGCGAGCCGGCCGCTCTTCAGCTTCGCCTGCGCCGCGGTGAGGCTGAAGTCGCGCCCTTCGTCCTTGAGCAGCGCCGCCTTCCAGACCAGCAGCCGCGCCGCCTCGATCTCGGTCGAGAGGTCGGCCAGCTTCGCCTGGATCGTCTGGAAGCGGGAGATCGGCTGGCCGAAGGCGCGCCGCTCCTTGGCGTAGGCGAGCGCCTCGTCAAGCGCCCCCTGCGCCAAGCCGACGCCCATCGCCGCGACCCCGATCCGGCCGACGTCGAGCACGTGCAGGAACTGCTTGAAGCCGGCGCCGCGCGGGCCGAGCAGGTTCGCGGCCGGGACCCGGCATTGCTCGAAGCTGAGCGGCCGCGTGTCGGAGGCGTTCCAGCCCATCTTGCGGTAGGGCTCGCCCTGCTCGTAGCCCGGCGTGCCGCGCTCGACGATCAGGTTGGAGATCTCCTCCTCCCCGGTGCGGGCGGTGATCGCGACGTGGCCGGAGATCTCGGTGCCGGCATTGGTGATGAACTGCTTGGCGCCGTCGACAACCCACTCCTCGCCGTCGAGCCGGGCCCGGGTCCTGACGTTGCCGGCGTCGCTGCCGGCCTCGGGCTCGGTGAGGCCGAAGGCGCCGAGCTTGCGGCCGGCGCAGAGGTCGGGCAACCACCGCTGGCGCTGCTCGTCGGATCCGAACAGGTAAATCGGCTGGGTGCCGAGCGAGGTGTGAGCGCAGAGGGTGATCGCGACCGAGGAGTCGATCCGGGTCAGCTCTTCGACCGCCACCGTGTACTGGATCGTCGTGCCGCCGGCGCCGCCGACCTCCTCCGGGAAGGGGATCCCCATCCAGCCCAGCTCCCCCATCCGGGCGACGATCTCGTAGGGAAAGGACTTGGTCCGGTCGAGCTCCTCGGCGACCGGCGCCACCTCCTCCAGCGCGAACTCGCGCACCGTCCCCTGCAGCAGCCGCGTGTCGTCGTCGAGGTCGAAGCGCACCCCGCAACTGTACCGAATCTTCGTTCAAACTTTGAAAGCTCTGTCGGTTTTCGGGATACTCGGCCGGTGCCCCGTCCCGACAGCCCCAGGACCGGCGCCCGCTGGGATCGCCGCCGCGCCGAGCTGGTGACCGAGGCGGCGCGGGTCTTCGCCCGCAACGGCTACGACCAGACCTCGGTCCCCGAGCTGGGCGAGGCGCTGGGCCGGGCGACCGGCGCTATCTACCACTACTTCCCCAGCAAGGAGGAGCTGCTGATCGCGATCTGCGACCAGCTGATGGAGCCGCTGCTCTCCGAGGCCGAGGCTCTGGCCAGCGGTCCCGATCCGGCCGCCGACCAGCTCCGCGCCCTGGTCCGACTCTGGGTCGCCCACGTGATCGAGCACCGCGACCACATGCTGGTCTTCCAGCAGGAGCGCCACGCGATCGACCACGGCGCCCAGTGGCGCGAGGTGCGCGCCAGCCGCAAGCGCTTCGAGCGCCTGCTCGAAGGCGTTGTCGAGCGCGCCGGGGCCGAAGGTCGGACGGCCGCGGTCGACCCCCGCCTACTGGTCGTCGCGCTGCTCGGCATGGTCAACCACACCGCCCAGTGGCACCGGCCCCGCGGCCGCCTCAGCCCCAAGCAGATCGCCGACGGCTACCTCGACCTGGTGCTCGCCGGCTGAGCCCTGTCTCTATTCGACGGCGAAATCGACCTGATCCCCCTCGATCGGCGTTTTGTGCCCTTCCTGTTCGCCTTCGTAGCCTGTGAGGACAATCTCACCTTCGAAGCCGAAGTTGTTGTGTTCTTTTTCGGATTCCCCGAGTCCGATCACCAGGCAGCCGATGCCACCTGTCGAAATCGCGGTAATCCCACCCACTGTCGCCGTCACCTTCACGGCGTCCCGTTTTTCAGGGCCATCTTCAGCCAAGTTTTCATAGCTGACGCCATGCAATTCCCCCTGCGGCGGCAGGTGAATCGTGCAGTTGTTGACTTCGATGACAAATTCTCCCGATTCGCTGCAGTCGAGTGCGACCGGAGCGTCGACCACTTCTTCGGCGCCGTTTTCTGTTGTTTCGCCGCGAAACCTGAATGTACAGCCGTTGCTGGCGATTTCGGTTTGGTACGGACCCGGCAGCAGTTGGCAGTCGCTGAATGCCGGAGCGACGGAGAATTCGACGATTTCTTCCTCCACGAACGACCCCGCATAGGTCACTGTCGTGCATTCGATTTTGTTGAAAATCAGGCTGATCACAGTTGGAGTTTCCACTTCTTCGTGAAAGTTGGCGATTTCTGTTTCTGCTTTCTCGATCGCTTCTTCTTCTTTTTCGATCGTCGCTTCGCTCTGGGCGATCGCCTCTTCCCGTTCTGTGTATTCGTGGTGCGAGATCCCTTCTGTCTTTTGTTCGCCTGTGAGGACCGTTTCGTCGGAACTCCCTGTGGTCGTGAAGACGTGTTCTTCGCCGCCGGCGGAGCCAACCTGCGCGGCAACCGCTCCGACTGCCAGCGCCACGAAGAGCGCCAATCCCAGGGCCTTCAACTTGCCAGTCATCGTCATTCCTTTCGCTTGGGTACGGAGGAATGTCTTAACCGAGTTCAGGCCAATAAGCAAGAAGAATTGAGCATGTGTTACCGCGGGCTTCCGAGGGCGCGGCGGTCGGGGAGCAGGGCGAGGGCGGCTAGCCAGACCAGGGCGGCGACCGCGAAGCCCAGCCTCCCCTCCCCCGGTAGCGAGAAGGTGAGGCCGACCAGGGGCGTGCAGACGAGCACGGTCGCCGCCGCCGTCGCGTTGACGAACCCGACCGCCGCCGCCGGCGCGTCGGGGCGCAGGAGGGCGGCGCCGGTGAAGGCCGGGGAGAAGGAGACCCCGCCACCGACCCCGAGCAGGAGGCAGCCGAGTACGGCAACCGGAACCGAGCCGGCGACCGCGAGCAGCGCGGCGCCGCAGGCCCCGGCCACGAGGCTGAGCCCGACCGCGAGGCGCACATGGTCTCCGTGGCTGCGCACGACCCAGCCGCCGAACGGACGGGCGAGGACCCCGAGCGCCAGGATCAGCCCGCCGATCAGCCCCGCCTCTCCCCCGTCGAGATGAGTTTCGAGCAGCTCGACGATCCAGTTGCCGAGGACGAGGGCGAGGCCGAAGGTGGTCGAGTAGAGCAGGGCCAGCCGGTAGAGCCCGGTGTCGAGGACGACGGTGGTCGGGGTGGCGACGGCAACCGGGGCCTCGCTGCGATCGGGCGGGGCCGCGACGAGGACGACCAGCGCCACGACCGCAAGCGCCAGGGCGGTCGCGTAGGGGGCGCGCCAGGAAAGGGGGGCGACCAGCTGCGGGACGATCGCGATCGCCGCGCCGGCGGCGCCGATGCCGACCCCGCCATAGAGACCCTGGGAGAAGGCCGAGCCGCCGCTCCGCCGCACGTAGGCGGTGCCGGCGATGAAGCCGAGGCCCGTCCCCACCCCGGTCAGCGCCCGGGCCCCGATCGCCAGCGCCGGCGCCGGCGCGATCATCGAGGCCGCCGCGCCGCAGGCGATCAGCGTCGCTCCCAGGATGCAGACCCGGTGGGCGCCGAAGCGGTCGACCAGGCGCCCTCCGGGCACCTGGGTCGCCAGGTGGGTGACGAAGAGGGCGGTCGTGAAGAGGCCGACGACGGCCAGCGCCACGCCGTACGCCTCGGCGCTGACCGCCGCGACGGCGCCGACGTTGGCCGTGTTCCACCCGACCGCGACCCCGACCGCAAGGCCCGCCAGGACCCCGGCCCGAGCACTCCGCCCGGCCCGCGTGGCAGAGGTTATGGGCACTATGTGCCCATAACCTCTGCCACGGCCTCTTGGTGGGGCCACTACCCCTGCAGGGTGATGAAGCGCTCCTCGGTCAGCTCCTGGATCGCGTAGGCGGGGCCCTCACGGGTGTTGCCCGATTCCTTGACCCCGCCGTAGGGCTGCTGGTCGGCTCTGAAGGTGGGGACCTCGTTGACGAGGACGGCGCCGAACTCCAGGGTCTGGGCGGCCTCGAGGGCCTTGGCGAGGTCGCGGGTGAAGACGCCGGCCTGCAGGCCGAACTTGGAGTCGTTTGCCATCTGCAGGGCCTGGTCGAAGTCAGAGAACTCATCGAGGGTGGCGACGGGGCCGAAGATCTCCTCGCGCCAGACCTTTTGGTCCTTGGGCGGGGACCCCAGGACGGTGGGAGCCAGGCAGCGGCCGGAGTCGACCAGATCGCCGCCGCAGAGGAGCTCAGCCCCCGCTGCGACCGCCTCCTCGATCCAGTCCTTGACGCGGTCTCTGTCGCCGGGGGTGATCAGCGGGCCGACGTCGGTGTTCGGGTCGAGGGGGTCGCCGACCTTCAAGGTGGCGATACCCGCCAGCAGGCGCTCGGTGAAGGGCTCGGCTATCTCGCGGTGGACGAGGATGCGCTGGATCGAGATGCAGGACTGCCCGGCGTGGGAGAAGGCGTGGATCCTCGCCTTGTCGGCCGCCGTCTCCCAGTCGCCGTCGGCGTCGACGATCAAGGGGGCGTTCGATCCCAGCTCGAGGCTGACCTTCTTGTCGGGGACCGCCGAGCGGATGCCCCAGCCGACCGGGGCCGATCCGGTGAAGGTGATCGCCCGGGTCAGGGGGTGGGAGACGATCGCGTCACCGACGCTGCGTCCGGGGCCGGGGATGACCGAGAGCCAGCCCTTCGGCAGGCCGGCCTCGCAGAGGATTCCGGCCAGCTGCAGGGCTGAGATCGGGGTCTGTCCGGCGGGCTTGAGGACGACGGCGTTGCCGGCGGCGATCGCCGGGCCGAGCTTGTGGGCGACGAGGTTGAGCGGGAAGTTGAAGGGGCTGATCGCCCCGACCACGCCGTAGGGGACCCTCAGCATCACGCCGAGCTTTCCCTCGCCCGCTGGAGAGGCATCCATCGGCACCGTCCCCCCGCTCAGCTTGCGTGCCTCAACGGCGCTGAAGCGCAGGGTCTCCGCGCAGCGCCGGGCCTCGACTGTCGCGGTCTTTACCGGCTTGCCGGCCTCCAGGGCGATCGTCAGGGCCAGTAGCTCGGCGCGCTCGGCGACCAGGGCCGCGGCTCGCTCCAGGACCGCGGCGCGCTCGTGCTGGGGGAAGCCGCCCTCGGCGAAGGCGGTGTGGGCCGCCCTGGCGGCCTCATCGACCAAGGCCTCATCGCCCACTGCGACGCGGCCGACCTGGTTGCCGTCGTAGGGGCTTGGAACCTCGGCCCAGTTGCCGGTCTCGTGGGGGGAGCCGGCGAGGAGGAGCGGATGGTCGGCGGCGGCTGCGATGTTCACTTATATCTCCTCGCTCTTGACAAAGAAAGGGTGGAAGCGGGCCGGGATCGCCGTCGGCGACCCCGGCCCGCCCGAGGCATGGTTCAGGCCCGGTTGACCGAGAGCCCTCCGTCGACCAGCATCGCGGTGCCGGTCGTGAAGCTCGACTGGTCCGAGGCCAGGTAGAGCGCCGACTGGGCGATCTCCTCCGGCTCGGCGATCCGCTTCAGCGCCATCAGGCTGGCGACCCCTTCCAGAGCCTCCGGGGTCGGCGCGAAGGCCGTCGCCATGTCGGTCATCGTGCCGCCGGGGAGCAGCGCGTTGGCCCGGATCCCCTGCGGGCCGAGCTCGACCGCCAGGGTCTTGACCAGGCCGATCAGCCCCGCCTTGCCGGCGCCGTAGGCCGCCTTGGTCGGGAACGTCACCGTGTGGCCGACGAACGAGGAGGTGAAGACGAGCGAACCCGAGCCCCGCTCCAGCAGCGCCGGCACCTGGTGGCGGACCGCGTAGAAGTTGGCGGTCAGGTTGATCGCGATCGCCTCGTCCCAGTCCTCGACCGAGGTCTCGTGGGCGACGTCGCTCGGCCCAAGCGTGCCGGCGTTGTTGAACGCGACGTCGAGCCCGCCGAACCGGGAGACGGCCTCGGCGACCAGGGCCGCGGCGAAGGCGTCGTCGGTGACGTCGCCGTCGACGGCAACCGCCTCGCCGCCGGCGGAGCCGATCTCGGCGACCAGCTCGTCGAGCAGGTTGCGGCGGCGGGCGCCGACGACGACCTTGGCGCCCTCGGCGGCGAACAGCTTCGCGGTGGCGCGGCCGATCCCGGAGCTGGCTCCGGTGACGATCGCGACCTTGTTGTCCAGCGCGCCCATCAGCTGCGCCGCCCGGCGGCCGTCTTGGTGGAAGTGCTCTGCATCGTTGCTCCTGTCATTTCTGGGGTGTCTGTGATTCCGGGGCGCCGCGCCTAGAAGAGGCCGCGGACGGTTCCCCCGTCGACTCCGTAAACGCTCCCGGTGACAAAGCTCGTGAGATCGGAGGCGAGAAAGACGATCACCGGCGCCACCTCCTCCGGCGTGCCGAGCCGGGCGAGCGGCATCTGGCGCAGCGAGAGCTCGTGCTCGACCGCCTCCTGCGGCGGCATCCCGTGCACCTCGCCGAGGGTGTCGGCGAAGCCGCCGGGCTTGGTCCAGAAGGGGGTCCAGATCGGTCCCGGGGCGACCGCGTTGATCCGGATCTTCGGCGCCTCGGCACGGGCCAGCGCTTTGGTCAGGCCCAGCACCGCCGCCTTCGACACGGAGTAGTCGATCGGCACCGCCTCCGGCTGCTTGGCGAGGTCGGAGCCGTTGTTGACGATCACTCCGCCGTGCTCGCGCATCGTCGGCAGCACTGCCCGGATCGCCCGCACGTAGCTGTAGAAGTTGAGCTCGATCGTCCGCTGCCAGTCCTCTTCGTCGAGGTCGTCGAAGCCGCGCACGAAGCCGGCGCCGACGTTGTTGACGAGGACGTCGACCCGGCCGCCGTAGGGCTTCAGCGCCTCCTCGATCCCGCTCTCCACCCCGACCCTGGTCGAGAGGTCGGCGACCGCGGTGCTGACCTCGGCGCCCTGCAGCGAGCCGCTCAGGTCGGCCAGCTCGTCGGCCGCGATGTCGAGCAGCGCCAGCTTCGCGCCCTCGGCGGCGAAGGCCTCGGCGCTGGCCCGCCCGATCCCCTTCGCGGCGCCGGTGATGAGCACCGTCTTTCCTGCGAGACCCGTCTCCATCCTTCGCTCACCTCTCTCTGTCGACACCCGAGCTCCTCCGGCTCGTCAAGTATTACTATACACAGGGCGACTTGGGAGCGGGCCGCATTCTCACGGCTTGCCTCCGGGTTTTGTGCCCTCACGGCCCGAGGCCGTAGGGACCTTCATGTAGCCTGACTGGACACCCGCCCAAAGGAGGAGAGGGAATGGACATTCGACCCGCCCGCAAGGAGGCCGTCTCGGAGCACGCCGGCACGATCAAGGCCTACTTCATGTTCGACAAGGACGAGCTGTTCGAGGAATCCCAGAACACCCACCTGGAGTTCATCAATGAGTTCACGGTCGAGCCCGACGTCCGGATCGAGCCCCACTACCACAACAGCTGCGAGTTCTATTACGTGCTCGAGGGCGAGGGCTGGATGCAGATCGGCGAGGAGAAGCAGGAGGTCAGCCCCGGCGACCTGATCTACATCCCGCCGAACGAGCCGCACACGATGTGGTCCTCCGTTCCCGGGGCGACGATGCGGTGCTTCTGCTTCGCCGCGCAGCGCGACGGCGAGGGCTCCAGCTACACCGTCACCGACCTGGTCGACTTGCGCTAGGCGCCGCGCCGGCGCCGCGGTCGCTCAGGCGGCTGCGGCGCCGAGTCGCGACTCGATTTCGGCGACGATCCGCTCCGTCCCGGGCAGGAACTCGCGCTCCAGGGGCGGCGCGTAGGGGATCGGCTGCTCGTCGGTGGCGATCCGCCAGGCGTCGTCGAGGTCCTCCAGCGCCAGCTCGGTGACCCGGGCCAGCACCTCGCCCGCCCAGCCGCCGGAGCGCGGGCCCTCCTCGACCACGACCAGCCGGTTGGTCTTGGCGACCGAGGCGAGGACCGTCTCGGTGTCGAGCGGCCGCAGGGTGCGGAGGTCGACCACCTCGACGTCGATGCCCCGCCCGGCCAGCTGCTCAGCCGCGTCGAGCGCGTCGTGAACGCTCTTGGAGGCGGTGGCGACGGTGACGTCAGCGCCCGCGCGGACCACCGCGGCGGCGCCGATCGGGAGCAGCTCCGGCGCATCGGGGCCGAGCTCCTGCTTGACCGAGTAGAGCCGCTTGTGCTCGAGGAAGAGGACCGGGTTCTCGTCGCGGATCGCCGCCTTCAGCAGCGCCTTGACATCGGCCGGGAAGGCCGGGGCGACGACTTTCAGGCCGGGCACGCCGACGAACCAGGAGGCCGGGTTCTGGGAGTGGATCGCGCCGAAGCTGCCGCCCGCCCCCATCGCCGAGCGGACGACCAGCGGCACGCTGGCCTGCTCGTTGGAGAGGTACCAGTACTTGGACGCCTGGTTGACGATCGCGTCCATCGCCAGCGGCAGGAAGTCGGCGAACATGATCTCGATCACCGGCCGCAGCCCGCAGACCGCGGCGCCGAAGGCCGAGCCGGTGATCGCCAGCTCGGAGATCGGGGTGTCGAAGACCCGCTCGCCGTGCGTCTCGCGCAGGCCGGGGGTGGCGGCGAACACACCGCCGGGCTTGGCGACGTCCTCGCCGTAGAAGACGACCCGCTCGTCGCGGGCCAGCTCCTCGTCGAGCGCGTCGCGGACCGCGCGCCGGTACTCGAGCGTCGCTGCCTTGGTGTCGGTCGTCATCTCGTCCCTCCTTGAAGTAGAAGCCCGAACGGTTCTTCGAGCCGGGTGCGCACCCCGCCGAGGAAGGCCGCGGCGTCGGCCCCGTAGAGGATGCGGTGGTCGCAGATCAGGGTCGCGTTCATGCGGCGGCCGATCGCCAGCTCGCCATCGACGGCGACCGGGATTTCGCGGACCGCGCCGACCGCGAGGATCGCCGCCTGCGGGTGGTTGAGAATCGCCGTGAAGGAGGTGATCCCGAACATCCCCAGGTTGGAGACCGTGAAGGTGCCGCCGGAGAGCTCGGGCGCGGTCAGGGTCCCCTCGCGGGCCTTGGCCGAGAGCGCCGAGGTGCGGGCGGCGATCTCGTCCAGCGAGAGGCGGTCGGCGTCGGCGACGACCGGGACCAGCAGCGTCCCCTCGGCGGCGACCGCGACGCCGACGTTGACCCGGTCGTAGAGCTCGAAGCCGCCGTCGCCGTAGGCGCCGTTGACCCTCGGGTGCTCGCGCAGCGCCAGCGCCGCCGCCCGCACGATCAGGTCGTTGACCGAGGGCGCCGCCAGGCCCGCCCCGGCGGCGGCCTGCTTGAGCCGCGCCCGCAGGTCGAGCGCCGGCCCCATCTCGATCTCGATCTCAAGCGCGAACTCGGGCTGGTTCGCCTTCGCCTCCGCCATCCGGCGGGCGATCGTCTGCTGGACCCGGGAGGCGGGCTCGAACCGGGCGCCGCCACGGGCGCCCTCGACCGCGGAGCCCGTCGCCGGCGCCTGCGGAGCGGCGCCGTTGCCGGCCACGCCGAGCACGTCGCGCTTGACGATCCGGCTGCCCGGGCCGCTCCCGGCGAGGCCGACCAGGTCCACCCCGCGCTCGGCGGCGATCCGCCGCGCCACCGGGGACACCCGCAGCCGGGTTCCGTCGGCGGCGCGCGGCGGCGTCAGGGCGCCATGGCGGGTCGTCGGGGCGGGCGCCGCCGCGGCCGGGCCGGTGCTCGACGCCGCGGGCGCTGCCGCGCTCTGGGCGGGCGCCGCCTCCGGGGCCGACTCCCCCGCGCCGAGCAGCTGCCCGATCGGGTCGCCGACCGCGACGGTCTCGCCCTCGCCGGCGGCGATCGCCAGGGTGCCAGCCGCCTCGGCCTCGTAGGTCATCACCGCCTTGTCGGTCTCGATCTCGACCAGCTCCTGGCCGGCGGCGACGGCGCCGCCGTCCTCGACCAGCCAGCGGACGATCGTCCCGTCCTCCATCGAGTCGGACAGGCGGGGCATCGGGATCGCGCTCATCGGGCGGTCTTGAACTCCGCGGCGGTGCCGGCGGTCGGGTAGCTGGCCGCCAGGCCCGCCTCGGCGGCGGCGGTCAGCTCGGACTCGACCGACGCGGCGACCTGCTCCAGCTCGGCGGCGTCGACACCGAGCTCGGCCAGCGCCTGGCCGGCGATCAGCAGCGGGTCGCGTTCCTTCCAGGCGTCGAGCTCGCCGGGCTTGCGGTAGGCGCCCGGGTCGCTGCGCGAGTGGCCGACGAAGCGGTAGGTGAGCGCCTGCACGAAGGCCGGCCCCTCCCCCGCCCGGGCCCGCGCCACGGCGTCGGCAGCGGCGCGGCGCGTCACCCGCACGTCGTTGCCGTCGACCGTCTCGGTCGGGATCTCCAGCGTTTCCGGCCGCGCGGCGATCTGGCCGGCGGTGACGTCCTCCCAGGGGGTGAACTCGCCGTAGAGGTTGTTCTCGCAGACGAAGACGACCGGCAGCGAGTTCACCTTCGCGAAGTTGAGGCACTCGTGGAAGTAGCCGTGGTTGGTGGTGCCGTCGCCGAAGAAGGCGACCGCGACGCCGCCACGCTCGCGCACCGCCATCGCCGCCCCGGTGGCGGCGGCGATGCTGCCGCCGATGATCCCGAAGCAGCCGATCAGCCGGTGCTCGAGGTCGATCACGTTCATCGACCCCGCCCGGCCGCCGCAGACGCCGGTCTCGCGACCGAGCATCTCGGCCAGCAGCGCCGCCGAGTCGACCCCGAGCGCCAGCGCGTGGCCGTGGCCGCGGTAGGTGCCCGCGACCCGGTCCTCGGGCCCGAGCGCGTCGCCGACCCCGACCGCGACGGCCTCCTGCCCGGAGTAAAGATGGGTGGTGCCGTGGACCTCGCCGGCCTGGAACAGCGACTGCACCTTTTCCTCGAAGCGCCGGATCAGGAGCATCCGGCGGTAGAGCGCGAGCAGCTCCTCGCGCCCGATCTCCGCCGTCGCCTCGGGCTGCTTGGCGCGCGCCATCAGTAGCCGATCCCCGGGGCGACGCCGGCGAGCGCCGGTTGGACGCCGTCGGTTCCGGCCCCGTTGGCGGCGACCAGGTCGGCGCCGCGCACGTACTGGCGGCCGGCGACCAGCAGCTCGGCGCCGGGGAAGCGGGTGATGATCCGCGGCCCCTCGGGCGTGACCACCACCTCCTCCTCGATCCGCGCCGCGCCGCTGCCGCCGGACGCCGCGCAGTAGGTCTCCAGCGCGAACACCATCCCGACCTCGAGCTCGACCGGGTCGTCGAAGGAGTGCAGGCGGGAGATCATCGGCGCCTCGTAGAGGCCGACCCCGAGCCCGTGCCCGAACTGCAGCCCGAAGCAGGACTCCTCGTTGGGGAAGCCGAGGTCCTCGGCGCGCGGCCAGACGGCCGCGATCTTGTCGGTGGTCACGCCGGGGCGGACCAGGTCGATCGCCGCGTCGAGCCACTCGCGGCACTGCTTGTAGGCGTCGAGCTGCGGCTGGCTGGCGCCGCCGACGCTGAACGTGCGGTAGTAGCACGTCCGGTACCCCATGAAGGAGTGGATGATGTCGAAGAAGGCCTGGTCGCCGGGACGCAGGAGGCGGTCCGAGAAGACGTGCGGGTGCGGGCTGCAGCGCTCGCCGGAGACCGCGTTGATCGCCTCGACCTGCTCGGAGCCGAGCTCGAACAGCTGGCGCTGGGCCTCGGCGACCACCTCGTGCTCGCGCACGCCGGGGCGCAGCATCCGGTAGATCGTCTCGTAGATCGCGTCGACGATCGCCGCCGCCTGGTCGAGCAGGGCGATCTCGTCGGCGGTCTTCAGCTTGCGCGCCTCCTGCATCACCGGGGCGGCGTCGGCGGTGGCGATGCCTCGGCGCTGCAGCGAGGCCAGCGTCTCCATGTCGGTGAGGTCGATGCCGAGCTGCTCGCCGCTCAGGCCCAGCTCGGCCAGCTCGTCGGCGACGTGCCCGGCCAGCAGGTCGGGCACCCCGGTCTCGCGCGGCATCGCGCCGCGCATACTGGTCACCCCCGCCCGCCAGCTGGTCTCCGGCAGCCAGGGCGCGTAGAGCTGGTGGTGGCGGGCGGCGGAGCCGAAGTCCCAGAGCACCGGGTCGCCCGTCCGCGGCAGCAGCACGCAGCGGGCGCTCTTGTCGCGAGCCCACTCGCCGATGTGGGTGCTGCTGACGTAGCGGATGTTGTTCTGGTCGAAGAGCAGGACCGCGCCCAGGTCGGAGCGCTCCAGCGCGGCTCGCGCCCGGGCGAGTCGGTCGCGTCGCAGGCGGTCGAAATCGACCCTCTGCTCCCAGTCGACGGCCATCGTTGCTCCAGGCGACGCGATGTTCACTTGCTCCTCCACGGGTAGAGCTCCTCCACGGGTAGACTGTGCAGTAATAATACACACCCACCAGGGACTGTCACTTCTCGGTTTACAATCGTGCGCCGGGACGAAAGGAGCGCTTTGATCAAGGTCGGTTTCGCTGGACTCGGACGGATGGGGCAGCCGATGGCACTGCGGCTCGCCGAGGCGGGGTTCGACCTCGCCGTCTACAACCGCAACCGGGACCGGTGCGAGCCGCTGGAGGCGGCGGGCGCCACCGTGGTCGAGACCCCGGCCCAGCTGCTGGCCGACCGCGAGGTCGCGATCACGATGCTGGCCGGCCCCGCCGCGGTCGAGCAGGTGGTCGCGGGGCCCGGCGGCGTGCTCTCCGGCGCCGACCGGGACTCGGTCGTGGTCGAGATGAGCACGGTCGGCCCGAGCGTCGCCAGGCAGCTCGCCCAGCGCGCCGCCGAGCATGGCGCGGCGCTGGTCGACGCGCCGGTCTCCGGCAGCGTTCCGGCAGCGGAATCCGGCTCCCTGACCGCCTTTGCCGGCGGTCCGGAGTGGGCGTTGGAGAAGGCGCGGCCGGCCCTGCAGGCGTTCACCGCGGCGGTCACTCACGTCGGCGACTCGGGCAGCGGCGCCGCCGTCAAGCTCGGCCTCAACACGGTGCTGACCCTGCTCAACGAGGGGATCGCCGAGGCGCTGCTGCTCGCCGAGGCGCTGGGGATCGAGCGCGAGGCGATGTACGACGCGCTTGAATCGAGCGCCGTCGCCGCCCCCTACGTCGGCTACAAGCGCGGCGCCTTCCTCGGCGACGCCGAAGCCGGCGAGGTCGCCTTCGACATCGACGGGCTGGGCAAGGACATCGACCTCGCCCTCAGCCACGGCCGCCGCGACGGGCTGCCGATGTTCGGCGCCGCGGCCGCCTCCCAGGTGCTTGCCGCGGCCTCCGGGATGGGGCTCGGGTCGGCCGACATGGCGGCGGTGGCGACCGCACTGCGGCGCATCTCTTCGTCCAGCGAATCTTGACGGATGTAAGCTGTGTCTCTACATTGATTCCACTGCCGCGTGGGGGTTCCGCACGGCAGCGCCAAACGGGCGGCAGGGGGATCGCTTCCGAGGAAGAAGTCGAGGCAATGGCGATATCGAAAGAGCGGCGCAAGTCCAAGTCCCGCGACGTGCCGATCATGGACGCGGAGGTGCCGAAACGACTGCGCGCCGAGCGCGAACAGGTCGGCATCTCGGTTCGCGAGATGGCGCGGCGGGTCGACGTCTCCCCCAGCGCGATCTCCCAGATCGAGACCGGCCGCGCCCGTCCCTCGGTCTCGCTGCTCTACGCGATCGTCACCGAGCTCGGCCTCTCGCTCGACGAGCTCTTCCAGTCCGACGCCGCCGGCGCCGCCAAGCCTTCGGGCGGCAAGCGCGCGGTGTCCGGCGGCCACGGCGAGGGCTCGGTCCAGAAGGCCGACTCCCGGGTCGCGATCGACCTCGACACGGGGGTGCGCTGGGAGCGGCTCACCGCGTCCCCGGATCCCGACGTCGACTTCCTCTTCGTCACCTACCCGCCGGGCAGCTCCTCGAGCCCGGCCGGCCTGATGCGCCACGCCGGCGTCGAGTACGGCCTGGTGCTGAGCGGCGAGCTCGAGGTCACCACCGGCTTCAACGCCCACAAGCTCGGGCCCGGCGACTCGATCCGGTTCGACTCGACGGTCCCTCACCGGCTCAGCAACGTCAGCGAGGAGCCGGCGACCGGGGTCTGGTTCGTGATCGGGCGCGGCAGCTCCGACCCGCGCGGCGACGTCGACCAGTCCGCCTGAGCGCCCCACAGTAGTCGGGCTGCACGGCCATTTCCCTCTGGGGAGCGAATTACGCGATCCTGCCGAAGCGTTGTTTAGTTATACTGAACGGCTCCGTGAACCGGGGTACCGCCCCCTCAACCACGAGGAGCCACATGTCCATCCAGATCGAGGTCGACTTCGACCGCTGCGAATCCCACGGCGAGTGCGCCCTGGCGGCGCCCGGGGTCTTCGAAGTAGACGACAACAACTTCCTTCAGATCCTCGTCGCCGAGCCCGGTGAAGACCTCCGCCCCAAGCTCGAGGCCGCCGCCCGCGCCTGCCCGACCGGCGCGATCGCCCTCAAGGGCTAGATCGTGGAGCGGCGGCGGCGAGTCGTCGTCGTCGGCGCCGGTCCGGCCGGCCTCGCCGCCTGCGAGGCGCTCCGCGCCGAGGGCTTCGCGGGCGAGGTCGACCTGGTCGGCGCCGAGCCGCGCCTGCCCTACTCGCGGCCGCCGCTCTCCAAGAAGTTCCTCGCCGACCGAACGGCGGTCGCCGACCCGATCCCCGGCGCCGAGCGGCTCGACGTACGGTGGCGCCTCGGGGTGCGGGCGGTGCGAACCGACCTTGGCGCCGCCGAGCTGGAGCTCGACACCGGCCAACGCCTGCGCTTCGATGGCCTCGTCGTGGCGACCGGGTCCCGACCGCGGTCGCTGCCGGGCGGCGAGGCTCCGGAGGGAGCCCTCACCCTGCGCGAGGTCGCCGACGCCGAGCGGCTGCGCGAGGCCCTCGCCGCCGGCGAGGGCCGGCTGCTGATCGTCGGCGGCGGCTTCATCGGCTGCGAGGTCGCCTCCAGCGCCGTCGCGATCGGCGCCGAGGTGACCCTGGTCGAGATCGAGAGCCTGCCGCTGGAACGACTGCTCGGCCCGATCGTCGGCGAGCTGCTGGCCGAAGCCCACCGCGAGAACGGGGTCGACCTGCGGCTCGGCACCGCGCTGCAGCGGCTGACCGAAGACGGCGGCCGCCTCACCGGCGCCGTGCTTGCCGAAGGCGAGCGGATCGATGCCTCCGCCTGCCTGCTGGCGCTCGGCGCCGAACCGGCGACCGAGTGGCTTGCCGGCGCCAACCTGGCCGGCGCCGACGGAGTCGAGTGCGACCGCTTCCTGCGGGCCGGAGCCGGCGGCGCGATCGTCGCCGCCGGCGACCTCGCCCGCTGGCCGCACCCACTGTTCGAAGGCGAGCGGCTCCGGGTCGGGCACTGGAGCAACGCCCTCGACCAGGGCGCCCACGCCGCCCGCGCCCTGCTCGGCGCCGCCGCCGGCCAGCGGCCCTTCGGGCCGGTGCCCAGCTTCTCCTCCAGCGTCCACGGCCTCACCCTGCGCTCGCTCGGGCTGCCCGGCCTGGGCACCTCCTCAGGGCTGCTGGAGGGCGACATCGCCGCCCGCCGCTTCGTCGTCGGCTACGAGCGCCGAGGACGCCTGGTCGGCGTCCTCGGCGTCAACATGGGCGGCCGCGTGAACGGCTACCGGGACCGGATCGGCAGCTCGCTGGAGCGGAGCACGCAGCGGACAAACTGCTAGGCGGCGTCGAGATGCTCGCGCAATGACACGAGCCAGAGCGGGATCTGTTCATCGAAGTACGCCTTCCAGCGCTCCAGGTCGGCCGGCTCGTCGGCCTCGAAGTCAAGCCACCACTCGACGAAGGAGTCGCCGCCCTCGGTGACCGGCGCCACCCGAATCGCATTCTCGTAGGTGGTCGGCCCGATGTCCTCCTCACCCGGCCACTGCAATGGCTCGATGCCGCGGTGCGTGTACCAACGCCCCTGGTGCGAGTGGCCGGTCATTTCCTGGCGGATTTCCTCGCCGTAGTAGACGACGCGGCGCACCGCGCCGACCTCGTCGCCGGCCTTGTCGTCCTCGATGTGGCTCTCGGTGACGCCGGTGATGTAGTCCGGGTAGTTGTCGAAGTCCCCGACCATGCCCCAGACGCTCTCGGCGGAGTGGTCGAGCACGGTGCTGCCGTAGGAACGCGCATACCGCGGCCCCCGGTGCAGCTGCATGACGTCAGCTGGAGTCTGCATGGGAAGCCCTCCCCCCGGTCGCATGAGGTGCTGGAGCCAACTCCATCACCCGGTCTCGAAGATCTCCAGCTGGATGCCGTCCGGGTCGCGGAAATAGCAGAAGCGGCAGCCTGCCAGTGGCCCACCCTCGATCAGGGTGGGCGGGGCGTTGAAATCGACTCCGGCCTCACGCAAGGACTCGTAGGTCGCCTGCATGTCCGACACCTCGAAGCAGATGTGGACCGCCCCGACGTCGCAGTTGCGCGTTTCGTGATCGCGCCCGCGCGGGTTGTCGTACTCGAGGAACTCCAGCGAGGTGTTGCCCAACTCGGCGAAGGCGTAGCGCAGCCGTGCCCCCTTGAGCTGGGTCGAAGCGTCGAGCGCGTCCCCCTCCTCTGCCTGTTCGACAAACGTCGTCTCGACCCCGAGCACGTCCCTGTACCAGGCCACGGAGGCCTCCATGCTTCGGACCGGGACGCCAAGGTGATGCAAACCGCTCAGCCTCGCCGGTGCGTTGACCTGCGATCCCAGTTCCATCGCCGTGCCCTTCCTCCTCTGTCGGTTCCGGCGTTCCCATCCAGACCGCCGGTACCGCTCGGACAATACAGGGGATGCGGGCCACGCGTCAAGTAAAATCACACAGTAATGCCCCAAGGATGGGCGACAAACTGGCCGTTTGTCAAGTTTTACTTGACAATATATGAATCTAGAGTGTACGTTGGCATAGCTGTGAGCAACCGCCCTCTCGACCCGCTCGCCGTGCTGGGTGAGCGCATCCGGGAGCGACGCAAGGTCGTCGGCCTCAGCCTGCGCGCCCTGGCGGCACGACTCGAGATCTCCGTCAGCGCCCTCTCCCAGATCGAGACCGGGCGGTCGCACCCCTCCGTCGCCAGTCTCTACGAGATCGCCCGTGCCCTCGACGTTCCACTCGACTCGCTGTTTCGCGATCGGGACGGGCTCGCGGAAGCGCAACCCGCCCCGGCCGCCGTCGCGGGGGCGCCCGCACCGGCCCAGAGCGACAGCGGCGTAAACGGCTCGCCTCTGCGGGCCGGCGACCGGCCCACCCTGGACCTCGACTCCGGCGTCAACTGGCAGATGCTGACCCCGACTGCCGACCCCGACGTCGATTTCCTCTACGTCCGCTACCCGCCACAGGGCTGCTCCAGCGAGCACATGCTCAGCCACCCGGGCCGCGAGTTCGGCCTCGTCCTGGAGGGATCGCTGACGGTCACCATCAATACCGTCGACCGGGTCCTGGAGGCGGGAGACTCGATCCAGCTCGACTCGAACGTCCCGCACCGACTCCGCAACGAGGGCCAGGTGCGCGCCATCGCCGTGTGGGTAGTGCTGAGCGATCCGCACGCCTGACGCCCCGAGGGGCACGGCGCGCGGACACTGCGCTCTCAGTGCTGGTGCCTGCGGCGGGTGTAGGAGTCGAGGGCCACCGCCGAGACGACGATGATGCCTTTGACCAGCGCCTGGACCGAGGCGTCGAGCGCCAGCGAGTCGAAGAGGTTGTTGATCGTGGCGAGGATCAGCAGGCCAACCAGCGTCCGCCACATCGCGCCCTCGCCGCCGAGCAGCGAGGTGCCGCCGATGATCACCATCGCGATCGCGTCGAGGGTGATCGAAGCGCCAACGTTGGGGGAGCCGACGGCGGTCCGGGAGGCGATGATCATCCCCGCCAGCGCCGCGCAGAACCCGGTCAGCACGTAGGTGCTGAAGCGAACCATGTCGACCCTGATGCCCGCCAGCCGGGCCGCCTCGCGATTGCCGCCCACGGCGTAGACGGCACGCCCGTAGACGCTCTTGGCGAGAACCACGCTGCCGATCGCGAAGGCGCCGGCGAAGATGACGATCGCTACCGGAATGCCCAGGATCGCGCCAGAACCGAGGAACGAGAACGACTCCTTTTCCACGAACACGGGCGAGGCGCCCGCATAGATGAACGCGAGGCCGCCGAAGGCCGACGCGGTACCCAGCGTCGCGACGAACGGGTTGACCTGGAGGCGGGTGACAATCGCCCCGTTGATCGTGCCGGCGAGGACGCCGATGCCCAGTCCGGCGACGATCGCCAGCCCGACCGGTATGTCGACAGCGATCGAGGCGAAGCAGACGCCCGCGAGGGCGAAGATCGCCGAGACCGAGAGGTCGAAGCCACCGGCGATCAGGACGAAGGTCATGCCGATCGCGACCAGGCCGACCGGCGCGTTCTGGCTGAGCAGGTTGCGCAGGTTGGCGATCTCGAAGAAGCCGGGATAGAGGATGTTGGTGACGATCGCCAGGACGACCAGCGCCCACACGATCGAGTACCGCAGCAGGGCCGAGATCACGGTCTGGACGGCACCTCCCCCGCCGGAGCCGCCGGTCGGGCCGGCAATCGTCCCTCCATCGGTAGCGAGGCCCGGTACGAGTTTCCTAAGCGACCGCATTGCGGGCCTCCAATCCAAAGGCGTTGTTCATGATCCGACTGGGGGTGATGTCACCCTCCTGCCGGTCGAGTTGACCGACCAAGCGCCCCTCCGCGAGCACCACGATGCAATCGCTGATCGCGCATACCTCCTCCAGCTCGGAGGAGACGACGAGAATCCCCGCGCCCTCGCTCGCCATCCGTTCGAGCGAGCTCATGATTTCGGCCTTCGCGCCGATGTCGATGCCCCTGGTCGGCTCGTCGGCAAGCAGCAGCCGAGGGCGGCAGACCCCCCAGCGGGCAAGCAGCAGCTTCTGCTGATTGCCGCCGGAAAGGCTGCCCGCGGCATCGCCGACTCGACTGGAGGCGATCCCGAATTCCTCCGTCACCGCTTCGACGTGGCGAGCCAGCCGCCGGTTCGAGATGAACCCGGCCCGCGAGGCTGCGCCGAGGTCGGCAAGCGCGATATTGGTCATCGCGTCCAGGCCCATCACCAGTCCCTGGCCCTTGCGATCCTCGGGGAGGAGCGCGATCCCGAGCTTGCGAGCGCGCCGCACGGTGCGCGGGATCGGCACCCGCTTGCCGTCGACGTGGAGGCGGCCGGTGGCGTGACGCTCGAGCCCGGCGAGGGCGCGAAGAACGGTCGTGCGACCGGAACCGACCAGACCGCCCAGCCCGACGATCTCTCCGGCGCGGACCTCCAGGTCGACGTCCTCGACAGCCCCGGGAACGGTCAGCCCCTCGACCCGGATGAAGGGCTCCTCGCTCCGGCGCCTGCCGTGGCCGGTCGCCGGCGGCGGCGCATCGCCCTCCTCGAGCATCTCGCGGGCGAGTCGGTCTCCGGCCGCCTCGCCGAGCATCTCGCGCACGATCCGTGGCTTATCCCACTCGGCGCGCGGGCCGCGGGCGCGAACCCAGCCCTCGCGGAATACGGTCACGGTATCGGAGATCCTGAGGATCTCGTCAAGGTTGTGGCTGACCAGAACCAGGGTGACTCCGTTCGAGCGCAGACGGTCGAGGAGGCCGAGCAGAACCTCGCGCTCGTGCAGCGCAAGGGAGGCGGTCGGCTCGTCGAAGAGGATCACCTTGGCATCGGCCACCAGCGCCCGCATGATCTCGAGAAGCTGCTGCTCTGCCACCGAGAGCTGGCCCGCCGGAACCCCATCGGGCGCGGGCTGGACATCAAGCTCCTCGCAGATCTGGACGTAGCGCTCGCGCATCGCCTTCTCGCGCAGCAGCCCACTGCGAGCCATCGGCGTCGCCAGGAAGACATTGGCCTGAGCGGAAAGGGCCGGGACGATCGTCAGCTCCTGGTAGATCGCCACGACGCCGGCGTGTCGGCAGGCGCGGGGGTCGCCATAGGGGAGCTCCCCCCCGTCGAGATGGACAGTGCCGGCGCTGGGAGCGATGCGACCGGCGAGCACCGAGAGGCAGGTGCTCTTGCCAGCCCCGTTCTCGCCGACGAAGGCATGCACCCGACCGCGGGCGAGGTCGAAGTCGACACCCCGCAGCGCCTTGGTTGCGCCGTAGTCCTTACAGACCCCGCGCAGCGAGAGCGTCGGCGTCGGGGCGCCGCCATTGCCAGCCGGCGCGGTGTGCGTTTCGGCTCCGCTCCGGGTCATCGAGAGAGGAAGCCGCCGTCGACCGGGACGACCGTTGAGGTCACGTAGCCCGCCCCGTCACCGAGCAGGAACGCGGTGACCGCGGCGACCTCGTCGGGGACGCCGGGGCGGCCCAGCGGGGTATGTGCCATGAAGTGGCCGAGCGTGTCCGGGTCGCCGATCGCCGGCGCGCTCATCCGACTGTCGATCAGCCCCGGCGAGACCGCGTTGACGCGAATCCGGTGTGGAGCCAATGCCAGGCCCAGCTCTCTGGTCAGGGCCTCGACCGCGGCCTTCGAAGCGGAGTAAGCCGGCGCTCCGACCGCCCTCGCCCCGGCCGAGGAGCTGAACAGCACGATGCTGCCGCCGGCCCCGGAGGCGATCATCGCTCGCGCCGCCGCCTGCGAGGGAAGCAGCGAGCCGATCACGTTGACCCTGAGCATCTCCTCGACCTGTTCGACGCTGAGGTCGAGTGCCTCGACGAACGCGAACGACGCTGCGCAGCAGACCAAGCCGTCGAGACTGCCGTGGCGATCGAGCACGTCCGCGACCGCTCGCTCGCAGTCATCGGGGTCGGCGACGTCGAACGCGACGGCGTCCGCGGCGTCGACTTCGGCGGCCGATTGGCGCGCGGTCTCGAGCTCGCGACCGGCGACCACGACCGTGTCTTCCTGCGCGGCGAGGTGGCGGGCCACGGCCTTGCCGAGATCGCCCGTCCCTCCCGTAATCATCACTACTGCCATCTTGTTCCTCTTCGCTGGTTGAGGCCGGGTCGGCGCGCACTCGGTGCGCGCCGACCCCGATGCCTAATATTCAGGGTCGTATTCGTCGACGTTGTCCGCGTCGATGATCAGCTTGTGCCCGACCCGGTCGTTGGGGTCGTTGGGCGGGTAGCCGCCGTAGTACCTGGGGACTTCTTTGCCTTCGAAGGCGTCCGCGATCGCCTCGACCGCGTCGGCGCCGTATTGGTAGGGGTGGAAGACGGTCGTGAACTCGACCTTGCCTTCTTCGATCAGAGCGACGACCGGGCTCGACCCGCCCTGGTCGTAGACCTTCACGTCGCCTTCACGGTCGGCCTGCTCGACTGCCCTCGCCACCCCGATCGTCTCGTCGGAGTAATTGGTCATGATCGTGTCGATCTCGGGATGAGCCTGGAGCAGGGTTTGGGTTTTCGACAACGCGTCGGGGCTGGTGAAATCGGTGTAGACGACGTAGGGGACCTCCAACTTGTCCGCGATCTCGTCCTCGACTTCTTCCAGGCCCTGCACGGTCCCCTCGGAGGATGAGTTGCCTTCGGGGCCGACCAGCAGCGCCCCGACGTGCTTGCCGGGCCCGCGCCGATTGGCGACTTCCCTGAAGAAGTCCCGGTTGGTATCGGTCGCGGCGGGGAATCCGGCCTGCGTGAGGATCCCCGGCGGCGTCGCCTCCGGACCCTCGTCGCTGATCCGGCCGCAGATGGTGATGTCGTTGGTGGCCACGACGACGCCGTCGGCCGGCGCCTGTTTGGTCAGGATCGGGCAAAGGGTCGTGTAGTCCAGCGGGATCACGACCATCGCGTCGAACCGGCCCTGTTGGAGGACATTTTCGACCTGTTCGACCTGGCGCAGCGGGTCGAACCTGGCGTCGAGGACGGTGAGGTCGAGCCCACGCTCCTCGGCCTTGTCTTCGGCGCCCTTCCGATTCGCCTCGACGAACAGGTTGCCAGAGGTCCATAGGTACGCCACCGCGGGGGTTTCGGTCTCGACTTCGATCGGCGTCTCGGTGCCGATGTCGATCGAGACCGAGGCGGCCGGCTCGGCGCCCGTCGCCGACTTCGCGGTCGTCCCTGAGTCCTCGTCCGACCCGCAGGCAGCGAGAACGACGGTCAGCAGGATTCCCAGTCCCAGCAGTTGAAGCAAACGCGTGGATCGCACTTTTTCTCTCCTCTTCCTCTCTCTTGCCGCCGAAACGCCGCTCGGGCGGTGTGTCGCGACCAAAGCGGCACCGACGGAGAATGGGCAACTGTACATCTGGGCCACCCGTGTGTCAACTAAAACTTGACACTTTGTGCCTGTGATCCTCCCAATTTGTTTAGCACTCCTTGACGCGCGCTCCCGTTGCTACGAGATCGTCGGGATGATCCGCTCCACCCGCAGCCGCTCCAACAGGGCAAGGAAGGACGCGTCGGTGCGACGGAAGCCCGGGAAGCCGAGCTCCCGGCTCTTGGTCATGTCGGCGAAGGTCTCGGCCTCACGCTGCAGATCGCCGTCGCTGTGCCACCAGGAGGCAATCCGATCCAACTCGGTGGGGCGTAGGTTGTGCTTGGCGACGATCTCCCGCCAGAGCCCCGCATAGTCGAAGCCGTCGTTCATCTCCTCCTCGAGCGAGCGGGCATGGCCGGGGTACTCGCCGACCTCGCAGCCGAGCGCCTCGCCGAGGGTCGCCCAGAGGACGCGCCAGCGGAAGACGTCGCCGTTGACCGAGTTCAGCGCCTGGTTCGCCCCCGCCGGCGTCGTCGCCGACCAGAGCATCTGCTCGGCCAGGAAGCTGGCGTCGGTGAGATCGGTGATCCCGTCGTGCTGCTGGGGAGAGCCGGGGAACACGAACGGCCGCCCGAGCTCCCTGCAGATCGTGCCATAGGCAGCCAGCGTCATCCCCATGTTCATGACGTTGCCGAGTGCCCAGCCGATCACCGTGTGCGAGCGGTGCACCGACCAGCTGAAGTCGTGCCGCTCCGCCGCCTCGAACAGCACATCCTCCTGCGTGTAATAGAAGTTCGGGTAGTCGACCCGGCCCTGCGACTCTCGGAACGGCGTCTCCAGCGGTCCCTGCGCGTAGGCCTCGAACGGACCGAGATAGTGCTTGAGACCAGTGACCAGGGCGGCGTGCCGGAGGGTCCCCGAGGGTAGGAGCGAGTCGAGGACGTTGGCCAGCATCGCCCCGTTGACCTCGCAGTTCTCCGCCTCGGTCTCCTGCCGCGACCAGGTGCAGTAGAAGAGATGGGTGAAGTCCCGGTCGCGCAGCGACGCCGCCGTCGCGTCGCGATCGGTCACGTCGACGGAGATCGCCTCCACCCCGTCCAGGCCCTCGGGCGCCCGGCGCGAAACCCCGCTGACCTCCCAGCCTTCGTCGAGCAGGAGCCTCGCGACGTTGTGACCGGTGATCCCGGTTGCGCCGACGATCAGTGCTTTGCCTTTGCTCACGACTTCCTCCTAGAGGATCTGCTTCGACGGGAGCAACACCGGCTCGTCGACCAAGTCGACGAGCTGGGCGCCGAGCTCTGCCACGATCTCGCTCTCAAGGTCCTTCGTGAGTTGCTCGAGGCTGCTGATCTGAAGTACCTCGACGTAGTCGTAGAGCGGCTTGTCGTCGCTGCCCGGGAGCGGCTCGGTGCGGTGGACGTGCCACTCGGTGATCGAGGGGATCTCGCGCTCGCAGGTCGGCTTGTCGACCTCACGCGCGAACCGCTCGTAGTCCTCGGGTGCGACGCCCTCCTTCAGGTTGAGGCCGACGATCAGCACGTCGCGGCTGCGGCTGCGAGGAATGTCGGACTCGGCGAGGTGATTCCTCACCGAGGTGGCCCAGATCGGGATGTTGGCGTCGAGGAATTCCTTCCAGCGCCGCAGCGACTCCGGATCCTCGGACTTGTAGTCCATCCGCCACTCGAGGAAGGTCTGGTCGCCATCGGTCAGCGGGATCACGTGGATCGCGTTCTCGTAGGTCGCCGGCGCCGCCTCGCCCTCGCCGGTCCACGACAGCGGTTCGCAGCCTGCGTGCGTGAACCAGCGCTCCTCGTCGGAGCGCCCGGTCAGAGTCTGCCGCACCCGGTTGCCGTGGTGGATGAAACAGCGCACGGCGCCGACTTCGTCGCCCGCCTTGTCGTTCTCCATGATGCTCTCGGTGACGCCGTCGATGTAGGCGGGGTAGTTGTTGAAGTCGCGGAGCATCCCCCAGACCGCATCGGCCGGGTGGTCGAGGATCGTGCTGAAGTAGGAGTGCTCGGCGTCGGGATCCTTGTCGAGCTTCAAGACGTCCTGTGGCATTGCCATTGCGGGGTTCCTCTCTCTAGTTCTTTGGGCGGGAGGCCGGGCGGCCTCAGGGAGTCTGGAAGAGCTCCAGCTGGATGCCGTTGAGGTCGCGGAAGTAGCAGAACCAGCAGCCGGCGAGATTGCCGTCCGGCAGATAGGTCGGCGCCGCGTTGATCTCGACGCCCTTCTCGACCAGGACCTCGTAAGCGGCGGCGATGTCCTCGACCGTGACGCAGATGTGGATCGCACCGACGTCGCAGTTGCGGCGGTCGTGGTCGGCGCCAAGCGGGTTCTCGTACTCCTGGAACTCGAGGATCGTGTTGCCGAGCTCGATGAAAGCGAAGCGCATCTTCGCTTCCTCGAGCTGGACGTGGGCGTCGAGGTCGCGGCCCTCTCCAGCCTGCTGCACGAAGGCCGGCTGGAGGCCGAGGACGTCCTTGTACCAGGCCAGCGTGTCCTCAAGGCTGCGCACCGGCACCCCGAGGTGATGGAGGCCCGAGACCGCTACGTGGGTTTGCGTCGTCGTCATCTGAATCTCCCTGATGTTGAGTAATACTTTACACCATTTGAACAGCCCTCGCACTGCACCGGTGGGTCGCCGGTGCAGTGCGAGGCCCGCTTAGACGCGGTTGACCGAGATCCCACCCTCGACCAGCATCGAGGTCCCCGTCGTGAAGGTGGAGGCGTCGGAAGCGAGGTAGAGGACCGATCGCGCCATCTCCTCGGGAGTCGCGACCCGCTTCAGCGCCTTCAGCCCTTCCACGGTCGGGCGCGCTTCCTCGGGCACGTCGGTCCGGTACATCTCGGTTTCGGTGCCGCCGGGCAGGAGCGCGTTGGCGCGGATGCCCTGCGGCCCGTACTCGACCGCGAGCACCTTGACCAGGCCGGTCAGGCCGGCCTTGCTGGCCGAGTACGCCGCCTTCCCCGGGAAAACGACCGTGTTGCCGACAAAGGACGAGGTGAAGATCAGGGAGCCGCCACCGCGCTCGATCATCGCCGGGACCTGGTATTTGGCGCCGAGGAAGCCGGAGGTCAGGTTGGTGTCGATCGTCTCCGTCCACTCGGCCAGCGAAAGCTCCGTGACCGGCGAGTGGGGGCCCAGCGTGCCGGCGTTGTTGAAGCCGATGTCGAGTCCCCCGAACTCGCCGCGGGCGGTCTCGACGAGAGCCTTCGCGTAGCTCTCGTCCTTGACGTCGCCGGCCAGATGGGCGGCCCTGCCGCCGGCGTCGCGGATCTCCGCGACCAGCGCTTCGAGCTCGGGCTCACGGCGCGCGCCGACGACGACGCTGGCGCCCTCCCGCGCAAACAGCAGCGCAGTGGCCCGTCCAATCCCGGAGCTCGCCCCGGTCACGACAGCGATCTTGTTCTCTAGTGAGCTCATGTAAGTCGTTAAGCCTTTCTCGGGTAAACGTGAAGAAATACTATCCGCCAGGACGCACCAGGGCAAGGGAGAATCCGGTGAAGATGTGCCTGGAAGGCCGCCTTAATGCGGCTTCATGCTGAAGTGCCGCCCCAGGCCCCGAGCGCCCGCGTTGACAAGGACTACCCGAAACTGTACAGTATCGCTTAAGGGTTCTGCCCGCACTGGGTTACGGGAGCGGGACCGCAGAACTGCAATCGCAAGGAGATTGAGGAGCGATGGATGTCCCCCAGAAACTGGAAGTCCTTGTTGGACGCACGCGCGGCACTCTGCGCCTGCCTGCTGATCGTCAGCGCGCTGGCGCTGGCCGCCTGCGGTAGTAGCGGCGACGACACCACCGGCGAAGGCGGCGGGGGCGAAGAGTCGGCGTCCGAGTCCGTGCAGATCGACGTCGGCACCGACACCCCGATCGAAGCCGAGACCGACAAGCCGAGCATCGCCTACCTCTGGACGTCTGGCGACACCAACGTGGAGGCCAACAAGGAGGGCGCCGAAGAAGAAGCCGAGCGTCTCGGCCTTGAGCTCACGGTCTTCGACGCCAAGTTCGACCCGCTGCGCCAGGTCGAGCAGGTGCAGAACGTCCTCCAGCAGGACCGCTTCGACGCGATGATCGTGATCCCACTGGACACGAACAGCCTCTGTCCGATTCTCAGCAAAGAGGCGCCGTCCGAGAACGTCGCGGTCGTCACCCAGGACATCACCCTCTGCAACAAACTCGCCGACGAGGGGCCCGAAGCCTGGATCCCGGGAACCCTGGCCCATGCCGGCCTGCCCCCGGCCAAGGACGTCAACCGCCAGTTCTACCGTGAGGTCGCTGAGCAGCGCGGCCCCGGCAAGCACGTCGCTGCCCTGCTGGTCGGCCCGGAAGGCAACTCCGCGACCAACTCCTCGCTCGAGGCACTGGAAGAAGTCGAAGGCGAGATCAGCGACAAGCTGGAAGTGCCCTACAAGATCTACACCGACTTCTCCACCCCGGACGGCCTGGCCAAAACGCAGACGCTGCTCCAGGCACACCCGGAGATCGACACGATCATGTCGATCTACACCGACCTCTCGATCGGCGCGGCGCGGGCGATCGACCAGGCCGGTCGCAAAGGCGAAGTCCTCGTCTACGACCAGGGTGGCTCGCAGCTCGCCGCCGACGCAGTCAAACGAGGCGACCTCGCGCTGACCACCGCGTTCCATTCCAAAAAATGGGGCTCCGAAGCGGTCAAGGCGATCGCCGACGCCTTCGCTGGCGAAGAAGTCCAGCGCTACTACGGGGGCTATCCGCCGAACTCCGATGAAGAGGAAAATGGCAAGCGGCTGATCATCACCAAGGAGAACGTCGACGAATACGAACCCGAATACTGATTCGAACTCCCCTTGGAACCCCCGCGCCCGGACCCGGGCGCGGGGGTTTTTTTCGGTCTACCGGCCCGCCTTCCAGCGTTCGTAGGCATCCGGGAGGCAGACCGCGCAGGGGCGGTAGCCGGCGGCGACCGCGTCGGCCTCGGTGGCGAAGAAGACGCGGTTGGCGACGTAGCCGCCGCGGGCGATCGCGCGGCGGGCGCTGCGGCAGTCGAGCCGGCCGTAGATGCGGGAGCCGCGGTGGCCGCCCAGCTCCCCCGGGCGATCGCTCTCGTAGGGGTGGCCGTCGGGGCCGAGCAGCCGGTACGGGGCGCCCACCGCCCGACCCCTACAGCAGCGCGGTCTGGCGGAAGGCCCAGGCCGGCTCGGGCGGTTCGCCGGCCGCCACCCGGCGCTCCAGATCGAGCAGCGCCTGCTTGCGCTGCAGGCCGCCCAGGTACCCGGTCAGCGAGCCGTCGGCGCCGATCACCCGGTGGCAGGGAACGAGGATCGGGGTCGGCGTGCTGCCGACCGCGCCGGCCGCCGCCCGCACCCGCTCGTAGGGCTCCAGCCCGGGCGGATAGAGCGAGGGGTCGATCCGCTCGGCCAGCTCGCCGTAGTTGATCGTGGCGCCGATCTCGATCCGCCGCAGCTCTTCCCAGACGGCGCGCTGCAGCGGCGTCCCCTCCAGCTCCAGGTCCAGCTCGAAGGCGCGACGCTGGCCGGCGAAGTACTCCTCGAGCTGGGCGGTTGCCGCCGGCATCGGCCGCTTCGCCGCCTCCGCCAGCCGCGGCGAGCGGCCGGGGAAGTCGAGGGCGCGGATCCCGCGCTCCCCGGCCCGCAGGGTGAGCGGCCCGATCGGGCTCTCGTAGACGGTCCAGGGCTGGGTCGCGGCCGGCTCGGTCACTTGGCGTCGTGGAAGATGATCCCAAGCGCAGTCCGCGAGCCGCGCCGCAGGGTGCTGACCCCGTGACGGAGGACGACCCGGTGGTAGCCGTTGCGGCCGCGATTGGGGCGGTGGTTGGTGGGGAAGATCACGAAGCCGCCGCGGGGCGGGTCGAGGACGTGGGCGCGGCTCTGGGCGCGGGGACGCTGTTCGACCAGGACGAACTCGCCGCCCTCGAAGTCGATCCCGGGACGGGAGAGCACGGTCAGCACCTGGAACGGGAAGTAGACGTCGCCGTAGAGGTCCTGGTGCAGGGCGTTCCAGCCGCCCTCCCCGTAGCGCAGGATCAGCGGCGTCGGCCGCGTCTGGCCGGCCGCGTGGCAGCGCTCCAGCAGCCCCGCCAGGTCGGCCGGGAACTCGTCACCGGTTCGCAGCCGCGCCGCCCACTCGTTGGCGATCGGCGAGAGGTGGCGGTAGAAACCCTCGCGCAGCGCCGCGATCGGCGCCGGCAGCGGGTCGAAGTACCGGTAGCTGCCCTCGCCGAACCGGTGCCTGGCCATCTCGACGGTGGAGCGGAAGCTGCCCTCCTCGAACAGCTCCAGCAGCTCGTCGCATTCCTCTTCGGCAAGCAGCGGCTCGGTGACCGCGAACCCGTCGGCGTGGATCCGCTCGGTCAGCTCGTCCCAGTCGAGCCGGTCGACCCGGTCCCGCAGCGGGCGAACGTCGGTGCTCGGAACGTCGGTGCTCGACATCAGCATCCTTTCCTCGGGGCCGTCGCAAACACAACGCGGCCCCCGGCTCAGGCGTGAGATTCCCGCAGGAGGCGCTCGGCCTCGGCGAGGTCCCGGGGCTCGTTGACGTTGTGGAAGATGCGGTCGGGGTCGCCGTAGCGGCGCAGCTCCTCGTCGCCCAGCAGGCGCGGGTCGAGGGCCTCGACGGTGCGGGTCAGCGGCGCCTTGCGGTCCATCGCCGCTTCCAGCTCGGGCAGCAGCTCGGGCGCGTAGCGGGCGGCGAGCGGCTGGGGGCGACCGCCGGGGGCCGGCACGACCAGCGGCTCGGGCGCCGCGGCCAGCGCCGCCAGCAGCTCCGGGGGGAGCAGCGGCAGGTCGCAGGCGACGGCGACGACCGGCTGTTCCACCTCGCGCAGCGCCGCCACCACCCCGCAGAGCGGGTGGCGCGGCAGCTGCGGCTCGACCAGGACCGGGAAGCCGAGCGGCGGCAGGGTCTCGCCCGGCTTGGCGCAGACCATCGTCTCCAGCCCGGCCTCGGCCAGCGCCGCCAGCGGGTAGGAGGCGAGCGGCCTCCCAGCCAGGGGAGCCGCCGCCTTGGCGCCGCCGAGCCGGCTGCCGCGGCCGCCGACCAGCACCACCCCGGCGGCGCTCACGGGCGGCCACCGCGGGGCGGTAGGCTCGCGACAACGATGAACCGCGACGAATGGCTGAACGAGTTCTGCCGCCAGCTCGGCGCCGAGGCGCCGACGCCGGAGCAGGTCGAGGAGCTGCTCGACATCGCGGCGATCGCCGCCCACGCCTCGGAGCGAACCGCCGCCCCGCTCGCCTGCTGGATCGGCGGCCGCAGCGGCCGCTCGCTGGCCGAGCTGCGCGAGATCGCCGACCGGGTCGGCTCGACCGAGTAGCTGTCCCGCCGCGCCCTCAGGCGGCCGGGCTGAGCATCGGGGTGAAGGCCGGCTGCTCGCCGAGCGGCCGCACGTCGACCGCCACCACCTTGTACTCGGGGCAGGAGGTGTTGACGTCGGAGGACTGGCCGACCAGGAGGTTGGTCCGGGTCTCCGGGAAGTGGAAGCTGGTGAAGACGTGGCCGGGAGCGATCCGCTCGGTCACCTGCGCCTCGATCTCGATCCGGCCGACCCGGCTGCGCAGCGAGACCCGGTCGCCGTCGGAGATCCAGAGCCGGGCGGCATCGTCGGGGTGGATCTCCAGCAGGTCGCGGTCGACCAGGCCGACGTTCTCGGTTCGGCGGGTCATCGTGCCGGCGTTGTAGTGCTGCAGGACGCGGCCGGTGACGAGGATCAGCGGGAACTCCTCGTCGGCGGCGTCGCCCGGCGCCTTGTAGGGGAGCGCCGCGAAGGCGCCGCGCCCGCCGGGCCGGTCGAAGCCGGTGTCGTAGAGGGTCGGCGAGTCGGTGCCGTCGGGCCGCACCGGCCACTGCTGGCCGCCGCGGCCGAGCCGCTCGCGGCTGACCCCGGCGTAGTGCGGGGTGAGGCGGGCGATCTCGTCAAGCGCCTCCCAGGGGCTGGCCCAGCCCATCTCGTGGCCGAGCGCCCGCGAGACGGTGGCGATGATCTCGAAGTCGGTGCGCGCCTCGCCGGGTGGGTCGATCGCCGCTTCGACCACCTGGAAGCGGCGCTCGGCGTTGATGAAGGTGCCTTCCTTTTCGAGGAAGGCCGAGGCGGGCAGGACGACGTCGGCGTACTTCGTCGTCTCGTTCTCGAAGATCTCCTGGCAGACGACGAACTCGAGGCTCTCCAGCGCCTCCACCACGTGCGCGGTGTCGGGGTCGGTCTGGGCGACGTCCTCGCCGAAGATGTACATCGCCTTCAGCTCGCCGGCCACCGCGGCGTCGAACATCTGCGGGATCGTCAGCCCCTTGCGGCGCGACAGCGGCGCCCCCCACTCCGCTTCGAAGCTGCTCGCCACCTCCTCGTCTTCGACCGAGCGGTAGGCGGTGTAGGTGTCGGGCAGCGCCCCCATGTCGGAGGAGCCCTGGACGTTGTTCTGGCCGCGCAGCGGCAGCAGCGCCGAGCCCGGCTTGCCGACCTTGCCGGTCATCATCGCCAGGTTGCAGAGCAGCTGCACGACCTCGGAGCCGTACTTGTGCTCGGTCACCCCCAGTCCCCAGAGCAGGCTGCCGCTGGCCGCCTCGCCGTAGAGGTGGGCGGCTGCTTCCAGCTCGGCGGCCGGGATCCCGGTGATCTCCTCGACCGCGGCGGGCGTGTAGCTCTCGAGCAGCTCCTCGACCGCCTCATAGCCTTCGGTCCGGGCGGCGACGAACTCCTCGTCGACCAGGCCGTCGCGGCGCACCACGTGGCAGAGCCCGAGCACGACCGCGGCGTTGGTGCCGGGGCGCGGGGTGAGGTGGATCGCCCCGTACTCGGCCAGCTCGATCCGCCGCGGGTCGATCGTGATCAGCTTGCAGCCGCGCAGCGCCGCCTGCTTGATCCGCGCTCCGACCACTGGGTGGCCCTGGGTCGGGTTGACGCCGATCATCAGCGCCACCTCGGCGTGGTCGATGTCGGTGAAGGACCCGGTGGCGCCGGAGAGGCCGAACGATTTGCGCAGCGCGAAGGAGGTCGGCGAGTGGCAGACCCGCGAGCAGTTGTCGATGTTGTTGGTGCCGACCGCCGCCCGCATCAGGCGGGCCATCGCGTAGCAGTCCTCGTTGGTCGCCCGCGAGGAGGCGAGGCCGGCGATCGCGTCGGCGCCCGCCTCGGCCTTGATCCGGCCGATTTCGGTGGCGATCCGGTCCAGCGCCTGCTCCCAGCTGGCCGGCCGCAGCTCGCCGTCGGTGCGGATCAGCGGCGTCTGCAGCCGGTCGGGCGAGCGGGTGAAACCGTGGGCGAAGCGGCCCTTGAGGCAGGTGTGGCCCTCGTTCGCGGGGCCGTCGAGGGCGGGACCGATCGAGGCGATCCGGCCGCAGCTGGCGCGCGCCTCGAGCCGGCAGCCCACCCCGCAGTAGCCGCAGGTCGTGGTCACCTCTCGGTCGAAGCGCGTCTCGGTCATGCCGTCTCCTTCCGGGATTGTCTCACCAGCTTGGTCTCGGCTATCGCGTCGGTCGGGCAGGTGTCGGCGCAGGCGCCGCAGGAGACGCAGGTCGATTCCTCGAACCCGGCGTCGAGCCCGGCCGCGATGTTGGCCTCGAAGCCGCGGCCGGTGGCGGTCAGCGCAAACGCCCCCTGCACCTCGTCGCAGGCGCGCACGCAGCGGCCGCAGGAGATGCAGAGCTCGTGGCGCAGCGCAAGGTAGGGGTGGCGGAGGTCCTCGTCGCGCTCGTGGACCGGGCCGGGCCAGCGCGTCTCCTCCACCCCGAGCCGCTCGGCGACCCGGGCCAGCTCGGTGTGCGGTTCGGGCGCCTCGGGCAGCTCGGAGAGGACGAGCTCGACCACCGCGCCGGCGACCCGGCGGGCGCGCGGCTCCTCGGTCTCGATCTTCATCCCATCGCGGCAGGGCGTCGTGCAGGCGGGCAGCGGGCCGGGCGCCCCCTCGACCCCGACCATGCAAACCCGGCAGGCGCCGAACGGGTCCTGGCGCTCGTCGAAGCAGACGGTAGGCACCCAGCGCCCGGCCGCCTTGGCGGCGTCGAGCAGCGTCGCCCCCGCGGCGACCTCAACCTCGACCCCGTCCACGGTCACGGCGCTCATGAGAGGCGGAGCTCCTCGGGGAAGTGCTCGAGCAGGCTGTGCAGCGGGGCCGGCATGCCGCCGCCGTGGGCGCAGAGGCTGCCCAGCTCCAGCGCCTCCAGCAGGTCCTCGAACCGGGCCCGGTCGATCGGGGCGTCGGAGGCGAACTCCTCGTGGGCGCGCTGCAGCCCGATCCGGCAGGGGAAGCACTTGCCGCAGCTCTCGTGGGCGCCGAACCGGAGCAGGTGGCGGGCGACGTCGCGCATGTCGGTCGCCTCGTCGAAGGCGAGCAGGCTGCCGTGCCCGACCATGCACCCGACCGCGGCCAGCGGCTCGAAGTCGAACCGGGTGTCGAGCAGCGAGGCGGGCAGGATGCCGCCCAGCGGGCCGCCAATCTGCACCGCCTTGATCGCGCCGCCGTCGCGGAGGCCACCGGCGACGTCCTCGCAGAGCTCGCGCACCGTGATCCCGAACGGGACCTCGACCACGGTCGGCCGGGCGAAGCGCTCGTTGAAGCAGACCAGCTTGCTGCCGGCGGTCTCGGTGTCGGGGCTGAGCGCCCGGTAGGCGGCGGCGCCGCGGGCGGCGACGAAGGGGATGTTGGCGAGGGTCTCGATGTTGTTGACCACGGTCGGCTGGCCGTGGATGCCGCGCTCGGCCGGGAACGGCGGCCGCGCCGAGACGGTGCCGCGCAGGCCCTGCAGGCAGGCGAGCAGCGCCGTCTCCTCGCCGACCACGTAGGAGCCGGCGCCCTCGATCACGGTGACGTCGAAGCAGAAGCCGGAGCCCAGCACGTCGTCGCCGAGCAGGCCCTCGGCACGGGCTCGCTCGGCCGCAGCCTCCAGCAGCGGCTTGGAAAGCGGGTACTCGGAGCGGCAGAGGACGAAGCCGTGGCTCGCCCCGACCGCCAGCCCGGCCAGCGCCATGCCCTCCAGCACCAGCTCCGGGCTCTGCTCCATCAGGTACTTGTCGATGTAGGAGCCGGGGTCGCCCTCGTCGCCGTTGGCGACGATGAACTTGCGCTCGCCGGCGGCGTTGCGGGCGAACCGCCACTTGGTCCCGGCCGGGAAGCCGGCGCCGCCGCGGCCCTTCACCTCGGCCGCCTCGACCTCCTCCAGCAGCGCCTCGGGGCCGAGCTCGGCCACCGCCCGGCGCAGCCCCGCCCACTCGCCGGGCCGGGTCAGGACCGGCTCGGGGAGGCGGCTCTCCCAGCGCGGCTCGGCCGCGGCCCGGGTCTCGCCGGCGACCGCGCGGGCGATCGCGCCGGGGCCGGCGTCGACCGTGTCGCCGTCGCGGACCGCCGGAGCGGAGTGGCAGAAGCCGAGGCAGACGGTCTCGGCCAGCGAGACCTCGCCGTCCTCGCGCCGCTCGCCCAGCTCCAGCCCCAGCCCCTCGCGGGCCTCAGCGAGATGGGCGTCGCCGGCGGCGGCGAAGCAGGCGGTGCCGGTGCAGACGCGGACGTGGCGTTTGCCTTGCGGCGCCAGCAGGTCGTCGTAGAAGGTGGAGACGCCGTGGACCGCGGCCTCGGGCAGGCCGGAGAGCTCGGCAGCGCGGACCCGGTCGGCGTCGGTGACCTCGCCATGGTCGGCGACCGCGTCCTTGAGGACCTCCAGAGCGGTTGGCGCCTGGACCGCGTGGTGGCGACTGATCAGCTCGACGAGGTTCTGGGACACGATTCCCCATACAGGCTAGGAGAGTGGGGGCGCGGGGTCCAATACCTTCCCCCAGCCGCGTGATAAACGCCGTTTATCATGGCGCCCACGATGGTCCTGCGCCAGCTCGAATACCTCTCCGCCCTCGCCAAGGAACGCCACTTCGGCCGCGCCGCCGCCGCCTGCCACGTCTCCCAACCGGCCCTCTCGGTGGCGATCCGCAAGCTCGAGGCCGAGCTAGGGGTCGAACTGGTCCACCGCGACCGTCGCTACGACGATCTCACCCCGCAGGGCCGCGAGCTGCTGAGCTGGGCGCGGCAGGCGCTGGCCAGCGTCGACGGCCTCAGCGCCGAAGCGGCGCGGCTGAGCGGCGAGCTCGGCGGCCGGCTGCGGCTGGGGGTGATCCCCACCGCGCTGCCGGCGGTGGCCGAGATCGCCGCGCCGCTGCTGGCCGCCAACCCGGCGATCGACCTCGAGGTCCGCTCGCTCTCCTCGATCGAGATCGGCGCCCAGCTCGACTCCTTCGGGATCGACGCCGGCATCACCTACCTCGACAACGAGCCGCTGGGCCGGCTGCTGGCACAGCCGGTCTACCGCGAGCGCTACGTCTTCCTCACCGCCGAGGGGACCGCGACCGAGTCGATCCCCTGGCGCGACCTAGACGGCGTCTCCCTCTGCCTGCTCACCCCCGAGATGCAGAACCGGCGGATCGTCGACGCGGCGCTGCGCGAGAGCGGCGCCACCGCCCGGGCGCGGATCGAGACCGCCTCGATCTCCGCCCTGCTCGCCTTCGCCCGCGCCGGCTGGTCGAGCGTCGTCTCCGACACCTGGCTCGACCTCTACGGGGTGCCGGCGGGGATGCGCGCGGTGCCGCTGGTCGAGCCCGACCTCAGCTACACGGTCGGCATCGTCACCCGCGAGACCGAGCTGGTGCCGCCGGCCGTCAAGGCGCTGCTCGACAGCGTCGCCGCTCAGGCCGGGTGACCCAGCCGCTCAGGCGAACAGCCCCTCCCCGACGAAGCCGCCGGGCTCGACCCCGGGCGGGCAGGCGAACACGGCGCTGCCGGTGTGCAGGATGTGGCGGTTGAGGGCATCCGAGGCGGCGAGGCGACGCTGGATCGGGACGAACTGGCGCCGCGGATCGCGCTGGAAGCAGATGAAGAAGAGGCCGACCTCGAGCTGGCCCGAACCCGGCTCCGGCGGCTCGGAGAACGAGTAGCCGCGCCGCAGCAGACGAGCGCCCCCGTTGCTCTCCGGGCTGGAGAGGCGAACGTGAGCATCGGAGGGGATCACCGGCTGACCCTCCTCACGTGCATCCAGGTCGACCTCGTCGTGCTCCTCGCGCCCCCCCAGCGGCGCCCCGCTCTGCTTCTCGCGTCCGATCACCCGCTCCTGCCCTCCGAGGCTGGTCTCATCCCAAACGTCGAGCAGCATCTTGATCCGCCGCACGACCATGTAGGTCCCGCCCTCCATCCACTCCGGACCATCACCGGGCTGCACCCAGACGTGCTCGTCCATCGCCTCGGCGTCGTCGCCGCGGACGTTGTTCGTGCCGTCCTTGAAGCCCATCAGGTTGCGAGGCGTTTGCCCGCCCTCGCCCGCGGTCGGCCCGAAGCCATGCTGCACCCAGCGTAGGCTCGCCACGCCGATGGCGATTCGCGCCATCACGTGGATCGCATGAAACGCGGCCTGGGGATCGTCCGCACAGACCTGGACGCAGAGATCGCCCCCGGAACGGGTCGGATCGAGGCTGTCGCCCTTGAACGGAGGCAGGGCCGCAAGGGCCGCCGGCCAGCGCGATCCCAACCCATCGACGCCACCGCGACTGAACAGACCCGGTCCGAACCCAAACGTCACCGTCAGAGCCGCCGGGCCGAGACCGACCGCCTCGCCGGGATCGGAGGGAGGCGCACCAGCTCGCTCGGCCTTAACCCGGTAGGACCGCCCGAGCGACACCGTCGACGCCACCGAGGCCCACTCCCGGAGGAGACCACGCAGATCGTCCGCGGAGCCGCTCACAAGGTCGAACGCAGCGAAGTTAAGGAACTCCGGCGCGGGAGTCCCAATCCCCGCTTGGTGGTCACCGAAGAATGAGATGGCCTCGGCGTTCTCCGCGGGAACGGGAGACCGCTCGCCGTCCCCGCGCAAGTCACCGGCAACGTATCCCAGCCCTCCCCCCACCGCCAGCGCCGCGGCGCCGAGAAAAGAACGGCGGCTGAGGATGCCAGAGGCGTCGACATCCGCATCAGATCGCCCTCGCTCGCTGTCCTCGGTCATGCTCGGTGGAGCATGTCACTGTTTCACATCGCGCAACTTCAAACGAGCTACGAACTGCGATGCTAGTGCGACTCCATAGGCAGCAGTGGCCGTCCAAGACCACCTCTCCCCTCCCGCTAGCCGGATCACCTGCAACAGTGCAAAGACGGCACAGGTCGCGATCATCAACACGGTGAACATGGTTCGGGTCACTTGTACAGACGCTTTTCAAGCCAGACCGCAAACGCGTGTCCAACCTGGAACCCAGCCATCCAGATCCCTCCCCAAATCAGAGCCGCGATCGCCACTACCGGAACAAGTGCCCATGAGATCCCACCGCTGATGATCGCCCCCGTAGCAATGGCACAGACGGCGAGTGCGCCGACTAGAACGGCAAAGCGGGGTGGTTGCCGGGGTGGTCTAGTCATCATCGCCGAGGTCGGTGCCTAGGTCGAAAGCACTGTCAATAGCAAGCGCGGCACACGTTGCCTTGGCCGCCGCGGCTAGAACCACCTTCGCTTCGCCATCTGCACCGGCTGCCACAGCCCACGCGAATCCGCAGATTGCCCCGCCGAGAGCCTCGCCAGCGGTCGCACGCAACTTCTCAAGGTCGGACAGGCTCCCAAGGAGATAGTCCGCCACCTCGCTCGCAACCTCAGGGGAGTCACTCACCCAGTCGCCAATCTGCCGACCGCTCTCCTTGAGGTTGTTGAGTGCCCCCTCGGCAAGATCTTCCAGTGGAGCTGCAGGATTCGGAATCGATGGAGCACACGGAATCGGCGGAGATGGGCATTCGCCGGTCGGATCGGTGAGGTCAAAGGGCCTGGAGTCCGCGTACCAGTAGAGGTTCGTCCCACTGCCCGCGAACCCGGCCGGATCCTGGCTGGTGAAGCGCGCGAGGTCGGGGCTGTAGTAGCGAGCGCGGTTGAACTGCAGGCCGGTGCCGTCGTTCTCGCGGCCGGTGAACTGGAAGGGGTTCGCGCTCGGTTCGCCGGCGCTGCTCGCCGCGCCGAACGGCTCGTAGCTGTAGGTGGTCGCCACTTCCTTTGACCCGTCGGCCAGGCCGATCACGCTGCCGAGGTGGTCGGTCAGCAAGCTGTCGGCACCTTCGCCGCTCGCCCTCGAGAACAGGTCGTCGAGGCCCAGTCCGGTGAGGAGGCTGGCGGACAGTTCTTCGCCCGAGTATTCCTGCACGACATTGTCGCCGTCGTGGAGGAACCCCGTCGTGGCTTCCCCGATCGTCTTGGAGGTCCGCCGGCCAAACGGGTCATAGGCGAAGGTCGCGCTGGCGGCGCCGTCGATTTCGGTCAGCTGGCCGCGAGCGTTCCAGGAGTATTCGTTCGCTTCGTCGTCGACCAAGCTCCCGTTGGCGTCGTAGCTCAGTCCGGCGCCGTCGCGTTCAGTGAGCTGGTTGGCGGCATTGTATTTCGCCGATTCAAGCGCTTCCGGGAGGTCGAGGCGGGCGTAGCTCCCCCAGATCGCGCTGGTGCGACCGTCGGCGTCGTACCCGTAGCGAAGGTCGCCCAGGGTGCTTTCGCCGTCCATGTAGGTCATCGAGGTCAGCTGACTCGCCGCGTCATAGTCGTAGATCTGGTCGATTCCGTTGGGAAGGGTCACGGCCGTCCGGCGGCCGGCGTCATCGTAGGTCAGCGAGACGGCCTCGAACCCGCGCGCGATTTCGGTCAATCGGTTGGCATCGTCGTATTCGTAGCCGACTGGATCCTGGTTGGGCAGGGTCATCGCGGTCCGCCGGCCGCCATCGTCGTAGACGTAGCCGACTGTTCCCTCCGGGCCGCTGACCTCCGTCAGCCGGTCGAGCCCGTCATATTCGAGCCCGTATTCGCCGCTGGCGCTGTCGTCGACGGACACGAGCCGATCGGCATCGTCGTAGCCGTATTCCGTCGTGCTCTCCGCCGATTCCCCTTCGACGCCGTAGCTGACCGAGGCGAGGCGCCCCAGCTCGTCATAGCCAAAGACCGTGGCGTCGCCGTTGCGATCGACCGATTCGACCAGGTGGCCGGCTTTGTCGTAGCTCCGTTCGCTGGCATTTTCGAGCGGGTCGGTCTCGCCCACGACGCGATCCATCACGTCATAGCTGACGGTCGTCTCGTTTTCACGCGGATCGGTGACCGAGGTGACGTTGCCGTCCTTGTCGTAGCCGAGCGCGGTGACCGCCCCCGAGGGCGTCGTGATCGCGGTCAGCTCGTCGGAGTCGTTGTAGCTGTACAGCGTCCGGTCGCCGCCGGGCGAGGTGACGGCGCGAAGCCGGCCGAGGGCGTCGGTGAATCTGGTGGTGGTCCGGCCCAGGGGGTCGGTGACCGAGGCCAGATCGCCGCCCACGTAGGCCAACGTCGTCTCCTCTTCCTCCGCATTGGAGAAGGAGAGGGGCTTGCCCGAGCCGTCGTATTCGATCATCGTCTCGTTTTCCAGCGCGTCGGTAGCTTTGACGAGCTCGCCGCCGGGGCCGTGTTCGAATTCGGATTCGTGGCCGAGAGGGTCGGTCACCTTGGTCAGGTACGAGGTCCCGGCCTCGTACTCGAACGCGGTCGTCACCGCGTCTTCGGTGCCGTCGAGCTGCGTAATTTCGGTGACGTTGCCGACGCTGTCGTATTCGTAGCTCGTTTTCCGCCCCAGCTCATCCGTTTCGGAGAGCACCAGCCCGGTTTCTTCCTGTCGTTCGAAGCTCGTCGTCTGCTCGATTTCGGCGCCCGGGGCTTCGGTTTCGGCGATCGGGAGCCCTTCCGCGTTGAATTCGACCACTCGTTCGTTACCGACCGGGTCGGTCACCGTGGTCGCTTCGACGTTGCCTTCTTCGTCGAGTTCGTAGTCGAATTCGAAGACACCTTCGTCGCCCGTGGTCTGGGTTTCGACGCGGCCGTTTGCGTCGTAGGTGTTCTGGAGGAATTTGTTGCCGCGCGGGTTGGTGATCGCCGACATTCGGCCCGAGCCGTCGTATTCGTATTCGACGGATCGTTCGCCCGGCTCCTCGACTTTGGTCAGACGGCCAGACGTGTAGGTGTATTTAAAGACCCGCCCACCGTTGTCGGTGATTTCGGTGACACGATTGGAGCCGTCGTAGGTGAATTCGGCCCAGCGACCGTTGGGCGTGACGACCTTGGTGATGTTGTCGCCCGAGCGGTTAATCGTCAGCTTGTTGCCGTGGGCGTCAGTGATTCCCATCAGGGGGGCGCGGGTGAACTGGCTGAAGGAAAACGTCGTCCCGTTCTTCAGCTCGAGGTCCCAGTTGCCAGTCGTCGTGTTCCAGGTGATTTCCGAGCCAGCGAACGGGGTCGGCTGGTTGCTCGTCTCGTAGATCGCGTCGACGTAGCCGGTCCCTTCCGAGGTCCGCACGTAGTGGATCTTGCCGCCGTCGGGCAGCACCAGGTCGGCCTGTTTGTAGTTTTCGTTCGACCACAGCCGCAGGTCGTAGAGGCTCGTGGTGCCGATGCCGAAGTCGTAGGAGTTCCCGTCTTTGGGCCGGTAGGTGCGCTCGATCGAGATCGGGATCGTGTCGGGGATGGTGAGGTCGGTCCGGTGGTAGGTGAACAGGCCCGTGTAGAGGTCAACCGGGTCCCCGCCGCTCGAAGAGCCGTCGGGATTGCGGGCCTCGCCGGGCGGCGGCGGTGAGCTGATCGCCATCGCCCCCGAGAATTCCCAGACCCGCACGCCGGCGTCGGGAACGATCTGGTCGCCGTCGGGCGTGACCGATCCCTGCCCGTAGACGTACCAGCCGCGATCCTCGGGGTCGTAGTTCCAGAAATCGACTCGCTGGCCGGGGCGCAGGCCGGCCCAGTTGGGATAGACGAACTGGACGCCCTTGGTGAGCGTCGCCCGCCCTGGCTGGACCGTGAAGTAGATCGGAACCGAAACGAAGGGCGGCAAGGGGAACTGGGGTCGGTCGACCGGGATTGCGGTGATGTTGAGGTCCGTGACAACCTCTCCGTCCGCGTCGCGGATGACCGTGCCGGCGGGAATCCGCACTTCGAGGCCGGGGATGCGGGGGGACTTCAACCTGGCCCCGTGCTCGGTGGGGGAGGCGACCTTGAGGTCGCCAGCTCGGTCGAGCGGAGTCAGCCACATCGTGTAGTCGAGCTCGGTGGTCTCCGCGTCGCGCAGGTCGATGCCGACCTCGTAGGCGCCGTAGCGCTGACCGCCGATCGCTTCCCCATCGACCAGCAGCTGCTGGTGCCCGGCCGGAACGTCGCGGAGCAGGAACCTGCCGGTGTCATCGGTCACGGCCTCTGCCGCAGAGCCCTCGATCGAGACGCGGACCCCGGCCAAGGGCAGACCGTTGACGTGAAGCGCCTGACCGGCCAGCGCGGTCTCGCCGTCGGGAGCCTGACGCTGCGGAACGTCGAGCCACGGGCTGGCGGAGCGGCCGGCGACCCACCCTCTCCCCTTGTCGCTGTTCTTCGGGGGCAGCCAGGAGCCTCGGTGAGCGGGCCTCCACCGGCGCAGGGATGCGCCCGCCGTGCTTCGCGCCCGCGCGCCGGCCGAAGCGGTTGCAGTGCCGCCCTTGGCGCGCTCGCTTGCGGCCGCGCCATCGCGCGGCCCCGCCGACCCAGCCTGCTCGGGGGCCCGGCTCTCGTCATCCCGATCCGGGGCGATGCCGTCGAAGCTCGCCAGCCGGTACTCAATCTCCGGGGCGCCGAAGGCGACGAAACCTTCGTCGTAGGCGGCCAGCTCGACCGAGCCAGTCGCTTCACCTGAGCCGGTCAGCTTGATCGTGTAGGTGCCGTCTTCGGGCAGGGTGAAGGGGCCGTGGATGCTGGTCAGGTTGCCGGTGCTGCCCGAGACAACACCGCCGTTGGGCCTGCGGACGTCGAAGCTGCCGGTGAAGGTGTCTTCGTTGGGGTCGATCAGGATCTTCTGGTCTTCTTCGCCTTCGAAGGTGATCAGGTTGTTCTGGCCGGGGATGTCGACCGAGAAGGTTTTCGAGTCGCCTTCGGCGCTGGGGGCGATCGTCTCCCCGGTCTTGTCGGAGGAATCCCAGAGGGTTAGATCGACCGAGCCCGTCATCGCGTAATCGGGATCGACCTCCAGCGTGTAGGTGCCGGCTTCTGGGAACTCCTGCTGCTTCCAGAATCCGCTGCCGGTTTTGCCCCACCAGAGGGTGCCGGCGAGCTGAGTTCCGGCGGAATTTCGCCAGCGCAGGAAGTAGGCGCTGGCCGCGCTGAAATCGGCGTTTGAGGTCTTGACCGAGACCGCCTGGCCGGCTTCGACTTCCACCGAGTAAAGCGCCCTTTGGCCAGACACCGTGATCGAGACCGATTCTTCTTCCCCTTCGACGGTCGGCGTGATCGAGCCGGTGACGTCATCGAAGGTGTAGGCGGCCAGCTCGACCGAGCCGGTCTGTTCGCCTGAGCCGGTCAGCTTGATCGTGTAGGTGCCGTCTTCGGGCAGGGTGAAGGGGCCGTGGATGCTGGTCAGGTTGCCGGTGCTGCCCGAGACAACACCGCCGTTGGGCCTGCGGACGTCGAAGCTGCCGGTGAAGGTGTCTTCGTTGGGGTCGATCAGCATTCGCTGGCCAGCCACGCCATCGACGAGCAGCAGACCGTCGGTTTCCGGCGTCGCGATCGTCATCGTCTCCGAGCCGCCGGGCTCAACCCGACCCGTCGCGCCAACCGTCGAAGAGGCTGCCCCATTCGGCGGAATGAAGAGGTCCGGTCCCGTCGCTGAGCCGTCGATGGTCGTGACCGACACGCGCCCGCCCAGGCGTTCGGTCGGGACCTTGAATTTCACGGTGGTCGACGTGGCAGCAGTCACCACAGCGGCAGCGCCGTTGACCTCGACGAGATTAGCTGCCGGGGAGGGATCGAGGTTGGCGCCGGTGATCGTCACCACTTCACCGGCCGCCGCGACGGTGGGGGAGATTTCCGAGATCGTCGGTTTCGCCGGACCGCCGACGGTGAATTCTTCCGGGCTCGAGACGGGCCCTTCAGCAGGCGTGGACACGGTCACCGGCCCCGATTCGGCCCCTTCGGGCACCACCACCGAAAGGGAGCCGCGAGTCGCCTCTTCGACGGTTGCCGCGGCGCCATTGAATTTGACCGTGTTGGACTCGGGAGAGAATCCCGTCCCCCGGACCTCGATCGTCTCCCCCACATTGGCGCTCCCCGGGGCAAGCCGGTGGATTGCCAACTCTTCGGAGGAATCCCGGTCGATGCCGGTCAGATTGCCCGCCGCGTCCCACTGGTAGGTGGCCGTATCCCCCTCGGGGTCGGTTGCGGTGATCAACCTCCCGTCAGCGTCGTAGGAGAAGCGGTACGCCTCTCCCGGCGGCGAGCCCGGTGCCGCTGCGCCCCAGGTGGTGAAGGCCATGCTTTCTCCCGTGACCGTGCCGAAGCTGCTTTCCGCAGCAGCGCGGAAGCGATATGCCGTCGCTGCTTCGAGGCCTTCGACGAGCTGACCGACCCCAAGCGCTTTCGCCCCGGCGCCCGCTTCGGCCGGAGTCGCCGGAACGCTCGTCGCGTTCGCGAAGCCGTTGGCTTCGAAGTCTTCCTGGTCGGTGAATTCGAACCAGTAGCTCGTCGCGGCGCCATTGGGATCGACGCTCCCTTTCAGCGTGGCGCTGCCCTCGAAGACCCCGGTCGCCACTTCCGTCGCCACGGTGGGCGCTTCGCCGATTTCCCATCCCTGCACCCGGTCGTTGCCGCTGTCGGCCACCCAGACACTGCCTTCGCCGTCGAGGTCGAGGCCCTTGGGGTTCTTCAGCTGGCCGGGGTCGTTGCCGGGGGTGCCGAACCCGCTGAGAAATTCGCCTTCGGGGCTGAAGCGCTGGATGCGGTTGTTGCCCGAGTCCGCCACCCAGATGTCGCCTTCGGCGTCGATCGCGATGCCGCGAGGTCTGGAGAGCTGGCCTTCTTCGGAGCCCGCGGTCCCAAACTTGGAGATGAATTCACCTTCAGGGCTGAAGCGCTGGACGCGGTCGTTGTTGGTATCGGCGATCCAGACGTCGCCTTCGGCGTCGATCGCGATCGCCTCGGGACTCTTCATCTGGCCGTCTTCGGAGCCATTGACGCCGAATTTGGCGACGAATTCACCTTCGGGATCGAAGTGCTGGACGCGGGGAGAGAGGATCGGGGTCTGCACGGTCCAGATGTGGTCTTCGGCGTCGATCGCGACGCCGCGCAGATTCTGGAACTGGCCGTCGCCGCTTCCCGATTCGCCGATCTCTTCCAAGAACGCGCCTTCTGAGTCGAACTTGTATAGGCCGCCGTTGGTAGCGACGTAGAGGTTGTCTTCGGAGTCGACGGCGAGGGCGCGCGGTTCGCCGATGGTGCCCGACCCGACGGCGCTGAACTGACGGACGAATTCGCCTTCGGCGTCGAACTGCTGGATGCGGCCGTGACCGGTGTCGACGACCCAGGCGTTGCCTTCGGAGTCGATCGCCACGTCGGAGGGGGAAGAGAGGTTGCCGGCGCTTGAGCCGGCGCCGCCGAAGTGAAGGACCAGCTGGGCTTCTGGGTCGAACCCCTGCACCCGGTCGTTGCCGCTGTCGGCCACCCAGACACTGCCTTCGCCGTCGAGGTCGAGGCCCTTGGGGTTCTTCAGCTGGCCGGGGTCGTTGCCGGGGGTGCCGAACCCGCTGAGAAATTCGCCTTCGGGGCTGAAGCGCTGGATGCGGTTGTTGCCCGAGTCCGCCACCCAGATGTCGCCTTCGGCGTCGATCGCGATGCCGCGAGGTCTGGAGAGCTGGCCTTCTTCGGAGCCCGCGGTCCCAAACTTGGAGATGAATTCACCTTCAGGGCTGAAGCGCTGGACGCGGTCGTTGTTGGTATCGGCGATCCAGACGTCGCCTTCGGCGTCGATCGCGATCGCCTCGGGACTCTTCATCTGGCCGTCTTCGGAGCCATTGACGCCGAATTTGGCGACGAATTCACCTTCGGGATCGAAGTGCTGGACGCGGGGAGAGAGGATCGGGGTCTGCACGGTCCAGATGTGGTCTTCGGCGTCGATCGCGACGCCGCGCAGATTCTGGAACTGGCCGTCGCCGCTTCCCGATTCGCCGATCTCTTCCAAGAACGCGCCTTCTGAGTCGAACTTGTATAGGCCGCCGTTGGTAGCGACGTAGAGGTTGTCTTCGGAGTCGACGGCGAGGGCGCGCGGTTCGCCGATGGTGCCCGACCCGACGGCGCTGAACTGACGGACGAATTCGCCTTCGGCGTCGAACTGCTGGATGCGGCCGTGACCGGTGTCGACGACCCAGGCGTTGCCTTCGGAGTCGATCGCCACGTCGGAGGGGGAAGAGAGGTTGCCGGCGCTTGAGCCGGCGCCGCCGAAGTGGGTAATCAGATTCGTGGCCGATGCCGCCGCCGGGAAAAGACCGACGAGAAAAATCGTGGCAACCGCTGCGAATGCACCTGGCCTCACGGGCGCCAAACATACACTGGAGTTTCTTTAAGTCGTGAACTTCTAGACAACCATTCGAGAGAGATCGTAAAAAAACCTGGAATTTGCGTATTCGGGCCTCACTCGGAAACCCGCTCGGCGCCGGCGTAGACGTTGGTGCGGCCGGCGCGGGTGAAGCCGGCGAGGGTGAGGCCGCGGTCGGCGGCGAGCTCGATCGCCAGCGAGCTGGGAGCGCCGACCCCGACCAGGATCGGGGCGCCGGCCACCGCCGCCTTCTGGACCAGCTCGAAGGAGAGGCGGCCGCTGACGCAGAGGATGCGGTCGGCGAGCGGCACCTTGCGGTCGAGCAGGGCGCGGCCGACCACCTTGTCCATCGCGTTGTGGCGGCCGACGTCCTCACGGGCGACGAGCAGGTTGCCGGCGGCGTCGAAGAGTCCGGTCGCGTGGACTCCCCCGGTCCGCTCGAAGGTCGGCTGCACCAGACGGTCGGGCAGCGACGCCAGCAGGGCGCGCTCGATCCGCGGCCCCGGGCCGACCGGCTCGCTCGCCACCGCGACCTCCTCCAGCGCGCCCTTGCCACACACCCCGCAGGAGGACGTCGTGTAGAAACGGCGCCGGCCCGGGTCGCGCTCCAGCGGCCCGGTCACCTCGATCACGTTCGACGCCAGGTCCTCGCTCAGCCCGACCGGCCGCGCCTCCGCGATCAGCCCCTCGCCGAACAGGAAGCCCAGCGCCAGCTCCTCGTCGTGCCCCGGCGTCCGCATCGTCACGCTCAGCGGCTCGCCGTCGACCCGGATCTCCAACGGCTCCTCGACCGCAACCGCATCGCGCTCGCCGTCGCGCTCGACCTCGACGTACATCCGCATGGACCGAACCTACCGGGCGAGAACTCATCTACCGTCTGCTCGTCTTGGGGTACAGCAAATCGAAAGTCAACCGCGCCGGCGCGCTCCTCTCAGAACAGCTCCGCCTCGCGGCGGAAGACAGGGGGAATGCGAACGCTGTACGCGAGGAGGTCGTCGAGGCGCTGGAGATCATCGAATGGTGGCGAGGCGAGCACGCCCGGCCGCTCTCCCGCGTCGCCGCCAACCTTCGCTACTACGCCGCGGACGAGGGCCGGCCGGTCGTCGCCCAACGACTGAAGAGGGTCCCGACGATCGCCGGCAAGCTGCTGCGGGAGCCCGGCATGAAGCTGGCGCGGATGGGCGACATCGGCGGCGTGCGGGCGATCATGCCCGACCGGGAGGCCGCCTACCGGATCGCCAACCGCCTGCGCAGGAACTGGACGATCGTCCGCTTCAGCGATTACATCGCGAGGCCGAAGCCCGACGGCTATCGCGCCCTCCACCTGATCAACCGGCACCGGGGCCGGTTGGTCGAGGTTCAGCTGCGGACCCCTCTCCAGGACGACTGGGCGAACACCGTCGAGGCCTTCTCCAGGGCCTTTGCGCCGGGGCTCAAATTCGGCCACGGACCCGAGTTCGTCCGCGACTACTTCACCGTGGTGGCAGCGACGTCCGCGGCTCTGGAACAGGGGGGCGAGCCAGACCCTGCACTCCGCACCCGATTCGCCGAGTTGATTCCGCAAGTCGGTACATTCATTAGGGAAGCGGAAGATGACTCCCGATGAAATTCAACACTTCCTGGTCACCTACGACCCGACTACCGGGCGGTCTGCGGTCAAGCGGTTCGGTACCGACTACGAGGCCGCCCAGCGGGCCTACTCGAAGGCCGAGCAGGAGAGCGATGAGCGGGGCGATGGGCTCGACATCGTTTTGCTGAGCGCCGATTCGCTGGCGACCATCAAGCAGACCCATTCGAGCTACTTCGGGAAGAGCGGTGGGCGGCTCGGCGAGCCGCTGCCGAACTAGCGGCCCGCGAGACGACCCGTCGGGCCCGCGGCGGCGCCTCTCTACCCTGGGTTGGAGCGACACGACCCTAGGAGGAGGGATTCGGATGAAGGCTTTTCAGCTCACCGCCTGGCAGTCCTCGCCCGAGATGCGCGATGTGGACGTGCCCGAGCCCGGACCCGGCCAGGTGCTGCTCAAGGTCGGCGGCGCCGGGGCCTGCCACTCGGACCTGCACCTGATGGACTGGCCGGAGGGCACGATGGACTTCGAGCTGCCGTTCACGCTCGGCCACGAGAACGCCGGCTGGGTCGAGGCGCTGGGCGCCGGCGTCGAGGGGCTGGAGCCGGGCGAACCGGTTGCCGTCTACGGCCCCTGGGGCTGCGGGCGGTGCCGCGCCTGCCGCCGCTCGGCCGAGAACTACTGCGAGCGCCAGGCCGAGATCGGCGCCTTCGGCGGCGGCCTCGGCCTCGACGGCGGCATGGCCGAGTACATGCTGGTCCCCCACCCCCGGCTGCTGCTGCCGCTCGGCGACCTCGACCCGCGCGAGGCGGCGCCGCTCTCCGACGCGGCGCTCACCCCCTACCACGCGATCAAGCGCTCGCTGCACCTGCTGACCCCGGGCTCGACCGCGGTGGTGATCGGGATCGGTGGGCTGGGCCACATGGCGGTGCAGCTGCTGCGGGCGCTCAGCCCAACCCAGGTGATCGCCGTCGACGTCTCGCCCGAGAAGCTGCGCCTGGCCCGCGAGGTCGGCGCCGAGGCGACGGTCGAGCCGGGCGAGGAGGCGGCGGCCGAGATCCTCGAGCTGGCCGGCAACTCGAGGGTCGAGCTGGTCGTCGACAACGTCGGCGCCGACGAGACGATCGCGCTCGGCGCCGCGGTCGCCGGGTTCGAGAGCCACGTCACCGTGGTCGGCCTGGCGGGCGGCAAATTCGAGTTCGCCTTCGGCGCCGAGCCGTTCGAGGCGCAGCTGACGATCCCCTACTGGGGGACGGCGATCGAGCTGATCGAGGTGCTCGACCTCGCCCGGGCCGGCAAGATCCGCGCCCACGTCGAGCGCTTCGGGCTCGACCGGGCCGCCGACGCATATCAGCGCCTACGCGACGGCACGCTAGACGGCCGCGCCGTGATCTGCCCGCACGGCTGAGCCGGGGTCAGGCCAGGGAGGCGGCGGCTGCGTCCAGGGTGTTGCGCAGCAGGCAGGCGATCGTCATCGGACCGACCCCGCCGGGGACCGGGGTGATCGCGCCGGCGACCGCGGCGGCCGCCTCGAAGTCGACGTCGCCGACCAGGCCGTCGTCGGTGCGGTTGATGCCGACGTCGATCACGGTCGCGCCCGGTCGCACCCAGTCGCCCTTGACCATCTGCGGCCGGCCGACCGCGGCGATCAGGATCTCGGCCTCGCGACAGACCGCGTCGAGCTCCCGGGTGTGGCGGTGGCAGAGGGTGACGGTGGCGTCGGCGGCGGTCAGCAGCTGCGCCATCGGCTTGCCGAAGAGGTTGGAGCGGCCGATCACGACGGCGCGGCGGCCGCTCGGGTCGACCCCGGCGTGCTCCAGCAGCACCATCACTCCGGCCGGGGTGCAGGGGCGCAGCCCCGGCAGGCCGAGGGCGAGGCGGCCGGCGCTGGCCACGGTCAGCCCGTCGACGTCCTTGGCCGGGTCGATCCGGTTGGTCAGCTCGGCGCCGTCGAGGTGGCCGGGCACCGGCAGCTGGCAGAGGATGCCGCTCACGGTCGGGTCGGCGTTCAGCTCGTCGATGGTCGCCAGCGCCTCCTCGCGGGAGACGTCGGCCGGCAGGTGGCGGTGGACGCTGCCCAGGCCGGCCTCGGCGCAGGCCTTGATCTTCGAGCTGACGTAGACCGCGGAGGCCGGGTCCTCGCCGATCAGCAGCGTCGCCAGGGCCGGCGCGGCGCCGTGCGCGGCGACGTGCTCCTCGACCCGGCGGGCGACGGCAGCCCGCTCTTCGGCGGCAATCGCCTTGCCGTCGATCAGCGCCGCCGCGGAGGCGCTGCCGAGACCGGGAACGCCGTAGACGTTGGTCAGGCCCATCTCAGAAGACAACGGTCGAGTTGCCGTCGCGCAGGACGCGGTCTTCGCAGTGCCACTTGACGGCGCGGGCGAGCACGGCGCGCTCGATGTCGGCGCCGAGCCGTTCCAGCTCCGCCGCCGAGTCGGCGTGGTCGACCCGGATCACGTCCTGCTCGATGATCGGGCCGGCGTCGAGCTCCTCGGTCACGTAGTGGCTGGTCGCGCCGACCAGCTTGACGCCGCGCTCCTTCGCCCGCTCGTAGGGGCCGGCGCCGGCGAAGGCGGGCAGGAAGCTGTGGTGGATGTTGATCACCGGCACGCCCACCCGGGAGAGGAAATCGCCGGAGAGGATCTGCATGTAGCGGGCGAGCACGACCAGGTCGACCTTGCCCTTCAGCAGCTCCAGCAGCTGCGCCTCGGCCTCGGGCTTCTTGCCCTTCTCGACCGGGACGTGGTGGTAGGGGATGCCGTAGGCCTCGACCTCGGTCCGCAGGTCCGGGTGGTTGGAGGCGACCAGCGGGATATCGGCCTCCAGCTCACCGCGCCGCCAGCGCCAGAGCAGGTCGACCAGGCAGTGGTCGTAGCGGGAGACGAGCAGCGCCACCCGCTTCGGGCGGGCACTCGACCACATCCGCCACTCCATCCCAAAGCGGTCGCCGATCTCCGACGCGAAGCGGCCTTCCAGCGCGGCGAGGTCGACCTCGGCCGGCAGCGCGAAGGTCAGCCGCACGAAGAAGCGGCCCTCGTCGGGATCGGTCGAGTACTGGTCGGAGGTGACGATGTTGGCGCCGGCCTCGGTCAGGAAGCCGGAGAGCGCGGCGACGATCCCGGGCCGGTCGGCGCAGGAGGCGACGAGGCGGACGATCGGCTCGCCGCCGGCCGCCGCGCCCTCGGTGGAGGCGGTCGGCTGGGGGGCTGCGGTGGTGGTGTTCGGCATCGTCTCGGCTCCTTCAGTGGCTTACTGCGGCGGCGGCCAGCTCGGAGACCAGCCGGTCCTCGTAGAAGCGCTCCAGCGCGAACGGGGCGATCAGCTCCGGCGTGCTGCCGGTGGCGACCAGCTCGGCCAGCGTCTTGCCGACGATCGGCGCCGCCTTGAAGCCGTAGGTCCCCCACCCCGCGCTGACGTGGAAGTTCTCGACCTCGGTCTTGCCGAGGATCGGGCTGTAGTCGGGGCTGAGGTCGCAGAGCCCGGCCCAGGCGCGCAGCAGCCGCGCCCGCTCCAGCTGCGGGAAGAGCTCCAGCGTGTGGCGGCTCAGGTCCTGCAGGAAGTTGAGCGTGTTCTGGGTCCGGTAGGTCGTCCAGGGCTCGATCTCGGAGCCCATCACGAACTCGCCGCGGTCCGACTGCGAGATGTAGACGTGCATCTGCGAGCTGACCACGACCACGTCGAGGAACGGTTTGACCGGCTCGGTGACGCAGGCCTGGAGGATGTGGGTGGTGATCGGCAGCTCGACGTCGGCCATCTCGCTGAGCAGGCTCGACCAGCCGGCGGTGCAGTTGAGCACCGTCCCCGCCTTGATCGTGCCGCGGTCGGTCTCCACCGCGGTCACCCGGTTGCCCTCGCGGCGCAGCCCGGTCACCTCGGTGTTGGGATGGATCTCGGCCCCCGCTTCGTCGGCGCCGCGGGCGTAGCCCCAGACCACCGCGTCGTGGCGGATGATCCCGCCCGGCGGGTGGTAGAGCGCCCCCATGATCGGGTAGGTCGTGTCCTCGCCGACGTACATCGTCGGCACCAGCTCCTGAACCCGTTCCGGCCCGATCAGTTGCGAGTCGATCCCTTCCAGGCGGTTGACCTCGGCCCGGTTGGCCATCACGAACATCGCCCGGTCGGAGTGAGCAAGGGTGAGGTGGCCGCACTGGCTGAACAGGAGGTTGAAGTCGAGCTCGGCGCCCAGCCCTTCGTAGAGCTTGACCGAGGCGTCGTAGAAGCGGGCGCCCTCGGGGGTCTTGTAGTTGGAGCGCAGGATCGTCGTGTTGCGGCCGGCGGCGCCGGACCCGATGTAGGACTTCTCGACGATCGCGACGTCGGTGATCCCGTGCTGAGCCAGGTAGTAGGCGGTGGCGAGGCCGTGCGAGCCGCCGCCGATGATCACCACGTCGTAGGAGTCCTTGAGCTCCGGGCGGGGCCGCCACATGCGGCGCTTGCGGAAGATGTCACGCATCGGTGGGCTCCTCGGCGATCGGGGGCAACGAGTCGGCGCCGACCGGGCGGCCGCCGAGGCGCTCGGCGGTGTCGGCGAGCACCTCCCAGGCGTACTCGGCGTAGGCGGACCCGAACAGCATCAGGAAGCGCTGCGGCGCCTCGCGCAGGACGAAGCCGGGGGTGCGGGCGACCGAGCCGGGCCGGAACCCGTGCACCGGCAGCTCGGCCTCGCGCAGGTCGAGGGCGCAGAAGCGGGCGAAGGCCTCGCGGGCGGCGGGTCCGGCGATCGTCACCGCGGCCAGCGTGCCGGTCAGGTCGCAAACCGAGTCCGGGCCCGACTCGGCGGCGGCCAGGGCGGCGGCCGCGCCGGCCGGCTCGCAGAGGACCAGCTCGCGGGTGCGGCGGACCGGGCAGCGCCAGCCGGCGGCCGTGCGCTCCGCCCGGCCGGGCGAGAACTCGGCCGAGCCGTTGCCCTGCAGCTCCAGCTTGGTCAGCTGCGAGGCGTCGGCGAAGCCGACCGTGTCGCGGCAGGCGGCCGCCTCGAGGGCGGGGTCGCCGAAGGAGACGGGGACCTCCCAGCCGTCGCGGACCTCGGTCGTCGCGCCGGCAGCCAGCGCGGCGTCGAGCAGCGGGCTGCGGGCGGCAACCTCGGCGGTCGGCTGTGGGGTGAGGAAGGACGGGCTCATGAGCGCAGCAGCTCCCCCTCGGGGTCATAGAAGGGCTCGGTGGTCACGGTTGCGGCGAAGCGCTTGTCGCGGTCGGAGATCGTCAGCGCGGTGCCGGACTCGGCCAGCTCCGGGTCGACCATCGCCAGCCCGATCGAGCGGCCCAGCTTCGGCGCCAGCCTGGCGCTGGTCACCTGGCCGACCACGGTTCCGGCGGCGTCGACGACGGCGGCGCCCTCGGTCGGGACGGTGCCGTCGGGGCAGCTGAACCCGACCAGGGCCTGGGGGGGCGCCTGCTCGGCGCTGTGCTCCAGCGCCCAGCGGCCGATGAAGTCCTGCTCCTTGTCGAGTTTGACCGCGAAGCCGAGGTTGGCCCCGTACGGCGTCATCTCGGAGTCGGTGTCCTGGCCGACCAGGATGTGCATCTTCTGGAGGCGGAGGATGCGCTGCGGCTCCAGCCCGAAGGGCCGCGCGCCGGCGCCGTGCAGAGCGTCCCAGAGCGCCCGGCCGTGCGGGGCGGCGCAGTGGAGCTCGTACCCGAGCTCGCCGACGAACCCGATCCGCAACGCCAGGCAGGTGATCCCGGCGATCTCGATCTCGCGGCCGTCGAGGTAGGAGAAGGCCTCGTTGTCGAGGTCGGCCTCGGTCAGCCCGGCCAGCATCTGCCGCGCCTCGGGGCCGGCGATGTTGATCGCGCTGACGCCCTGGGTGACGTCGGTGAGGCTGACGTCGAGCTCGGGCCAGCAGGCCATCCACCAGGTGAACCACTGCTCGACCGCGCCGGCGCCGCTGGAGGTCGTGGTGACGTAGAAGCTTTCCTCGTCGAGCCGGCAGACGGTGCCGTCGTCGGTGATCCGGCCGGCCTCGGAGACGATCACGCCGTAACGGATCCGGCCCGGTTTCAGGGTCGACATCCGGTTCGGGTAGAGCCGGTCGAGCAGCTCGCCGGCATCGGGGCCGCGGACGATCAGCTTGCCCAGGGTCGAGACGTCGATCAGACCGGCCTTCTCGTGGACCGCCATCGTCTCGGCCTCGGCGTCGCCGTAGTCGTAGGCGCGGCGCCAGTCGCCGGCCCACCGGATGTCGGCGTCGAGCTCGCGGTGGCGGGAGTGGATCGAGGACCGCTTCGCCGCCTCGAAGGGACGGCCGGCGAGGACGCCGAGCGGGACCGGGGTCCAGGGCGGGCGGGCGGTGGTCAGTCCGACCTCGCCGATCGAGAGCTCGGTCTGCTCGGCCAGGGCGCGGACCGCCGGCAGCTGCGAGTAGCGGCCCTGCGAGGGACCCATGGTCGCGGTCGTGTAGCGCTTCGAGAGCTCGATCGAGTCGTAGCCCTCCTCCGCCGCGTAGCGGATGTCCTTGACGGTGATGTCCTCGTCGAGGTCGACAAAGGCTTTGCCCTTGCCGCCGTCGCTGGCCAGGGCCGGCGGCTCGGCGCGGCGCGGCAGGGTGCCGCGGGCGACCAGCTCGCCCCGCTCGGCGGCGAGCCGGTCGCGGTCGGCGGCCTCACCGAGGCCGAGGGCGAAGGCCGCCTCGGCGCCGGCCACGGAACCGGAGAGGGCGGTGCCCTCGGCGTCGTCGTGGCCGGCGACCGAACCGGCGGGGTGGACGGAGGAAGGGGTCTCCGTCGGGAGGAAGACTTTGGCGCTCTCGTCGTAGCTGGCGCGGGCGCCGGACTGGAGCAGCAGCGAGGAGGCCGGGACCGCGGGGCCGGAGACGGCAAGCGCCGAGCACTCGAGCTTGCGCGGGTTTCCGGTCGCCTTGCCGGCGGCGTCGACGGCGCTCAGGTGGACGCCCTCGAGCGCCTTGCGACCGCCGGCGCGGACCGGGGTCGCGCCCCGGATCAGCTCGATCCCGGTCGCCTCCAGCGCCGCCGGCAGCTCACCGTCGGCGTCGGGGCGCAGGTCGGCGACCGCGGTCACCTCGACCCCGAGGCCGCTCAGCGCCAGCGCCGTTTCCAGCGCCCGGTCGTCGACCCCGGCCAGCACGGTGCGGCCCGGGTCGACCCCGTAGAGGGCGGCGAGACGAAGGGCGCCGGAGGACAGCATCACGCCGGGCAGGTCGTTGTCGTGGAAGACCAGCGGCTGCTCGAGGGTGCCGGTGGCGGCTACGTGGCGGGTGGCGCGGATCTGGTGCAGGGTGTCCCCCTGCCAGACCGGGACCAGGCCGTCGAAGAAGCCCAGCGCCGGCGCCTTGCTCAGCACCTCGACCCCGGCGGCGACGCAGCGCTCGGTCAGATCGCGGGCGCGCTCGTGGCCGCCTTCGGCGAGCAGCGCTCCGCCCGGCTCGGCGTCCTGCTCGCAGAGCACCACGTCGGCGCCCATCTCGGCGGCGCGCAGGGCGGCGCTGAGCCCGGCCAGGCCGCCGCCGACGACCAGCACGTCGCAGTGGCGACGGCGGTATTCGGTGCGCCACTCGCGCTCGTCCTGGCGCTTCCGCAGCCGGCCGAGGCCGGCGGCGCTGCGCAGCACCTTCTCGTAGGTCGGCCAGAGCCGACGCGGCTTGATGAAGGTCTTGTAGTAGAAGCCGGGCGGGGTGAAGGGGCCGCCGAAGAGGTCGGTGGCGCGCATCGCGTCGAACTCGAGCGAGGGCCAGGCGTTCTGGTGGGTGACCTCCATGCCCTCCCGGACCGGCTCGCCGCAGGCGCGGACGCCGGGGGCGCCGTCGACCGTGACCAGGGAGTTGGCGCACTGGCCGCAGCCGCAGAGCTCGCCGCGGCGGCGGTGGTACTTGAAGCTGCGCGAGAAGGTGCGCTGGCCGGCCGCGTAGAGGGCGGAGACGATCGTGTCGCCCTCATACCCGAGCCGGCGGTTGCCGTCGAAGCTGAAGGAGACCTCGCGCGAGCGGTCGATCCGCTCGCCGGGGCTGGCCGGGAGTCGACCGGCGACCGCGCTCATCTGGCCAGCTCCACGTCGGGCTCGGCGGCGGCGCCGGGCGCCGGGGCGTCGGCGGGCAGCGCCGTCCACTGCACCGCGTTGTCGCGGGTGTCGCGTTCGGCCAGGAACCACTCGCCGCAGCCGGAGCGGTGCACCCACCACTCGCGCTGCACGCCGGCGGCATTGCGGCGGAAGTAGACGTAACGGTTGAGCTCGCGGAAGGAGGGGCGCTCGGTGGGGCGCTCGACGTATTCGCCGCCGAAGCCGAAGTCGGTGACCTCGCGCGGGCCGCAGTTGGGGCACTCGAGCACGTAGGACATCAGCGGGCCTCCGTTCCGGGGATCCAGTTGGTTCCGGCAAGCGGCACCCGGGCCATCGCCGCGGCCTCGACGGTCAGCGCCACCAGGTCCTCGGGCTCGAGGTTCTGGACCCGGGACTTGCCGCAGGCCCGGGCCAGGGTCTGGGTCTCGAGGACCACGGTGCGCAGGTAGTTGGCGAGCCGGCGACCGCCCAGCTCGGCGTCGAACCGAGCCGCCAGGTCGTCGTCCTGGGTGAAGATCCCGGCCGGGTCGCGGCCCTCGTGCCAGTCGTCGTAGAAGCCGGACGCGGACCCGATCTTCGCGTACTCGTCGTCCAGCTCGGGGGCGTTGTCGCCGATCGCGACCAGCGCCGCGACCCCGATCGAGACCGCGTCGGCGCCCAGCGCCAGCGCCTTGGCGACGTCGGCGCCGTTGCGGATGCCGCCGGAGACGACGAGCTGCACCTTGCGGTGGACGCCCAGCTCGATCAGCGCCTGGACCGCCGGCGGGATCGCCGCCAGGGTCGGGATCCCGACGTGCTCGATGAAGACCTCCTGGGTGGCGGCGGTGCCGCCCTGCATGCCGTCGAGGACGACCACGTCGGCGCCGGCCTTGACCGCCAGGGCGACGTCGTAGTAGGGCCGGGTGGCGCCGACCTTGACGAAGATCGGCTTCTCCCAGTCGGTGATCTCGCGCAGCTCTTCGATCTTGATCTCGAGGTCGTCGGGGCCGGTCCAGTCGGGGTGACGGCAGGCGCTGCGCTGGTCGATCCCGGTCGGCAAATCGCGCATCTCCGCGACCCGGTCGGAGATCTTCTGACCGAGCAGCATGCCGCCGCCGCCCGGCTTGGCGCCCTGGCCGACCACGACCTCGATCGCGTCGGCGCGCCGCAGGTCGTCGGGGTTCATCCCGTAGCGGGAGGGCAGCAGCTGGTAGACGAGCGTCTCCGAGTGGCCGCGCTCCTCCGGCGTCATGCCGCCGTCGCCGGTGGTCGTGCTGGTCCCCATCTCCGAGGCGCCGCGGCCCAGCGCCTCCTTGGCGGGGGCCGAGAGGGCGCCGAAGCTCATGCCGGCGATCGTCACCGGGATGTCGAGCTCCAACGGCTTCTTGGCATGGCGGTCGCCGAGCACGACGTCGGTGTCGCAGCGCTCGCGGTAGCCCTCCAGCGGGTAGCGGGAGACGCTGGCCCCGAGCAGCAGCAGGTCGTCGAAGCTGGGCACGTGCCGCTTCGCGCCGCCGCCGCGGATGTCGTAGATGCCCTCGCGGGCGGCGCGCTGGATCTCGTGGATCGTCGCGCGGTCGAAGGTGGCCGACTCGCGCAGACCGTCCCTCCACCCCGGTCGGGTGTTGCCGTTCTCGGTGCTCATTTCCTAGTACTCGCCGGCGTCGTCGACGTTGAAGTTGTAGAGACGGCGGGCGGAGCCGTAGCGGCTGAATTCGGCGGGCTGGGCGTCTTCGATGCCGGCCTCGGCCAGCAGCTCGGCCAGCTCCTCCAGGTGCTCGGGGCGCATCTCCTTGGCGACGCAGTCGGCGCCGAGGCCGGCGACCTCGCCGCGGACGTAGATCCGCGCCTCGTAGATCGAGTCGCCGAGCGCCGCGCCGGCATCGCCGCAGACGACGATCCGGCCGCGCTGGGCCATGAAGGCGCTCATGTGGCCGATCGAGCCGCGCACGACGATGTCGGCGCCCTTCAGCGAGATCCCGCAGCGGGCCGCCGCGTTGCCCTCGATCACCAGCAGGCCGCCGTGGCCGCTGGCGCCGGCCGCCTGGCTGGCGTCGCCCTCGATCGCGACCTTGCCGGACATGATGTTCTCGGCGACGCCGACGCCGCAGTTGCCCTTGACGCGCACCGTGGCGCGTTTGTTCATCCCGGCGCAGTAGTAGCCGACGTTGCCGGCGATCTCGACCTCGAGCTCGGCGTCGAGCCCGGCGGCGATCGCGTGCTTGCCGACCGGGTCGAGGACCTCCCAGCGGCCGTCCTCGGCCTCGTGCAGGGCGGCGTTCAGCTCGCGCACGCTGAGCTGCGAGAGGTCGAGGGCGCGGCTCGGGGCCGCGGTGCTGTCGGGGGCGGCGCCGCTCATGCGACCGCCACCGTCCCCCAGCTGTAGACGACGCCCGGCTCGGGCTCCCATACCTCGGCGTCGGCGGCGCCGGGCAGGGTGGCCAGCGCGCGGTACTCGGAGGCGATCGCGACCCAGTCGTCGCACTCGGCCATCACCGCGGGCTTGCAGGAGATCGGGTCGCGCAGCACCGCGAAGCCTTCGGCGGTGCCGACGGCGAAGGTGTAGAAGCCGTCGAGGTCCTCGAGGCAGCCCTCCAGGGCCCCCTCCAGGGTGGCGCCCTGCCGCAGGCGCCAGGTCAGGTAGGCGGCGGCGACCTCGGAGTCGTTCCTGGTCCGGAACCCGATTCCCTCGCGGCGCAGCTCGTCGCGCAGCCGGTTGTGGTTGGAGAGCGAGCCGTTGTGGACCAGGCAGAGGTCGAGCCCGGTCGAGAAGGGGTGCGAGCCGGCCGGGGTGACGCGGCTCTCGGTCGCCATCCGGGTGTGGCCGAGGGCGTGGGTGCCGCTCATCTCGGCCAGCGAGAAGCGGCTCACGAACTCGGCGGGCGAGATCGCGTCCTTATAGATCTCGATGATCCGGCCGGCGCTGTCGATCGCGACGTCGGGCAGCTCGCGCTCGACCCAGTCGCGCGCCTCCTCGGCGCCGACCGGGGTCTCGACCAGCGCGTGGCGCTCGCCGACCCGCCTTGCCTCGACCACGCCGATGCCGGTGTCGATCGCGGTCACCGCGTCGTCCCAACCGGCGCTGTCGGCGCTCTGCAGGCAGAGCTTGCTGTGGCCCCCCGGCGCGGGGTCGCGGTAGATGGCGACGCCGGCGCTGTCGGGGCCGCGGTCGGCCATCTCCACAAGCATCGCCGCCGCATGAGCGCCGAGGTGGCGCTCGCAGGCGTCAGACTTCGCGTAGATGCCGACTATTCCGCACATCGCCGCATCAGCGTGGCAGGCGTCGAGCCGGCTTCCCATGGCACGAACGCGCACTCTTGCCGTAGCAGCTGTGGACGAGATCTACATATATGTGCGCTCCCGACACGTCGAGGCCGCCAAGCGTGGCCGGCTCGCACATTGCGCCCTGTGACGAGATTACGTTGTATCCGACCAATGGAGATGACCACGGAGCAAGCCAACGCCACCCCGCAGACCACCGCCGCCGACGTCGTGCAGATGGTGCGCGAGCAGAACGTCCAGTACATATTCGCGCAGTTCGTCGACATGCACGGCAAGCCGAACGCGAAGCTCGTCCCCGCGTCCCACATCGAGGACCTGCTGGAGGACGGCGCCGGGTTTGCCGGCTTTGCCGCCGGGGACATCGGCCAGCGCCCCAACGATCCGGACATCATCGCGATCCCCGATCCGGTCAGCTACACCCAGCTTCCCTGGCGACCCGAGGTCGCCCGCATCGCCTGCGACGTGACCGTCGAGGGCGAGCCCTGGCCCTACTGCCCGCGGACCATCCTCCGCAACCAGATCGAGCGCGCCGCCCAGCTCGGCTACGAGCTGAAAATCGGCGCCGAGCTCGAGTACTTCCTGCTGCGGCGCCAGGAGGACGGCAGCCTCGCGGTCGCCGACCACCTCGACACCCAGGGGCAGCCCTGTTACGACATGCGGGCGCTGACCCGGAGCCTCGACTTCGTCACCGAGGTCGCCGACCACCTCGACACGCTCGGCTGGGACAACTACGCCACCGACCACGAGGACGCCAACGGCCAGTTCGAGCAGAACTTCGGCTACGCCGACGCGCTGACCACCTGCGACCGCTCGATCTTCTTCCGCTACATGGTCGAGAGCCTCGCCCAGGAACGCGGCCTGATCGCGACCTTCATGCCAAAGCCCTTCGCGGAGCTGACCGGCAACGGGTGCCACCTCCACGCCAGCCTCTGGAAGGACGGCGAGAACGTCTTCGCCGACGTCGACGGCACCGACCAGCACGACCTCGGCCTTTCCCCCACCGCCTACAACTTCATCGGCGGCCTCAAGGCCCACGCCGGCGCCTACATCGCGCTCACGGCGCCCAGCGTCAACTCCTACAAACGGCTGGTCGTCGGCTCCCAGAGCGGCTCCGCCTGGGCCCCGATCTACATCAGCTACGGCAACAACAACCGCACCCAGATGCTCCGCATCCCCGCCGCTGGCCGGATCGAGGATCGCACCGTCGACGGCTCCTGCAACCCGTACCTGGCGGCCGCCGTGCTGCTCGCCTCGGGCCTCGACGGGATCGAGCGCGGGCTGGAGGCCGGCCCGCCGACCTCCGACCTCAACCTGCACGAAGTCTCCGAAGAGGAGCGCCAGCGGCTCGGGGTCGAGATGCTGCCGGACAACCTGCTCGACGCCACCAGGGCACTGGAGCGCGATGATGTGCTGCGTGCGGCTCTCGGCTCATGCGCCAACGAGGACTACATCGACTACTACGTCCGCATCAAGCGAGGCGAATGGACCCGTGCCCAGTCCGAGATCACCGCGTGGGAGCTCGACCGCTACCTGCAGCTGTTCTGAGCGACAAGGCGGGCCTGGTGCCCGCTGACTCCTCACCCACCGGTGAGCTCGACCGGCTGCGGCTGGAGAACGAGACCCTCTCCGCCGTGGTCGGCGTCGTCACCTCCGGGCCCGACCTGACCCACATCCTCGACCGGGTCGTCGACCTGCTGACCCGGGCGACCAACTGCCACGCCTGCTTCGTCTACATCCGCGGCGGCGAGCTGCTCAGCCTGCGCGCCGCCTCGCCGATCTACTCGCACCTGGTCGACAAGATCGCCTTCGGCGCCGACCAGGGCCTGGCCGGCTGGTCGATGCGCCGCCGCGAGCCGGCCTTCATCCGCGAGGGGGCGATCTCGGACCCGCGCACCTTCTACGTCCCCGAGCTCGAGGAGGAGCGCTTCCAGTCGATGGTCGCGGTGCCGATCCCGGCCCGGGCCGGCGAGTCGATCGGGGCGATCGTCCTGCACACCGCGGCGCCACGCGAGTTCGACGAGGGGATCATCAACATCCTCTCCCGGGCCGCCTCGCTGGTCGCCGGGGCGATCGAGAACGCGCGGCTCTACGAGGACGCCCACGAGCGAGTCGGGGCGCTGACACGGCTCTCCGGGCTGGGCCGCGAGATCGCCGCGGTCACCGACCGCGAGGCGCTGTTCGAGCTGGCGGTGACCGGGGTCCGCGACCTGCTCGGCGCCGACGTCTGCCGCCTCTACGAGAGCGGCGAGGGCGACGGGAGCCTGCGCCAGGTGGCGGCGGCGCCGGCCGCCGCGGCCGGAGGCGCCGAGGAGGGCGCCCTGGTCGGCGAGCTGATCGAGACCCGCGGCGGCGCCGGCCAGGCGCTGCGTGTGCGACTCGGCGCGGCGCTTGGGCTGGACGCGATCCCGGCCGCCGCCGACGCCGTCTCGCTGATGACCAGCGGGCGGCGGACCGGCGCCCTGCTGGTCGCCTCCGGGGGGCCGTGGCCGGAGTCGGCGCCGGAGCTGCTGCGCGCCGCCGCCCAGCAGATCGCCCTTGCCACGCAGCGGGTCGAGCTGATCGAACGGCTGACCGAGGAGAACCTGGCCCGCGACCTTTTCGACGCGCTGGCCGAAGACGAGCTCGCGGTCGCAGCCGAGAAGGCGGCGGCGGCCGGGCTCGACCTCGACCGCCCCCATGTGGTGCTGGAAGCGCGACCGCGCGAGCGCGGCGCGGCGACCTGGACCGACCGCGCCGCCGCCGCCGAGCGGGCGATCAAGGGCGCCCTGCCGGCCGCCTTCTGCGACGTCACCGCGACCTCGGTGCGGGCGCTGGCCCCGGTCGGCGCGGAGGGCGCCGAGCCGGTGCGGGCGCTGGTCGAGGCGCTGGCCGGCCCGGCCTCCGCCCAGGACCTCGCGGTCGGGGTCAGCGAGGGACGCGGCGGCCGCCAGGGAATCGCCCGCGCCCTGCGCGAAGCGGCCGACGCGGCGGAGATCGCCGGCGTGATCGGCGGCGCCGAGCAGGTGCTGCTCTACCGCGACACCGGCGCCTACCGCTACCTGATCGACGCCCTCGACTCGGGCGGTCCCGAGGACCACCTGCGGACCGCGGTCGAAGCGATCGCCGCCTACGACCGCGACCGCCGCGCCCAGCTGCTGCTCACCCTCGACGAGTACCTCTCGCACGGCCGCAGCGTCGCCGCCACCGCCCGCGCCCTCTTCATCCACGTCAACACCCTGCGCCAGCGGCTCGAGCGAATCGAGCAGCTGACCGGCCTCAGGATCGGCGAGGAGGAACTGCTCGCCCTGCAGCTGGCGGTCAAGCTGGGCCGGATCCGGGCCGGAGCGAGCTAGGTGACGAGCCCAGGGACGTTCCGAACGCCGTGAGATAGGTCCGGGTCCACCGAGAGGCTGTGGGTGCTGAAGCTCACGACCTCAAGGAGGACCCGGATGCAGCACCGTAACGC
>Ga0209939_1000010_pt1 | contig 97716 bp, 102 predicted proteins | sample SalPon2A_A_D1_MG_FD_185714 | JGI IMG/M metagenome (GOLD analysis project Ga0209939, IMG submission 185714) | Soil microbial communities from South San Francisco under conditions of wetland restoration - Salt Pond MetaG R2A_A_D1_MG (SPAdes)... | ecosystem: Environmental > Terrestrial > Soil >...
GCGAGGCGGACGGGGTCGAGACGCGGTTCGACCCGGGCCTGCCGGTGGTCGTGCTGAGCGGCCGCGCCGCCGACGCCGACCGGGTCCGCGGCCTCGACGCCGGCGCCGACGATTACCTGCCGAAGCCATTCCGGTACGGCGAGCTGCGCGCCCGGATCCGGGCGGTGCTGCGCCGCGGCGAGCACGAGCGCAACGGCCCGAGCCGGGTCGGCGACCTGGTGATCGACCCCGTCCGCCGCCGCGTCACCGTCGACGGCCGCCCGGTCGAGCTGGCGCGCAAAGAGTTCGCACTGCTGCGGATGCTGGCCACCGACCCGCGCCGCGTCTTCACCAAGGAGGAGCTGATGGCGCAGATCTGGGGCTTCCGCGACCCCGGCCGCACCAGGACCCTCGACTCGCACTGCAGCCGCCTGCGCCGCAAGCTCGACCCCGACCACGGCCGCTACGTGGTCAACACCTGGGGGGTGGGGTACCGGTTGGTGGCCGGATGAGGCCGGGGATGCGTCCGTTCGGGTGTTACTGATTGCACGCGCGAGGAGCACTCACCCGTGGCCTTGAGGATGGCGGAGCCGCTTCGACGGGCTAAACGCGATCCAGGTGGGTGTCTTTGAACGCGGTCGGGTACTTGAGGCCGTAGCCCAGCATCCGGTCGATGCCGAGGTGGGCGAGCCAGATCAGCCCCACCTGGACAAGCACTGATGCATCGACGAGCACGCCGAGCACGGCGATGAGGATGGGCCAGAGCTCGGTGTGTACCGCGTTGTAGGTCGCTGCCCCGGCGCGCGGCCCGGCGAGGTAACCCAGGAAGGAGAGGTCGGGTGCCAAGAAGAGGAGGACGAGCGCCAGGACGCTGAAGTCGAAGTGAAGGTAGAGGGCGATCGAGGCCGCGAAGACGGCGGCGCCCTCGAGTCGCAGCAGGACCGCCGGGAGCCGGGCGAGCATCAGTCAACCCTATCCCGGAGCCGCGGAGCGAGCACACAGCGCTGCTCCTTCGCGCGACATGCAAGCGCGCGCATCGGTCAGGTGGTCAGCGCCCTCCGGCAGTTCTCCCCCGACGCTGAATCGGGAGGTCCCACGGGGTGGACCGATGAACGGGGTCCGGCCAAGGTCGTTCCGCGCTCCATGTCCCGCAACCGGTTGGCGAAGTCGAAGTAGCAGGCCTCGACCAGCTCGACGAATCGCTCACCTTGTTCGAACGTCTCGCCCTCGGCGTAACAGAACACGGCATCGCCCTCCAGCTTCACGAACCGCATCGGGGGCGAAAGCCGTTGGCGGATCAGCTGGTCAACTCGCCGATGATCGCGTGGGCGTGCTCGAGCTCGGTGCTGGTGAGGAACGCCGTGTATCCCGAGATGTCGGCAAGCAGCAGCTAGCCCTGCCGGGGAGCTGGGTGGGGGCTGGTCATCCCGGCCTCCGCCGGCCGACCGTGCTTCGACCGATCTGCAGCGCCGCCAATTTGGGCCGGCCGTCCACGGGGTCGGAATATCCCGTGCCGCACCCCGGGGAGCCCCCTTTGCGCGAGCGGATGGAAGGCCCAGCTCGGTCCGAGGGAAGCGGTCGCCGGCTCTCCGCGCCTCCCGCCGCCCTGGCCCGGACTTCGACGGCGGGGTGCGCGGATTGCCGGGGCGCTGTTCTTCCTACTTCGCGTCCTCCGACGGAGCGGTCTCGAAGTGGAGGATCCCGAGGGTGGTCGGGATCGGGTCCGACTTCTCTTCGGCCAGCCGGGTGGCGGCTTCCTCGCCGATCTCGATCGCCCGGTCGAGCGTCTCCTCGAGCATCTTGGTCAGGTCCGTCCAGGCCCGCTCGTCGAGCAGCAGCGGGGTGCGGCTCATGTGGCGGTCGGTGCGCTTGTCGACGGTCCCGGCGATCATCGCCTTGGTGGCGTCCTCGCCGATCGCCTCGAGGATCGCCCCGGTGATGCCCTTGCGCGCCGAGGCCGGGATCTTCGCCCACTCGGCGTCGCTGAGGAAGGGTCGCTCCGTGGCGCGGTAGAAGTGCTCGACGGCGCCGCGGCGAGGCTCGGTTTTGACGAGTTCGACGCAGTCGTATTCGAGCAGCGTTTTGACGTGGTAGCTGACGTTGCCGAGCGGCTCGCCGAGTTCCTGCGAGAGCTGGTTGGGGCTGGAAATGCCCTTATGCAGCGACGTGAGGATGCGGACGCGCAGCGGGTGCGCCAACGCCTTCGCCAACTGCTGGGTTATTCCCTCTGGGGTGGTCCGGGTCTGGGCCAACGGGGTGCCTCCGTTCGGTTGGGGGGTTGTTGCCTGGGGTGGCGACGGGTGGTGTTCGAGGGTGGTACCACCCGAGTTTCTCGATCAAGTATTCCAAAATGCTCCGCTGTTTCCGCTTTCGACAGCGCCACCCGTAATAGAAAAGGCCAAGTACGACGAAGTTATCTTTACACCGATTTATGACCAGGACGGAACCGGACGCCGGCCCGGGCCGGTCTTATCGGTGCGTACCCGACGTCTCCAAAGCGCCTGGCCGAGACCGCATTGGGGTGTCGGGTACGCAATTTCCAGGCTTTTTGCGGCGCCCGGGGGGAGAGGATGGGTGCGCCGGCGGCTTGACGACGCGTGTCGCAGTTGCTCCTCAGCTGGTTGTTCGCCACCTCGCTGGCGCTTGTCGTGGTCGCCGGCGGGGTGCGGGCCGGGCGGCGGCGGAGTTCCCTCAACGAGGCGCTGCACGAGCTGCGGAGGCCGCTGCAGGCGCTCAGCCTGGTGGCGCCCGAGGTCGCGGCCGGCCGCTCGGAGCGGGAGCTGGACCTCTCGCTGCGGATGGCCGCGTCGGCACTGGAGCGGCTGGAGCGGGAGGTCAACGGGGGTCCCGGGGTGGCGGCCGGTGAGCGGTTCGCGGTCGAGCCACTCGCTCGCGAGGCGGTCGCGCGGTGGCGGGCCCGGGCGGCGCATGCGGGTGTTGCCCTGGAGCTGCGCTGGAGCGGGCCGGAGGTCGTGCTGCACGGCAACCGGACCGAGCTGGCCGGGGCGCTCGACAACCTGATCGTCAACGCGATCGAGCACGGCGGTCCCCGCATCTCGGTCGCCGGGAGCGCGGTCGGCGACGAGCTGCGGCTGGTCGTCGCCGACCGCGGCCGGCCCTGCGCCGCCGACCGGCGCCGTCCCTGGGCTGAGCGCCTGGCGCGAGCGACCGGCCGGGCGCGCCGCGGCCACGGCCTGCGGCTGGTGCGGCGCGTCGCCGCCGGGCACGGTGGCCGGTTCGAGCTGCGCCGTGCGGCGAGCGGGGCGGAGGCGGCGCTGGAGCTGCCGCTCGACCGGGGCGGGACCGGGTGAGCCGGCGGGCGAGGGCGGTCGGGTTTCTGCTGGCGGCGTTGTTCGCGGCGGTGGCCGCGGCGGCGGTCGCCGACCGCTACGGCGCCCGGGCGGCCGCCGGCTACGGCAAGCTGCGACCGGTCCTGGTCGCGGCCTCCGAGCTGCGCCGGGGGCGGCCGATCGACGCCGGGCTGGCCGCCCGGCTGGAGGTGCGCAGGGTGCCGGCGCGCTTCGTGCCCCCGGGCGCGCTCTCGAGGCCGGCGGAAGCGGTTGGGCTGGCGCCGACCGCCGCCGTGCCGGCCGGCGCCTATCTGCTGGCCGCGCAGCTGCGGCCGCCCCGGGTCGCCGGGCCGATCCTCGACCGCGGCCGGCGGCCGGTCGAGATCGCGGTCAGCGGCGCCGGGGCGCTGGCGCTCGGCGGCCGCCGCCCGGCCGGCGCCAGGGTGGACGTGGTGGTGACGACCGAGCCGGGCGGCTCCGGTCGCGGTCGCACCTATGTAGCCGCGGCCGCGGTCCCGCTGCTGGCGTTGGCGCCGGCCGCGGAGGAACCCGGCGGCACGGCCGCCGCGACGCTGGGTCTGACCAGGGCGGAGGCGCTGCGGTTGATCGCCGCCCAGAGCTTCGCTCGCCGCGTGACCGTGCTGGCGACGGGGTGAGATGAGCTGGCGGGAGCGGCAGCTCGATCGTCTGGCGGCGAGCCTGCGCGAGGGCCTGGTCGAGCGCCGCCGCGCGGAAGCGGCAGCCGGCGACGGCGCGGCGGTCGAGCTGCGCGATGTCGCCCACCGCCAGGTCGAGGAGCGGGCGGCGTTGCTCGGCGCGGGCGATCGGGCCGAGTTGGTCGCCCGGATCCTCCGCGACAGCGTCGGCCTCGGGCCGCTGGAGGGTCTGCTTGCCGACCCCGAGGTCGAGGAGGTGATGGTCAACGGGCCGGCGACCGTCTACGTCGCCCGGCGGGGCCGGATCGAGCCCGCCGCGGTCGCCTTTGCCGACGAGGAGGACCTGCGCAACGCGATCGAGCGGATCCTGGCGCCGCTCGGACGCCGGGTCGACGAGCTCAGCCCGATGGCCGACGCCCGCCTCGCGGACGGGTCGCGGGTCAACGTGGTGATCCCGCCGTTGGCGATCGACGGCGCCGCGGTCTCGATCAGGCGATTCGCTGCCGCGCGCCCCGGCCCCGCGGAGCTGGTCGAGATGGGGACGATCAGCGCCGCGCAGCGCCGCCTGCTGGAGGAGGCGGTGCGGGCGCGACGCAACGTCGTGGTCAGCGGCGGCACCGGCTCTGGAAAGACGACGTTGCTCAACGCCCTCTCCAGCTTCATCGGCTCCGAGGAGCGGGTGGTGACGATCGAGGACGCGGCCGAGCTGCGCCTGCAGCGCTCGCACGTGGTGCGGCTGGAGAGCCGCACCGCCGGGGTCGAGGGGCGGGGGGAGGTGACGATCCGCGACCTGCTCCGCAACGCGCTGCGGATGCGGCCGGACCGGATCGTGATCGGCGAGGTGCGCGGTGCCGAGGCGCTCGACCTGCTGACCGCGCTGAACAGCGGCCACGATGGCGCCCTCTCCACCGTCCATGCCAGCTCGCCCACCGACGCGCTGGCCCGGTTGGAGACGCTGGCGCTGATGGCCGGCGTCGGGCTCCCGCACGCGGCGATCGCGATCCAGGTGCGGCGGGGCGTCGACCTGATCGCCCACCTGGAGCGGCGACCGGACGGCTCGCGGGTTCTTGCCGAGCTGGCTGAGGTGGAGGCGTGATCGCGCTCGGCGCCGCGGCGGGGGCGCTGCTGGCGCTGGCGGCGCGGGAGGCGGTGCTGGCCAGCCCGGCGGCGGCGCGCTGGGTGCGCCTGGCGCTGGAGCCGTTGCGGCGGGCCGGCCGCGAGGGCTACGTGCCCTCGACTCCGGAGCGGCGGCGGTTGGCGGCGCTCGGCAGCATCGCGGCGCTGGCCGCCGGCTGGGCGCTCGGGGGCGCGGCGCTGGCGCTGCCGCTGGCGATCCTCGGGCCGGCGATCGCCGCGGCGGCGATCTCGGCGCGCCGCCGCCGCTACCGGGCCGCGGTCGAACGGTCGCTGCCGGAGGTGGCGACCGCGGTGGCCGACTCGCTCGGCGCCGGCCGCTCGTTGCGCGCCTCGCTCTCGGCCGCGGTCGAGTATCTCGACGGGCCGCCGGCCGCCGAGCTGGCGCGGCTCGGCGCCGAGCTCGACCTCGGGGCGTCGACTGTGGCGGCGGTCGTGGCCTGGCGGCGCCGGATGGGCTCGGAGCGGGTCGACGCCTTCGCCGCGGCGCTGCTCAGCCAGCGACTCTCCGGCGGCGACCTGGCCGGGCTGCTGCGCCGCTTCGCCGCCGGGGCGGCGGAACGCGACCGGGCTCTGGAGGACGCTCGCTCGGCGACGGCTCAGGCGCGTTTCACCGGCCTGCTGGTGGTGGCGATGCCAAGCGGCGGCGCGGTTTTCGCCGAGCTGCTCCAACCCGGCTTCCTGGCCGGGCTGCTCGGCTCGGCTCCGGCCGCGATGCTGCTGGCGCTTGCCGCGGCGCTGCAGGTCGCCGGCTTTGTCGCGATCGGGCGGCTGTCGCGGGTGGCGGTGTGATCGCCGCCAGACTGGCCGGCGCCGCCGCGGGCTGCCTGCTCACGCTGCTCGCGGTCCCCGCCGCACCGGGCCGGACGGCGCTGCTGGTCGCGGTGGCGCTGCCGGCGGCCGGCTCGCTGGTCCCCGACCTCGTCCTCGAGCGCCGCGCCCGTCGTCGCCACCGCCGGCTGGTCGCAGCGCTCCCGGACGCGCTCGACCTGCTGGCGGTCAGCGCCGCCGCCGGACGCGGACCAGCCGCCGGCCTCGGCCAGCTCGCCCGGGCCGGCGAGGGGCCGCTGGTCGAGGAGCTGCGGATCGTCGTCGCCGAGGTCTCCTGCGGCACCCCGCTCGGCGACGCTCTCGACTCGTTGCGGCGCCGCGTGCCCGGGCCGGAGCTGGCGGCGCTGGTCGCCGCGATCGAGCGCTCGCGGCGGCTCGGCTCGCCGCTTGCCGACCAGCTGCGCCGCCAGGCCGGCACCCTGCGCCGCGAGAGCCGCCGCGCCACCGAGGAGCGCGCCGCCCGCGCCGCGCCGAAGATCCAGCTCGTCGTCGCCCTCGTCCTCGTCCCCTCGGTCCTGCTGATGATCGCCGCCGCGCTGATCGCCAACGCCGACACCCTGCTCCGCTTCTGAGTGTCGAGTTCCCTCGGCGCTGCCGAGGGAACTCGACACGACCACTACTCGAGCGCCTCCTCGCGGAGCCGGGTGGCGACCGCGGCGCTGGCGCGGGCGACCGCGTCGAGCTCGGCGGTGCTCTCCTTGTGGCCCTTGACGTAGCAGCAGAGCGTCCCCTCGACCAGCTCGAAGGCGAACTTGTCGGGAGCGGCGTCGGCCAGCCAGACGATGAAGGTGGGGGCGAAGAGGCGGCGCAGCCAGATCTGGTCCTGGCCGCTGCCGGCGAAGATCTCGTAGCGGTCGAGCAGCGCCTCGCTCTCCAGCTCGATCCGCTCCTTGTCGCGGCGGAAGATGTCCTCGAGGCCGTCGAGGACGCGCAGGCCGGACTTGCGCTGGCAGTAGAGCTCGGGGACGAAGCCGGCGCACTCGGGGACCTCGACCAGGCCGACCGTGAACCGGTAGTAGTCGGTCTTGGTGTTGCCGTCGGCGTCGGTGGACTCCTTCTCATAGGTATAGAGAGCGAGCGTCCCGTCGGTTCCGGGGGCCAGCTCGCCGAGCAGGGTGCGCTCCGCGTAGCGGTCGTCCCCCTTGCGCAGCAACGGGGTGCGCGGCGGCAGCTTGCCGCGGTCGCCGATCAGCGTCATCCCCCGCTGGTGGGCATAGATCGCGAAGAAGTCGTCGGCGGCGCGGTCGTCGGCGATCTTGAAGACGACGCCGAGGCCGACCCCGATCGCCACCACCAGCGCGGCGGCGCCGACGGCAGGACCGACCAGGGTGGCGCCGAGGGCGCCGGCGCCGATCGCCCCGGCGCCGATCAGGAGCAGCACCCAGGAACGGCCGAGCAGCTGCTTGAAGTGCATGCCGCGCAGGTCGTTGGCGTCGTCGGGCAGTCCGGGGGCGGCGCTCACGGAGCAGAAACCTAGCGGCTCGCCCGGGGGTGCAATGGGGGTTGCAGGGGAAGGAGGTGTTGCAAAGTGGGGGGGAGTGGGTTATTGTGGCGCTCGAGTTGAAGCCCAGGACCGGGGTGGTGAGGTTCCTCCCACCTCATCACTCCGGTCCGAACTCTTTCCGGCCCTCCCGCTCAGAAAGGACTCGCCGAGGTGGCATTTCGGGGTCTCTACGAGCACAGCCTCGATTCCAAGGACCGCCTCACGGTCCCCTCGCGGTTCCGGGCTCAGCTGGCCGACGGAGTGGTTCTCTCCAAGGGCTTCGACCCCTGCGTCTGGGTTCACACCACCGACGAGTTCGAGCAGCTCTCCGAGCGCTTCCTCTCGCCGCACAGCCCCTTCGGCCGCGACGCCCGCCAGCTGCGCCGCCGCTTCCACGGCGGCTCGTTTGACGACAAGCTGGACTCGGCCGGTCGCATCCGCGTCCCCAAGCCGCTGATCGAGCACGCCGGGCTCGACGGCAACTGCGTCGTGATCGGGGCCGGCGAGTATCTGGAGATCTGGAACGCCGACGCCTGGGCGAAGCAGGAGGAGGAGCTCGACGCCGCCGCTCCGGAGATCGCCGAGACCCTCGCCACCCCGATCGCCGCGCAACCATGAGACTGCATGCCGCCCGCACCCACCACCTCGACCTCCGGCCGACCGGACCCAACCACGGCCACGCGTCCCACCTGCGGCCGGTCGACCTCGTCGCGATGAGCCACGAGCCGGTGCTTGCCGCCGAGCTGGTCGAGCTGCTCGCCCCGGCGAGGGGCGAGACCGCGGTCGACTGCACCTTCGGCGGCGGCGGCCACGCACGGCTCGTCGCCGCCCAGCTGGGCGAGTCGGGGACGCTGATCGCGATCGACCGCGACCCCTCGGCCGAGGCCCGGTTCGCCGAGTTCGCCGCCGACGCCCCCTGCCGCACCCGCTTCATCGGCGCCGACTTCGCGGAAGGGCTGCGGGCACTGCGCGGCGAAGGCATACGCCCAGAGATGGTCTACATGGACCTGGGAATGTCCTCGATGCAGGTCGACGCCTGGGAGCGGGGCTTCTCCTACTCCTACGACGCGCCGCTCGACATGCGGATGGACAGCCGCCAGCGCTTCACCGCCGCCGACCTGCTCAACCAGTGGCCCGAGCAGCGGATCGCCCAGGTCCTGAAGCGGTTCGGCGAGGAGCGCTACGCAGGCGGCATCGCCCGCGAGATCGTCCGCCGCCGCCCCCTCTCCAGCACCGGCGACCTGGTCGCCGCGATCAAGGCCGGGATGCCGACCGCGGCCCGGTTCGGCGGTGGCCACCCGGCGAAGCGCAGCTTCCAGGCGATCCGGATCGCCGTCAACGGCGAGCTCGAGGCGCTCGACGAAGCGCTGCCGCTGGCCTGGGAGACGCTGGCGATCGGTGGCCGGCTGGGTGCGATCTCCTTCCACTCGCTCGAGGACCGGCGCGTCAAGCGCTTCCTCGCCGCCCGCGCCCGCGGCTGCGTCTGCCCGCCGGAGCTGCCGGTCTGCGCCTGCGGTCGCGACCCCGAAGCCGAGCTGGTCACCCGCCGCGCCGTCGCGCCCGGGCCGGAGGAGGCGGAAGCCAACCCGCGCTCACGCTCTGCCCACCTGCGGGTGGCGCGCAAGCTGACCGGGCCCCAGCCGCAGGCGGGAGGTGAAGCCTGATGGCCGTTGCCGCTCCCGCCCGGCGCACCGCGCCGGCCCCGCGTCCATCGCGGACGACGCCGCCGAAACGCAAACCGGCCCCGGCGCGCGGCAAGCGCGCCGGGGCCGCCCCGGCTCCCGCCCGTCGCGCGCCGTCCCGCCGCGCCCCGAAACGCTCCACCACCAGCCGGATCCAGGCCGGCGGCCAGCTGATCCCGATCGCGGTCGGCCGCACCGCGGTCGCGGTCCGCGACCTGCCGGACTCCGGGCTGGTGATGCGGATGACCCGGGGCCGGGTCTGGATCGGGGTGCTCGGCCTGCTGCTTGCCGGAATCGTCGCCCTCAACGTGATCACCCTCAGCCTCGCCGCCTCGGCGGGCAGGATCGACGAGCAGATGACCGTGCTGCAGCGCGAGAACTCGCGGCTCGAAGGCCGTGAGGCGCAGCTGTTCAGCACCGAGCGGGTCCGCGAGGAGGCCGCTGCGCTCGGCCTGGTCGCCTCGACCAGCGAGGAGCCGCGGGTGGTCGAGGTCAGCCCCGCCGACGTTCGGACCGCGGCCCAGCGGCTGGCGGGCGCCGGCTAGGGGCGGCGGCCGATGCGCCTGATCGAGCGCCGGATCGGCCTCCTCTTCGCGGCCTTCCTGGTCTGCTTCCTGGTTGTCATCGGCCGCGCCTTCTGGCTGCAGGGGGTGCAGGGCGCGCAGCTGGCCTCCGACGCGATCTCCCAACAGACCGAGACGGTGACCGTGCCGGGACAGCGCGGCAGCCTGCTCGACCGCCGCGGCGGCAAGCTGGCCGCCTCCGAAGACGCGGCGACGATCTACGCCACCCCGTACCAGGTCGAGCACCCGCGCCGGGCGGCCGCGGAACTGGCCAAGGTCCTGCGACGCGACAAAGCCGAGCTGCTGGAAGCGCTGACCGCCGAATCGGGCTTCTCCTACCTCGCCCAGAAAGTCGACCTCGGCACGGCGGCGCGGGTCGAGGCGCTCGGCCTGGCCGGGATCGGCGAGCTGCCGGACAGCCGCCGCATCTACCCGCAGGGGGAGATGGCGGCGCAGGTGATCGGCGCTGTCGGGACCGAAAACAAGGGCCTGATCGGGCTCGAGGCCGGCGAGGAGGCGACGCTGCGCGGCGAAGACGGGGAGCGTCGCGTCGTCAACGACGCGCTCGGCGACCCGATCCGGCTGGAGACCGTGACCGAGGCCAGCGACGGCGAGGACATTGAGCTGACCCTCGACCCGTTGATCCAGCGGGTGACCGAGGAAGCCCTGGCCGGGGTCGCCGAAACGTACACGCCGCAGGGCGCGACGGCGATCGTCATCGACCCGCGCAACGCCGAGCTGCTGGCGATCGCCAACTGGCCCCCGGTCGACCCGACCGACCTCTCCAACGTCAGCAACGAAGACCTGCTCAACCGGGCGACCGGGTTCACCTACGAGCCGGGCTCGACCTTCAAGGCGTTCACGGTGGCCGCGGCGCTGGAGAAAGGCCTGGTCACGCCGGAAACTCCATTCGTGCTGCCGCCGGCGATCCAGGTCGCCGACCGCAAGATCGAAGATTCGCACCCGCGTGGCACGGTCGAACTGACCACCTCCCAGATTCTCGCCCAGTCCTCGAACGTCGGCGCGGTGACGATCGGGCTGCGGCTCGAAAGCTCGCGCTTCAGCCGCTGGATCAAGCGGTTCGGGTTCGGCGCCCCGACCGGGATCGAGTTCCCGGGGGAGGAGCGGGGGATCGTGCCGGCGCTGGAGGACTACTCGGGGTCGTCGATGGGCAACCTGCCGATCGGCCAGGGCCTGGCGGTGACGCCGATCCAGATGGTCGCCGGTTACGCGGCGATCGCCAACGGCGGCATCCTCAAGCAGCCGCGGCTGGTGAGGCGGATCGGCGACGAGGAGATCGAGCCGCCGCCGGGGCGGCGGGTGATCGACCCCGGCGTCGCCGCCCAGGTGACGGAGATGCTGGAGGGGGTGCTGGCCCCGGGGGGCACGGCCGAAGAAGTCAGCGTCCCCGGCTACACGCTGGCCGGCAAGACCGGGACCGCCGAGGTGGCCGAAGGCGGCGGCTACTCGGAGACCAAGTTCGTCGCCTCCTTCATCGGCTTCGCCCCGGCCAGCGACCCGCGGCTGCTGGCGGCGGTGATCGTCGACCAGCCGGTCGGCGAAATCTACGGCGGGTCGGTGGCGGCGCCGGCCTTTGGCGAGATCGCGAAGGTGGCGCTTCCCTACCTCGGCGTGCCGCGGGAATAGGTGGGGCTGCCCGACCGCGGACCTAGAATCGCGGCGATGAGGCTGGATGAGATTGCCGCGGCAGCTGACGGCGCCCGGGTTGTCGGCGACGGCGCCGTCGAGGTCTTGAAGCTCGCGTACGACTCGCGCCGGGTGGAGCCGGGGACGTTGTTCTTCTGCGTGCCGGGCGAGAAGGTCGACGGGCATGAGTTCGCGGCCGCCGCGGTCGAGGCCGGGGCGGCGGGGCTGGTGGTCGAGCGAGAGCTGGGGCTGGGGCCGCCGGAGATCGTGGTCGGCGACGCGCGGGCGGCGATGGCGCCGCTCGCGGCCCGCTTCGAGGGCGACCCGACCGCGGAGCTGCGCGTGGTCGGGGTGACCGGGACCAACGGCAAGACGACCATCGCCTTCCTCGTCGCCGAGCTGCTGGGCGCGGCCGGGATCCAGACCGGGCTGATGGGGACCGTGAAGCAGGTGGTCGGCGGGGCGGAGGAGACGGTCGAGCGGACGACGCCGGAGGCGATCGAGCTGCAGGCGACCTTCCGGCGGATGCTCGATGCCGGCGACCGTGCCGCGGCGATCGAGGTCTCCTCGCACGCGCTGGCGTTGCACCGCGCCGACGCGATCCACTTCCAGGTCGCCGTCTTCACCAACCTGACCCGGGACCACCTCGACTTCCACCGCGACATGGAGGACTACTTCGCGGCGAAGCGGAGGCTGTTCGAGGCCGGCCCGGCGCACGCGGTCGTCAACGTCGACGACCCCTACGGGAGGCGGCTTGCCGAGCAGTTCGAGTGCACCACCTTCTCGGCGGCTGGCGCCGACGCCGACCTCGCCGCCCGCGACGTCGCCTACGACGCCGCCGGCGCCAGCTTCCGGCTGGGCGATCTGGAGGTGCGGACCGGGCTGCCGGGCGAGTTCAACGTCAGCAACGCGCTGGCGGCGCTGGGGGCGGTGACGGCGATGGGACTCGACCTCGAGGTCGCGGCGGCGGCGTTGGCCGGGGCGGCGCGGGTGCCGGGGCGGTTCGAGCCGATCGAGGAGGGGCAGGGGTTCGCGGTCCTGGTCGACTACGCACACACCCCGGACTCGCTGCGCAACGTGCTGCGGGCGGCGCGCCCGCTGACCGAGGGATCGCTGATCGTCGTCCTCGGCGCCGGCGGCGACCGCGACCGCGAGAAGCGGCCACTGATGGGACGGGCCGGGGCGGACCTCGCCGACCTCGCCGTCGTCACCTCCGACAACCCGCGCTCCGAGGACCCGGAGGCGATCGTCGCCGCGGTCGCGGCCGGGGCCGTGGGTGGCGCCGAGCTGGCGATCGAGGTCGACCGCCGCGCCGCGATCGCGCTGGCCCTGGGCCGCGCCCGGCCCGGCGACACGGTGGTGATCGCCGGCAAGGGCCACGAGCAGGGCCAGGAGTTCGAGCGGGGGCGCAGGGTCCCGTTCGATGATCGTCAGGTCGCCCGCGAGGAGCTGCGGAGGATCCTGCCGACCGCAGCGCGCACATAGGATCGCGCGATGGGCGAAGTCCTGATCGCGGGCATGGCGGCGATGCTGATCTGCATCTTCCTCGGCCCCAAATTCATCGAGTACCTGCGGGTGCGCGAGTTCGGCCAGAACATCCGCGAGGACGGCCCCCAGGAGCACCACGCGAAGGCGGGGACGCCGACGATGGGCGGGCTGATCGTCTTCGCCTCGATCTGCGTGCCCTTCCTGGTCCTCTCCGACCGCTCCGCCGAGAGCCTCACCGTGTTCGGGATCGCCCTCGGCTGCGCTGCGCTGGGCTTCGCCGACGACTTCATCAAGATCGTCAAACGGCGCTCGCTGGGGCTCGCGGCCCGCTACAAGATCCTCGTCCAGGTCCTGCTGGCGCTGGTCCTCTGGTGGGTGGCGCGGCACGAGGTGGGGCTGGAGCCGATCCTCTACTTCCGGATCGGCGACGCCAGCATCGACCTCGGCCCGGTCCTCTACTTCGTGCTCGTCTTCCTCGTCCTCTCCGGCTTCTCCAACGGGGTCAACCTGACCGACGGCCTCGACGGCCTCGCCGCCGGCTCCTGCGCGATCGTCCTGCTCGCCTACACGGCGATCGCCTTCGTCGCCAACGAGCAGCAGGACCTGGCGCTGCTCTCCGCCTGCCTGGTCGGCGCCTGCATCGGGTTCCTCTGGTTCAACGCCTTCCCGGCCTCGATCTTCATGGGGGACACCGGCTCGCTGGGGCTGGGCGGGGCGATCGGGGCGCTGGCGGTGATGACCCAGACCGAGGTCCTGCTGCTGATCATCGGCGGCATCTTCGTGATCGAGGCCGCCTCGGTGGCGATCCAGGTCTTCTCGTTCAAAACCTTCCGCCGCCGCGTCTTCCTGATGGCGCCGCTGCACCACCACTTCGAGATGATGGCCTGGTCGGAGACCAAGATCATGCTCCGCTTCTGGATCGTCGCCGCGGTCTGCAGCGGGATCGGGTTCACGCTGTACCAGCAGTCGGTCGGGCCCTGAGCGGGGACCGAGGCGGCCGTTAGGCCGGGACGCGGATCGCGACCAGGTCCTTGACCAGGTTGAGGTCCTTGGGGTTGAGCGTGAGCAGGACCGCGCCGTGGGCGACCGCGGTCGCCGCGATCGCAAGGTCGGCTAGGCGCGAGCGCGGCTTGCCACCGCGGCTCGCAACCGTAGCTTTCAGCTGGCCGACCACCCGGGCGACCCTGTCGTCGAAAGGAATCGGGCGGGGGAAGCGCGACTCGACCAGGCCCATCAAGGCGACGCGCTCGCGCCGCTGGGCGTCGTCCGCGGCGACGTGAATCCCGAAGTGGAGCTCGGCTATCGAGACGGCGCTGATCGATGCGTCGAGCCCGCTGGGCGGCGGCCGGCGGCTGATCAGTATCGAGGTATCGAGGATCGCCTTCACGAGTCTTCCCTCGCCTCGTCCCACAGGTCGTCCGGTGGTTCGTCGCGAAACCATTCGATGTCCCTCAGGAAGTCCGTGTCGGCGGGCATCGCGAAGAGGTCCGCCAGCTCTCCGATGTCGACCCAGGTTGGCGCCTCCTCCGGAATCGGCCCGAGCCGTGCCACGGGCCGTCCCGACACCGTGATCGTGAACTCCTCGCCGGCCTCGGCGCGGCGGAGGATCTCGCCGACGTTGTTGCGGATCTCTTTCTGCGGGATCACCGGCATGTCGGCCAAGGTAGCAGTTCTGCTACCCGGAACCGGAAGCTGGCGGCCGAATGGCGACGGCGGGGCGACAGGTACGGGGGCGCTGGGCTCGAACATTGTGTGGTGACAAGTCCCCCGCCGAGGCAAACTCGCCCCCCCCTGCCGCCGGGGCCGTTCCTGGTCGTCGGCCTGGCCCGCTCCGGGCAGGCGGCGGCGCGGCTGCTCGCCGCCCGCGGCGAGCAGGTGATCGCGGTCGACGCGGGGCTGCCCGAGGGGGCGGGAAGGCTTCACGAGGCCGGCGTCGAAGTCTTCCTGGATACGGATGGACTGGCACAGCTGGAGCGGGCGCGGACCGTGGTCAAGAGCCCGGGGGTTCCCCGGGAGGCGGCCGTCGTCGCCGCGGCTCTGGAGCGCGGGGTCGAGGTGATCGGAGAGCTCGAGCTGGCCTGGCGGGCGATCCCCAACCGGTTCCTTGCGGTGACCGGGACCAACGGCAAGACCACCACCGTCGAGCTGCTCGGTCACGTCTACCGCTGCGCCGGCGAGCCGGTCGCGGTGGCCGGCAACGTCGGCGCGCCGCTGGCCGGGCTGGTCGGTGAGCTGGAGCCGGACGCGACCGTGGTCTGCGAGGCCTCGAGCTTCCAGCTCGAGGACGCGACCGCCTTCGCGCCCGAGTGCGCCGTCTTCCTCAACCTCGCTCCCGACCACCTCGACCGCCACCGCGACCTCGAGTCCTACCTGGCCGCGAAGCTGCGGGTCTTCGCCCACCAGGGCAACGACGACGTCGCCGTCTACGACGCCGACGAGCCGGCCCTCGCCGGGGTCGACCTCGGCGGCTGCGCCCGCCGCGTCGCCTTCTGCACGGGGGGCGGGCCGGACTGCGAGGTGACCCTGGCAGAGGGCACGATCTTCCACGGTGACGAGCCGCTGCTGCGGGCCGACGAGCTCGGCCTGTTCGGCGAGCACAACGTCGCCAACGCGATGGCCGCCGCCGCGGCGGCGCTCTCGATGGGCATCGACCGCGAGGCGGTGCGCGAGGGGCTGCGCAGCTTCGCCGGGGTCCCGCACCGGCTGGAGCCGGTGGGAGAGATCGGCGGGGTCCGCTTCGTCAACGACTCCAAGGCGACCAACGTCGCCGCCGCCGAGGTCGCCCTGCGCGCCTTCGAGGGCGGCGTCCACGCGATCCTCGGCGGCAGCGAGAAGGGCGAGCCGTTCGCGCCCCTGGTCGACCCGGTCGGCGAGCGCTGCGCCGCCTGCTACCTGACCGGCGCCGCGGCGCCGCGGCTGGCCGAGGAGCTGGCTCCGGTGCTGGGCGCCGGGGTCGAGCTGCGCCGCTGCGACGACCTCGAGGCCGCCGTGGCCGCGGCTGCCGCCGCGGCCCGCCCGGGGGACGTGGTGCTGCTGGCGCCGGCCTGCGCCAGCTTCGACGCCTTCGAGAACTTCGAACGGCGCGGCGACCGCTTCCGCGAGATCGTCGCGGGGCTGGCCCAGTGAGCGCCTCGGCGCTGCGCCTCGGCCGCCTCGCGGGTGGGGCCCGGGCCAAGGGGAGGGGGAAGAAGCGGGCCCGCCGCGGCGCCGCCTCCGCCGAGTACAGCATGCTGCTGACCGCGACCCTCTGCCTGCTGGCGCTGGGCGCGGTGATGGTCTTCTCGGCCAGCTCGACGACCCGGGTGCTGCAGGACGGCGGCCTCTCCGACAGCGCCTTCTACCTGAAGCGGACGCTGATCTTCGGTGCGGTCGGCCTGCTGGTCATGCACCTGGTCGCCCGCCACGGGCTGGTCGCGGTGCGGCGGCTGACGCCGCTCCTGCTCGGCGGCTCGATCTTCCTGCTGGTCGCTGTCCTGGTCGCCGGGACCAGCGTCAACGGCTCCACCCGGTGGCTCGGTTCCGGCTTCCTGCAGATCCAGCCCTCGGAGGTCGCCAAGCTGGCGCTGATCCTCTACGCCGCCGACCTGTTGACCCGCAAGCCGAAGCGGGTGCGCTCGATCGAGGGCTTCATGCCGCTGCTGCTGGTCACCGGCGCCGCCTGCCTGCTGATGATGCTGGAGCCCGACATGGGGACGACGATGGTCGTCGTGCTGGCGGTTGGCGCCACCCTGCTGGCGGCGGGCGCCCGGCCGCGGGACCTCGCCCTGATCGCGCTGGCAATCGGGTTCGTGGCGCTGCTGATGACCCTGGTCGAGCCGTACCGGATGGCCCGCCTCACCGGCTTCCTCAACCCCGGCGCCGACGCCCAGGGGGCCGGGTTCCAGGCCGCCCAGGCGAAAATCGCGCTCGGCTCGGGCGGCATCTTCGGGGTCGGGATCGGCAACGGCGTGCAGAAGGCCTTCTACCTGCCGGAGGCCCACACCGACATGATCTCGGCGGTGATCGGCGAGGAGCTGGGGCTGATCGGGATCCTCGGCGTCGTCGGCCTCTTCTCGATGTTTGGCTACGCGGGGCTGAAAATCGCCCAGCGGGCGCGCGACAACTACGGCAAGCTGCTGGTCGCCGGACTCACCTCGCTGGTCCTGATCCAGGCCACCGTCAACCTCTTCGCGGTGATGGGCCTGGCGCCGCTGACCGGCGTCCCGCTGCCCTTCGTCTCCTACGGCAACAGCAGCCTGATGGCGACCCTGTTCGCGGTCGGGCTGATCCTCAACGTGGCTCGCGGCGGTCGGGCGGGAGCGGCGCGCGCCTCGACGGGTTCCCGCGCTGGCAAACTCCGCGTCGTCGAAGGCGGGCGTGGGCCCGGACGCGAAAGGAGTCGAGCGAGCGGTGCCAGGAGAGCCAAGAGTGGTGGTGGCGGCGGGCGGAACCGCGGGGCACGTGGTGCCCGCGATGGCCGTCGCCGCCGAGCTTAGGTCGCGCGGCGCGGCGGTCTCCTTCCTCGGCACCCGCGAGCGGATCGAGGCCGAGCTGGTCCCCGCGGCCGGCTACGAGATCGACTTCATCGAGGTGCGCGGCATCGACCGCCGCAACCCGGTGCGCGCGGCGCGGGCCGGGGTGGAGGCGCTGGCCGCGGTCGGCGCCGCCCGCCGGGCGCTGCGGCAGCGCGGCGCCGACGTCGTGCTCGGCGGCGGCGGCTACGTCGCCGGCCCCGCCGGACTGGCCGCGACCCTGACCCGGACGCCGCTTGTCCTGACCGAGGCCGACAGCCACCTCGGGCTCGCCAACCGGCTGCTCGCCTCGCGGGCGCGGCGGGTCTGCCTCGCCTTCCCGATCGAGGGCCGCGAGGGGGAGCGCTACCTGGTCACCGGCCGTCCGGTCCCGGCCGAGGTGCTGAGCGCCGACCGCGCCGCCGCCCGGGAGCGGTTCGGGGTCCCGGCGGAGGCCCGCTGCCTGTTGGTCTTCGGCGGCAGCCAGGGGGCGCGGACGATCAACCTGGCGGCGGTCGAGGCCTTCGCCGAGCGCCCCGGCCGCGAGTTCCACGTCGTCCACGTCTGCGGGCGGCGCGACTTCGAGGGGCTGCGGCGCCAGCTCGACGGCGCGGTGGCGGCCGACGGCTACACGCTGCTCGCCTACGAGCCGAACCTGGGCGACGTGCTGGCGGCCTGCGACCTGGTCGTCGCCCGGTCCGGCGGCTCGGTGTTCGAGGTGACGGCGACCGGACGCCCCGCGGTCCTGGTCCCCTACCCGCACGCGACCGCCGACCACCAGAGCGCCAACGCCGAGTGGATGCGGCGCGGCGGCGCGGCGACGGTGATCCGCGACGCCGAGCTCGACGCCGACCGCCTCGCCGCCGAGGTGGCGGCGATCCTCGGCGACCCCGGCCGCCTCGCCGAGATGGCCGCCGCCTCCAGCCGCCTGGCCCGCCCCGACGCCGCGGCGGCGATCGCCGACCAGGTGATGGAGGCGGTCCGGTGACCGCGTGGACGGGGCGGCGGCTGCACTTCATCGGGATCGGCGGGGCCGGGATGAGCGGCCTGGCGCTGGTCTGCCACCGGCTGGGGGCGACGGTCACCGGCAGCGACCGGGCGGACTCCTCATATATGGAGCGGCTGCGGGCGGCGGGCCTGGAGCCGCGGGTCGGCCACGACGCCGCCAACCTGCCCGAGGGGGCCGAGGTCGTCGTCTCGACCGCGATCGGCGCCGACAACCCGGAGCTGGCGCTGGCCCTGGAGCGGGGCGTCGAGCCGGTCCACCGCGGCGCCCTGCTGGCCCGGCTCTGCGCCGAGAAGCGGCTGATTGCGGTCGCCGGGACCCACGGCAAGACGACGACCACCGCGATGCTCGCCTGGGCGCTGCGCGAGCTCGGCGCCGACCCGGCCTTCTTCGTCGGCGGCGAGGTGGCGGGGGTCGGCGAGGACGGGGGGGACGCCAACGCCGGCTGGGGCGAGGGCGAGTGGGTCGTCGCCGAGGCCGACGAGAGCGATGCCAGCTTCCTCGAGCTGCGGCCACAGGTGGCGGTCGTCACCAACGTCGAGCTCGACCACCACAGCCGCTGGGGCTCGGTGGCCGAGCTGCGCCGCGCCTTCGCCGAGTTCCTGGTTCCGGCCGACGGGGCGGCGCTGCCGGCCGACGGCAGCCTCGACGAGCTGGCCGCGCCGGGCGCCGAGGTCGTCGGTTTCGACGCCGAGCGGCCCGGCCCGCCGGAGCTGGAGCTGGCCGTCCCCGGCGCCCACAACCGGGCCAACGCCCGCGCCGCGCTTGCCGCGCTCGGCCTGGCCGGATTCGACCTCGGGGCGGCCGCCGCCGCGCTTGCCGGGTTCCCCGGGGTCCGTCGCCGGCTCGAGCCGAAGGGTCGGCGCGGCGACGTCCCCATATATGACGACTACGCACACCACCCGACCGAGGTCCGGGCGGCGCTTGCGGCGTTGCGCGAGCTGGGCCCCAGCCACCTGGTGGCCGTCTTCCAACCCCACCTCTACTCGCGGACCAAGGCGCTGGCCGAGGAGTTCGGGGCGGCGCTGGCCGGCGCCGACGAGGTCGCGGTGCTCGACGTCTACCCGGCCCGCGAGCAGCCGGTCGGCGACCTGGCCGGGGTGAGCGGCCTGCGGGTCGCCACCGCGGCGGCGGAGCGGCTCGGGGGGCGGCCGGTTTGGTGGCTGCCCGACCCGGAGAGCCGCGCCGCGGCGCTGGCCGAGCTGCTCGACCGCAACCGCCGCCACGGGGTCGAGGGCCAGGTCCTGGTCACGATCGGCGCCGGCGACGTCTTCAAGCTCGGCGAGTCCCTCGCCGACGACCCAACCGTGGTTCCTTTTTCGCCCCGGGGGGAAATAAGGAACCACGGGATGGGGGGAGCGGCGTGAGCACGGCGCCGCCGCCCGGTGTCGAGGCCGATTACCCGCTGGCCCGCCACACGACGGTCCGGGTCGGTGGCGCGGCCGACTGGTTCGCGCGGCCGGGGAGCGAGCCGGAGCTGGTCGAGCTGTTGCGCTGGGCGGAGTCGGAGGGGGTGTCCGTAGGAGTGGTCGGGTCGGGCTCGAATTTGCTGGTAGCCGACGATGGCTTCCACGGGCTCGCGATCAAGCTGGACGGTGACCTCGCCTCAATCGAGCGCGAGGACGGCGCCCTGCTCTGCGGCGGCGGCGCCCGGTTGCCCTCGGCTGCCGCGAAGGCGGCCGGCTGGGGGCTCTCCGGGCTCGAGTTCGGGATCAACATTCCCGGCACCGCCGGCGGCGCGGTGCGGATGAACGCCAACGCCTACGGCGGTCAGCTGGCCCGGGTCCTGGAGTGGGTCGAGGTGACCACCGCGGCGGGGACGACGCGCCGCCGCCCCGAGCAGCTCGGCTTCTCCTACCGGCAGTCGAATTTGGGGCCGGGCGAGGTCGTCTCGCGGGCCCGCTTCCGGCTCAGCCCCCACGACCCCGAGCAGGTGCGGGCGACCCTGGCGACGATGCGAGCCCAGCGTCGCGCCGCCCAGCCCTCCGGGATCAGGACCTTCGGCTCGACCTTCAAGAACCCGTCCGCCGAGGAGGCGGAAGGGCGCTCGGCCGGGCAGCTGCTCGACGCCGCCGGCTGCCGCGGCATGCGCCATGGCGGCGCCCGCTTCTCGGAGAAGCACGCCAACTTCGTCGAGAACGACGAGGGCGCGACGACCGGCGAGGTGCTGGAGCTGATGGCGCTGGGGCGCCGGCGCGTCCACGACCGGTTCGGCGTCGTCCTCGAGCCCGAGGTCCAGGTGCTGGGGGACGTCAGCTGGCCCGACGACTGGGAGCTGTGACCCGGCCGCTGGCGGTCATCGCCCTGGTCGCCGTCGCGGCTGCCGCCGTCTACTACTTCGTCGTCCGCGACCGGGTCGTCGAGCCGCAGGTGCACGTCGCGAAGGCGGCGGGGCGGGTCGGCGCCGGGCCCGACGCGGTGGCGATCGGCGCCTCGGGCCGGGTGATCGGGTGGTACCCCGTCGACGCGACCGAAGCGCTGCCCGCGCTGCCCGACGTGGACCTTCCCCGGGGCGGCCGCCTGGCCGGCCCGATGCTCGAACAGGCCCGGGTCCTCGGCGCGGCTCCGCAGCCGCTCCGCCCCTACGTCGAGCGCAGCTACCGGGCGGAGAACGGGGTGAACGTGGTGCTCGACTCGGGGATCGAGTTGCGGTTCGGCGACGCCTCCCAGGCCTCCCGCAAGTGGCGGGCAGCGGCCGCGGTGCTGGCCGACCCGACGATCGTTGCCCTCGATTATGTGAACCTGCACGCTCCGAGCCGCCCGACGACCGGCGGCTCCGGGCACCTTCTGCCACCGCCGCCGTGACCCCATGCAGAGCGAAGTCCCGCCTCCGAGCTATACTCTCGACCACAGCTTGAGAGTGACCAAACCCTCAAGCAGTACTTGAGAGATTCTCCTTGCAGGATGCCTGTCGCCGGTTTGACAGGGGGTGCGGAATGCCCTACGTTGAGCGCAATTTCCGCACTCGAAGCGGCCGCTCGAACCCTTGAGCCTCGCTGAAGAGTCGGACGACAAAGGCTCAACTCAAACGACAGCTGCCTCGCCGACGCCCCCCGTCGGCGGCTCGGAGAAAATCGGGAGATGGAATCCACTTACCTCGCGGTCATCAAGGTCGTCGGCGCCGGCGGCGGCGGCACCAACGCGGTCAGTCGCATGGTCGACGCCGGGATCCGTGGCGTCGAGTTCGTCGCGGTCAATACCGACGCCCAGGCGCTGCAGGCCTGCGACGCCGACATCAAGCTTTCGATCGGGCAGGAGCTGACCCGCGGCCTCGGCGCCGGCGGCAACCCCGAGGTCGGGGCGGGCGCCGCGGCGGAGAGCCGCGATGAGATCAAGGAGGCGCTGAAGGGCGCCGACATGGTTTTCGTCACCGCCGGCGAGGGCGGTGGCACCGGCACCGGCTCGGCCCCGATCATCGCCGAGATCGCCAAGGAGGAGATCGGCGCCCTGACCGTCGGCGCGGTCACCAAGCCGTTCGAGTTCGAGGGCAAACGACGGATGCAGCAGGCGCTCGAGGGGATCGAGAAACTGCGCAACAACGTCGACACCCTGATCATCGTCCCCAACGAGAAGCTGTTGCAGGCGGTCGAGCGCCGGACCAGCGTGCTGGAGGCGTTCCGCCAGGCCGACGACATCCTGCGCCAGGGCGTGCAGGGGATCACCGACCTGATCACGATCCCCGGCCTGATCAACCTCGACTTCGCCGACGTGCGGACGATCATGCGCGACGCCGGCTCGGCCCTGATGGGGGTCGGCTCGGCCTCCGGCGAGGCCCGTGCCCTGGACGCCGCCAAAGCGGCGGTCACCTCGCCGCTGATCGAGGAGTCGATCAAGGGCGCGACCGGGATGCTGCTCAACATCACCGGCCCTGAGGACCTCGGCCTGTTCGAGGTCAACGAGGCGGCGCAGCTGGTCCAGGCCGAGGCCGACGACAACGCCAACATCATCTTCGGATCGGTGGTCGACCAGTCGATGCGCGACGAGGTCCGGGTCACCGTGATCGCGACCGGGTTCGAGGGCTTCGAGCTGCTGGCCCGCTCGCCGCAGCGGGTGCGGCGTCGCTACGAGGGCCGGCCGCGGGTCTCGGCGGAGGACACCGACATCCGCAAACTGAGGGTGTCCGAGGACGACATCGACGTCCCCGGTTTCCTCAAGGAATAGCTCCGGTCGCGGCTCCAATACGCTGCGCCCGGTGAACTCCGAGGCGCTCCGCCAAACTCCCCTGCACGAACAGCACGTCGAGGCTGGGGCGAAGCTGGCTCCGTTTGCCGGCTGGGAGATGCCGGTCAGCTACGAGGGGATCCGCGAGGAGCACTCCGCGGTGCGGACCCACGTCGGGATGTTCGACGTCTCCCACATGGGGGAGGTCGAGATCGAGGGGCCGGGGGCGCTGGCCCTGCTGCAGCGGCTGCTCTCCAACGACGTCGCCCGGCTCGAGGTCGGCGGCGCCCAGTACTCCTGTCTCTGCGCCGAGGACGGCGGCGTGCTCGACGACCTCTTCGCCTACCGGCTCGGCGGCGACCGCTACCTGCTGGTCACCAACGCCGCCAACCACGAGTCCGACCTGGGCTGGATCGGCCGCCACAGCCGCGAGGTCGACGTCTCGGTCCGCGACGTCGCCGACCGCTACGCGATGCTCGCCGTCCAGGGCCCGCACGCGCGGGCGGTGCTGGAGCGGGCGCTGCGGCTCGAGCTGCCGCCGCGGATGCATGCCGCCGCGGTCGGGATCGGCCGCCGGCCGGCGATCGCCTGCGGCACCGGGTACACCGGCGAGGACGGCGCCGAGCTGCTCGTCGACCCCGAGGTGGCGCCGGCGATCTGGGCGGAGCTGCTTGACGCCGGTGTCGTCCCCTGCGGGCTCGGCGCCCGCGACACCCTGCGGCTCGAGGTCTGTTACCCGTTGCACGGCAACGAGCTGAGCCCGCAACGAAACCCGATCGAGGCCGGGCTCGGCTGGTGCTGTGCCGAGGAGACCGGGTTCATCGGCTCCGGGCCGATCGCCGCCGCCCGCCGCGAGGGGACCGCCGAGCGGTTGGTCGCGCTGAGGATCGAGGGCGCCGGGATCCCGCGGGCCGGTAACCCCGTCCTGCACGAGGGCGAGCCGGTCGGCGAGGTGAGCAGCGGCACCTATGCGCCCTCGCTGGAAATCGGGGCCGGGATGGCCTACGTGCGGTCGGACCTGGCCGAGCCCGGCACGGAGATCGAGATCGACGTGCGGGGCAAGCGCCGGCCGGCCCGGATAGCGTCCCGACCCCTCTACGAGAAAAGGAGCTGAGCCGACTTGCCCGAGGCGAACTACCCCGACGACCTGCGCTACCACGACCAGCACGACTGGGCCCGGATCGAGGGCGACCTCGCCGTCTTCGGCATCACCTGGTACGCCCAGGACTCGCTTGGCGAGGTCGTCTTCTTCGACCCGCCCGAAGCCGGCACGACGATCCAAAAAGACACCTCCTACGCCGAGGTCGAGTCGGTGAAGGCGGTCTCCGACGTGGTCGCGCCGCTCTCCGGCGAGATCGTCGAGGTCAACGACGCGCTGCAGGATTCCCCCGAGCGGATCAACGAGGACCCCTACGGCGAGGGCTGGTTGGTCAAGGTCAGGCTGACCGCGCCGGCCGAGGCCGATGCCCTGCTCGGGGCGGCCGAATACCGCAAGCTGCTGGAAAACGGGTAGGGCGACCCCGCCCTCCGGCTTCCGTAGCCTTCTCCCGGTGACCCGCTACACCTCAGCGACCGACGCCGACCGGGCCGAGATGCTGGCCGCGATCGGGGTCGAGTCCGGCGCCGACCTGTTCGCCCAGATCCCCGAGCCGCTGCGGCTGGGGCGGCCGCTGGAGCTGCCGGACGGGATGCCGGAGGCCGAGGTTTACGAGCGCCTCGCCGAGCTGGCCGGGCGCAACGCCGACGCCGAGCGCGAGGTCTGCTTCGTCGGGGCGGGGATGTACGACCACTACGTGCCGGCGATCGTCGACGCGATCGTCCAGCGCTCCGAGTTCCTCACCCCGTACACGCCCTACCAGCCGGAGATCTCACAGGGCGGGCTGCAGGTGATGTTCGAGTTCCAGACGGCGATGTCGGAGCTGACCGGGCTGCCGGTCTCCGGCGCCGGCCTCTACGAGGGGCCCTCCTCGGTCGCCTCGGCCGGCTACCTGGCGATCGGGGCGACCAAACGCCGCCGCTTCGTCGTCTCCCGCGGCCTGCACCCGCACAGCCGCGAGACGCTCGCCACCTACGCCGAGGGCTTCGGGGCGGAGCTGGCCGAGGTCGGGCTGGCGGACGGGCTCACCGACGCCGCGGCGCTGGCCGAGGCGGTAGACGAGGAGACCGCCGCCGTCTTCCTGCAGAGCCCCAACTTTCTCGGCGCGGTCGAGGACGTCGAGGCGCTGGGCGAGGCGGCGAAGCGCCACGGGGCGCTGCTGGTCGTCGCCTGCGACCCGATGACCCTGGGCGTGCTGCGGCCGCCCGGCGAGCTGGGCGCCGACATCGCGCTCGGCGAGGGCCAGCCACTCGGCAACCGGCTCGATTTCGGCGGCCCCTCGTTCGGGTTCTTCTGCGCCACCGAGGAGCACATCCGGCGGATGCCGGGACGGATCGCCGGCGAGACCGACGACGTCGACGGGCGGCGCGGCTTCGTGCTCGCCCTGCAGACCCGCGAGCAGCACATCCGGCGCGAGAAGGCGACCAACAACATCTGCACCGCGCAGGCGCTGAACGCGCTGGCGGCGATGGTCCACCTAGCCTGGCTCGGCCGCCGCGGCTACCGCGAGCTGGGCGAGCTGCTGGTCCAGCGCACCGCCTACGCCCGCCAGCGGCTGGCCGCGGTCGACGGGGTCGAGCTGCTGCACACCGCGCCGGTGGCGCGCGAGTTCGCGCTGCGGCTCGACGCCCCGGTCGGGCCGGTGCTGGAGCGATGCGCGGAGCGCGGCATCGCCGCCGGCTACCCGCTCGGCCGCGATTACCCCGAGCACGAGGACGGTCTCCTGGTCGCGATCACCGAGCGCCGCAGCCGCGCCCAGATCGACCAGCTCGCCGAGGCGCTAGCCGCCGCAATCGCCGAGCACCCATCGCGTGGTTCCTTATTCGCGGACAGGGCGAAAAAGGAACCGCGGGTTGGGGGGAGGGCGAGATGACGCTTGCCGAGACCCCGATGCAGCGGGAACGGGCGGAGACGATCTACGAGAAGTCGAAGCCGGGGAGACGGGCGGCGGCGCTGCCCGAGGCCGAAGTCCCGACCCAGCCGCTGGAGGAGCTGATCCCGGCCAACCTGCTGCGCTCCGAGCCGCCGGCCCTGCCCGAGGTCGCCGAGCCGGAGATCGTCCGTCACTACAACCGGCTCTCGCGTCGCAACTTCGACCTCGACACCGGCTTCTACCCGCTCGGCTCCTGCACGATGAAGCACAACCCGCGGCTCAACGAGCGGGTCGCGGCGCTGCCCGGCCACGCCCGCCTGCACCCCGCCCAGGACCCGCGCCGGGCGCAGGGGGCGCTGGAGCTGATGTGGCTGCTGCAGTCCTCGCTGGCCGAGATCTGTGGCCTGCCCCACGTCAGCCTGCAGCCCTCCGCCGGGTCGCACGGTGAGCTCGCCGGCCTGCTGCTGACCCGCGCCTTCCACGCCGACCGCGGCGAGACCCGGAGCAAGGTGCTGGCCCCCGACACCTCACACGGCACCAACCCGGCCTCGGTGACGATGGCCGGGTACGAGGCGGTCAAGGTCGCCACCAACGAGCGTGGCGGGGTCGAGATGGACGACCTGCGGGCGAAGATCGCCGAGGATCCCGACCAGGTCGCCTGCCTGATGCTGACCAACCCCAACACGCTCGGCCTCTTCGACGAGAACATCGAGGAGATCGCGGCGCTGATCCACGCCGCGGGGGGGACGCTGTACTACGACGGCGCCAACCTGAACGCGGTGATGGGGCACTCGCGGCCCGGCGACATGGGCTTCGACATCGTCCACGTCAACCTCCACAAGTCGTTCAGCCAGCCGCACGGCGGCGGCGGCCCGGGAGCCGGCCCGATCGCCGTCTCGGACCGGATCGAGCCCTTCCTGCCGCGGCCCCAGGTGGTGCGGCGCGAGGGCGAGAACGGCCACGGCCCGTTCTTCGACCTCGACCTCGAGCGGCCGAAGTCGATCGGCCGGCTGCGTGGCTTCCAGGGCAACTTCGGCGTCTTCGTCCGCTCCTACGCCTACATCCTCAGCCTCGGCGCCGACGGGCTGGCGGAGGCCTCCGAGACCGCGGTCCTCAACGCCAACTACCTGAAGGCGCGGCTGGCCGAGGGCCGGGCGGGGAAGAGGCTGCCGGTCGCCTTCGACCGCCACTGCATGCACGAGTTCGTCCTCTCCGGCAAGCCGATGAAGAAGGAGCTGGGGATCGCCACCCTCGACCTCGCCAAGCGGCTGCTCGACTTCGGCTTCCACCCACCGACCGTTTACTTCCCGCTCCTGGTCGAGGAGGCGCTGATGGTCGAGCCGACCGAGACCGAGACCAAGGAGAGCCTCGACGCCTTCGCCGACGCGGTCGAGCAGATCCTCGCCGAGGCCGAGTCCAGCCCCGAGCTCGCCAAGCGCGCCCCCTACACGACCCCGGTCCGCCGCCTCGACGAGGTCAAGGCGACGCGGCGGCCAGTGGTGCGCCAGCCGTTATAGCCAGGCGCTTTGTTTAACCAGGGGTGAAAGAAAGCGCCTGGCCCTATAGCTCTGGCAGATCCTGCTCCAGCTCCAGCACCGGGGCGAAGAGGTCGCCGTGCTGCTCGATCCGCTCCAGGGCCTGGCCGGCCTCGAAGACGAGGCCGGAGCCGTCTCCCGAGTCTGCCGCCTCGTTCACCTCGCCCCAGCTGACCGGGGTCGAGGCGGTCGGGCGCGGGCGGGCGCGCAGCGAGTAGACGGCGACCGTGGTCTTGCTGCGGTGGTTCTGGGACCAGTCGACAAAGACCTTGCCCTCGCGCTCGGCCTTCTTCATCTTCGAGACGACCAGGTCGGGGGTCTGTTTCTCCAGCAGCTGGGCGATCGCTTTCGCGAACGGTTTGGTCGTGTCGTAGGTGAGCTTGCCGTTGAGCGGCACGTAGACCTGCAATCCCTTCGAGCCCGAGGTCTTCGGGAAGCACTCGACCCCGAAGTGGCCGAACAGGTCGCGCAGGCGCAGCGCCACCCGGCAGCACTCGACCACGTCGGCGGGCGGGCCGGGGTCGAGGTCGAAGGCGAGCACGGTCGGCCGGGTCGGCGCCCGGGCCAGCGAGAGCGAGGGGTGCAGCTCGACCGTCGCCAGCTGCGCCATCCAGACCAGGGTCGGGAGGCCGTCGCAGACGCAGAAGTCGATCTTGCCGGCCCGCGGCCCGGCCCGCACCGTCGCCGTCTTCACCCAGGAGGGCCGGTGCTTGGGGCAGCGCTTCTCGAAGAAGGCGGCGTCGAGGTCGTCGACCCCTTCCGGGAAGCGGCGCAGGGTGACGGCGCGGCCGGCCAGGTGGGGGACCATGGTCGGCGCCACCCGGGCGTAGTAGTCGATCATCTCGCCCTTGGTGAAGCCGGCCTCCGGGTAGAGGACCTTGTCGAGGTTGGTCAGCTTCAGCTCGCGGCCGTCCACCTCGACCTGGCGGTCGCCGCTCACTTAGAGGAGGTCTTGGCCTTCGAGGCGGCGCGTTTCTTCGCTGCGGACTTCTTGGCGGGTTTGCGCTTTTTCGCCTTGCCGCCCCGTTTCGCGGCGGCGGCGACGCTCTCCTCCAGCGCCGCCATCAGGTCCGGCGTCCCGGTCGCCTGCGGGGCCGGGGCCTCGGGGGTGACGACCTCCTTGCCTTCGGCCTTGCGTTCGATCAGCGCCATCAGCTGCTCGCGGTGCTCGTCGCGGTAGGAGGTGGGGTCGAAGTCGGTGCTGAGCGAGGCGATCAGCTGCTCTGCCATCTCGCGCTCCTTCTTCGCCACCTTCGGCGCCTCGTCCGGCAGCACGTCCCCCAGCTCGCCCGGCTGCACGACCTCGTCGGCGAACCGCATCGTGGTCAGGGTGAGGATGCCCTCGGTGGTGCGCAGCGCCGCCAGGTGCTCCTTGTTGCGGAACACGAAGCGGGCGATCGCCACCTTGCCCGACGACTCCATCGCCGCGGCGAGCAGCGAGTAGGCGCGCTCGGCGCCCTCGGCCGGGCCGAGGTAGTAGGGGCTGTCGAAGTAGATCGGGTCGATCTGGTCGAGGTCGACGAAGTCCCGGACCTCGATCGTCCGCGTCTTCTCGGGAGTCAGCGAGGCCATCTCCTCGGCGCTCAGCGGCACGTAGTTGCCGGGGGTGATCTCGAACGCCTTGAGGATCTCGCCGCGGTCGACCTCCTCGTCGGTCCCCTCGGCGAACTTGCGGTGTTTGATCCGGGCGCTGTCGGACTGGCGGATCTCGCGCAGCACGATGTTGCGCCGCGCCACGGCGCTGTAGAGCTTGACGGGCACGTTGAGGAGCCCGAAGCTGATCGAGCCGCTCCAGATCGCTCTTGCCATCAGGACATCACCTGCCCGGATTGTTCCACCACGGTTCCGGCGGCGGCAGCGGAGGCTGCGCGGTGGCGGCCATCTTGCGGGCGACGGCGGTGGGATCATTGCCGCGTGCTGTTCGAGCTGGGAGACGTCGGACTCGACCGGGCCGGGCGCCGGGTGCTCGACTCGGTGAGCGTCGGCATCCCGGTCGGGGCGACCGCGATCGTCGGCCCGTCGGGGGCCGGCAAGTCGACCCTGCTGCGCCTGCTCAACCGGCTCGCCGAGCCGAGCCGCGGCGAGATCGCCTACCGCGACCGCCCGCTCGCCTCCTACGAGCCGCTGGCGCTGCGGCGCGAGGTCTCGCTGGTCCCGCAGCTGCCGGCCCTGCTGGAAGGGACGGTCGAGTCCAACCTCGCCTACGCGGCGCGGCTGGCCGGCGAGCCGCTCGAGGCGGCGCGCTGCCTGCGGCTCGCCGGCCTCGACCCGGGCTTCGCCGACCGCGACGTCGCCCAGCTCTCGGTCGGCGAGCGGCAGCGGGCGATGCTGGCCCGCTCGCTCGCCCAGCGCCCCCGGGTGCTGCTCCTCGACGAGCCGACCGCGGCGCTCGACCACGCCGCCCGCGACGCGGTCGAGGCGGCGCTGGCCGAGCTGCGCCGCGAGCTGGAGATCTCGGTCGTCCTGGTCAGCCACGACCCCGACCAGGCGCGGCGGCTCGGCGACTGGGTGGTCCGGCTCGAGCGGGGCCGCGTCGTCGACTCGGGTCCGCTGGAGCAGGTGCTGGCGTGACCCCACCATCGCGCGGTTCCTTATTCGCCGTATGGGTCAAAAAGGAACCACGGGTTTGACTGGGATCCACGTTGAGCTCTGGCAGGTGGCGGCGTCGCTGGTCCTGGTCGCCGTGGCGGTGGCGATCTCCTTCTGGCGCAGCGCCGGCCTGGAGCGCGACATCGGCGTCGCCACCGTGCGCTCGATCGTCCAGCTGACCCTGGTCGGGTACGCGATCCAGCTGATCTTCGAGGCCGACACGATCTGGCTGGTGCTGGCGCTGCTCGCGGTGATGGTCGTCTTCGGGGCGATCACCGCCCGCCACCGCGCGACCCGGGTGCCGAACGCCCTCGGCCCGCTGCTGATCGCGCTCGCGGTGGCCGCCGCCTCGACCCTCGGCCTGGTCGTCGCACTGGGGATCTTCGACCCGACCCCGCGCTACCTGGTCCCGGTCGGCGGCATGGTGATCGGCAACGCGATGACCGCCTCGGCGGTGGCACTCAACCGGCTCGGCGACGAGATGACCGAGTCGCGGGCGCGGATCGAGGCGACCCTGGCGCTGGGAGCGACCGCCCGCGAAGCGGCGCAGCCGACCGTCCGTCGCGCCCTGCGCTCGGGGATGATCACCCTGGTCGACTCGACCAAGACCACCGGGCTGATCTTCTTCCCGGGAACGATGGTCGGGATGCTGTTGGCCGGCGCCGAGCCGACCGACGCGGTGCGCCTGCAGCTGATCCTCCTCTACACGCTGCTCGGCAGCGTCACGATCTCCGCCCTGCTGGCCACCGCCCTCGCCTATCGCGGCTTCTTCACCCCGGCCCAGCAGCTGCGCGAGCTCGAGCGAGCCTAGTCTGCCCGGGTGACCCGCCAGCAGCGCCTCACCCTTGTCGCGGCGATCCTCGGCTCGGCCGTCGTCTTCCTCGACAGCACCGTGGTCAACGTCGCCCTGCCGGCGATCGGGGAGGGGCTCGACACCGGCCTGGCCGGCAAGCAGTGGACGGTCGAGGCTTACATGCTGACCCTGGTCTCGCTGCTCCTGGTCGGTGGCTCGCTCGGCGACCAGTTCGGGCGGCGGCGGCTGTTCCTGGTCGGCCTGGCCGGGTTCGGAGTCACGTCAGCCTGCTGTGCCCTGGCGCCCTCGATCGAGCTCCTGGTCGCCGCGCGCGCTCTGCAGGGGGTCGCCGGGGCGCTGCTTGTGCCGGGCTCGCTGGCCCTGGTCGCGTCCAGCTTCGAGGGGGCGGAGCGGGGCCGCGCGGTCGGGACCTGGACCGCCTGGACCGGGATCGCGACGGTGTTCGGGCCGGCGGGCGGCGGCGCCCTGATCGCGCTCACCTCGTGGCGGGCGATCTTCTGGATCAACCTGCCGCTGATCGCCGCCACCGCCTACCTGACCCTGCGCGCGGTGCGGGAGAGCAGCGACCCCGACGCCCACCAGGGGGTCGACTGGGCCGGGATCGGGCTCTCCGCGGCCGGCCTCGGCGGCCCGGTCTTCGCCCTGATCGAGCAGCCCTCCCGCGGCTGGGGCGACCCGCTGATCTGGGCGCCGCTGATCGGCGGCATCGCCTGTCTCGGCCTCTTCGTCTGGCACGAGACGCGCGCCCGCGAGCCGATGCTCGACCTCGGCCTCTTCCGGATCCGCAACTTCGCGGTCGCCAACCTGACCACGCTCGCCGCCTACGCCGGCCTGATCGGCGGCCTCTTCTTCATCGGCCTCTACCTGCAGCAGGTGATCGGGTACTCGCCGCTGGAGGCGGGCCTGGCGACGACCCCGATCTCGGTGCTGCTCTTCGTCCTCTCGCCGCGCTTCGGCCGGCTCGCCTCGGGGACCGGCCCGCGGCTGCCGATGACGCTCGGCCCGATCGTCGGCGGCGCCGGGCTGATCCTGATGCTGCGGGTCGACGCCGATGCCTCCTACGCCGCCGACGTGCTGCCGGCGGTGGCGGTCTTCGGGCTCGGCCTGGCGGCGACGGTGGCGCCGCTGACCGCGACCGTGCTCGACTCGGTGGCCGCGCGCCGGGTCGGGATCGCCTCCGGAGTCAGCAACGGCGTCTCCCGGGTCGCCGGCCTGCTGGCGATCGCCGTGCTCGGCGCCGTGATCTCCGCCCACTTCGGGGCGGCGCTCGACTCCGACCTCGGCCCGCGGCCGCTCGGCCCCGCCGCGGCGGAGGCGGTGGAGGAAACCCGCGCCCAGCCGCTTGCCGTCCCCGAGACCGCCGACCTGCCGCCACCCGAGGCGGCCCGCATCCGCGCCGCCGCCACCGACGCCTCGACCTCCGCCTTCCACCTCGGCGCCCTGCTCGCCGGGGCGCTGATGATCGCCGGCGGCCTCGCCGCCTGGTTCGGCCTCGCCCGGGAGCCCGCGGATGCGTAGGGTTCCGGCGTGGCCGCGAAGCCGATCATCTTCTCCGGGATCCAGCCGACCGGGCGCAAGCACCTCGGCAACTACATCGGCGCGATCCGCCAGTACGTCGAGGGGCAGGAGCGCGGCGAGCCGGCGATCTTCTGCATCGTCGACCTGCACGCGATCTCGGTCGCCTACGACCCGCCCGAGCTGCGTGAGCGGCTCTACGACACGACCGCGATCCTGCTCGCCGCCGGCGTCGACCCGGAGCGCTGCATCCTCTTCCGCCAGTCCGACGTGCCCGAGCACGCCGAGCTGACCTGGATGCTCTCGGCGGTAACGGCCCACGGCGACCTCAACCGGATGCACCAGTTCAAGGACAAGTCGGCGAAGCAGCAGGAACTGGTCTCGGCGGCGCTCTTCTTCTACCCGGTGCTGATGGCCGCGGACGTACTCGCCTACGGGGCGACCGAGGTCCCGGTCGGCGACGACCAGCGCCAGCACGTCGAGCTGATGCGCGAGATCGCCCGCCGCTTCAACGAGCGCTTCGGCGAGGCACTGGTCGTGCCCGAGCACCGGATCCCGGAGGTCGGCGCCCGGATCATGGACCTGCAGGAGCCGGAGCGGAAGATGTCGACGACCGGCGGCACGGAAGCCGGGACCGTCTACGTGCTCGAGGAGGAGAAGGCGACCCGCAAGAAGTTCGCCAGCGCGGTCACCGACTCGGGACGGGAGATCGTCCGCGCCCCCGACAAGCCCGGCGTCACCAACCTGATTGACATCCTCGCCGCCGCCCGCGGCGTCGACCACGGGATGGTCGAGCGTGAGTTCGAGGGCGCCGGGTACGGCGACTTCAAGCGGGCGGTTGCCGACGGCGTGGTCGAGCTGCTGGCCCCGGTCCGCGAGCGCTACGCCGAGCTGCGCCCCGACCAGGCGGCCCTGGAGGACATCCTCGCCGCCGGCGCCGAGAAGGCGCGGGCGATCGCCGCCCCCACGGTCGCCGCGGTCCGCGACCGCATGGGCATCGGGCCGGCGCGTTAACGTCATCGCGTGGCCGTCGCGGACCTCGACCTCGATCTCGACCTAGACGTCTTCGCCGGGCCGTTCGATCTGCTGATGGCGGTCGTCCTGCGCGAGGAGGTCGACCTGCTCGACCTGCAGCTGGGTGAGGTCGTCGTCGCCTACGTCGAGCACCTGGAGCGCGAGGGCGAGCTGGAGCTCGAGGTGGCGACCGAGTTCCTGGTCCTGATCGCGGCGCTGCTGGAGCTGAAGTCGCGGCTGATGCTGCCCCGCCCCGAGGAGGGGCTGGACGAGATGGCGCCGGAGGAGGCGGTCGAGGAGCTGCTGGCGCGGATGCTCGAGTACCGGCGCTACCGCGACGCCGCCGCGGTTCTCGCGGAGCGCTTCGAGGCCGAGCGCGGCCACCTCTACCGCTCGGCGCCGCTACCGCCGGCGCTGCGCCGGGTCGCGGTCGAGTCGGCCGCCGCGGTCTACGACCCGGAGCGGCTCGGCGCGGCGCTCGGAGATCTGCTGACCGAGCCCGAGCAGCTAGACATAAGCCACATCCGCCCGACCGTCTCTCTGGAACGGCGGCTGCGGGCGCTGCGCGACGCCCTCTCGGGCCGCGCCGACATCGACTTCGACGAGGAGTTCGGCGGCGAGGACCGGCTCACCCAGGCGGTCACGGTGTTCGCGCTGCTGGAGCTCTACCGGCGCGGCGAGGTGACCTGGGAGCAGAACGAGACCTTCGGCCCGATCCGGGTGCGGCGGGCGCAGGCGAGCGGGGGCGCGGGCCGGTGAGCGACCTCTCCCGCACCGTCGAAGCGCTGCTCTTCCTCTCCGCCCAGCCGGTCTCGGTCGCCGACCTGGCAAGCGCCACCGAGGCGACCGAGGGCCAGGTCGCCGAGGCGCTGGAGCTGCTGCGCGAGGATCTCGCGGCGGGCCGGCGCGGGATCGTCCTGCGCGAGGTCGGCGGCGGCTTCGCGCTGGCCAGCGACCCGGGCAGCGAGGAGGCGGCGCGGCGGCTGCTGGCCCAGCCGCGGACCCCGCCGCTGACTCAGGCCCAGGCCGAGACGCTGGCGATCGTCGCCTACCTGCAGCCGGTCTCGCGGCCGGAGATCGCCCGCATCCGCGGCGTCAGCTCGGAGTCGGCGGTGCAGACGCTGGCCGAGCGCGGCCTGATCGAGGAGTCGGGGCGGACCCGGTTCGGCGCCGCGATCTTCAAGACCTCGGAGCTGTTCGAGCGCCAGTTCGGGCTCGCCGGGCTCGACCAGCTGCCCGACCCCTCGCAGTTCGACCCGAGCCCCGAGGACGAGCGGGAGCTGCGCGAGCGACTGCTCAAGGCCGGGGAACAGCGGGCCGAGCCGTGAGGTGGGACCGGCACGGGGGTCGAGCTCGTCTACGCCTAATCCTCGCCGGAGGCGGGGATGATCTTGTGCGCCCTTCGGGCGCTGGAGCCACTCCGCGGTGCCGGTAGAGGCTGGGACGAGCTCGACCTCCGCGCCGGTCTCGTGAGGCTGGCGAAGTTCCTGGCGCACGCGGGTGTGGCGTCGAGGAGGAGGGCCGAGAAGATCGTGGCCGCCGGGCGGGTGATGGTTGGTGGGGAGGTGGTTACCGATCCGGCTCGCGACGTCGACGCGGGCAGCGACGTGCGGGTCGATGGCGACCCGGTGGGGGCCGAGGCGACCGAGGTCTGGGCGCTCAACAAGCCGGCCGGGGTGGTCTCGACCGCGCGCGAGCCCGGCAGCCGGCGGGCGGTGGTCGAGCTGGTCGACTCCAGCGCCCGCCTCTACCCGGTCGGCCGGCTCGACGCCGACTCCACCGGCCTGCTGCTGCTGACCAACGACGGCGCCCTCGCCAACCTGCTCACCCACCCCCGCTACGAGGTGCCGAAGACCTACCGGGCGAGGCTGCGCGCCCCGGTCGCCCACCGCGACCTGGAGCGGCTGCGGCAGGGGGTCGAGCTGGAGGACGGCCCGACCGCGCCGGCCCGGGTCCGGCGCCTCGGCGAGCGCGAGATCGAGGTGGTGCTGCGCGAAGGCCGCAACCGCCAGCTGCGGCGGATGGTCGAAGCGGTCGGCAACCGGGTGGTGTCGCTGCGCCGCGTCAAGTTCGGCTCCCTGGAGCTGGGCGGCCTGAAGGAGGGCGCGTCGCGCCGGCTCTCGGCGGGTGAGGTGAAGGAGCTGCGGGCGGCGGCGAGGGCGGTTGAGTGAGGCCAGCGGTGACTGCGGCGGCGATGGCTTCGGCTTCGGACTCCGCCTGCTGGCGCGTCACCCGGAGACTGGCGTAGCCGGCGCGGAGCAGTTCGCGGTCGCGCCAGCGGTCGCGCTCGAAGGCGACCGGGGTGGCGTGGAAGTCGCGGCTGTCGGCCTCGAGGACGAAGCGGTGGCGGGGCCAGAGGAAGTCGACCTCGATCGTGCGGCCGTTGGCGAGGCGGACCGGGGCGTTGGTTCGGGGCCGCTCGGCGCCGGCGCGGAGGACGAGCGGCAGGACCATCGCCTCCAGCGGGCTCTTGAGGCGTTGGGAGTGGGCAATCGGGGCGGCGTCGCGCCACTCGGCGGCCAGTCGTCGGGCCGCGGGCGCGCCGGGGACCGGGCGCGCCGCTATTCGCCCCACCGCGACCAGGTCGAGTAGCCGCTTCGCCGCCGCTCGCTCGAAGGCGCTGCGCAGGGTGCGGGTGCCGACTTCGCCCGCGATGTCGACCAGGACTCGGGCCGGGCTGGCGCAGGGGATGCGGTCGAAGCTGCCGGTTTCAGCGGCGCTCGGCAGGGGCACGAGGTGGGAGCGGACCCCGTCGATCTTGCGACCGGCAGACCCCGGGGCGATCACATCGACCACTCTCGGCGCCCGGTCGATCAGACCGAACAGCGCCGCGGCGCTGCGGTGCGAGACGACGGCCCCGGGCCCGCAGGCGAGGGTGGCAGCCATCATCCGCCCCCGCTCACCGATGCCGGAGTGGCCGACGCTGTAGACGCCGCGGAACACCCGGTGCAGCCTGCCCGCCCGAACGGCCCCGTCGACCTGCTCGTCGCTGAGCCCCAGCCGTCGCATCTGCCCGCGCGAAGCGACGCCATGCTGGGAGGCGGCGAGCAGCGCCAGCTTGTCGCCCGGCCCTGGCCCTGATGCGGTGCGCCTTATCCGTCCCATGCACGGATAAGGCCCACCGCGTCCGAGTTCGCCCCCCGGCTTTGGAAAGATGGGCAGGTGAGCATCGATGGAGGGCGCTACGAGGCGTCCGAACAGAGGCTGTTTGCGGTGCGCGGCGCGACACAGGCGGTCGCCAACGACGCCGACTCGATCGTCGCCGCGACCGAGGCGCTGTTGCGCGAGCTGATCGACCGCAACCGGCTCGAGCCGGAGGACATGGTCAGCTGCCTGTTCACCACCACCGACGATCTCGACGCCGAGTTCCCGGCGGTCGCGGCGCGGCGGCTGGGGCTCAGCTCGGTGCCGCTGCTCTGCTGCCGCGAGATCCCGGTGCCGGGCTCGATGCCGCGGGTGATCCGGGTGCTGCTCCATTTCTACGCCCCGGTCGGCCACTCGCCCGCCCACGCCTACGTCGGCGAGGCGCAGAAGCTGCGCACCGATCTCGAAGCCGCCCAGTAGGGCGGGCTTGCGTCAGAATCGGCCCACGATGACCGTCACCTTCGCCGAGAAGCTGGCCCGCATCCCCGGCTACAGGGCGGGCGTCCCGACCGGCCACGCGCCGGATTCGATCGCCAGCGCCGGGATCGCCCAGCTGGCCTCCAACGAGTCGCCCTTCCCGCCGCACCCGAAGGTGATCGAGGCGGTTGCCGCCGCCGCCGGGGCGATGAACCGCTACCCGGACCCCGACGCGACCCTGCTGCGGCGCCGCATCGCCGACCGCTTCGAGACCGAGCCGGGCCGGGTCGCCGTCGGCAACGGCTCCTGCGAGCTGCTGCTGGCCGCCGCCGAGGCGCTCTGCGAGCCGGGGGCCGAGATCGTCTACTCGTGGCCGTCGTTCTCGATGTACCCGTACATGGCGGCGCTGACCGGGGCGCGGGAGATTCGGGTGCCGCTGGACGAGACCGAGACCCACGACCTCGACGCGATGGCGGCCGAGGTGACGGCGGCGACCCAGCTGGTCGTGATCTGCAACCCCAACAACCCGACCGGGACCTACGTGCCGGCCGCCGCGGTCGCCGCCTTCTGCGAGCGCGTGCCGTCGCACGTGACGATCGTCCTCGACGAGGCCTACATCGAGTTCCAGGCGGTCGACGACCCCGACTCCAGCATCGACCTGCTCGACCGCTTCCCGAACCTGGTCGTCCTGCGCACCTTCAGCAAGTGCTACGGCCTGGCCGGGCTGCGGGTCGGGTACGGGATCGGCTCGGCGAGCTTCCGCGCCGCGGTCGACGCGGTCCGCCAGCCGTTCAGCGTCAACGCGCTCGCCCAGGCGGCCGGGGCGGAGGCGATCCTGCACCAGGACGACGTCGAGGCCCGGGTCACCGGCACGATCGCCGAGCGGCTGCGGGTCGAGGAGGCGCTGCACGAGCTGGGCCTGCGGACCGCCGAGACCCAGACCAACTTCTCCTGGATCGACCTCGATCGCGCCGAGGAGGCGGAGCTGGTCGCGGCGCTCGGGGAGCGCCGGATCGCGGTCCGGGCCGGGACCCCGCTCGGCGACCCCGGCCACATCCGGGTCAGCTACGGCACGGCGGAGGAGAACGACCGCCTGCTGGCCGCGCTAGGCGAGCTGCTCGACTAATCGGGCCCGTCGTGGTACAACAACCGATGGTGTCGAAGGCAGCTATATCCGCGAGTGGCCCCGGTGCAGTTGGCGCCCTCGTTGCCCCTGGCCGCCCCGGCGCTCGCTGGTATTGGCGATTTAGCTAGGCGTCCGGCCCGGCGGCCTGTAGCCGCCGTTCTCGATCTCGGTCCGGGCGCCGTCCCAGTTCGAGCTGCTGCCCGGCCTCGGGTTGGCAGCGGGCAACCAGAAAGTACGATTTCGACGGTTTGGAGAAAGGCGAAGGCAAAATGATCATCGGGATGGAAGGGGCAAAGCGAGACGGGGTGCGTGAACAGCGGATCGCGAAAGTGGTCGAGCTGTCGCCACCGCAGACGTTGCTGGAGGAGCTGCCGCTCGGGCAGGAGCGGGCCAAGGCCGTGATCAAGGCGCGCGAGGAAATCGGCGCGGTGCTACGCGGCACCGACACGCGGCTGATGGTCGTGGTCGGTCCCTGCAGCGTCCACGACCCGAAAGCAGCGCTCGAGTACGCCAGCCGGCTTGCCGCCAAGGCGCGCGAGCTGGAGGACAGGGTGCTGGTCGTGATGCGGGTCTACTTCGAGAAGCCACGGACCACGACCGGCTGGAAGGGACTGATCAACGACCCTCACCTCGACAGCTCCGGCGACGTCAACGCCGGCCTGCGGATCGCCCGCAAGCTGCTGCTCCAGGTGGTCGACCTCGGCCTCCCGGTCGGGTGCGAGTTCCTCGACCCGATCACCCCGCAGTACATCGCCGACGCGGTCGCCTGGGGGGCGATCGGGGCGCGCACCACCGAGAGCCAGACCCACCGCCAGCTCGGCTCCGGCCTCTCGATGCCGATCGGGTTCAAGAACCGCACCGACGGCAACGTCCAGGTCGCGGTCGACGCGGTCCGCGCCGCCGCTGCCCCGCACGCCTTCGCGGGGATCGACGACGCCGGGATGCCGGCGATCCTCCACACCACCGGCAACCCCGACTGCCACATCATCCTGCGCGGCGGCCACGGGGTGCCGAACCACCACGTGCCCGAGGTCGAGGACGCGCTGGTCACGCTCGGCGTCGCCGGCCTGCCGGAGCGGCTGGTGATCGACGCCTCCCACGACAACAGCGGCAAGGACCCCGAAAGACAGTTCTTCGTCTCGGGTGAAATCGCCGACCAGATCGCCGATGGCAACGAGGCGATCGTCGGGGTGATGCTGGAGTCGTTCCTGGTCGAGGGCCGGCAGGACCTCGGCACCGGCCAGGACCTCACCTACGGTCAGTCGATCACCGACGCCTGCATGGACTGGGAGGACACGGTGACGGCGCTGGAGCGGTTCGGTTCCGCGGTCGAGGCCCGGCGCGGCTGATCGGTGAGCCGCGTCGCCGTCCTCGGGGTGGGCCTGATCGGGGGCTCGATCGGGCTCGCGGCGAGGCGGCGGCTCGACGCCGAGGTGGTCGGCCACAGCCGCAGTGCAGCGACCCTGGAGCGGGCGGTCGGGCTGGGCGCGCTCGATCGCGCCGCCGGCTCGGTCGCCGAGGCCTGCGAGGGCGCCGACGTCGTCTTCTGCGCCGGGCCGGTGGCGGCTCTGCCCGGACAGGCGCGCGAGGCGCTGGCCGCCTGCGGCCGCGAGACCGTGGTCACCGACGTCGGCTCGACCAAGGGCGAGCTGGTCGAGGAGCTGGCCGACGACGAGCGCTTCATCGGCGGCCACCCGCTGGCCGGGGCGGAGACCGCCGGGGTCGAGAACGCGCGCGAGGACCTGTTCGAGGGCGCCCGCTGGTTCCTGACCCCGACAGAACGATCCAGCGGTGTCCTCTACGACCGCCTGCAGCGCTTCCTGACGGGGCTCGGCGCCCGCCCGCAGGCGATCGACGCCGCCGCCCACGACCGGATGCTGGCCGCGGTCAGCCACATGCCGCACGTGCTCGCCGACGCGCTTGCCGCCGAGGCGGCCGAGGAGCTGACAGCGGACTCGGCGCGGCTGCCCGAGGTCGGGCCCAGCTTCCGCGACATGACCCGGGTCGCCGGCTCCAACCCGGCGATCTGGGCCGACATCTTTGCCAGCAACCGCGAGGCGGTCGCCGCCTCGGTCGAGTCGGTGGCCCGCCGCCTCGGCGAGGCGGCGCGGCTGATCCGCGAGGGCGACCGCGAGGCGATCGCCGCCTGGCACGCGGCGGCCGACGAGGACCGCAGGCGGCTGCTCGAGGCGGACCTGACCGAGGGGCCGATGCGGGAGCTGCGGATCGTCGTCGCCAACCGGCCGGGGACGATCGCGGCGCTGGCCCTGGCGCTCGGCGAGGCCGGGGTCAACATCGAGGACATGGCGCTGCACCCGACCCCCGACATGAGCTCCGGCGCGGTGACCCTCTGGGTGGCCGGCGAGGAGGGGGCGCGGCGGGCGGCGGAGCTGGTCCGCGAGCTCGGCCACACGGTGACGATCCTCGGCGGCGACGGGTAGCGTCGCGGCGATGACCCGGTTCGACCCCAGCGGCCCGCTGCGCGGCCGGCTGCGCCCCCCTTCGGACAAGTCGATCTCCCACCGGGCGGCGCTGATCGCCGCGATGGGGGAGGGCGAGACGGCGATCGAGGGATACCTCGACGCCGCCGACACCCGCTCGACCCTGGCCGCGGTCGAGGCGGTCGGGGCGCGGGTCGAGGGCGCCGAGCCGGGACGGATCGGGACGGGGCTGCGGATCGGCGGGGTCGGCCTGCGCGGCGCCGGCCCGGCGACGGTCGACGTCGGCAACGCGGGGACGCTGCTGCGGCTGCTGCCCGGCTGGCTGGCGGGGCAGGTGGGGGAGGAGTGGACGCTCGACGGCGACGACTCGATCCGCCGCCGCCCGGTCGACCGGATCGCCTCCCCGCTGCGCGAGATGGGCGCCGAGCTGGAGTGCCGCGAGGACCGGCTGCCGCCGCTGCGGATCGCCGGCGCGCCGCTGCGCGGGATCGCCTACGAGCTGCCGGTCGCCTCGGCTCAGGTCAAGTCCTGCCTGCTGTTCGCGGGCCTGCTGGCGGAGGGCGAGACGACGGTGGTCGAGCCGGCGCCGAGCCGCGACCACACCGAGCGGATGCTGGCTGCAGCCGGGGCGGAGCTGCGGCGCGAGGGCGACGCGGTGACGATCCGGCCGGCGAAGCGGCTCGAGCCGGGGCGCCTCTCCGTCGCCGCCGACCTCTCTTCGGCTGCCTTCTTCGTCGTCGCGGCGCTGCTCGTTCCCGGCAGCGAGGTCGAGCTGACCGGGGTCGGCGTCAACCCGACCAGGACCGGGCTGCTGACGATCCTCGAGCGGATGGGGGCCGAGGTCGAGGTTGTCGACCGGGTCGAACGCGGCGGCGAGCCGGTCGCGACGCTGCGGGTGCGGCCGACGGCGCTGCGCGGCGTCGAGGTCGGCGGCGCCGAGATCCCGCTGGCGATCGACGAGCTGCCGCTGGTCGCCCTTGCCGCCTGCTTTGCCGAGGGCACGACGACGATCCGCGACGCGGCTGAGCTGCGCCGCAAGGAGTCCGACCGGGTCGAGACCGTGAGCGCGGCGTTGAACGCGCTCGGCGGCCGGGTCGAGCCGACCGCGGATGGGATGGCGATCGAGGGGACCGGCGGGCTGCGCGGCGGCGCGGTCGAGTCGCACGGCGACCACCGGATCGCGATGCTCGGCGCGGTCGCCGGCCTGGCCTCGCGGGAGGGCGTCGAGGTGCGCGGGATGGAGGCCGCCGCGGTCAGCTACCCGGGCTTCGCGTCGGACCTCGGTTCACTGCTGGACCGCGCCTGAGCCGCCGCAACCGTAGATTGCCGCCCATGGTGATCGCGATCGACGGCCCCGCCGGGGCCGGCAAGTCCAGCGTCGCTCGCGCCGTTGCCGCCGAGCTCGGCTTCACCTACCTCGACTCCGGGGCGATGTACCGGTGTGTGGCACTGGCGGCTGCCGAGGCCGGAGTCGACCCCGACGACGCCGACCCGGTGGGCACTCTGGCCGAGGGCTTGGAGATCGGCTTCGACGGCCGGGGCCAAGTGCTGCTCGGCGAGCGGCAGGTGGGCGACGCGATTCGCACCCCCGAGGTCACCGCTGTCGCCTCGCGGGTCTCCGTCCACCCCGCGGTGCGGGAGGCGCTGGTCGCTCGCCAGCGCGAGCTGATCGCCGCCGGGCGCTACGTCGCCGAGGGCCGCGACATCGGCACCGTGGTCAGCCCCGAAGCGCCGTTGAAGGTCTTCCTGACCGCGACCGACGAGGAGCGGGCGCGCCGCCGCGCCGCCCAGAGCGGCGAGGACTTCGAGGCGGTGCTTGCCGCCCAGCGCCGCCGCGACGCCCGCGACACCGAGCGCGAGCACGGCGCCCTGCGCGCCGCCGCCGACGCGGTCGAGCTCGACACCACCGGCCTCGACCTGGACGCCGTCGTCGCCCGCGTCGTAGCCCTCGCCCACGAGCGGGGCCTGGCGTGAGCCTGCCCACCGTCGCCGTCGTGGGCTTCCCGAACGTGGGGAAGAGCACCTTGGTGAACCGGCTGGTCGGCGGGACCGAGGCGGTGACCGCGGCCGAGCCGGGGGTGACCCGGGACCGCAAGCGGCAGGCGACCGAGTGGAACGGGGTCGGGTTCGAGCTGGTCGACACCGGCGGCATCGACCTCGGCGACGAGGCCGAGCTGGCCCGCGACGTGCAGGCGCAGGCGCGGCTGGCGATCGCCGAGGCCGACGCGGTGCTGGTGGTGGTCGACGGCCGAGCCGGCCTGCGGGCCGGCGACACCGACCTGGCGCAGACCCTGCGCGGCGCCGAGGTGCCGGTCCTGGTCGCCGTCAACAAGGCCGACCGTCCCGACGACTACGGGATCGCGGCCGAGTTCCACGCGCTCGGGCTGGGCGAGCCGATCGCCGTCTCGGCCACCCACGGCCTGGGCAGCGGCGACCTGCTCGACGCGATCGTCGCCGCGCTGGGCGAGCGCGAGCCGCGCCCCGAGCCCGAGGAGGCGGTGCGGGTCGCCGTGATCGGCCGCCCCAACGTCGGCAAGTCCTCGCTGGTCAACGCCTTCCTCGGCGCCGACCGGGTGATCGTCTCCGACCGGGCCGGCACCACCCGCGACGCGATCGACACCGAGATCGAGGTCGAGGGCCGGCGGGTGGTCCTGGTCGACACCGCCGGGCTGCGGCGCCGCTCCAAGGTCGCCGGCACCGTCGACTACTACGCCCAGCTGCGCTCCGAACGGGCGGTCGAGCGGGCCGACGTCGCGATCGTCGTCTGCGACGCCACCGAGGGCGTCACCGCAGAGGACCTGCGGGCGGCGGAGCTGGCGATGAAGGCCGGCTGCGCGACCCTGCTGGTGCTCAACAAGTGGGACGTCGGCGAGACCGACATCGACGACGCCCGCGCCCGGGTCCAGCGCAAGCTGCGACTGCGGCCGGCGGTGATCACCGGCTCGGCGCTGCGCGGCCGCAACGTGCCGGCGATCCTGCCGCGGGCGCTGCAGCTCGCCGACCGCGCCGCCGAGCGGATCCCGACCCCGGAGCTGAACCGGTTCGTCGCCGACGTCGTCGCCAAGACCCCGCCGCCGGCCCGCCGCGGTCGCCGCCTGCGGCTCTACTACGCCGCCCAGGTCGGCGAGCGGCCGCCGCGGATCGCGATCCAGGTCAATGACCGCCGCCTGATCGCCCGCGGCTGGGCCTATCACCTGGAGAACCGGATGCGCGAGACCTACGGCCTCGAGGGCGTGCCGCTGGTGATCGACTTCGTGCCGCGGACCGGGTACCGCGGCCGGCGCGACTGACTTGGTGTCACGTTCCGCGGAGCGCCGTTAAGGTTGGGCGCATGCCAACTTCCAAGCCGCTCGCCGAGGGCGAGTACCTCTTCACGTCCGAGTCCGTAACCGAGGGTCACCCCGACAAGGTGTCCGACCAGATCTCCGACGGCGTCCTCGACGCCGTGATGCGCGAGGACCCCGAGGGTCGCGTCGCCTGCGAGACGCTGGTCAACACCGGGATGGCGGTGGTCTCCGGTGAGATCTCGACCGACGTCCACCTCGACATCCCGGAGATCGTCCGCGAGACGATCCGCGGGATCGGGTACGACCACGGCGACTACGGCTACGACTGCGACCACATCTCGGTGCTTGTCGCGCTCGACAAGCAGTCGCCCGACATCGCCCAGGGCGTCGACGCCTCGCATGAGACCCGCGCCAAGGGCGAAACCGGCGACGAGGCCCTGGCCGCCGGTGCCGGCGACCAGGGGATGATGTTCGGCTACGCCAGCGAGGAGACCGAGGCGCTGATGCCGATGCCGATCCACCTCGCCCACCGGCTCGCCGAGCGGCTCGCCGCGGTCCGCAAGGACGACACCCTGTCCTACCTCGGCCCCGACGGCAAGACCCAGGTCTCGGTGCGCTACGCCGACGGCCGCCCGGTCGCGATCGAGAAACTGCTGATCTCCACCCAGCACGCCGAGAACGTCGATTCCGAGACGGCGATCAAGCCCGACCTCTGGCAGCACGTGGTGATGCCGGTGCTCGAGGCCGAGACGCCCGGGATGTTCGACGAGGGCGAGCTGCGCGAGGAGTTCCTGGTCAACCCGACCGGCAAGTTCGTGATCGGCGGCCCGGTCGGCGACGCCGGCCTCACCGGCCGCAAGATCATCGTCGACACCTACGGCGGCATGGCCCGCCACGGCGGCGGCGCCTTCTCGGGCAAGGACCCGTCGAAGGTCGACCGCTCTGCCGCCTACGCCTCCCGCTACGTGGCCAAGAACGTGGTCGCCGCCGGGCTGGCGGAGCGCTGCGAGGTCCAGGTCGCCTACGCGATCGGCGTCGCCCACCCGGTCTCGCTGATGGTCGAGACCTTCGGCACCGGCAAGCTGCCGGACGCGAAGATCTCGCAGCTGGTCGAGGCCGAGTTCGACATGCGGCCCGGCGCCTTCCGCAGCTACCTCGACCTGCACCGGCCGATCTTCCAGAAGACCGCCGCCTACGGCCACTTCGGCCGCGAGGACGCCGACTTCAGCTGGGAGCGCACCGACCGCGCCGACGCGCTGCGCGAGGCCGCCGGCCTCGAGGCCGCAGCCGCGTAGGTTCCCGGCGCCCCCGACTTTTTGGCCCCGGCGGGGACCTCAAAGTTGGGGGCGCCGGCTCAGTCGAGGGGGGAATCAGCTTCGAGCTGCCGAAGGTCGGCGGCGGTGCACCCGCTGGCCCGTTCTTCGCCGACCCTGCCACCACCCTTTTCGCCGACCACCTCGCCGGTCGCCTCGCGCAACCGGGCCCGCTCGCAGAGCTGCTGCGCCAGAGCGAGGCTGAGCGCCGGGACCTCGGTTGGCGATTGCAGCTTGCCGATCAGGAGTCCGATCACTTCGTCGCGAGGGATCGCATCGAGCTGCGCCGCTCCCCCCGGTTCTCCGGTGCCGAGGTAGACGCGATCGCTGGTCTGGGTGACGAAGAAGCCGAAGACCGGCGGTCCCTTGGCGCGGACGACCGCCGCCGGCTCGACCTTCGGATCGTCTCGGGTGCGGTAATAGGTCAGCGTCCCGATCATCAACCCGACTGCGACAAAGGAGGCCAGCGCGAACCAGCCAAAATTGTCGGTGCGCAGCCGGACGACGACGCAGAAGGTCGTCAGAAGCGCCGCGGCTAGAACCAGCACAAATATTCGGCCGGGCTGGAGGTGGACCGAGTACTCGTGGAGCATCCAGATGGTGCCCACCGCGAACAGCGCTACGGTCGAGCCGATCAACAGCCATTTTCGGAATTGTTCGATTCCCTCCCGCTGATGGCGCTCTGTCTCCGGGAGTTCCTGCGTCCGTTCCAGCAGCGCTGTCGCTGCGGTGGACTCGTCCCGGCGGGCCTCGTTCATGTCCTCGAGCCTGGATAGCAGTTCGGCATTGGCCCAACTTCCAGTCTCGGCGGGAAAGGCACCCTTCTCGACTGAGCTCTGAGTTGCCGCTTGATGCTCTCTCGCAGTCTTGATCATCCGGTCCAGCGACGCGACACGGTCCTGCGCCACTTTCTGTGTCGTCTTCGCCGCGTCAATCCTGGCCTCGAGCTTTCGGAGCCCTTTCTCCCGGTGCCACTGGATCCCGGCGTCGATCAGGTAGAGCAGGACGGTGAAGGCGAGGGCGATCAGCAGCGCTGGCACCAAGAAGCTGGCCCCGGTGGCGACGAGCACCGAGTTCGGTACGACGGCAACGGCGTCATTGCCGGGCAGCCCCGCCTCGGTCATTCTGATCCAGAGGATCGCGGCGCCGAAGAAGGCGACGAAGCCGAGTACCCCGAGTCCCCCGCCGACCGCCGCCAGAATCGTGCCGACGACTCCGAGTTCGTCGAGCTTGGAATGCTGCTTGGCCGAGGGCTCGTTCTCCTTGCCCTCGCCCTTTTCGTCCGCTGCTGCCGGTTTCTTGGTCATGCCGGGAAGCTATGCGCTCCCCGGTCTGGTGTCAAAAATAGTCTAGTACTGAAGAATGAGGGAGTAGATCAGGTTTCTCGGCCTCGAGCGTTGGGGGACTGGGGCTCACCCAAGCCGTGCGAGCCCCCGCTGTCCGCGCCGGTGGCCTGGTCGACCCGGTGGACGACCTCGCCGGGGTCGGCGACCCCGTAGAAGACGAAGTTGTAGTCGTCGGTGGCGGCGGTGTCGAAGTCGACGTCGCCGATCTGCATCAGCCGCTGGTAGACCGACTGCCGGTAGTTGACGTTCTGGACCCGCTCCAGCCGCGTCTCCTGGATCTCGCGGGAGACGATCCCGCGCTTGATGTTGAGGCGGCGGCTGGTGATCGTGTAGGTGGTCGCGACCCGCTTCACGAACCCGATCAGGACGGTCAGGCCGACCACCACGAGGATCGTCAGGAAGGCGGTCCAGTTGTCGTCGACCAGCTTCGCGATCGTGCCGAGCACGGCGGCGATCGCCACCCCTTTCAGGTAGAAGCCGAGGATCGACCGCCAGGACGGGTGGCCCTGGAAGATGACCTCCTCTCCCGGGCTGAGGTTGATCGCCATCAGCGCGGCAGCATAAGCCCTCCGTGGGGCGCCCGCCAGGCCTCCGAGCGCGCCGTCCCCGGCCGGGCATACCCTCGGCGGGATGGCGATCCTCCGGGTTGAGCCGCTGACCACCGCCCGCGCTCTGCGCGGCCCGTTCGACTATCGCCAGCCGGAGCAGATGGAGCGCCTCGAGGTGGGCAGCGTGGTCCGCGTTCCCTTCGGCCCGCGCCGCATCCTCGGTGTCGTGGTCGAGCTTGCCGAGGCCTCCGAGCTGCCGCCCGAGCGCCTCGCCGAGCCGATCGGAGCGCTGGAGGCGGGGGCCTCGCCGGAGCTGGTCAAGCTCGGCCTCTGGGTCGCCCGCGAGTACTGCTCGACGCCCTCGCGCGGGCTGCGCCTGGTGCTGCCGCCGGGGACCGGGACGGGTGGACGCAGCGTCCGCTCCAAGGTCGAGCTGCGGGCCGAGATCCTGCCCGCCGGCGAGGCGGCGCTGAGCGGCGGCGAGCGGCTCGGGGTCAAGCAGCGGGCCGTGCTGGAGGCGCTGCGCGAGGGCGAGCTCTCGGCCCGCGAGCTGGCCGCCGCGGTCGGCTCCGACCGCCAGACCCTGCGCCGGCTGGAGGCGCGCGGCCTGGTCGCCACCCGCGACTCGCGCCTGCGCCGCGCCCCGGCCGAGCCGAGGCTGGCCGCCGCCGCGGAGGCGCCGCCCCTGCTGGCCGCCCAGCGGCGCGCCGTCGACTCGATCGTCGCCGCCCTCGACGGCGCCGGGGACCGGGAGCTGCTCCTGCACGGAGTGACCGGGTCGGGCAAGACCGAGGTCTACCTGGCCGCGGTGGAGGCGGCGCTGGAGCGGGGGATGGGGGCGATCGTCCTGGTCCCCGAGATCGGCCTGGCGCCGCAGGCGGTCGCTAGGTTCCGGGCCCGGCTCGGCGACCGGATCGCGGTCCTGCACTCGGCCCTCTCGGCGGGTGAGCGCTACGACGAGTGGCGCCGCTTGCAGAGCGGCGAGGCGACGGTCTGCGTCGGTCCCCGCTCCGCCGTCTTCGCCCCGGTCGGCGAGCTGGGGCTGGTCGTGATCGACGAGGAGCACGACCCCTCCTACAAGCAGGAGGGCGACCCGACCTACGACGCCCGCGCCGTCGCCCGCCACCGCGCCGCCGAGCGCGGCGCGGTCCTGGTTGCCGGCACCGCGACGCCGCGCCCGGAGTCGTGGCTGGAGCTGCCGCGGATCGAGCTGCCGGAGCGGGTCGACGGGCTGGGGATGCCGCCGGTCAACCTGGTCGACATGCGCGAGGCCGACCCTCGCTCGGGGCCGCTGCACCCGCAGACCTGGGGGGCGCTCGACCGGGTCCGCGAGGCGGGCGCCAAGGCGATCGTGATGATCAACCGCCGCGGCTTCTCGCCCTGGCTCACCTGCCGCTCCTGCGGCCACCACTGGAGCTGCCCCAACTGCGACGTCTCGCTGATCGTCCACCGCCACAGCGGCCGCCTCGTCTGCCACCACTGCGCTCACGTCGAGTCGCAGCCCTCGGCCTGCCCGCAGTGCGCATCGACGACGCTCTCACAGACCGGGGCGGGCACCGAGCGGGTCGAGGCGCTGCTGGCGGAGCGGCTGGCGCCGATGCCGGTCTTCCGGCTCGACTCCGACACGACCGCGGCGCGTGGCGCCCACGCCCAGATCCTGGCCCGCTTCGGCGAGGCCGAGAGCGGCGTCCTGGTCGGCACCCAGATGGTCGCCAAGGGACACGACTTCCCGGAGGTGACGCTGAGCGCGATCCTCGACGCCGACGCCACCCTGCGCTTCCCCGACTTCCGTGCCGCGGAGCGGACCTTCGCGATGGTCGCCCAGCTGGCCGGCCGCAGCGGTCGCGGCGCGGCCGGGGGCGAGGTGATGGTCCAGACCCTGGCCCCGACCGCAGCCAGCATCGCCCACGCCGCCCGCCACGACGCCGCCGGGTTCCTCGCCGGCGAGCTGGAGCGGCGCGAGGCGCTGCGCTACCCGCCCTTCTCGCACCTGGTCCGGATCGGTCTCTCCGCCGAGCACGAACAGCGGCTGGACCGGGCGGCCGCCGCCCTCGCCTCCGAGCTGCGCGAGGCGCTGCCGCCCGACTCCGACCTGCTCGGCCCGGCGCCGATGTTCCGGGTCCGCAACCGCCACCGCCGTCGCATCCTGATCAAGGCAGACGACCGGCCCGGAACCATCGCCGCGGTCCGCGAGGCGGTCGAGTCCCGCGCCGCCGACCGCTCGCTGCGCGAGATCTCAGTCGGGGTGGACGTCGACCCGCAGTAGCCCCTAGCGCCGCAGGCGTTCGGCAACCGCCGCGGCCAGCCGCTCGGCCGCGCCGGGGGCGGTGCCGAGGTAGAGGTTGGGCTCGACCAGCTCCAGCTCGATCAGCAGCGGCGTGCCGTCTTCGCCCTCGACCAGGTCGACGCGGGCGTAGAGCGGGTCGGCGCTCACCCTTGCCAGCGCTCGTTCGGCGACCTCGCGCTGGGCGACACTGGGCGTGGCGGCGGCGACGCTGCCGCCCCATTTCGACTGCACCCGGAAGTCGCCGTGCCGCGGCAGCTTGCGCACCGCGTGGCTGAGCGCGCCGTCGAAGAAGACCAGCGAGGTCTCGCCGCTGCTCGTCACCGAGGTCAGGAAGGGCTGCGCCATCACCTCGTGCCCGGCAAGCAGCGCGTCGAGCCGCTTCTGCCCCCGCGGCTCGCCGCGCCGCACCCGGACGAGGCGGTCGGCGCCGAGGTCGACGGTCGGCTTCAGCACCGCCTCCGTCCAGCCGCGCGCCTCCAGCAGCTCGTCCAGCGGTGCCGGCTCGCCGCGGGGCAGCCAGGCGGTCGGGATCGTCGGCACGCCTGCGGACGCCAGCTCGCGCAGGTACTCCTTGTCGGTGCTCCAGGCGACCAGCTCCGGCGGGTTCCAGAGCGGCAGCGCCGCCGCCACCGCCTCGGCCCAGGCGAGGAACTCCGGGTGACGCCGGTGGTAGTCCCAGGCCGAGCGCAGCAGGCAGGCGTCGAATCCGCCTCCACGGGGGTCGAGCCGGTCCCAGACCACCGGCGCGGCGGCGACCCCGCGCGCCGCCAGGGCGCCCGGCAGCGCCCGGTCGTCGGGCGCCAGCCGCGGGTGCTCGGCGCAGGTCGCGATCGCGATCCGGGGTCGCTCCATGTCGTCGGGAATACCAGAGCCACGCACGGCGGCGCACAGCGCCCCCAGTCCTTAGACTCAGATGTGGATGGGCGAGCCGGTCGACACCAACGCCGATCGCGCCGAGCGCGATCCCGAGGCGGAGCTGATCGAGCGCCGCGAAGCGGCGCTCGCCCATGTGGTCAAGTTCGGCGACCCGGTGCTGAAGAGCAAGGCCTCGCCGGTCACCGGCTTCGGCCCCGAGCTGCGGGCCGAGGTGGAGCGGATGATCGCGATCATGCGCGACGGCCTCGGGGTCGGCCTTGCCGCCACCCAGCTGGGGGTGCTGCGGCGGATGCTGGTCTTCCAGGCCGGCCCGGACAGCGAGCCGACCGCCCTCGTCAACCCGGTGGTCGAGTGGCTGTCGGGCGAGCAGGCCCTTGCCGAGGAGGGTTGCCTCAGTCTGCCGCGCGTCTCGATGGACGTCGAGCGCCCGCTGTACGCGACGGTGAGTGGCCGCGACGTCGAGGGCGAGCCGATCTCGATCGAGGCGGCCGGCCTCGAGGCGCGCGTCCTCCAGCATGAGATCGACCACCTCGACGGGGTCCTGATCCTCGACCGCACCACCCGCGAGCAGCGCAAGGGTGCGCTGCGGGCGCTGCGCGAGGGCGACAGCTACAGCCCGCCCGCCGACCACGAAGACGACGACGGGGACGAGCTGCGCGAGCCCAAGACCGAGGCGTGAAAACGGTCTACCTCGGCACCTCGGAGTTCGCCGCCACGGTGCTGGGGCGGTTGGCGAGCTCGCCGCACCGGCCACAGCTCGTCGTCACCCCGCCCGACCGGCGCCGCGGCCGCGGCCGGCACGAGCTGCCGCCGCCGGCTGCCGAACGGGCGGCCGAGCTGGGGATCGAGGTGCTGCAGACCGAGGACGCCAGTTCCGAGGAGGCGATGGCAGCGATCCGCGCCGCCCGCCCGGACGCCGTCGTGGTCTGCGCCTTCGGCCAGATGATCCGCGAGCCGTTGCTGACCGAGTTCCCGCTGCTCAACGTGCATCCCTCGCTGCTGCCCCGGTGGCGCGGCGCGGCCCCGATCGAGCGCGCGATCATGGCCTGCGACGAGGAGACGGGGGTCTGCGTGATGCGGGTCACCGCCGGCCTCGACTCCGGCCCGGTGGCGCTCTGCGAGCGGCTCCCGATCGGCCCCGACGAGGACTTCGAGTCGCTCTCCGAGAAGCTGGCCGAGCGGGGTGGCGAGCTGCTGGTGGAGGCCCTGGACCTGCATGCCGAGGACCGGCTCGAGTTCGCCGAGCAGGACGAGGAGGGGGCGACCTACGCCGAGAAGATCGAGCCGGGCGAGCGCCGGCTCGACCCCTCGCGCCCGGCCACAGAGCTGGCCGCCGCGGTGCGTGGGCTGACCCCGCACGTCGGCACCTACCTGGAGACCAGCGATGGCGAGCGACTCGGGGTGCGACGCGCCCGCGCCGTCGACGTCGCCGTCAAGGCCGGCCAGGTGAAGCCGGAATGGGGCGTGCTCCTGGTCGGCTGTTCGCGCGGCGCCCTGCGGCTCGAGGTGGTGCAGCCGCCGGGCGGCAAGCCGATGCCGGTCGATGCCTATCTGCGCGGCCACTCGCTGCCGAAGCTGACCGCCTGACAATGGTCTCCACGGCGCGGGCGCTCGCCTTCGAGACGGTGCGCGCGACCTTCGAGGACGGCGCCTTCACCGAGCGCGCCTTCCGCGCCGCCGCCGAGCGGCGCGGCGTGACGGGGGGCGAGCGGGCCCAGGCCCAACGCCTCGCCTACGGCGCCGTGCAGCGCCGCGGCACCGTCGACGCCGCGATCGAGCGGCTGGCGGGGCGTTCGGTCCGGCTGCTCGACCCGCCGCTGCTGGCGGCGCTGCGGCTCGGGCTCTACGAGCTGTTGTTCGCCGACGCGACCCCGGACCACGCCGCGGTCGATCAGGCGGTGGAGCTGGTCAAGGGGGCCGGCCTCGCCCACGCCGCGGGGCTCGCCAACGCGGTGCTGCGCCGCGCCGGGCGCGAGCGGGCCGAGCTGGTCGAGGCGCTGCTCGGCGACGACTCGACCCCCGAGGCCGCCGCGGTCGCCCACTCGGCGCCGCTCTGGCTGGCCCGGATGTGGTGGGAGGAGCTGGGAGCGGAGTCCGCCCGGGCGCTGCTTGCCGCCTGCAACGAGCCGCCCGAGGTCGCGTTCAGGGCGAGCGGCGATCGCGGGGCGGCGATCGAGACGCTGCGGGAGGCCGGGGTGGAGGCGAGCGCCGCCGCCGGTCCCTGGCCGCTCGGCGCGCCGGAGCAGATCATCGTCGCGGGGCGGACCGGGGAGGCGGTCCCGGCAGCCGTGGTCGCCGGCGAGCTGACCCCGCAGAGCCGCGGCTCGGCTGCCGTGGTCGAGGTGCTCGACCCCCGGCAGGGCGACCACGTGCTTGACCTCTGCGCCGGGCCCGGGATCAAGACCGGGCAGATCGCGACCCGGATGGGCGACCGCGGCGAGTTGATCTCGGTCGAGCTCGACCCCGACCGGGCGGCCGAAGTGGCATCGCAGGCGACCCGGCTGGGCCTGCGCAACGTCACCGTGGTCGAGGCCGACGCGACCGCCGGCGGCTTCGGCCCCGGCTTCGACCGGATCCTGGTCGACGCGCCCTGCTCTGACCTCGGTGCGCTCGCCTCGCGCCCCGACGCGCGCTGGCGCAAGTCGCCGCGCCAGATCGAGCGGCTGGCCGTGGTCCAGGATGGGGCGTTGCGGGCCGCTGCGAGCCTGCTGCGGCCGGGGGCGAGCCTGGTCTACGCCACCTGCACGATCTCGCGGCGCGAGAACGAGGACCGAGTCGCGGCGCTGCTCGCGGCGTCGGCGGCCGGCGAGGCGCCGCCGTTGGAACTGGAGGACCTCGGCGCCAGGGCGCCGGAGCTGGCGTCGCCGGCCGAGCCGCGCTGCCTGCAGCTGCGCCCCGACCGCGACCGCACCACCGGTTTCTTCATCGCCCGGCTGAGAAGGCATGATTAGGCGATGGCCGAGTCAGAAGGAACGCAGACGACCCTGGGCCGGGCGCCCTGCCCGAATTGCGGCGAGCCCTGGTTGCGCCCGACCCAGCTGCCGGGCCGGCTGCGCTGCGTCAACTGCCTCAGCCGCTTCGAACTGGTCTCCCAGTGCCCCAACTGCGGCGCCCACCAGACGATCGCCCGGATGACCAACACCGCCGACATGGAATGCCAGGAGTGCGGCGCCTCGATGTTGCGGGCAGCCTGAGCGCGTCCGCAGGCGCTCAGTAGGCTGCGGGCCGTGAGCGAGCGGATGCAGGAGCTGATTGCCGAGCGGCGGGTGGCGCCCTCGATCCTCTCTGCCGACTTCGCGCGGCTCGGCGCCCAGGTCGAAGAGGTGATGGACGCCGGGGCGCGGGTGATCCACGTCGACGTCATGGACGGGCACTTCGTCCCGCCGATCACGATCGGGCCGCTGGTCGCGGCGGCGATCGCCGACCAGGTCCACGCCGCGGGCGGGGCGCTCGACGTCCACCTGATGATCGAGGCCCCGGAGCGGCACGTCGGCGAGTTCGCCAAGGCCGGGGCCGACTCGATCACCTTCCACGAGGAGGCGACCCCGCACGCCAACCGCACCCTGCAGGCGATCCGCGAGCTCGGCTGCCTGGCGGGGATCGCGCTCAATCCCGGCACCCCGACCGTCGCCGTCTCCGAGCTGCGAGGCCTCGCCGACATCGCGCTCTGCATGACCGTCAACCCGGGCTGGGGCGGCCAGGCCTTCATCCCCGGCTCGCCGGACAAGGTCGCGCGCCTCGCGGCGATCTCCGGCGACGCCATGGTCGAGGTCGACGGCGGGATCGAGGTGGCAACCGCCCCCGAGGTGGCCGCCGCCGGCGCCTCCCTATTCGTAGCCGGCTCAGCAATCTTCAACTCAGCCAACCCAGCGCAGGCCTACGCCGACATAGCCAGCGCCGCCGGCGCCGTCTGAGTCACCTAAAAATCCGGTTTACCCAGGGTCGGTCCCGGTAGGGGTGAAGCGTCTTGTACTTTTTCGGCCGTCCGCCAAGAGGCGTCAGCCACCACGGCTCCTCCGAAAAAGTTAAGCGAAACCCCTACCGGGACAGGCTCCAAGGTCAGCCCCTCGCAATCAGCGCCCCCGTGACCTCCTGCCACCAGGCCTTCTCGGCCTGATCCACGCCGGGCCGCGCCGCCCGCCGCTCGCACCACCCGGCCAGCGCCCGGCGGCCGCCGATCGCCACGATCTGGCCGCTGGCGACCGCGTAGCGGCCGTCGGCCAGGGCGGCGAGCACGGCGCCGCTCTCGCCGCGGCTGCGCAACACGCCGATGATCGGCACCCCGTCGACCTCGCTCGTCGTCATCAGGTCCTCGCCGGGCCGGGCGGGGCGGACGGTGAAGACCTGGGAGGCGCCGCGCGGCGGCAGTGGCGGCGGCGCCGGCCGGCCGACCGGGCCGCGCTCCCAGCGGCCGGTCAGCCCGTCGACCTCGTCGCGCAGGTCGCCGCGGACGAGGATGTGCAGCTCGTCGCCCTCCTCCAGCACGGTGGAGCCGCGGGGCGCGATCGCCGCGCCGTCGCGGACGATCACGTTGACCAGCGCCTCGCGCGGCAGTTCCAGCTCACGCACCGGGTGCCCCGAGGCGGCGGCGCCGTCGGGCAGCTTGTAGGCGATCACCTCGCCGCCCAGCTCGCGGATCCGGCCTGACTCGAGCAGCCGCTGCGGCAGCGCCGGCTCGTCGGTGGTGAGGCCGAGCCGCACGGCCAGCGGCTCGAAGCTGGCGCCCTGGATCAGGGTCGAGGTGACGACCACGAAGAAGACGATCGAGAAGAGGTTCTCGCCGGCCCCGATCCCGGCCACGACCGGGAAGGTGGCGAGCCAGATCGGGGTGGCGCCGCGCAATCCCGCCCAGCCCAGCATCACCCGCTCGCGCGCCGTGAACGGGGCGAGCGCGGTCGCGGCCCAGGTGGCGAGCGGGCGGGCGACGAGGATCAGCAGCGCCGAGAGCGCCAGCCCCTTCAGCGCGACGTCGTCCAGGTTGCCGGGGAAGACCAGCAGGCCGAGCAGGATGAAGAGGGAGATCTGGGCGATCCAGCCGAGCCCCTCGTGAAACGAGAGCAGGGTCCGCTTGGCCGGGATCCGGGCCGAGCCGAGGCCCAGCGCGGTCAGGTAGACGGCGAAGAAGCCGGATCCGTGGGCGACCTCGGCGAGGCCGTAGGAGAGGCCGGCGATCGCCATCGTCGCCACCGGGTAGAGGCCGTCCGAGGGCAGCCGCACCCGTTCCAGCCCGATCGCCGCCAGCCGTCCCAGGGCGAGCCCGATCGCCGCTCCCAGCGCCAGTTTGAGGACCAGCCCGCCGGCCATGTCGACGAGGCCGTAGCCGGGCCGTTGGATCCAGTCGATGAACCCGATCACCAGCAGCAGCGCCACCGGGTCGTTCATCCCCGACTCTCCCTCCAGCGAGCGGGCGAGCCGCTTCTCGATCGTCGAGCGGCGCAGCACCGCGAAGATCGCCGCCGAGTCGGTGGCGGCGATCGCCGCCCCGACCAGCATCCCTTCCAGGGTGGTCAGGTCGAAGATCATCTTCGAGGCCAGTCCGGCGACGACCGCCGTGACCAGGGTCCCGACCGTCGCCAGCGAGGCGGCGGTCCGGAAGACGGGACGGATCTCCGACCAGCCGGCGGTGAGGCCGCCCTCGAAGAGGATCAGGACGAGGGCGATCGTGCCCAGCGTCCGCGCCAGCTCGGCGTCGTCGAACTCGATGCCGCCGATCGCGTCGGAGCCGGCCAGCATCCCCAGCCCGAGGAAGAGCAGCAGGCCGGGGACCCGCATCCGGTCGGCGAGCAGGGCGCCGCCGATCCCCGCGGCCAGCAGGACGCCGGCGATCAGGATCAGCTCAGCGTCGTGCCCCTCCATCCGCGCGACCCTAGTGAACCGTCACACGTTCTCGTCGATTGCCGCCAACCGCGCCTCCAGCTCCTCGGGCGAGCCGGCCTCGGGCACATCCTCGGCCCGTTCGTGGGGGCGGCGGTAGACCAGGTACAGCAGCGAACAGAGGATGCCGGCGGTGAGCAGGAACCCGACCTCGACCCGGCGGAACTCGTCGCCGACGATCGGCAGGAAGTTCCAGACGATGAAGAAGGCGGCGCAGGAGATCCAGCGGGCGGCGGCGCGGCGCACCTGGCCCTGGGCGAGGCAGGCCTGGTTGAGGGTCACCGAGCTGAGGTAGAGGCCCATCCCGCCGGCGACCAGCAGCAGGCCGGCGCGGTCGTAGCTGAACTTGTCGCTGAACGCGAGCTGCATCAGCTGCGGGCCGGCGATGACGACGGCCAGCGCGGCGACGGCGGTGAAGGCGGCGACTCCGAGGAGGACGCCGCGCACCGAGCGGTGGAACTCGCGGTCGCTGTCGGGGTCGGTCGAGGTGTGGAGGTTGGTGAGGTGGGGCAGGATGCTGGTCGAGACCGCCTGGAAGAGCTGCAGCGGCGCCCGCGCCAGCATCAGCACGTTGAAGATGAAGCCCGCCGCCGCGGCGCCGTCGAGCGCTCGCACGATGATCGGCCCGGCGTTGAGGAAGGCCTGTTCGCTGAACATGATCACCAGCACCGCCGCCGCGAAGCCGCTGCCCTGGCGCATCGACATCTGGGCCTGCTCCTCCTCGGCTCCGTTGGGCGGCGGCGCTTCCTCGGCTCGGCGTGCCCGGCGCAGGAAGGCGAAGGGCACGACCATCAGCGAGAGCGAGGGCGCGGCGACGATCCCGACCGCGACCCAGGACTGCCCGGAGAGCAAACTGACCGCGACCAGGACCGCGAACAGGGTGCGGAAGACCGACTCGGAGAGGATCAGCGCCGTGAACAGGCCGAAGTTCCGCTGGCCGGCGAGGAAGCCGCGGGCGAAGTAGCTGGCGGCGTAGAAGAGGACGGCGCCGAAGAAGACCCAGTAGAGCGGTTCGTTGCCCTCCAGCAAGCCGTCCTGGATCGGGCCGCGCAGGGCCAGGGCCAGTACCGCGAAGACCAGCGCCAGGCCGACCTGGATCGTCGCCGCCACCCGCATCGCCTGGGCGATCGGCTCGTGCCGCGCCAGGTGCTCGGAGATGTGCCGCGAGAGCAGCTGTTCGACCGGGCGGTAGAGGGTCGAGATCGTGATGAAGACGGCCGACCAGAGGACCGCGATCTGCCCGTAGTCGACTTTCGAGAGGACGTGGGAGGCGATCAGGAAGTAGGCGTAGGTGATCAGCCCGGTGAGGCCGACCCCGACCGCGAGGAAGCTGGCGGTCTTGCCGTACTCGGCGGTGGTCGCCGAGCCGCCGCCCTTGCCGCCCCTCATCACCCGTCCCGGTCGTCGCGCTCGTAGTGGGAGGGCTCGACCCCAAGTGCCAGCTCGACCCGCCGCACCCGCTCGAAGACCCGCTGGGTCATCACCCGCTGCCCGGCCAGGAGGTCGCCGATCACGCCCAGCGCAAACAGCTGCACGGCGGCGATGAAGAGGACGGCGCCGAGGATCAGCGACTGCACGTGGCCGCTGGAGTCGCCGTTGAGGATCCAGTCGAGCAGGAACGGCATCCAGGTGGCGATCGCGAGGAGAAGGACGATCGCCCCGGCGGTGGCGAAGGCGCGCAGCGGCTCGTAGCGGGCGTAGATGCGGAGGATGCTGCCGGCGTTGCGGCGCACGTAGGCGCCGGTCGAGCCGGCCAGGCGGGACTCGCGGGTCTGCGGGTTGGTGCCGATCGCGACCTCGTCGACGGCGACCAGCATCTTGCCGGCCTGGACCAGGCTCTCCAGCGTGTAGGTGAAGTTGTCGACGACCAGCAGCTGCAGGGCGGCCTCGCGGTTGTAGGCGCGGAAGCCCGAGGTGGTGTCGGTGACCTCGGTGCCGGAGACCCTGCGCACCACCCAGCTGCCCAGCCGCTGCAGCGATTTCTTGGTCCCGGAGAAGTGCTCGATCCCGCTCACCCGGCGGTCGCCGACCACCATGTCGGCTTCGCCGGCGAGGATCGGCGCGACCAGCTTGGCGACGTCGGCGCCGTCGTACTGGTTGTCGGCGTCGGTGTTGACGACGACGTCGGCGCCGAGCTTCAGGCAGGCGTCGAGGCCGGCCTGGAAGCCGGCGGCGAGGCCCCTGTTGTTGGTGAGGCGGACGACGTGCTCGACCCCGCACTCGCGGGCGACGGCTACGGTGCGGTCGGTGGAGCCGTCGTCGACGACCAGCAGCTCGACCGCGTCGAAGCCCTCGACCCGGCGGGGCAGGTCGGCGATCGTCGCCGGCAGCGTCGCCTCCTCGTTGAGGCAGGGTATTTGGATGATCAGCTTCATCTCGTCGGCGTCAGCGTATTCGGGCGGTCGGCGCGAGGGGGCGTAGAATGGGGTTGATTGACGAGTCAATCAGGACGATGAACTCCCAGCTCAACGCCACGGACCAAGCCCACCTGAGGCGGGCCCTCGAGCTTGCCGAGGGAGGCCGGGGCCGGGTCAGCCCGAACCCGCTGGTCGGCGCGGTGATCGTCCGCGACGCGGAGGTTATCGGCGAGGGATTCCACGCGGAGCTGGGCGGGCTGCACGCCGAGCGGGCGGCGCTGGAGGACTGTCGCCGCCGCGGCGGGGACCCAACCGGGGCGACGATCTACGTGACGCTCGAGCCCTGCGCCCACCGGGGCCGCCAGCCGCCCTGCGCCGAGGCGGTCCTCGAGGCCGGCCTCGCTCGCGTCGTCGTCGCCTCCGAGGACCCGAGCGAGAAGGCCAGCGGGCGCGGGCCCGGCATCCTCCGCGACGGCGGGGTCGAGGTCGCCTTCGCGGCCGGCACCGAGGCCGCGACGGCGCGGCTGCTCAACCAACCCTTCCGCAAGCACGCCCGCACCGGGCTGCCGCTGGTCGTGCTGAAGCAGGCGATGTCGCTGGACGGCCGCACCGCGACCGCGCCGGGCGACAGCCCCTGGATCTCCGGCGAGCAGAGCCGCGCCATGGTCCACCGCTGGCGGGCCGAAGCGGACGCGATCGCGGTCGGGATCGGCACCGCGCTGGCCGACGACCCGCTGCTCACCGCCCGCCACCCCGACGCCCGCCAGCCGCTCCGCGTCGTCTTCGACTCGGCGGCGCGCCTGCCGCTTCAATCCCAGCTCATGACGACGCTCGACCAGGCCTCCGTCCTTGTCGTCAGCTCGCCCGAGTCGGACGCCGGCCGGGTGGCAGCCCTGCGCGAGGCCGGCGCCGAGGTCCTCGTCGCCTCCGGCGAGACGCCAGCCGACCGCGTCGGCTCGGCCCTCGCCGAGCTCGGCCGCCGCGGCGTCACCAGCCTCTTCCTGGAGGGCGGCGCGACGCTGGCCGCAGCTTTCGCAGCTGCCGATCAAGTCGACGAATCCAGGGTCTTCGTAGCCCCCGTGCTGCTGGGTGGCAATAACCCGGCCTCTCGCGCGGGTGGCGCTGTAGGGGGGACCACCCCCGAGGAAGCTTTAGCTACCGCAGGGGGTGGTGGGTCCCCTGCGGCGACAGGACCCGCGCGCCGGAGCGCGCTGGAGTCACGGGTTGAGCGGGTCGGCGAGGACACCCTGATCACGGCGCGTTTGAAGGAGTGGTAGGCGTGTTCACGGGATTGATCCAGGACGTTGGGGTGGTCGAGGGCGTCGAGGCCAGCTCGGAGGGGGCGGTGATCCGGATCGGGACGACGCTGGCCGGGGAGATCGAGCTGGGCGACTCCGTGGCGGTCGATGGTTGCTGCCTGACCGCCACGGCGGTTGGCGATGGCTGGTTCGAGACCGAGGCGATGAACCAGACCCTGCGGGTGACGGCGTTGGGCGGGCTGGAAGCCGGGTCGAAGGTCAATCTTGAGCTGGCGATGAAGGCCTCCGACCGCCTCGGGGGGCACATCGTTCAGGGGCATGTGGACGGGGTCGGGGAGGTCGTGTCCGTTGCAGAAGACGGCTTTGCCCGGCGCGTGAGGGTTGAGCTGCCCGCCGAACTCTTGAAGTACGCGATCGACAAGGGGTCGGTGGCGCTCGCGGGGGTCAGCCTCACCGTCGCCGCGCTGGGCGAGGGCTGGGTCGAGGTCTCGTTAATCCCCGAGACGCTGGAGCGGACCAACCTGGGGAGGCTGGAGGCGGGGAGCAAGATCAACGTCGAGTGCGACATCGTTGCCAAGTACGTGGAGCGACTGGTGGCACCATTCGCCGGAAAGGAGCGAGCGTGAGCCGCATGACGGAGTCCGAGGGCCAACAGAGCGCGAGATCGTCCGAGGAGAGTCCCTTCTCGACGATCGAGGAGGCGATCGAGGAGATCCGCCGCGGGCGCATGGTCGTCGTCTGCGACGGCGAGGACCGCGAGAACGAGGGCGACCTGGTGATGGCGGCGCAGTTCGCGACGCCCGAGGCGATCAACTTCATGGCCAAGGAGGCGCGGGGGCTGATCTGCCTGGCGCTGACCGCGGAGCGCTGCGAGCGGCTGGGGCTGAAGCTGATGGCGGCCAAGAACGAAGCGCCGCTGCAGACCGCCTTCACGGTGACGATCGAGGCGGCCGGCGGGGTCAGCACCGGGATCTCCGCCCACGACCGCGCCCACACGATCCAGGTCGCGATCGACCCCGAGTCGGGCCCGCGCGACATCGTCGTCCCCGGCCACATGTTCCCGCTGCGGGCCAAAGACGGCGGCGTGCTGGAGCGGACCGGCCACACCGAGGCCTCGGTCGACCTCGCCCGGCTGGCCGGGCTGACCCCGGCCGGGGTGATCTGCGAGGTGATGAACGACGACGGCACGATGGCCCGCGTCCCCGACCTGATCCCCTACTGCGAACGGCACGACCTGAAGATGATCACGGTCGCCGAGCTGATCTCCTACCGGCGCCGCACCGAGAAGCTGGTCGAGCGGGTCGTCGCGACCGGGCTGCCGACCTCGTTCGGCGACTTCACCGCGGTCGGGTACCGCTCCCTGGTCGACGACAAACATCACGTGGCGATGGTCAAGGGCGAGGTCGAGGGGACTGAGGACGTCCTGGTCCGGGTCCACAGCGAGTGCCTGACCGGCGACGTCTTCCACAGCATGCGGTGCGACTGCGGTCAGCAGCTGGCGGCGGCGCTGGGGATGATCGAGGAGGAGGGGCGCGGCGTCCTGCTCTACCTCTCCCAGGAGGGGCGCGGGATCGGCCTGCTCAACAAGCTGCGCGCCTACAAGCTGCAGGAGGAGGGCCACGACACGGTCGAGGCCAACCTGAAGCTGGGGCTGCCGGCGGACCTGCGCGACTACGGGATCGGCGCCCAGATCCTGGTCGACCTCGGCCTCTCCTCGATCCGGATCCTCACCAACAACCCGAAAAAGATCGTCGGGCTGGAGGGCTACGGGCTCTCGGTCGCCGAGCAGGTCCCGATCGAGTCCGTCCCCAACACCCATAACGAGGAGTACCTGCGGGCGAAGCGCGACAAGCTCGGCCACACGCTGCACCACCAGGGCCTGGCGCTGGACGAGGAGATGTTCCGGGCCGAGGAGGAACGCGACGCGGGGGGCTCCGGTGGGTGAGGGCGACGGCGCCTTCCTCGAACGGTTCTCCGAGGCGGAGCGGGCGCAGCTCTCCTCGCGCCGCTTCGCGGTCTGCGTCGGGCGCTTCTACGAGGACCTGGCCCGCCGCCTCGTCGACGGCGCCACCGCCGGTTTCGGGCTGGCCGGCGTCCCCGCCGACTCGGTCGAGGTCGAGTCGGTGCCCGGCGCCTACGAGCTGCCGCTGGCCGCCACCTACTTCGCCGAGAGCGGCGAGTACGCCGGGGTCGCCTGCCTCGGCGTGGTGATCCGCGGCGAGACCGACCACTACGACTTCGTCTGCGGCGAGGCGGCGCGGGGAATCCAGGCGGCGCAGCTGCGGACCGGCGTCCCCTGTGCCTTCGGGGTGATCACCTGCGACACGATGGAGCAGGCGCTCGCCCGCTCCGGCGGCGACAAGCGTGACCAGGGACGCAACGCGGCGCTGACTGTGGCCCGGATGGCGCTGCTGCGCCAGCGGCTCGCCTAGGTCGGGGCGGCGAAGCCGGTACTATCCGCGACCCGATGGCCAAGGTATGCCACAGCTGCGGCAAGGGACCCGGTTTCGGCCAGTCCCGCAGCCACTCGATGATCGCCACCAAGCGGCGCTTCGACCCGAACCTGCAGAAGGTCCGGATCACCGAGAACGGCCGCCGCCTCCGCACCTACGTCTGCACTCGGTGCCTCAAGGCCAACAAGGTCATCAAGGCCGCCTGAGGTTTCTCAAGCTCCATGGAGGCGCTGTCCCGGTAGGGGTGGAGCGTCTTGTACTTTTTCGCCGCGGTCAATCTCGGATGGCCGCCGCTCGGTCTCGAAAAAGTTAAGCGGAACCCCTACCGGGACAGCGCCTAAGCGTCTGAGTCGCCGTAGGCGGGTTCTGCGGACGGTTCGACGGCGTCGGGGGCCGGGGCGTCTTCTGGCTCGACGTGGATGCGGGGGAGGATGCGGTCGAGCCAGGCCGGGAAGTACCAGGCGCGGGCGCCCAGCAGCTGCATGATCGCCGGCACCAGGACCGAGCGGATGATCACCGCGTCGATGAAGATCGCCGAGGCGAGGCCGACGCCGAACAGTTTGATGATCCGGTTGTCGCCGAGGATGAAGGAGGCGAAGACGGTGATCATGATCGCCGCCGCCGCGGTGATCACGCGGCCGGTCAGGGCGAGCCCGTGGGTGACCGCGCCGGTCGCGTCGTGCTTGCGCTCCCACTCCTCGTGGATCCGCGACATCAGGAAGACCTCGTAGTCCATCGAGAGGCCGAAGACGATCGCGAAGAGGAAGATCGGGAAGAAGGAGATGATCGGGCCCGCCTCTTCGACCCCGAGCAGGCTCAGCCCCCAGCCCCACTGGAAGACCGCGACCACCAGGCCGAAGGCGGCGCCGATCGAGAGCAGGTTCATCAGCACCGCCTTCAGCGGCACCAGCAGCGAGCGGAAGACGGTCATCAGCAGCAGCGCCGAGAGCAGCACCACGACCCCGATGAAGATCGGCAGCTTTTCGGCGATCGCCTGGTCGAAGTCCTCGAAGACCGCGTTGATCCCGCCGACGTGGATCTGGGCGCCGCTCGATCGCTCGAAGGGCGGGATCGTTTCGCCGCGGATCTGGTCGAGCAGCTCGGTCGTCGCCTCGCTCTGCGGCGAGGTGGTCGGGTAGATCTGGAAGACGGCGGTGTTCTCGGCCGGGTTGAGGACCGGGGCGGTCGCCGCCTCGACGCCGGGGTCCTTTTCAAGCGCCTTGCTCAACTCCACCATCACCGTGTCGTCGCCCTTCTCGGGCAGCGCCGCGACGATCGTGAAGGGGCCGTTGAAGCCCGGACCGAAGCCCTCGGCGAGCAGGTCGTAGGCCTCGCGGGTGGTCGTCCCGGGCGGGTCGGTGCCGGCGTCGTTGATGCCGAGCCGCAGCGAGAGGGTCGGCACGCAGAGCAGCAGCAGCAGCGCCGTGGCGAGCAGCGCCGCGGGCCACGGGCGACGCTGGATCAGGTTGCTCCAGCGGTACCACCAGTTGGCCCCGTCGACCCCGGCGCGGCGCCCGTAGCCGGGGATGCGGAGCCGGTCGATCCGGTGGCCGATCACGCTCAGCAGCGCCGGCAGCAGGGTGAGCGCCGCGATCATCGTCATCAGCACCGCGAAGGCAGCGGCCATCGCGACGCCGTAGAGGAAGCTGAGGCCGAGCAGCCACATCCCCATCAGGGCGATGATCACGGTCAGGCCCGCGAACAGCACGGCGCGGCCGGCGGTGTTGATCGCGGTGATCGCGGCGTCCCGGGGCTGCCTGCCTTCGCCCAGCGCGTCGCGGAACCGGGTGACGATGAACAGCGCGTAGTCGATCCCGACCCCGAGCCCGATCATCCCCGCCAGGGTCGGGGCGAAGTCGGCGGTGTCGAAGACATGGGTACCGAGGGTGACCAAGCTGATCCCCACGCCAAGCGCGAACAGGGCGGTGACGATCGGCAGGCCCATCGCGACCACCGAACCGAAGGTGATCAGCAGGATCACGATCGCGGCCATCAGACCGATCGCGAAGGAGGTGTCCTGTTCTTCGTCCTGTCGCGCTTCCTCGATCGGCTGGCCGCCGAGCTCGACCTGGAGGCTGTCGCTGCCGGCCCGCTGGGAGATCTCGATCACCCGTTTCGCTTCGTCGTCCGCGAGCTTTTCGCTGGGGACGTCGAACTGGACGGTCGCGTAGGCGATCTTGCCGTCCTCGCTGACCGCCGCGGCGCCGCCCTCCTCCGCGTAGGGGCTGGCGATTTCGCTGACGTGGGGCAGTTCTTCGAGCTCGCCGAAGGTCGACTCCATCGTCCGCTTCACCCCGGCCGACTCGACCCCGGCGTCGGCGTGGAAGACGACCTGCGCCGAGTCTCCCGACTGGGCCGGGAACCGGGTTTCCAGCAGCTCGAAGGCTTCCTGGGAGTCGGACTCCGGCAGCTTGAATTCTTCGGTGAAGTTGGCGCCGACCGAACTGGAGGCGAACCCGACCCCGACCAGGGCGACGATCCAGGCGAGGATGACGGTCTTGCGGTGCCCAGTGCACCAGGTGGCGAATCGACGCATAGGGAGTTCGCCAACCTAGCAACAGGGCGGGCTCGCCGCGCGGTGGCGTCACGTCGCGCTCTGGGGATAGATTCCGGGCTGATGCCCGACCCTTCGATCGCCCGGTTCCGGCGCGTGATCAGCTCCGCCTACGCCTCGCTGGAGGCGCGTCGACAGGAGGTCAACGACCTCAACGTCTTCCCGGTGGCCGATGGCGACACCGGCGACAACATGGCGATGACCCTGCGCGCCGTGATGGAAGAGCTCGACCGGCTCGACGGCGCCTCGGTCGACGAGATCGGCCGCACCGAGCTGGTCCAGGCGCTGGCCCGGGCGGCGCTGATGGGGGCGCGCGGCAACTCCGGCGTGATCCTCAGCCAGATCGTCCGCGGCGCCGCTGAGGAGCTGGCCAGCCGGCCCGGCGAGCTGGTTGACCCGGTGCTGGTCGCGGCCGCCTTCGCCAGCGCCGCCGACGCCGCCTACGACTCGGTCCGCGAGCCGGCCGAGGGGACGATGCTGACCGTCTTCCGCGAGATGGCCCACTCGCTGGCCCGCCAGCTCGCCCACCTCGAGGCCGATAAGCAGCGGCTGGCCGGCGAGGTCGGCGAAGAGCAGCAGGACGCGATCCTCGCCGAAGTGCTGGAGCGGGCGATCGAGGAGGGGGAGCGGGCGGTCTCCCGCACCCCCGAGCAGCTCGACGTGCTGCGCGAGTCCGGGGTGGTCGACGCCGGCGGCTACGGCCTGGTGCTGATCCTCGCCGGCGTGGTCACCGGGCTGCGCGGCGACGGCGCCGAGACACCGGAGATCCCCCATCATGAGCCGCCCCGGCTCAGCCTGCCCCACCACGAGGACAGCCGCTACCGGTACTGCACCAACTTCATCGTCTCCGGCGCCGGGCTGAGCAACCGCGAGTTCCTGCCGCGACTGGAGGGACTGGGCGACTCGGTGCTGGTGGTCGGCGACGAGGTGACGCTGAAGGTCCACGTCCACACCGACGAGCCCGAGGCGGCGGTCGCGCTGTTCGAGGGGGCGGGCGAGGTGACCAACCTCGACGTCGCCGACATGCGCGAGCAGATGGCCGAGCGCGACGCCCGCCTGGCCGGCCGGAGCGGGGTGCTGGCGGTGGCCGCCGGAGACGGCCTGGAGCGGATGTTCTCCGAGCTCGGCGCCAACGTGGTGCCGGGCGGGGAGACCCTCAATCCCTCGACCTACGAGCTGCTGGCCGGGATCCACGCCGTCGCGGCGCCCGAGGTCCTCGTCCTGCCCAGCTCCTCGAACGTGGTGATGGCGGCGGAGCGAGCCTGCGAGCTCTCTGAGAAGCCGGCCTGGGTCGTCCCCGCCACCTCGCAGCAGGCGAGCCTGCTGGCCCTGGTCGAGCTCGACCCGGCCGCGGCGGGCGCCGAGAACGCCGAGCGGCTGGAGGAGGCGCTGGCGGGCGTGGCGACCGGCGGCGTCGCCCCGGCCGGGCGCGACGACGCCCGCGGCCGTTTCCGCAAGGGCGACGCGGTCGGCTTTGTCGGTGACGAGATCGTCGCCTGGGGCGGCGCCGGCTCGACCCTGACCGAGACGATCCAGCACCTCGCCAGCGGAGCGGAGATCGTCACGGTGATCGCCGGCGCCGGCGCCCCGATCGCCCTCGCCGACATCGACACCCACGTCCCCGACGGGGTCGAGGTCGAGACCCACGAGGGGGGGCAGCCGAGCTGGTGGTGGCTGCTCGCGGCCCAGTAGCTCCGATGCGGTCCTTCGCCGGGGCGGTCGAGCCCAGCCCGGCGGAGCTGCGCGGCGCCCCCATCCACTGGCCGCGGCCCAGCGTCCTGGCGGTCTCGGTGCAGGCGCTGGAGGGGGTGGGGCCGAAGCTGGCCGAGGCCGCGGCGGAAGCGGGGATCGGAACGGTCGGCGACGTGCTGCGCCGCTTCCCGCACAGCCACCGCGACCGCACCGTGCGCGAGCTGGCCGAGGTCGGGGAGGGGGAGACGGCGACCGTCCGGGTCGAGGTGCAGGGGCCACAGCCGCGCCCCTTCCGCCGCGGCAAGTTGAGCATGACCAGCGTCAAGGTCGGCGACGCATCCGAATCCCTGCGCGCGACCTGGTTCAACCAACCGTGGGTGGCGAGCAAGCTCGAGCCGGGGGCCAAGCTGCTCCTCACCGGCAAGCGCTCCAGCAAAGGCTTCGCGGTAAGCGAATGGGAGCCCATCTCCGAGCAGGGCCCTCCCCCCCGACAGGACCCGCGGGCCGGAGCAGCTTTCGTCCCTATCCATCCCGCCACCGAGGATCTGAAGGCGCAGCGGATCCGCGAGTGGGCCGAGCAGGCCTGCCGCTGGGCGGGCAACGCGATCGAGGGGTTGCCCGCGGAGCTGCGGGCGCGGCGGCGGCTGGCCGGGGTCGGGGACGCGATCCGGGCGGCGCACTTCCCGGACGGCCCCGAGCAGGCCACCGAAGCGCTGGACCGGATCCGGTTCGAAGAGCTGTTCCTGCACCAGGCGCTGCTGGCGACGCGGAAGCGGTCGCACCGGACGGCGCGGCCGGGGCCGCGGTTCGGGCCGCCCGCCGAGCCGGTCGCGAGCTGGGTCGCCGCGCTGCCCTTCGCGCCGACCGGGGACCAGCGCCAGGCCTTCGCCGAGATCGACCGCGACCTCGAATCGGGCGAGCCGATGGCGCGGCTGCTGATGGGCGAGGTCGGCTCGGGCAAGACCGTGGTCGCGGTCTACTCGATGCTGCGGGCGCTGGAATCCGGCCACCAGGCAGCGTTGATGGCGCCGACCGAGGTGTTGGCCGAGCAGCACGCGCTGACCCTGGGGCGGCTGCTGGCCGAGCGGGCGACGCCGTTCGCGCTGCTCACCGGCTCAACGCCGGCCAGGGTTCGCCGGCGCGCCCTGAACCAGCTCGCCAGCGGCGAGCTGGGGCTGGTGGTCGGCACCCACGCGCTGATCGAGCCCGACGTCGGCTTCGCCCGGCTCGGCCTCTGCGTGGTCGACGAGCAGCACCGGTTCGGGGTCGAGCAGCGGCGGGCGCTGGACGGCAAGGGGGTGGAGGGGATGGCGCCCCACGTCCTGCACATGACCGCGACCCCGATCCCGCGCACTCTCTCGCTGACCGCCTACGGCGACCTCGACACGACGACGCTGCGCGAGCTGCCCGCCGGCCGGCAGCCGGTCGAGACCTGGCTGGTCGACGAGGACGAGCGGCCCGGCGCCTACGAGTTCGTGCGCGAGCGGCTGCGCGAGGGGCGCCAGGCCTACGTCGTCTGCCCGCTGGTCGCCGAGTCCGAGAAGGTGCGCGGCCGGGCGGCGGAGGCCGAGGCGGAGCGGCTGCGGGGAGGCGAGCTGGGCGAGTTCGCGGTCGGTGTCCTGCACGGCCAGATGCCGGCTGCCGCCAAGGCCGAGGCGATGCGGGCCTTCGCCGCCGGCGAGACCGACGTGCTGGTCGCGACGACGGTGATCGAGGTCGGGATCGACGTCGCCAACGCGACCGTGATGGTGATCGAGGGGGCGGAGCGGTTCGGCGTCTCCCAGCTGCACCAGCTGCGCGGCCGGGTCGGGCGCGGCGAGCACCCGTCCCAGTGCTTGCTGTTCGCCGAAGACGCGGGGGCGCTGGCGCGGCGGCGGCTGCGTGCGGTGGCCAAGGAGCGCGACGGCTTCGCGCTGGCCGAGGTCGACCTCTCGCTGCGCGGCGAGGGGGAGATCCTCGGCACCCGCCAGCACGGCCTGCCGCGGTTCGCGGTCGCCGAGCTGCCCGAGGACGGGCAGCTGCTGCTCGAGGCCCGCGACGAGGTGCTCGCCCTGCTGCGCCGCCACGGCTCGCTTGCCGACCCCGCCCTCGGCCCCCTGCTCGACGCGGCCCGCGAGCGCTTCGGCGCCGGCGCCGCCGACCCGATCCCGCTCTGATGAGGGTGATCGGCGGCGAGCTGGGGGGGAGGCGCCTGGTCGCGCCGCGTGGCTGGAAGGTGCGGCCGACCTCCGACCGGGTGCGGGAGGCGGTCTTCTCGGCGCTCGGCGAGCGGGTCGTGGGCGCGCGCGTCCTCGACCTCTATGCGGGGACCGGGGCGCTGGCGATCGAGGCGCTCTCGCGAGGCGCGGAGCGGGCGGTCCTGGTCGACCGCGACACCCGGCCGGCGCTCGGCAACGTCGAGTCGCTGGGCCTCGGCGAGCGGGCCGAGCTGGTCCGCTCCGACGTCGGCCGCTGGCTGGGGGCGGCCGCCGCCGACCCCTCCGGACCCCGGTTCGACCTCGTCTTTGTCGATGCCCCCTATAAACTCGCCGACCGCGTGGCAGTGGAGATCGACACACACCTCGCAGGGGTGCTGGCCCCGGGTGGCCGGGCGGTGGTGGAGAGCGGCGCCCGCCGGCCGCTCCGTCTCGCCTCCCTTGCGACCCTGCGCCAGCGCCGCTACGGCGCCGCCGACGTGCGGTTCTACGGTCGGGGGGACGGGTGAGCGAGCGCAACGGCACCGTCGTCTGTCCGGGTACCTACGACCCGGTCACCAACGGCCACGTCGACATCATCACCCGCGCCGCCCAGGTCTTCGACCGGGTCGTGGTCGGCGTCGTCAACAACCCGGTTCGCAAGCAGACGACGCTGTTCGACGCCGAGGAGCGGCGCGACTTCATCGTCGAGGCGACCGCTGACCTGGCCAACGTCGAGGTGCGGATCTTCGCCACGCTGCTGGTCGAGTTCGCCCGCGAAGCCGAGGCGAAGGCGATCGTCAAGGGTCTGCGGGCGATCTCCGACTTCGAGTACGAGTTCGAGATGGCCCAGCTCAACCGCAAGCTCGACCCCGGGATCGAGAGCGTCTACGTGATCGCCTCGCCGCACTACAGCTTCCTCTCCTCGACCGGGGTGAAGGAAATGGCGACTTTCGGCGGCGACGTCTCCGACCTGGTGCCTCCCAAGGTGGCCGCCGCGCTTTCCGACCGCCTCTCCGAGAGGTAGGCTGTCCCGACACAGCTTCCGCCCGGTGGGCGACAGCTTGCAAAAAACCGCCTCTACAACGGCATCTTCACCAAAACCCCCGCATACACGTAGGCTTACGACCTGCAAATGGACGTACTCGTTCTCATAGACAAGCTGGACGACGTCGTCCACAACGCCAGGCCCGTCCCGCTGACGGACCAGGTGCGTGTGGATCGCGAGGAGATCTACGACCTGCTCGACCAGATGCGGGCGACGATCCCCGAGGAGATCAAGCAGGCGCGCTGGATCGTCAAGGAGCGCCAGGAGATGCTGGCCGAGGCGAAGCGCGAGGCCGAGCGGATCGTCCGCGAGGCGCGCGAGCAGCAGGCCCGCCTGATCTCCGACGAGGAGGTCACCAAGCAGGCCGAGCGGGCCGCCGACGAGATCGTCGAGGACGCCCGCACCCGCGAGCGCGAAATCCGCCTCGGCGCCGAGGACTACGCCGACGAGATCCTCAACACGCTCGAAGTCAACCTGCAGAAGTTCCTCGCCGCCGTGCAGCGCGGCCGCGACCGCCTCGCCGGGCGCGAGGACGAAGCCGCGGCCGAGGTCGAGCAGCAGCCCTAGCTTCCCTTGGCGGGTTTGTGGCCCATTTGGCCACTAAGTCGCCACGCCTGCTTGAGCTCGCGTCGCACCGACGCGACGACATGTGCCGATTCGCCGGTCACCTGGCGGTAGGTGAAGTGCAGCACGGTGAGCCTCGCGGCGCGGAGGTCGAGGTCGCGAGTGTGGTCGCGCTCGAAGGCGGAGGCGCCCCGGTGGAATTGGTAGCCGTCGGTTTCGACCACGACTCGCTCGTCGCGCCAGAGGAAGTCGACCTCCCAGCCGCCGACCCGGACGTTGACCTCCGGGTGGGGGATGCGATGCCGGGCGCAGAGGCGCAGGAAGCGGTCCTCCAGCTCGCTCCGGGTCCCGGCGACAGATGCGAGCCCAGTGTTGAGGCCCATGACCTCGGCCTGCCGGATTGCCCGACGCCGGTGCGAGTCCGGCACGGAGCCGCGCAGGTCGGCGATCGTGCGGGCGGGGGTGGTCACACGGATGCCGAGCCGGCCGGTGACGTCGGCGGCCGCCAGCGACCCGCAGCGGTGCAGGTCGATGCCACGGCGCCGCTTGCGGCCGGAGGTCGTCGGCACCGAGACGTGGATCGGGCCGCCCTCGCGGCGCAAGAGGCCCCAGAGCTCCGCGGCGCTGCGGTGACTGAGCGCCGCGCCCGAGCCGCAGGCGAGCACCGCCGCCGTGCAGTGCGCCCGAAAGGACGGCGCTCGGTGTCCCACGGCGTAGACCCCACGATGGAGGCGATGCAGCCGCTCGCGCTGCGCCCGCTTGTAGACGGCATCCCTGCTCAGCCCGGCGTTGAGCAGCTGCTCCAGCGCAACCACACCGTGCTGGCGAGCGGCGATCACGGCGATGACCTGGTCCGGGTTGGCGGGTTTGTGGCCCATCTGGCCACTAAGTCGCCAGCGCCGCCGTTTTCTCCCCCCTACTCGAGCTTGAGGTCGTCGAGGGCGGCCCAGCGGGGGTCGCGGACGGTCTCGTGCTCGTGGGCGGTCGGCTCGGCGTCGTTCAGCGACTCGCCGCAGACTGGGCAGAGGCCGGCGCACTCGGGGCGGCAGAGCAGGCGGGTCGGCATCGCGAGCAGGGTCGCGTCGTGGGCCCAGCGGCCGAGGTCGAGCTGGTCGTGGGTGACGTAGGGGCTGTGCAGCTCGGGGTCCTCGGCGGGAGACTGGTCGACCTCGCGCGCCTCGATCTCGAGGTCGAGGCCGGCCGGCCCGAGGCAGCGCATGCAGGGGCCGTCCAGGTGGACCGGGAAGCTGAGGTGGAGGGCGAAGCCGGTGGTCGGCCGCGAGACCTCGAGCCGCACGGCCGGGTCGGCGGGGTCGGCGAGGTAGGTCTGGCCGCCCAGCTCGAGCGGCTCCAGCGGCACCGGTAGGTCCAGCCGCTTGCCCTCGCCGGGCGAGAGCGAGAGGCGCGAGAGGTCGATGATCGTCGTGCGCGCTTCGGACATGAGCGAACCTCCGCTGGATCGCGGGCTTACGATGACTGCTCCGACGAGGGTACGAAATGGATCGATTCGACTGGACACCCGACGCATATCTGGACCGGATCCGGGCCGAGATTCCCGGCTACGACGAGCTGCAGGACCAGTCGGTGGCGGCGATCCCGTTCCCGCCGGAGCGGGTGCTGGAGCTCGGCATGGGCACCGGCGAGACGACCAGGCGGCTGATCGAGGCCTTCCCGGACAGCTGGGTGGTCGGGCTCGACTCCAGCCCCGACATGGTCTTCCGCGCCCGCAAGACCTATGACGACGTGCAGCTGGCGCGGATGGAGGACCCGCTCCCCGACGGTCCCTGGGATCTGGTGATCTCGGTCCTCTCGGTCAACGAGCTGGACACCGAGCAGCGCCGGGCGCTCTGCCGCCGGGTTCGCGAGCACTCCCGCGCGCTGGTCGTCGGCGACGTCTTCCGCAGCGGCGAAGCCGAGGACCTGGCCGCCTGGAGCGGCGGCGAGGTGGTCTGGCGACAGGGCGACCTGGCGGTCGTCGGCGCGGCGTACTGAGCGACCGGCTACCATTCCGCACCCGATGGCCGTCCCGAAGAAGAGAACCTCCAGCGCCCGGCGCGACAAGCGGCGGGCCAACCACAAGGCCGGCCGGGCGTCGCTGGCGCGCTGCCCGCGCTGCCACAGCCCGCACCTGCCGCACCGGGTCTGCCCGAACTGCGGCACCTACGCGGGGCGCGAGGTCGTCGTCCACCGCGTCGCGGAGCCCAGCGCCGCGACCCCCGCCGACTCCGAGTAAGGCGCGTGGCGCCAGGGCGCGCGGTCACCGTGGCGCTCGACGGCTACGGCGCCGAGCGCGGCTTCGAGGCGCTCGCCGAGGGGGCGAGGCTTGCTGCCGCCGACGGGATCGGGGTCCGCGTCTACGGCCCGGAGGGGCCGCTCGGTCTTGGTGACGCGGCCGGGGTCGAGGTCGTGCAGAGCGCCGAGTGGATCGGCAACGAGGAGGACCCGGTCGCCGCCGTGCGGGCGAAGAAGGAGGCCTCGGTGGTCCGCGCCGCCCGCGACGTCGCCGAGGGCGGCGCCGCGGCGATGGTCAGCCCCGGCTCGACCGGGGCGACGCTGGCGGCGGCGACCTTCGGCCTGCGCCGCCTCAAGGGCGTGCAGCGGCCGGCGCTGGCCGTGCAGCTGCCGGTCCCCGGCAAGCAGGTGCTCTTCCTCGACGTCGGCGCCAACGTCGAGGTCCGGCCCCAGCACCTGGTCCAGTTCGCCTTTCTCGGCGCCGCCTTCAGCGCCGCCGTGCTCGGGGTCGAGAACCCCTCGGTTGGGCTGCTGACGGTCGGCGAGGAGTCGGGCAAGGGCCGCGAGGAGGTGGTCGAGGCGCACCGCGTGCTCGCCGCGGCGCCGGGCATCCGGTTCGTCGGCAACGTCGAGGGGCGCGACCTGCCCGAGGGCGCCGCCGACGTCGTCGTCACCGACGGGTTCACCGGCAACGTGGCGCTGAAGCTGATGGAGGGGACCGCGAAGGCGGTCGCCGGCGCGGTCGGCGAGGCGGCCCGCTCCGGGCCTGTCTCGGCGCTCGGCGGCCTGCTGCTCAAACCGGCCCTGGGCGGGCTGCGGCGCGAGCTGCATCCCGACACGACGGGCGGGGCGATCCTGCTCGGCCTGCGCGGCATCGCCGTGGTCGGCCACGGCAGCTCCGGCCCGGAGGGGATCGCCAACGCGATCCGGCTCGCCGCTCGTTGCGCCGAGGTCGACGCGGTCGGGCGAACCGCGGCGCTGCTGCGCGAGGGCGGCGCCGGGCGGGCGGCGCTGGCGGGCGCCGACGACGCGTGATAATTAAGGGTGCGATGAGCCGCGAGGAAGTCCTCACCCTGGTCCGCGAGCACCTTGCCGAGGAGCTTGAAATAGAGATCGGGCGGATCGAGGAGGGGACCCGGTTCAAGGAGGACCTCGACGCCGACTCGCTCGACCTCTACGAGCTGGTGATGGAGCTGGAGGACCGCTACGGGGTGACCGTCTCCGAGCAGGAGGCGACGCGGATCAAGACGGTCGGCGACGCGGTCGGGTTCGTGCTCGAGCGCGCCCCGGCCTGAGCGTGGCCGCGCCTCCCGAGTCCCCGGTCGCCGATCTCGCTGCGCTGGTCGAAGAGCTGCCCGAGGCGCTGCGCCGGCAGGCGCTCACCCACTCCTCCTGGGCCGAGCGGCGGGTCGACTCCTTCGAGCGGCTCGCCTTCCTCGGCGACAGCGTGCTCGGGCTCTCGGTGGCCAGCGGCCTCTTCCGGGCCGAGGCCACGGTCGACTCGGGCGGGCTGACGAAGATCCACAACCAGGCGGTCAGCGGCGTCTCCTGCGCCGAGGTCGGCCGCCAGCTCGGGGTGCCGGCGATGCTCACCGCCAACGAGCCCGACGACGTCGCCGCGGCGATCCCGGCCAAGGTCCTGCTGGAGGGCGAGCGGCCGCTGCCGGAGGCGACCGAGGCGCTGATCGGCGCCTGCTACCTGGCCTTCGGGTTCGAGCGCACGGCTGCCGCTGTCGCCGCCGCCTTCGCGCCGCGGATGGAACTGGCCGCGGCGACCCGGATCGACTTCAAGTCCGCCCTCCAGGAGCTGCTGGCGCGGCGCGGGGCGCGCGTAAGCTACGAGGTGATCGGGGCCACCGGCCCGCCCCACCGGCGGACCTTTGAGGTGGCGGCGATCGTCGACTCCGAGCGGGTCGGAACCGGCGCGGGGCGCAGCAAGAAGGCGGCCGAGCAGGTCGCAGCCGAGCGGGCGCTGGCGCAGCTCGACAAATAGCGGAGCGACGGAGGGTCGTGTCCGATTCAACCGCGAAGCTGGTCAACCCAGAGGTGAGGAAGAGCCGATGTACCTGAGATCGATCGCGATGAAGGGGTTCAAGTCGTTCCCCGAGCGGGTGAGCCTGGAGTTCTCGCCCGGCGTCAGCGTGATTGTCGGCCCCAACGGCTCCGGCAAGTCGAACATCACCGACGCGGTGCTCTGGGCGCTGGGCGAGCAGAGTCCCGGGGCGATCCGCGGCGCCTCGATGCAGGACGTGATCTCGGCCGGCGGCAAGGGGGTTGGGCAGCGCAGCGCTGCCGAGGTCGAGGTCGTGATCGACAACGCCGACGGACGCGCCGCCACCGAGTTCTCCGAGATCGCCGTGCAGCGCCGCCTCGACCGCTCCGGCGACAGCGGCTACCGGCTGAACGGGGCGCGCTGCCGGCTCGCCGACATCACCGACGTCCTCTCCGACACCAACCTCGGTCGCGAGATGCACTCGGTGATCAGCCAGGGCCGGGTGGAGACGATCGTCCACTCCAAGCCGCGCGAGCGGCGGCTCCTGGTCGAGGAGGCGGCGGGTCTCGGCAAGCACCGCAAACGCCGCCGCCGTGCCGAGCTGAAGCTGCGCGCCGCCCGCGACAACCTCGACCGGGCGCTCGACGTCGAGCGCGAGGCGCGGGCGCGGCTGCGGCCGCTGAAGCGCCAGGCGCAGGCGGCCGAGCTGGGGTTGCGGATCGAACGCGAGGAGCTGGGGCTGCGCGGCCGGCTGGTCTCGGAGGAGCTGCGCTTCGGCGCCGACCGAGCCGCGGCGGCGGCGGAGGCGGCGAAACGGGCCCGCGCCACCCGCGCCGAGCTGGAGGAGAAGCTGAGCGCGGTTGGCAAGCGGCGGCGCGAGGCGGAGGAGCGGTTTGCCGCCCGCGACCGCGAGCGGACCCAGGCCTGGGGGCTGCTGACCAAGCTGCGCGGCGAGCAGGAGCGGGTCGCGGTGCGGGTCGCCAGCCTCTCCGGCCGCGAGGCGGAGGTCGAGGCGGGGCTGGAGCGGCTGCGGGCCGAGCTCGGCCCGCTCACCCTCGACGTCAGCCCCGGCGCCCAGCCGGGCGAGCGGGCCCGCAAGCTCGGCGAGGAGCTGGCCGAGGTCGAGGCCGGGCTGCGGACCGCCGGCGAGGGGCTTGACGTCGCCCGCTCCGACGGGTCTGCCGAGGCGGCCCGCGAGGCCGCCCTGGGCGAGGTCCGGGCCGGCGCCGAGCGCGCCTCGCGCCACGCCCGCCGAGCCGAGGGTCTGCTTGGCGAGCGCCACCGCGAGGCGCTGCGCAAACGGCTGGCCGACGGCGAGGCGCTGCTTGACGACGTCCGCGCGGCGCTGGCCGCGGTGGAGGCGATCGGGGCGGCGATCCGGGCCCGGGTCGAGCGCACCGAGGGCCGTGTGATCGGCGGCGAGGACGACGGCGACGAGATCGCCGAGGAGCTGCGGTCCTGCTCGCAGCAGGAGTTCGAGCTGCAGGCGAAGACGAAGGACGTCTCCGACGAGCTGACCAAGGCCGAGGTCGAGGCCGCCCACCTCGGCGACCGCCGGGCCGAGGCGGAGCGCGAGCTGGCGACGATCGCCGAGCGGCTGGGCGAGGAGATCCCGCCCGCCACCGAGGCGCTGGGCGAGGAGGAGCGGGCCGAGATCGACCGCCGGCTGGAGCGCCTGGAGCGGCGCCGCTCGCAGATCGGCCCGGTCAACCCGCTGGCCGAGCAGGAGTACGACGAAGCCCGCGAGCACGTCGAGACGCTGCAGGCGCAGCGCGAGGACACCGAGCGGGCGATGCGCGAGCTGGAGACGTTGATCCGCGACATCGACGCCGAGATCGAGCGCGCCTTCGAGGTCACCTTCGAGGCAACCGCCAAGAACTTCGAGGAGATGGTCGAGCACCTCTTCCCGGGCGGCCGCGGCCGGCTGCGCCGGGTCAGTCTGCAGCCGGTCCGCGACGCCGAGCGGCCGGCCGGCGAGCAGGAGGCCCCGAGCGACGAGGAGCCCGACGGCGAAGGCGAGGAGGGGGAGGAGGAGCCGCGCGAGGAGCTGGGCGTGGAGATCGAGGTCACCCCGGCCGGCAAGTCGACCCGCAAGCTCTCGCTGCTCTCGGGCGGAGAGAAGTCGCTGGTCGCGCTGGCCTTCGTCTTCGCGGTCTTCCTCGCCCGGCCCTGCCCCTTCTACATCCTCGACGAGGTCGAGGCGGCGCTCGACGACGCCAACATCGACCGCTTCCTGCAGCTGATCCGGCGCTTCTCCGATCGCGCCCAGTTCGTGATCGTCACCCACCAGAAACGGACGATGGACGCCGCCGACGTGCTCTACGGGGTGACGATGGGCGGCGACGGGATCACCAAGGTCGTCTCCCGCCGCCTCCCCCGCGAAGCCGAGGAGGGGGCGGAGGACCGCGACGCCGACGCCGGCGGCGAGGACGACACCGGCGGCGCCCTCTCCGCCGTCGCCTAGTCATCGCGCGGTTCCTTATTCGCCTCCTAGGCGAATAAGGAACCGCGCGATAGGTTTCGCGGCCGGATGGCGACCAGCTGGCAGGAGATCATCGACCTCGGGGCGCGGGTTCCCGCCGCCGTCCCCGAGCCCGAGGCGGAGGAGCCGCAGCGGCGCGGCGTCCTGCGGCGGCTGCGCGAGAGCCTCTCGAAGAGCCGCCAGGCGCTGAGCGAGGAGCTCTCGGCCAGCTTCTTCGAGCGGATCGACGAGGAGACCTGGGAGCGGCTGGAGGAGGCGCTGATCCTCGCCGACGCCGGCGCCCCGACCACCGCGGCGGTGGTCGAGCGGCTCGAGCACGAGGTCGACGCGGGCACGGTTCCCGCCGACGGCGCCGCCGTCCGCGACCGGCTGGTCGAGATGCTTGCCGAGGTCGCCTCGACCGGGCGGGCGCCGATCGACCTCGCCGGCGAGCCGGCGGTGCTGATGATGGTCGGCGTCAACGGCACCGGCAAGACGACGACGATCGGCAAGATCGCCTGGCACCTGAGCAAGGAGATGGGGCTGAGGGTGGTGCTGGCGGCCGGCGACACCTACCGCGCCGCCGCCGCTGAGCAGCTGGCCGAGTGGGCGCAGCGGGCCGGGGCGGAGCTGGTCCGCGGCGAGGCCGGCGCGGACCCCGGGTCGGTCGCCTACGACGCGATCTCCGCCGCCCGCGCCCGCCAGGCCGACGTGGTGATCGTCGACACTGCCGGCCGTCTCCACACCCAGGACAACCTGATGGAGGAGCTGGCCAAGGTGAAGCGGGTGATCGCCAAGCAGATCCCCGAGGCGCCGCACGAGACGCTGATCTCGATCGACGCCACCACCGGCCAGAACGGGCTGCGCCAGGCCAAGATCTTCTCCGAGGCGGTCGCGCTGGACGGCGTCGTCCTGACCAAGCTCGACGGCACCGCGAAGGGCGGGATCGCGCTGGCGATCGCCTCCGACCTCGGCATCCCCGTGAAGCTGATCGGAGTCGGCGAGACGCTCGAGGACCTGCGCCCCTTCGACCCCACCGAGTACGCCAACGCCCTGCTCGCCGAGTAGCACCCCACGACCTGGCTAAGCTGGAGCGCCCATGTTCGATCAGCTCTCAGACCGGCTGCAGGCGACGCTCTCCGACGTCCGCTCGCGGGGCAAGCTGAGCGAGTCCGACGTCGACGCGGCGATGCGGGAGATTCGCCTCGCCCTGCTCGAGGCGGACGTCAACTTCAAGGTCGTCAAAACCTTCACCAAGACGCTGAAGGAGCGCTGCCTGGGCTCCGACGTGCTGGACAGCCTCGACCCGGGCCAGCAGGTGGTGAAGATCGTCAACGAGGAGCTGGCGGCGCTGATGGGCGGGACCGGCAGCGAGCTGGCGATCGCCTCCAGCGGCCCGACCGTGATCCTGATGGCCGGCCTGCAGGGCTCGGGCAAGACGACCGCCTGCGCGAAGCTCGCCCGCTTCTTCGGCGAGCAGGGCAAGGACGTGGCGGTGGCCGCCTGCGACGTCTACCGGCCGGCCGCGGTCGAGCAGCTGGTGACGATGGGCGGCCGGGCCGGGGCGCACGTCTACGAGCAGGGCACCGACGCCGACCCGGTGGCGATCGCCGAGTGGGCGCTGGAGCAGGCTCACGCCGAGCGCCGCGACGTGTTGATCGTCGACACCGCCGGCCGCCTCCACATCGACGGGGACCTGATGGACGAGCTGGCCCGGATCCGCAAGAAGACCCGCCCCCACGACGTGCTGCTGGTGGTCGACGCGATGACCGGCCAGGACGCGGTCGGGGTCGCCGAATCGTTTGCCGAGGCGGCCGAGTTCGACGGCGTGGTGATGACCAAGCTCGACGGCGACGCCCGCGGCGGCGCCGCGCTCTCGGTCAAGGCGGTGACCGGGAAGCCGATCCTCTTCGCCTCGACCGGGGAGAAGATCGAGGACTTCGACAAGTTCCACCCCGACCGGATGGCCTCGCGCATCCTCGGCATGGGCGACGTGCTCAGCCTGATCGAGAAAGCCGAGCAGCAGGTCGACGAGCAGGCGGCCGACGACCTGCGCGAGAAGCTGCGCACCGACCAGTTCACGCTTGAGGACTTCCTCACCCAGATGCGCCAGGTGCGCAAGATGGGCCCGCTCAGCGGCCTGATCGGGATGCTGCCCGGGATGGGGGCGATGAAGGAGCTGAAGAACGCCGACGTCGACGAGGGCGAGCTGGACCGGGTCGAGGCGATCATCCTCTCGATGACCCCGGCCGAGCGGGTCGACCCGACGATCATCAACGGCTCGCGCCGCAAACGGATCGCCAACGGCTCTGGGACGCGGGTCCAGCACGTCAACCAGTTGGTTAAGCAGTTCGACCAGATGCGGGCGATGATGCGCTCGATGGCGTCCGGGAAGATGCCCGACGCGCAGCAGCTGGCGCAGATGTCGGGGGGTGCGCCGCGCCCGAAGATGCGCAGGCGCTGAGCGTCGCCGGCATGTCCTCCACTACGCGTCCGGGCATGCCGGGCGAAACCCTGTAACCTGCCCCGCCGATGGCAGTGAGAATCAGACTTAGACGAGTGGGTTCGAAGAAGAACCCGATCTGGCGGATCGTGGTCGCCGACAAGCGCTCGCCGCGCGATGGTCGGACGATCGAGACGATCGGCCAGTACAACCCGCAGACCAACCCGTCGCTGATCGAGCTCGACGAGGAGCGTGCCCGTCACTGGATCGAGCACGGTGCCCAGCCGTCGGAGACGGTCGCCGGGCTGCTGCGCACCAAGGGCATCGCCGCCTCCGGCAGTTAGCCGGCCCGATGACCGAGCTGCTCGAGTTCCTGGTCAAGGCCCTGGTCGAGGAGCCCGAGGCCGTCGTGGTCGAGGAGCTGGAAGAGGACGGCGACCTGGTCTACGAGATCAGCGTCGCCGATGAGGACCTTGGCCGGGTGATCGGCAAAGGTGGGCGGGTCGCCAACGCGATCCGGACGATCGCCAAGGCGGCTGCCGTGCGGATCGACCGCCGCGTCATCGTCGACATTCTCGACTGACGGTCCTCTGGGCGGAGTTCGGGTGGGGGTTCCGCTTAACTTTTTCGGGGGAGACACGATGGCTGACGCCTCGGGTCGGGCGGCCGAAAAAGTACAAGACGCTCCACCCCCACCCGAACTCCGCATGCGAGAGTGCGCCAGCTGATGAGACTTGACATTTTCACTCTGTTTCCCGAGGCGTTCAGCTGGTTTCGGACGCAGCGGTCGGTTGCGAATGCGGTGGCTGAGGGGAATGAGCTGCGGTTGTTCGATTATCGGGCGACTACTCCGTTGTCGGCGGGGCAGGTTGACGACTCCCCGTACGGGGGCGGGGCGGGGATGGTGCTGCGGGTCGATGTGGTCGACGCGGCGTTGCAGGCCGCGTATGGCGAGGGGGAGCGGCCGCGGATCGTGCTGCTCTCGCCGACCGGGCGGCTGCTCGACGACCCGATCGCCGACGAGCTGACCGCCGAGCCCCACGTGGCCCTGCTCTGCGGCCGCTACGAGGGGTTCGACGACCGCGTCCACCGTCACATCGCCGACGACGAGCTCTCGATCGGGCGCTACGTGCTGGCCGGGGGGGAGCTGCCGGCGATGGTCGTCGCCGACGTGCTGATGCGCAAGCTGCCAGGGGCATTGGGTCACGCCGAGTCGGCGCTGGAGGAGTCCTTCAGCCACGCCCTGGAGGGGATGCCGGAGTACCCGCACTACACCCGTCCGGCCAGCTACAGAGGCTGGGACGTGCCTGAGATTCTGCTCTCCGGCGACCACGAGAAGGTGCGTCGCTGGAGGCTGGAGCAGAGCCGCCTCCGAGGCGAGCAATTCGAGTCGGGCGCGGAATAGCTACCATTCCGCAACCGCACGGTTCCGCACGACGGGCCGGCGGTTTTTTCTCGCCGATTTCAATGACCTCCGTAATAGACAGCATCGAGCGCGACCAGCTCCGCGAGGGGCTGCCCCCCTTCAACCCGGGGGACCGGGTGCGTGTCCACTTCCAGGTGATCGAGGGCACCCGCAAGCGGACCCAGGTCTTCGAGGGTGTGGTGCTGCGGCGCCAGGGCTCGGGTGCGCGCGAGACCTTCACGGTCCGCAAGCAGTCGTTTGGGGTCGGGGTGGAGCGGACGTTCCCGCTGCACTCGCCAAAGATCGAGAAGCTCGAGGTGGCGGCGCGCGGCGACGTGCGGCGCGCCAAGCTGTACTACCTGCGGGGCCGGGTCGGCAAGGCCGCCCGGGTCGCCGAGCGGCGCTGGGGGATCGACGAGGAGATGGTCTCGGCCCCGGTCGAGGCGGAGGCGGTCGACGCCGAGGGCGTCGGCCAGGACGAGGTCGTGCCGGTCGAAGAGGCCCCCAAGGCGGCGGCGGAAGCCGAGGTCACGGCCGAGGAGCCCGCCGAGGAGCCCGAGGCTGAGGAGCCGGAGGCCACGGTGACCGCAGAGGTCGAGGCAGGCGAGAGCGGGGCAGAGGCGGACGCGGCAGCGCCGGAGGCTGAGCAGACCGAGGACAACGCAGCGCCCGAAGACGCCGAGGAAGAGACGCCGGCCCCCGCCGGCGACTCCGACGAGGACTCGGCAGCCTGAGCCCCTCGATCCCGAAGCCGAAGGGGAAAGGCGGCGGGGCGATCGAGTTGGCCGTCATCGTCGCGCTCGCCATTGCGCTGGCGCTGGCGATACAGGCCTGGATCGTCAAGCCCTACCAGATCCCCTCGGAGTCGATGGAGCCGACTCTCGACGTCGGCCAGCGGGTCCTGGTCAACCGCTTCCTCTACGACTTCAGCGATCCCTCGATCGACGACATCGTCGTCTTCCACCCGCCGATCGGCGCCGACGGCAACGGGCCGCAGTGCGGAGTGAAGGTTCGGGGCTTGGAACCGGTCGCCGACGGCATGGCCTGCCCGAAGGCGACCCCGGAGCAGTCGAGCCAGAACTTCATCAAGCGGATCGTCGCCGGCCCCGGCGACAAGCTCTCGGTCCGCAATGGCCACCCGGTCGTCAACGGAGTGGTGAAGAACGAAGAGTCGTTCATCGTCCCCTGCGGCGGGGGCGGCGTCTGCGACCTGCCGAAGACGATCACGATCCCGCCCGACCACTACTTCATGATGGGCGACAACCGTGGAGCGAGCGACGACAGCCGCTTCTGGGGGCCCGTCCCCAAGGACTGGATCATCGGCAAGGCCTTTGCCACCTACTGGCCCCCGGACCGCGTCGGCATCTTCTAAGAGTCCATCCGAAAACCCCCGCGCACGCTTGGCGGCGGCGGACACGGCGCGGTGCGGCGTCCTCGGTCGGCCAAATAGCGCCGCTATTCGGCCTCCCTGCGTCCTTGCCCCGCTTGGTCCGGCGCTCGACAATCGCACACGTGGGTTTTCGGATGGACTCTAAGCCGGGGGGGTCGCGCTCCCACCAGCGCCGGCTGGCCCGCAGCCGCCGCCTCTTTGCCTTCGACCGGGGTCTGGGCAGTCGCTGGGTGGCCGGGACCGACGAGGCGGGGCGGGGCTGTCTGGCGGGGCCGCTGGTCGCCGCCGCGGTGCTGATCGACTACGAGCGCCTCTCGCACGCCGACCGGCGCGCCCTCTCCGGCCTGCACGACTCCAAGCAGATGAGCGAGGAGCGGCGGCTGGAGATGTACCCGGCTGTGATCCGCGCCGCCGAGCGGGTCAGCGTCGTCGTCCGCTCGGCCGCCGGGATCGACCGCCGGGGGCTCCACAACACCAACCTGGAAGCGCTCGGGGTGGCGTTGGAGCGGCTGGCGCCGGGGAGCGAGACGTGCTGTCTGGTCGACGGCTTCTCGCTGCCGCGCTGCGCGGTCCCGCACCGCGCCGTCGTCAAGGGGGACGCGACCAGCGCCGCGATCGCCGCCGCCTCGGTCCTCGCCAAGGTGACCCGCGACCGCTATATGCGCGAGGCGGGGGGCCGCCACCCCGGCTGGGGGTTTGAGGAGCACGTCGGCTACTCGACTCCGGAGCACCGGGCAGCGATCGAGAGGCTCGGCGTGTCGCCGCTGCACCGCATGTCGTTCCAGTCGGTGGCGTATTCGCAGCTGAGTCTCTGACGGAGGGCTGTCCCGGCGGGGATTCCACTTAACTTTTTCGAGACTGCGGAGCCGCCGTCGGAGGTCGTGCTCCGCCGACAAAGTACAAGACGTTCCAGCCCCACCGGGACAGCCCTCAAAAGGCCCCCTCGATGTGCTCGTAGTCGAGGACCCGGCCCGAGCGGTCGAGGGTGACGCCGACCACGTCGCAGCGGATCTCGGCGTAGCGGGGGAGGTCGCGGTGGGCCGCCATCCAGGCCGCGGCGAGGCGGCGGATGCGGCGCTGCTTGCGGGGGCCGACCGCGACGGCCGGGCGCTCGGGGCCGGCGACCGCGCCCGCCCTGGCCGCCTTCACCTCGACGAAGACGAGGGTGGCGCGGTCGAGGGCGACCAGGTCGAGCTCACCGTGCCGGGTGCGGGCGTTGCGGTCGACGATCTCCCAGCCGGCGGCGGCGAGACGTTCGGCGACGATCTGCTCGGCGAGGCGGCCGGTTCGCTGCCTTGAGGCGGTCATGCTGGGCCAAGTCCGCGAGCGGCACGGATTCTCCCCACTGTTGGCCCGAAGAATTTGCAATCTGCGCGCAACGCGTGCGCGGTGTCCGCCTAGCGTCCTCGTCGTGCTCGCCACCGCCCGCACCTTCACCCTCGACGGCATCTCGGCCCGACCGGTCCGGGTCGAGGTCGACGTCCACCGCGGCCTGCCGGGGTTCGCGATCGTCGGCCTGCCCGACGCCGCGGTCAGGGAGGCGCGAGAGCGGGTGCGGGCGGCGCTGGTCAACTGCGGCTTTGAGTTCCCGCTGCGGCGGATCGTCGTCAACCTGGCGCCGGCCAGCCTGCGCAAGGTCGGCCCGGGGATGGACCTGGCGATCGCCGCGGCACTGCTCAGCGCTTCCGGGCAGCTGGAGTGGGAGCGGCTGGGCGCGGTGGCGTTGGCGGGCGAGCTGGCGCTCGACGGCACGACGCGCCCGGTGCCGGGCGCCTTGGCAATCGCCGAGGCGGCTCGCGAGAGCGGCGCCGAGGCGATCCTGGTGCCGGCCGAGAACGGCTCCGAGGCGGCGCTTGCCGAGGGAGTCGACGTGGTCCCGCTCGATGGTCTCGGCCAGCTCCCGGCGCTGGTCGCCGGCGAGTGGGAGCCGCCCCGGCCGGCGGCGCTGCCGCTGTGGCTGGAGTCGCCGCCCGATGCCCCGGACCTCGCCGACCTGCGCGGCCAGCCCCACCTGCGCCATGCGCTCGAGGTTGCGGCGGCCGGCGGCCACAGCCTGTTGATGATCGGCCCGCCGGGGGCGGGCAAGTCGCTGGCGGCGAGCCGGCTGCCCTCGATCCTGCCGCCGCTGGAGGCGGGCGAGGCGCTCGAGGTGGCACGGATCGCCAGCGCCTGCGGCCGGCTCGAGGCGGCGATCCGGGGCGGCCGGCCGTTCCGGGCGCCCCACCACACGATCAGCCCGGCCGGCCTGGTCGGCGGCGGCTCGCCGCCGCGGCCCGGGGAGGCGACGCTGGCCAACCGGGGCGTGCTCTTCCTCGACGAGCTGTGCGAGTTCCGTCGCGACGCCCTCGAGGCGCTGCGGGCGCCGCTGGAGGCGGGGGAGGTCTCGATCGTCAGGGCAGCTGGCGCCCGCCGGCTGCCCTGCCGGTTCATGCTGGTGGCCGCTTCCAACCCCTGTCCCTGTGGCCGCGGCGAGGCCGATCCGGAGTGCGTCTGCGCGCCGCACGACGTGCAGCGTTACCAGGGCAAGCTGAGCGGCGCCCTGGCCGACCGGATCGACGTGCTGGTTGCGGTCCGCCAGCCCGAGGCGGCCGAGATCGGGGCCGGGCCGGGCGAGTGCTCGGCCGATGTCCGGGCGCGGGTCTGCACGGCCCGCGAGGCGCAGGAACGCCGGCTCGGGCCCGGTCGGTGCAACGCCGAGATGAGCCCGGCGGAGGCACGGGAGTGCCCGCTCGACCCGGATGCGGCGGGGCTGCTGGCGGACCTCTACGCGAAGCGCCGGCTCAGCGGTCGCGCCCACGACCGGGCGCTGCGGCTGGCCCGGACGGTCGCCGACCTGCGCGGGCTGGAGACGGTCGGGGCCGAGGAGATGGCGCAGGCGCTGCAGCTGCGGAGGCGCGACCGTGGCTAGGTGGGAGGTCGCCGATGCCTGCCCGGAGTGCCTGCGGCGTTCCTGGCTGCTGGGGATGCTCGGCCCCTACCTGGAGCGGATCGCGACCGGGGAGCCGGGCTCGCGTTCGCCGGAGCTGTTGCGGCTCTCGAACCGGGACCTGGTCGAGGTCGCCGCCCCCAGGGTGGGCGGGGAGCTGCTGAGGCGGATCGGAGCGCTGACCGAGACCGAGCTTTCGGAGGGGCTGGCAAGCGCGGGCTGCTGGGCGAGCTGCCGGCACGGCGATCTCTATCCCGCCCAGCTGCGCGAGGCGGCCGACGCGCCCTGGGCGCTGATCGGGCGCGGCGAGCCGGCGCTGCTCGCCGAGCTGGAGCCGAACGGGACGGTGACGGTGGTCGGGTCGCGGCGCGCCACGTCCTACGGTCGCGAGGTGGCGCGCGAGCTGGGCCGGGAGCTGGCCGCCGCCGGGATCGTCGTGGTCAGCGGGCTCGCCTTCGGGGTCGACTCCTGCGCCCACCGTGGCGCGGTCGAAGCGGGCCGCACCGTCGCTGTGCTCGGCTGCGGCGCCGATATCGCCTACCCGGCCGCCCACCGCTCGCTCTGGCGCCGGATCGCCGAGAACGGCCTGGTCCTCTCCGAGCTTCCTCCGGGCGCCTCGCCGTGGCGCTGGAGCTTTCCGGCCCGCAACCGGATCATGGCGGCGCTGGCCGGGATGACGGTGGTGGTCGAGGCGGCGCGGCGGTCGGGATCGCTGATCACGGCCGACCTCGCCGCAGACCTCGGCCGCGACCTGGGCGCCGTCCCCGGTCCGGTCACCTCGGGCGCCTCGGCTGGCCCCAACGCGCTGCTGGCCGGCGGCGCTTGCGTGGTCCGCGACGCCCAGGACGTGCTCGACGCGATGCTTGGGGTCGGGGCGCGGCGGCTGGACCGGGGCGGACCGGCGTTGGACGAGTCGCTGGCGCCGGTGCTTGCCGCGGTCGAGGCGGGCGAGCGGACCCCCGACGGCGTCGCCGCGGCGCTCGGGCTCGACGGCCCCGCCGCGGCCGCCGCTCTGGCCCGGCTCGAGCTGCTCGGCTACGTCGCCTGCTCGGAGCTCGGCGCCTACACCCGGACCTCACAACCCACCCCAGCCGATGCCACGTAACGCGAGTCCGCCAAAAACCACGCCATACGGGGGTAACGGCGGACTCGATCCGTCTAGGCTGCCGCTGATGGCCCCTCGACGCGTACCGACCGTCCTCTCGATCGCCGGCTCGGACTCCGGCGGCGGCGCCGGGATCCAGGCCGACCTGAAGGCGTTCGCGCGGTGCGGGGTGCACGGGCTGACCGCGATCACCGCGATCACCGCGCAGAACACCCGTGCGGTGGAGGCGGTCGAGCCGGTGTCGCCGAGAATGGTCTTCAACCAGATGCTGGCGATCGCCGAGGACATGGGCGCCGACGCGGTCAAGATCGGCATGGTCGAGTCGCCGGAGACGATCGACGCGATCGCGGTCGGGCTCACCTACATGGGGATCTTCTCCGCGCCGGTCGTGATCGACCCGGTGATGGTCGCCGAGAGCGGCGCCGTCCTGCTCGACGACGAGACCCGCGAAGCGCTGGTCGACTACCTGTTCCCCAGAGCCGATGTCGTGACCCCGAACATCCCCGAGGCCCGGGTGATGACCGGACTCTCCAAGAGGGCCGGGCAGGAGGAGCTCGCGCGGGCGGTGCTGGAGCTCGGGCCGAAAGCGGTCGTCGTCACCGGCGGCCACAGTGAGGGCCTCGTCGACGTCTTCTTCGACGGCGACAAGCCGGTCGAGATCGAGGGGGAGCACCACCCGAGCGGGGCCGCCCACGGCTCCGGCTGCACTCACTCCTCGGCGCTGGCCGCCTTCCTGGCGCACGGCCTGACCCCACTGGAGGCGGCGCAGCGGGCGCGTCAGATCGCCTCGGCCGCGGTCGGCAACGGGCTGCGCGAGATCGGCAAGGGGGCGGGGCCGGTCGACGTCTTCGGCCTGGCGGGGTCTGAGCCCTTAGATTTACGGCCATGAGCACGAACGGCGCCAAGACCGCCCTCCCGCGTCCCCGCTCATCGGTCGTCTTCGACGGCCCCGACCGCGCCCACGCGCGCGCCTACATGAAGGGGATCGGGTTCGACGACGAGGCGCTGAGCCGGCCGACGATCGGGATCGCCAACACCTGGACCGAGGCGATGCCCTGCAACTTCCACCTGCGCGGCCTCGCCGAGCATGTCAAAGCCGGCGTGCGCGCCGCCGGCGGCACGCCGATGGAGTTCAACACCGTCGCCGTCTCCGACGGGGTGACGATGGGAACCCAGGGGATGAAGGCCTCGCTGATCAGCCGCGAGGTGATCGCCGACTCGATCGAGCTGATGGCCCGCGGCTACCAGTTCGACGCGATCGTCGCCCTCTGCGCCTGCGACAAGACGATTCCCGGTTGCGCGATGGCGATGGCCCGGCTAGACGTGCCCTCGGTGCTGCTCTACGGCGGCTCGATCGCGCCCGGCCACTGGCACGGCCGCGACGTCACCATCCTCGACGTCTTCGAGGCGATCGGCGCCCACAACGCGGGCGAGATGACCGACGAGGAACTGCACGAGCTGGAGGGCGTGGCCAGCCCCGGGGCCGGAGCCTGCGGCGGCCAGTTCACCGCCAACACGATGGCCTGCGCCTTCGAGGCTCTGGGCGTCAGCGTCGGCGGCTCGGCGATGGTGCCGGCCGAAGACGGCGAGAAGGGCACGGTCGCCGAGCGGATCGGCGAGCTGGTGCTGAACGTGCTCGGCGAGGACATCAGGCCGAGCCAGGTGATCACCCGTGACTCGCTGGAGAACGCGATCGCCTGCGTCTGCGCCTCCGGCGGCTCGACCAACGCCGTCCTGCACCTAATCGCGCTCGCCCACGAGCTTGGGATCGAGCTGACCATGGATGACTTCGAGCGGATCTCCCGCAACACGCCGCTCTACGCAGACCTGAAGCCGGGCGGGCGCTTCGTCGCCACCGACCTCTTCGCTGCCGGCGGCGTGCCGGTGGTGCTGAAGCGGCTGGCCGAGAAGGGGCTGCTGCACGAGGACGCGATCACGGTCGGCGGCGAGACGATCGGCGAGGTGGCTGCCGCGGCGACCGAGGCGCCCGGCCAGGAAGTGGTGCGCCCGGTAGACGATCCGCTCAAGGACGAAGGCGGCCTCGCGGTCCTCAAGGGGAACCTGGCGCCGGACGGCGCGGTGGTCAAGGTCGCTGGCACCGAGCGCCGCCAGCAGACCGGCCCGGCCCGCGTCTTCGAGTCCGAAGAGGAGTGCTTCCGTGCCGTCAAGGACCAGCAGATCAACCCCGGCGACATCGTCGTGATCCGCAACGAGGGGCCGGTCGGCGGCCCCGGGATGCGGGAGATGCTCCAGGTCACCGCGGCTATCGTCGGCGAGGGACTGGGGGAGAGCGTCGCGATGGTCACCGACGGCCGCTTCTCCGGCGCCACCCGCGGACTGATGATCGGCCACGTCGCCCCCGAGGCCGCCCGCGGCGGCCCGATCGCCGCGATCCGCGAGGGCGACCGGGTCACCGTCGACATCGACGCCCGCAGCCTCAGCGTCGAGCTCGGCGAGGAGGAGATCGCCAGCCGGGTCGCCGCCTACGTCTCACCGCCGTCGCCGTTCGGCCGTGGCGTGATGTCGAAGTACGCCGACACGGTCAGCTCCGCCGCCCAGGGCGCGATCACCGGCTGACGGTCCGGTCTTGCCGCTCAGCGCCGAGGACAGGGAGCGGGTCGCGGCTCGGGTGCGGTGGATGGTCGCCGACTACCGGGCCAAGCCGACTCCCGGGAAGGAGGACGGCTTCGGGGTTGAAATCGCCGCGATGTCCCCGGAGGAGCGCGAGCACGTCACGGCCGTGCTGCTGGAGCTAGTCGCCGAAGAGGCGCGCCGCTAACCCGAGCCACCCACCTCACCATCGCGCGGTTCCTTATTCGCGAAATGGGCCAAAAAGGAACCGCGGGATTGGCCTACGCGTAGCCCATCCGTTCGAGCACCGGGATCTCGCGGATCTGGGGCGGCTGCAGGTGGTCCCAGAGGATGCCGCGCGGCCGCTCGTACTGGCGCTCGACTTCGATCACCGCCCGCGGGGTCGCGATCAGGTCGCAGGGGAGGTCATGGTCGGTGACCATCAGGTGCTGGCGGAGGATCTGGATCGGGTGCACCGTGGTGGCGACGGTCGTGTGCGCGTCGATCTTGCCGACGTGGGAGAGGATCCCGTACTCGAGGTCGTGGTAGCCGCCGCCTTTGCCGACCCGGGCGCCGCTCAGGTTGACCGCCACCGAGCCGCAGAGGACGAAGTCGATCTCGGGCAGGTCGTCCAGCGCCACCACCCGGCCGTGCTTTAGCGCTCCCTTGATCGTCGCCGCCTCCTTGACCGCCTGCTTGGAGAGCTTGCCGGGGTCGAGGACGCGGAAGGGGTGGGGGTCGCGCAGTCTCGGCACCGCCATGATCACCGTCTTGCCTTCCTCCAGCGCGATCCGACGCGCGTGCGTCTGCGGCGAGTCGGGGTTGGCCTTGATCACCTGGGCGCGCTTCCAGAGGCGGTGGCCGCCGAGCTTTTCCGCCGCCAGCTTTGCTCCCGCGAAGTTGGGGATCCGGCCCTCGGCGCCCGGAAACCGGGAGACGCCCTCGCGTTCCATCGCCTGCCAGACATCCGCGCGTACCTCGTCCTTGGTGCGCATGGGGCGAAAGATATCCGTCCGTCCTGCCGATAAGTCCGACCGAGGGGGGAAATTGCAGGGAACTGGAATCCCTGAGCCGAATGTTCCGACTGCCTAGACTTTTCGTAATCGAGCCAAATCCGCAACGCCGCCGACCGGAAGCCACCGAATGGGACGCAAGAGCCGTATAGCGCTGATCGCAGTTGTCACCCTGATCGCCCTCGCTGTGGTCGGTGCCTACGCGTACGACAGCACCCAGAAGGACAAGATCGCCGACGGGGTGACGATCGCCGGCATCGACGTCGGCGGGCTCGAGCGAGAGGAGGCCGCGGCGCTGGTTCGGCGTCAGCTCGTGCAGCCGCTCCAGGACTCGGTCGAGGTCAGCTTCCGCGAGGAGACCTGGGCCCTGCCGGGCGAGGAGCTGAAGGTGCGGGCCGACGTCGACACGGCGGTCGACCGGGCGATCGCCGAGAGCCGGGACGGGGGTCTGCCGGGGCGGCTGGTCCGTTACGTGACCGGCGAAGAGGTCGAGCAGACGATCACTCCCACCGTCGAGTACTCGAAATCAGCTGTCAACCGGTTCGTGCGCGAGGTGGCCGAGGACGTCAACCGCGAGCCCCGCGACGCGGGCGTCGAAGCCAACGGATCCGGCGTCCTCATCGTCTCCGGCCAGGAGGGGCGCAAGCTGCGCGACAACCTGCTCACCGAGGAGCTGGAAGAAGCGGTCTTCACGGCTGGCGGGGCGCGGACGATCGAGGCCCATGTGCACTCGACCCAGCCCGAGGTGACGACGGCCGAGGTGGCGGCCGAGTACCCGACCTACCTCACCCTCGACCGCTCCAACTACACGCTGCGGCTTTGGAAGGACCTCGAGCTGGCGAAGACCTACACCGTCGCGGTCGGCCAGATCGGGCTCGAAACGCCGGCCGGCCTCTACTCGATCCGGGAGAAGCAGGTCGACCCGACCTGGCACGTGCCCGACTCCGACTGGGCCGGCGACCTGGCCGGCGAGGTGATCCCGCCCGGCCCGGACAACCCGTTGAAGGCGCGCTGGATGGGGATCTACGAAGGGGCGGGGATCCACGGCACGGCCGACACCGGCTCGCTCGGCAGCGCCGCCTCGCACGGCTGCGTGCGGATGGCGGTCCCCGATGTCGAAGAACTGTATGAGCAGGTTGAAGTGGGCACCCCGATCTACATCGGGTAGCTGCCCGGCTCAGAGGACGACTGGGGCGGAGGGCGAACCTAGGTCTGTGACCTGGGACGAGGCATTGGCCGAGTACGACCGCGACCTGCGGGCGCGGGGAGCGGCGGAGCGGACCCGGCGCGCCTACGCGGTCGACCTGGCCGGGTTCGTCGAGTGGGTGGAGCCGCTTGGCCTCGGCCCCGGCGACGTTCGCCACCGCGAGGTGCGTCGCTACGCGGCGGGCCTCTCCTCGGCCGGCGCCGCGGCGGCGACGGTGGCCCGCAAGCTGGCAGCCGTCCGCGGCCTCTACGGCTTCCTGGTCCGCACCGAGCGGGTCGGCCAGAACCCGGCCGAGCTGGTCTCCAGCCCGAAGCGCTCCGAGCAGTTGCCGAAGGTGCTGACCACGGAGCAGATGCGGACGCTGCTGGAGCGGATCCCGGCCCGCACCCCGCTGGAGCTGCGCGACCGGGCAATGCTCGAGTTGGCCTACTCCTGCGGCCTGCGCTGTGAGGAGATCGTCAACCTCGACCTCGGCGCGGTCGATTTCGAGAGCGAGAGGGTGCGAGTGCTCGGCAAGGGCGACAAGGAGCGACTGCTGCCGGTCGGCGAGCCCGCCCAGCGCGCCCTGCGCCGATACCTGGAGCGGGGTCGGCGTGCGCTGGCCACCGATCCCGGCGAGCAGGCGCTGTTCGTCTCCAAGAGCGGGCGCCGGCTGTCCAACTCCGATGTCACCCGGCGGCTCGGGCTCTGGGCGCGCGAGGCGGCTCTGGCCGCCGGCATATCGCCGCATGCACTTCGTCATTCCTTTGCCACCCACCTGCTCGAAGGCGGGGCCGATCTGCGTACGATCCAGGAGTTGCTCGGTCATTCGTCGATTTCGACCACCCAGGTCTACACCCGCGTCGACGCGGCGCGGTTGCGGGACACGTACGCGGCAAGCCACCCGCGGGCCTGAGCGCGACAGACCGGTAAGCGATCCCCCACCAAGAGCCAACATAGAATCGGAGCAAGGCGATGGACACGGGCGTAAAAGAGGTCGAGCTTCGCGACCTGTGGCGCCGCTACAAGGCGGATGGCGACGAGACGGCGCGCGAGCGGCTCGTGGTCGCCTACTCGCCGATGGTCAAGTTCGTCGCCGGCCGGCTCGGGGCCGGCCTGCCGTCCCATGTCGAAGACGCCGACCTGATCTCCTACGGCCTCGGCGGCCTGATCGGCGCGATCGAGCGCTACGAGCCGGAGCGGGGGATCAAGTTCGAGACCTTCGCGATGACCCGGATCCGCGGCGCGATCATCGACGAACTGCGTTCGCTCGACTGGGTGCCGCGCTCGGTCCGCTCGCGGGCGCGGGAGATCGAAGCCGCCCAGGCGAAACTCGAGCACGAGCTGCAGCGGGCCCCGACCGAGTCCGAGCTGGCGACGAAACTGAACATGAGCGAGGAGGAGCTGCAGACGGCGCTGCTGGAGATCGCCAACTCCTCGGTCTACGCGCTGGACGAGCTGTGGACGGTCTCCGACTCCTCCGGCGACCAGGTCTCGCTGCTCGACACGATCGCCGACGTCGCCGCTGCCGACCCGCAGGAGGCACTGGCCAGCAGCGAGATCAAGGACCGGCTGACCGAGGCGATCGGGTCGCTGCCCGAGCGCGAGCAGCTGGTCGTCGCCCTCTACTACTACGAGAACCTGACGCTGCGCGAGATCGGCGAGGTGCTCGGGGTGACCGAGTCGCGGGTCTCCCAACTGCACACCAAGGCCGTGATGCGGCTCAAGTCGCACCTGCAGAGCTGAATGCGCTGGCGCCTCCGCAATAGGGCCGCGCCGGCGCCGACCGGCCTCTTCGAGCGCGCCGCGGCGCGTTTCAACGCCAGCCCGTCCGGGGCGAAGGTGGCCGGCCTGACCCGCACCCTGGGTGTGCCCCGGGCCTCGATCGGAGCCGCCGCGGCAAGCCCCGAGCTGGTCCGGGTGACGGTCGCCTGGGAGCTGACCTGGTACCAGTGGGGGGTGGATCTCGCCGATCCGACCCGGACCGTCTTCGAGCTGCGGCGTGGGGTCGACGTGGCCGAGATCGACGCTGCGGCGCGGCAGTGGAACGCCTCGGTGGGGGAGGGCGGTCGGATCGCGATCGGCTTGCCCGCCACGGCGGGGACAGCCGCTCGCCGGGTGGCGGCGCCGCGCCGATGACGAAGCTGACGGTCAACGTCGACGGCGGCTCCCGGGGCAATCCGGGGCCGGCGGCGATCGGGGTGGTGCTGCGCGGGCCAGGGGGCGAGCTGCTCGAGGAGCGCGGCGAGCGGATCGGCAGGGCGACCAACAACGTCGCCGAGTACCGGGCGCTGCTGGCCGGGATCGAGCTGGCGGCCGAGCACGGCGCCACCGAGGTCGAGTTGATCGGCGACTCCCAGCTTGTCGTGCGCCAGGTCGAAGGCCGCTACAAGGTCAAGGACGCGACCCTGCGCGAGCTGCACGCCGAGGTGAAGCGGGCGCTGACCCGGTTCGAGAGCTGGACGATTGGCCACGTGCGGCGCGAGCGCAACGTCGCCGCCGACCGCCTGGTCAACGCGGCCCTGGACGGCGGCTGAGATCGGGCGAGTCTGCACGTTTCTTAGGGCCATAGCCCTAAAAAACGTTCAGCCGACTAAAGCGCCGCGGCGACGCTCTCGCCCTCGACCGGTTGGCCGCAGTCGCGCCAGGCGCCGACCCCGCGGCCGACGTGTACGACCTCGGCGAAGCCCTCGCGCTGCAGGACCGAGGCCGCCAGTCCGCTGCGTTTGCCGCCGCGGCAGATCGTCGCCAGCGGCCGGTCGGGCGGGATCTCGTCCCGGCGGGCGGAGATCTCCCCGTAGGGGATGTGGAGCGAGCCGGGGATGTGCTCGGCCGAGTACTCGGAGGCGGCGCGGACGTCGAGGATCAGCGGCGGTTCCGGGCCGGCGACCCGGCGCGCCAGCTCCTCGGGGTCGATCAGCTCGATCCGGCGCACCGGACGCTCCTCCGTCCGCCAGGCGGTCATCCCACCCTCGAGGAAGCCGCGGACCGGGATCCCGACCGCGGCCAGCAGCTCCGCGGCGTGGCGCTCGTCCCCGTCGGAGGCGGCGACGACGATGATCTCCGCGTCGGCAGGGGCGACCCGCGAGACCTTGGTGGCGAAGCCGGTGTCGTAGGCGGAGGCGCTGAGCGCGCCGGCGATGTGGGCCTCGTCGAACTGCTCGTTGGTGCGGCCGTCGATCACGCAGGCGCCGGTCGCCACAGCCTCCTCGACCTGGTGTGGGGTGAGCGGCGCCGGCGTCCCGAAGTCCTCGACCAGGGGGCCGCCGTTGAGGGCGACGATCCGCTCGATGTTGGGCGGTTTGTCGCCCAGCGAGCCGAGCTGGCGCTCGACGAACTCCGCCTCCTCGGCGATTGCCAGGGCCGGGTTGTGGCGGCGCTCGAACCCGATCGTCGAGGACGGCTTGAGGTCGATGTCGGAGCTGCCGCAGAGCGAGCCGCCGAGGTGGCCGGGCCAGACCTCGACCGCGTCGTCGAGGGTCAGCAGCCGGTCGTGCAGGGAGCGGAAGATCTCGATCGCGCCCTGGCGCGGCTCGATCGCCAGGTCGGGCCGGGCGACGTCGCCGATGAACAGCGAATCGCCGCCGAGCAGCGCCCAGGGCGCGCCGCCGCGACCGGCGTCGGAGAGCAGGAAGCAGGTGTGCTCGGGCCGGTGGCCGGGGGTGTGGATCGCCTCGACCCGCAGCTCGCCCAGCTCCAGCACCCAGCCGTCGGCGAACGGCTCGTGCCCGTACTCGGCCGCCGCCAACTCGTGGATGTGGATCGTGGCGCCGGTGCTGCGGGCCAGCCGCCCGTGCCCGGAGACGTGGTCGGCGTGGTTGTGGGTCTCCAGCACATGCCCGATCCGCACCCCGTGCAGCCGCGCCAGGCGCCGGTACGGCTCGACGTCCCACTGCGGGTCGACCACCACAGCGATCCCGGATTCCCGGTCGGCGACCAGATAGGAAGCACAGCCAAGGTCCTCATGGATGATCTGGCGGAAGAGCATGCGCTAAGGAACTCTAGAGCGTGGACTGCGCTGCGCCAAGCGCCCCCGGGCCTCCCCGTGGCGAGGGCGGCTAACTTTCCGCTCCGCAGACCCGCAGACCGTACCGCTGTGCCTGGGAAGACGCTCTGAGGAGCGCCAAGATGAGGTCCCCCCAGGCATCTTCCTTCTCAGTGGTCGCGAGGTCGGTGTCTTCGGTGGCATCGGCGACCAGCGTCAGCGAGGTGGCAATCTTCTCCACGCCAGAGAGAAACCTCTCGACCACCTGCTGATCGTCAGCGGGCGGGCGCAGGAGGCGCAGTCGTTCCGCCATTTCTTCGACTTCGGCGCCGCCGGTTCGAAAGACCTCGGCCAGTTCGCGCTGGACCTTTTGGCTCGCGGGTTCGCCTCGAAGCCTGTCGTACTCAGCTTCAAGCGATCCGTCGTCGGCCGAGGTCGCACAGATATTGTCGGCCTGCTCTATCCACTCGGACTTCGTCAGCTCCGGCCCCGTGGCTACCGCAACCGCCTGCTCATCGGCGCCGCCACATCCAGCGATCAGCAGGATCGGAAGTGTGGCCAGTGACGCTCCCAATCTCCGCATCGGCTGCATGCTAGTGCCGCAGCCGCGCGATGGATGCTCTGCGAGCGGGCTTCCGAAAAAGCGGCTGATCGGATTCGAACCGACGACCTTCTGCATGGCAACTACGGCGACCACCCGGCGAATGCAATGCAGGAACCCGTCTATTTGCAGGGTATTCGCGGATGGGGCGACCGGCGCTCGCCGCCGTCGATACGCGTGGATGTGCGGCGATATGCGACGTTTCGGGAACTTCTGGCCAGGAGTTCCCGAAAGCATCGACAGCGGTTCAAGTGGCGTCTCGGCCGAAGGCCCCCGGGGTCAGGAGTCCGCTGGCAGTAGCTCAAACGCCCCGCCCTGCAACGGGGCCACGGTTCTGAAGTGGCGCTCGTCGAAACTGAGGAGGCGCCGGGTTTCGTAGCGCTCCGCCAGGACCGCGATCGAGCAGTCGGCGAGGCCGAGGCCGAGGTCGGAATAGCGGGCGTCGAGCTCGGCGACCACCGGGTAGTCGCCCGCCTCAAGACAGGCCACGTCGTAGCGCCAGGCGGCGAGATCGGCGAGGAAGGCCCGTCGCGCGGCGTGGCCGAAGCGAACACCGAGCAGGTAGTCGACCTCGGCCGCGACCGGCGCCGGCAGGACCAGCGGGCCGTCCTCTGCCTCGCGAATTCTCAGCAGCGTCTCGAGCTGCGGCTCCTTCGCGTCCGCCAACGCGACCAGCGGCGCCGCGTCGAGAATCAGCGTCACTCGCCGAAGCCGCGCATCAGCTCGTCCTCGGGGATCTCCGAGATCGGCCGAGAATCGCCGTCGATGCGCTCGAAGTTGCCGGCGAGAGCGAAGTTGCGATCCCGCTTGGGTACGGGTCGGTAGCAAGAGATTGCGTCGCGAACGATCTCCGCCTGGGGGCGTCCCTCGGCACGAGCCAGCCGAGCCAGGCGCGCGGCCTGGTCGTCGTCCAGGTAGATGCTCGTCTTGCGCATATGCGGAGTGTAGGGCATGACGTAGGGCGCTCATCGAACATTGCAGAAGTTCTCCCGTGAATCGAGCAGGAATGGGTCACGACCGATTGAGCCAGACACCAGTGTTTCTTGAAGCTTGGAACGTGAGGATCGAACAGATTGCAGCTCAATGAGGCCCGTAAACGGTACGTCCGCTGGCTACTCGCAACGCGAGATCTCTCGCCCCACACGATCCGTGCCTACGAAAGCGACCTGTCCAGCTTCGAGCGACGCACCGGCGCCCACGAAGAAATCGAGCGGCTCGATCGCAACGATCTGATCTCGTTTCTGGAGAACCAGAGAGATGCGGGCCTTTCCCCCGCCTCGCTGAGACGCCGCGCATCGGCGCTGCGGGGCTTCGGCCGCTGGATGCATGCCGAGGACCTAGTCGACGCCGACCCGTGGAGCGATGCCACCATCGCGATCGGCCGACCCCGGAGACTCCCCCGAGCCCTGCCCGGTCATGAGATCGACCGGCTGCTCGGGTTCCTGATGTGCGCCGCTGGCGTTGACGACGGGTCGCGGGTCCAGACCACCGACGTGCTCGCAAGGCCCCATGAGTTGACAACCCTCCTCGCCGTGGCGCTGATGGTCGCCACCGGCGTTCGCGTTCACGAGGTCGTCGGCTTCCGTTGTCGAGACATCGACTTCCCCAACCGGAGCATCCGTCTCCTCGGCAAGGGCCGCCGCGAACGTCAGGTCTTCCTCCCCAACGACTGGATCGCGGGCTTCACCGAGACATACGCAAACGCTCGAGGCGAGCTATCGCTCCAGCATTCGCGCCTCCTCTTCAATCTCCGACTCGACCCTCTCACGCCAGCCGCGATGCGATCCCGCCTCTCGAAGGCCGCGTCCGCAGCCGGCCTGACCCAACGAGTCACCCCCCACATGCTTCGCCACAGCGCCGCCACTCAGTTGATCGAGGCCGGCGTCGACATCCGCTACATCCAGCGCCTCCTCGGTCACGCCAGCCTCAGCACCACCGAGATCTACACCCACGTGTCCGACAGCGCGCTGAGGCGCGTCGTGTCGGACGCTGACGTCCTCGGGAGGATCGCCAGGGCGCGATAACTAGGGATTATAGATGTCTACCTCAACTGCCGACGACACCCTGCGCGAGGAGTTGGTGAACGTCGAGCAGAGACTCGTCGCTCGGGCCCCGGACCTTGCGTTGTCTCTCGCCTACGACAGACCCCAGCGAGCAGCCGAACGCCCGGGACTGGAACGCGCCTTCTTCACGCAGCGCTGCCTCTCCGATGCGCAGATCGCGCAAACCATTGACGCCTTCCGCTCTGTCGGGGCCTACGTTGAGCTCTTTGAAGGCGAGTTGCCACTGATGGAGGCGCTTGCTTCTGGGCGCCTCCAGCGCGTCGACCGGGAGCTGAAGGTTATCTACAACGGGATCGAGGGGGGCATCACTGCCGGGGGGTTCGAGCCGGGGCGTAAGGCCCTCGTGCCGACGCTGGCGGACGCCTACGGCGTGATATGTAGTAACTCGAACGCCTATGCATGCGCCCTAGGGCGCCACAAGTTTCACTACTTCACCGTGCTCCGGTCTCTCGGCGTCAAGGCTCCAGAGGTCTGGCACTACCGGCACCCGTGCGGTTGGGTGCAAGGCCGCTCCCCAGCAGCGGGTACGAAGGTGATCGTCAAGTCGACCTATGAGTCATGGGCGGTGGGAGTTACCGACGACTCGGTATTCGTGGTCGACGAGAGCAGCTGGCCCGACCCCCTGAATTCGGTCCGCCCTGTTTGAGAGTCCTTCCCGCCCGCGACAATGGGCAAAGGAGGACCGACAGAGGTGAAGAGGCAAAGGAACAGCCCCGAGCAGATCATCCGCAAGCTG